>Ga0187892_10001218_pt1 | contig 60391 bp, 44 predicted proteins | sample MA1701073metaG_FD_139345 | JGI IMG/M metagenome (GOLD analysis project Ga0187892, IMG submission 139345) | Bio-ooze microbial communities from a basaltic lava cave in the Kipuka Kanohina Cave System on the Island of Hawaii, USA - MA170107-3 metaG ...
AGGCGGATTTCGGTCATGTCTTCGATCGCGAAACGGACACCCTCGCGGCCGAGGCCGGAGTCCTTCACCCCGCCGTAGGGCATGTTGTCCACGCGGAAGCTGGGAACGTCGTTGATGATCACACCACCGACTTCCAATTCGTTGAATGCATAAAAAGCGTGGTCGAGGTCGTTGGTGAAGACGCCGGTTTGCAGACCGTAGACGCTATCGTTGACGATGCGAATGGCCTCTTTGAAATCCGCGAACGGTTGTAACGTGGCCACGGGTCCGAAGGCCTCGACACAACTGATTTTCTGGTGGGTGTCCACGTTTTCCAGCAAGGTGGCCTCGTAGAAAACGCCGTTGCCTCGCCCGCCGCAGAGGACCCGAGCACCGGCGGCAACGGCCTCGTTGACCCATGATTCTATGCGCTTGGCATCGTTCTCCGAGATCATTGGCCCAAGGAAGGTCTCTTCGTCTAGCGGGTCGCCGGCTTTTAGCCCTTTTGTTCGCTCGACCAATGCGGACTTGAAGGAATCATAGAGACTCTCGTGGACCAGAATCCTCTGAACACTGATGCAGCTTTGGCCGGATTGATAGAACGCCCCGAACACCATGCGTTCCGCGGCGTGGGGGATGTCGGTCCCTTTGTCAACGATGCACGCCGCGTTGCCGCCCAGCTCGAGCACGACCTTCTTTTTGCCCGCCCGAGCTTTCATCGCCCAACCGACATCCGGCGAACCGGTGAAGCTCAGCAGCTTGATGCGCTCGTCGGTGGTGAGCAAGTCGGCTCCGTCGCGCGGACACGGAAGGATGCTGAACGCCCCTTCCGGAAGGTCGGTCTCAGCCAGAATCTCGCCCAGCATCAAGGCGCTGACCGGCGTCCAACTGGCGGGTTTGAGAACAAACGGGCAGCCCACGGCGACGGCGGGAGCGACTTTGTGGGCCACAAGGTTGAGCGGGAAGTTAAACGGCGTGATGAAGCTACACGGCCCGATGGGAACGCGCCGCCAGACGCCTTCGTAGCCCTCGGCCCGTTTGCTGATGTCCAAAGGCATGTACTCGCCGGCCATCCTAACCGACTCTTCGGCGGCCACGCGAAACGTGTCGATCATGCGGGTCGCTTCGCCGCGGGCATCGCGGACGGGCTTGCCGGCCTCGATGCAAAGTACTCGGGCAAATTCCTCCTGGCGTTCCACCAGCCGCTTCACCACATGGTTCAGCAAGGCCTGGCGCCGGTAGCCTGGCATTTTTCGAGTGGCCTCAAAGGCGTTCACGGCCGCGGCGATGCCCGCATCGATCGCCTTCGAGTCCGCCATTGCGACGCGAAAGGCCGTTTTTCCGTTGTACTTGTTGGTGACGGCCAAGTCTGCGTTGGGGGCTACCGGTTTGTTGGCCAAGAAATATGGGTACTGATCCTGAGGCATGGAACGATTAGACGCCAAGACGCCGAGTAAGTCAAAGCCTTTCGAGAGTGACCGAGGCGATCTCGAATCGACCCTCAGGCCGACGCTTGTCCACCATTTGTGCCGATCTATGATTCCAGCAGAACATGGTGATCGAGTCGATCGCCGCTGATCCGCTGATTGCGCGCCTGGTGGACCGGCTTACCCAGTCGCAGGGAGTCGTGCACGTCACGGGCCTATGGGGGTCCTCTGCGCCCATGTTGACCGCGATTGTGGCTCGGCGGCTGGCCGAACAGCCGCCCCATGCGGCCGACCTGCCCGATCACGCTTCTCAAAGAGTTGGTAAGAGCGACCGACGTCGGCGAACGGACCTAGCAGCAACCCAACGAGATGGTCGAGAACTCAGAGCTGCCGTGGCGGTTCGCGCGTCCAATTGCAATACGCGGCGGGCCCGTCAGATCCGCCACGGTACGCTGCCCGGCGAATCAGCTTCAGTCGGCGATGGCCGTGAACTCGAACTTGGTGCTCCGACACTCTTGTATCTCACGGCTCACCTCGAACAAGCGGACGATGCCCGCGATGAACTCGAGCTTTTCGGGGCTTGTGAGTGCGAACTGTTCCCGGCCTGGGAAACGCTCCCGGGCGAGGGTGCCGGAGCGGGTGAGATTCAGGCCGAGCGAATCCGAGTTTGTGGTTTGCTTCAACCGCGGCAGAACTCCGGCATCATCGTTGCGCCGATCCAGGCGCTGATGCAGCCGGTGCCGGATCACGCGACCTTAGCGCGACATTCCTTGCGTTTGGTGGTGGATGAAACTGGTGGCAGCGAAGCGGTTCACACGATGGCCGACTCCTCAGGCCCCGATGCCCTATTGGCCTGGGCGGTGGAACGAGGATTCGACCGGCTGGACCGCGTGGAATCGCCCGGCGATGTGGCTCGTCGAGGCGACATCATCGATTTGTTCGTGGCCGGGGAAGACCATCCCTATCGCATTCAATTCGACGGCGAGCGGATTGAGTCCATCCGGCGGTTCGACGTCGACACTCAGCGATCGCTCGAATCGCTGAACTCCGTCTCCATCACGGCGGTGCCGGCACCATTCGTGCCGGATGCGTCATCGACCACGGATTTCTTTTCGTATTTGCCGGCGCACGCGTTGGTGGTGATGGACAACCCCTCCGCGATTCATGAACACGGCGGCACGCTGGAGCTCCGCCTGGGCACGTCGGATCGGTTGCGTCCGGTGTCGGAAGTGCTCAGTCGGGCGGGGCAATTCCCACAACTGCAGCTTTCGCGATTCGGCGCCGTGGCCGCGGGTGACGAAGCCGTCCTCGATTTCCGCGTGAATTCTGTGACTCGCTTTGAGGGGGAAGCCGCGGCTGTGGTGGCCGATCTGTGCCGGACCGCCGACGACCGGGACGTCTATGTGTTCTGCGACACGCACGGCGAGCGGCAGCGGCTGCGAGAAATGATCGCCGAAAGAGCGATTCCCGGCAGCGAGCCGGCTCAGAAGCCCGCTGGTGCTCTTGCGGACGACGGATCAGCCCCGGCCCCATGCGCGCGAATCGAGAGTACTCCCCGATTGTCCCTGTGTCTGGGCACGATCCATCGCGGGTTCGAATGGACCGCAACCAAAACAGTCGTCATCGGCCACCACGAGCTTTTTGGCCGGCATCGTCCGCGGCGGCGCATCCGAAAGCTGTATGCGGGCCGGCCCCTGGAGTCCTGGCTGGATTTGACCTCCGGCGAGTACGTCGTTCACGTCATGCACGGAGTCGCCATTTATCGAGGCCTCACCAAACTCCGCAAGGGTGACTCGCAGCAGCAAGAAGAGTTCCTTACCCTGGAATTCGCGGATCAAGCCGTGATCCACGTTCCGTGCTCACAAATCGACTTGGTGCAAAAGTACATCGGAGCCGGAGGGCGAAGGCCGCCGCTTTCGACGTTGGGCGGCAAGCGCTGGAGCAAGATGAAGGAGCGCGCCGCCGAGGCGGTTTGCCACATGGCCGACTCGCTGCTGCGCGTGCAGGCGATGCGCGAGCAGGTGCCGGGCACGGCCTATCCGGGTGACACGCAATGGCAACGTGAGTTCGACGCGGCCTTTCCTTACGACGAGACGGAAGATCAGCTACGCGTGGCGGCGGAGCTTCGCGACGACCTCATGCGCTCACGGCCGATGGATCGAGTCGTGTGCGGTGATGTCGGCTACGGCAAAACCGAGCTGGCCATGAGAGCTGCTTTCAAAATCATGGAGTATGGCCGGCAGGTGGCCGTGCTGGTGCCAACGACCGTGCTGGCCGAACAGCACTTCGAGACGTTCCGGGAGCGCATGGCCGAGTATCCCTTTACCGTCGGGTGCCTCTCTCGCTTCCGCAGTCCGGGCGAGCAGCGTAAGATCCTGGAGGCGGCCAAAAAAGGGCAATTAGACATTGTCATCGGCACGCACCGGCTGCTCAGCAAAGACGTTTCATTCGCGAACCTCGGATTGGTCATCATTGACGAAGAGCAGCGCTTCGGCGTCGAGCACAAGGAGCGCCTCAAGGCCATGCGCGAGACCATCGATGTATTGACCCTGACAGCCACGCCCATTCCGCGGACGCTGCACATGGCCTTGATCGGCATTCGCGACATTAGCTCGCTGCAGACGCCGCCCGTGGATCGAAGGGCGATCGCCACGCAGGTTCTGCCCTTTCAACGCTCGCAGATTCGTGACGCCATTCTGCGAGAAATGAACCGGGACGGGCAGGTGTTTTTCGTGCACAATTTCGTGCAATCCATCGTTGCAATGGCCGATACCGTGCGGTCAATCGTATCGGAGGCTCGCGTCGTGTACGCCCACGGGCAGATGAAAGACGACGAGCTGGAAGAGGTCATGCACCGGTTTCTTCGTCGAGAGGTTGACGTTCTGGTGACCACGACGATCATCGAAAGCGGCATCGACATTCCCACGGCCAACACGATCTTCATCAACCGGGCGGACCGCTTCGGCTTGGCCGATCTGCACCAGCTTCGTGGGCGCGTGGGCCGGTCGAGCCATCGGGCGTACTGTTATCTGCTGCTTTCCCCGGATACGACGCCCACGAGCAAGGCGGCCAAACGGCTGAAAACGATCGAGGAATTCAGCGAACTGGGCGCCGGCTTCCGCATCGCCATGCGCGATCTTGAGATTCGCGGGGCTGGCAATTTGCTCGGCAAGGAGCAAAGCGGGCACATTGCCGCGGTCGGCTACGACATGTATTGCCGTTTGCTCGAGCAGACCGTGCGGCGATTGAAAAACGAGCCGGATCCCAACCCGCCGCCGGTGCAGGTCGATCTTGACGTGGCCGCGCATATCCCCCGAGAATATATCACTTCGGACCGGCTGCGGATCGAGGCGTATCGGCGTATGGTGTCCTGCCGCACGGCCGAGGACTTGACTCAGCTTGAACGGGATTTGATGGATACGTTCGGTCCGTTTCCGCCACCCGTCGTGACCTTGTTGGAGCTGACGGAGATTCGCGTGCACGCTCGAAGGTTCGGCGTTGGGTCCATCAGCCTTCGACCGCCCGACGTCGTGTTTTCCATCGAGCAGCTTGCCAAAGCGGAGTCTTTATTCGTCGACGCACCGGGAACAGTGCGAATGCCGGACTCCAAGACGGTCCACCTGCGCCTGCCGCCCAATTACCTCGAACGACCCACATTGGTTCGAGTGCTCCGGCAGATGCTTGCAAAAGCCGTCCAACGAATAGAGTCAAAACAATGAAGAGGGCGGCATGTCCGCCTAAAAGCGGACATGTCATGTGGATCAATATAGAGTGCATAGCTCGTTGGTTTACCAAGATGAAAGCGATCGTGCATGTCCGCCCGTAGGCGGACATGCCACCCGTCGGCATCGCATATGCCCATGCTTCACCTGCGCATGGATGATCTTGGTGGCAGCCTGCGTCACTCCCCTGGGAACGTCATCACATCCCAATGCGGCCGGCCGATCGCAAACCGCATCGGCGGCTCGGGCCGGCAACGGCTCGGCCTCCGCGGCGCAGGCCACGACCCTCCGCGTCAACAGCGAAACCGTCGATGCCGCCGAACTATGGTCTGGGGAACACGCGGACTTGGTCGAAAAGGCCCAGCGTCTGTCCGCCGCGGACTATCAGGCGTTTTTACACCAGAAGGCCGCGGCCCTGATCAACGATCGGATCGCCGAAATGCTCTTGTATCAGCAGGCATCTTTACGAATGGAACCACGAGATTCGGAGACAATCGACCGGTTCATCGACGAGCGCCTTCGCAAAATCGTCACCGAGGAATTCGGCGGCATCCAGCGGCGATACGAAAAGTCCCTCGAATCCAACGGGCAGACCCTTGATGACGTTCGGGCCAAGTACCGGCGAGAGCTCATCATCTCCCGTTACCTGGAGACCGAAATCCGCCCCAAATTGACCGAACCCACGCGCGGGGAGCTGTGGGAAGCGTTCCATCAGAACATCGAGTCGTTGCGGCGGTCGCCGCGGCAGAGCATGTCCCTGATCGACGTGCGAATCCAAGACCGTTTGCCCGACGACGTCGATCAACCCACGCGCGAACAACAGGCCGAAGCCCGCCGCGCCGCCCGCGAACGCATCGAGGCTGCCCGGCTCGAGTTGCAGGACGGGGCCGAATTCGCCGCACTTGCCCGCCGATATTCCGACGGCTTGGCCGCCGCCGAAGGCGGAGCGTGGGGCTGGGTGACCAAGGAAAGTGTGCGGAAGCGATTCGAGCCCGCCGTGGCGGCGCTGTACGAACTCAAGAAGGGGGAGGTCAGCGGCGTCGTCGAGACAGACGACGGTTTTTTTCTGGTCCGTTGCGACGACTTCGATCCCGGCGTCGAGCCGGATTTTCAGGGCATGCAGCCGCAATTGCGGGAGAACCTGATGCGGGCGCGCTACAATCGGCTCATCGCTGAACGTGTGCGTGAACTTCGCGAGAAGGCCCGCCTGGACCCGTCGGAAGCGGCGCGATTCCACGCCGCCGTCGTCGCCGCGGCACCGCAGCAGGGAACGGCGAATTCACGCTGAGAGCTAAACCCCGTCGCACCTTGTTACACGCCCTATCACTGTCCCTTGGCGAACGAGGGGAAGGCCAGCTCTTCCTGTTCCGTCTGGATCAGGATCTTCGGCTTGATCAGAATGAGCAGGCTTTGCTCATCTTTCACCGCGGACCGCGAGGAGTAGGCCCGCTTAAGAATCGGGATTTTCGACAGGATGGGCACCCCGGCCTCGATCTCTTGCTCGTTGGCCAGTTTTTGACCACCGATCAGCAGCGTGCCGCCGTCGGGAATGGAGACCGCCGTCTGCACCCGCAAGTTGGACAGCGTGGGGAGCTGGACAAAGGCGTTACCCGCAAACGTGCCGCCACTGAACGGAAACGTCTGCAAATCGAGCAGGCGCGTCACACCGGGATTCAGAACCATCATCACATAACGCTTATCCGACGTGACCACAGCCTGCAGAATGTGTAACACGGCGCCCGCGTTGATCGTGCCGATGACCGGGGCCTGGGCTACGGCCTGTTGGGCGGCGATGGGGGCCAGAGTGCTCACGAAGTTCTGCTGGATGGTCACGGCGACCCATGCACCGAAGCCGTTGAATACCACGACACGGGGGGCCGTGAGAACGGAAGTCCGCGAATCCGCTTGCGTGGCCCGGACCAGAAAATCGACCTGAATATTGTCCAAAAAGCTCCCAAAAATGGCCGTCGCCGGACCAATGTCCTGGCCCGCCCAACTCCCGGGAACGTCACTGGACAAGCTGCGGGGGTTGGTGAAATCAAGGATGTTGCTGCGAACGGGAACAGGGGTGGAATACTGGTCGACGCCGCCGGTCCGCGGAGGCACGAAAAACGGCGCCCCAAAAGGCTGCGGTGCTGGGCTCACGGCGGGGTCCTGGGTTGTCGCCGTTCCCAAGGCCGGCGTGTTCGGCGTGAAGCCCAACCGCGAGAACTGGCGGGGAAGCAGAAGCCGGTTTCCCAATACGGGGTCGGTCGCAGGCAGGTTTCCCGGGCCTTGGACGAAATCCAGGCCAGCGTTTCCGGCGTTGAACACGATATTGAGATTAAGCCCCAGCTCTTCGAGATAATTGCTGGAAACCGTGATGAACAGCGCCTCCACGGCCACCTGGATGGCGCGCTCCTCGCGAAGTTTGGAGAGCAGGTCGCCGATTTGCCGCTGGGCGGCGGAGTTCTGGGTGACGACCAGTTGCCCGTTGATCTCCTTGATCATGCCCACGGTGCCGCCACGGTCCCGCCAACTGTCCGGAGCCACCGTGTCCTGAATCAGGTTGATGATCTGCTGCACCCGCGCGGCTCGTTCGGGGTCCTCGTCCTGCTCATCGTCATCGTCGTCGCCCACTCGCCAGGAGGGAATGCCGTTCGGCATCGTGGCGGGGGTGGCATGTGGCGGGGTGGTGTCGCGAAGATCGGTGAGCGGCGGTTGGTCAAACTTGGGGACGGTGATCAGCAGATCATTGATGTCATACATCGCCGCATAGGTCTTTTTGTCCAGGTACGCCTGCGTCGCGACGGTGATCGCGCCGTCGGCGACATCAAAGCCCAGGGTGACGGCGCCTCCGCCGGCCTGGTCGAGCATTTCGGTCAGCGCTTTCTTCAGCGTTATTTCCCGCGGCAAGTTCAGGTCGATGGGCACAGTGCGCTCCACGCCCGCCCGGTGAAGATCGTTCCAGTTGACAATGACGTTCAGTCGCTGCGCAGCCGCCAGACGGCTAAGGGCCTGCTCGAAAGGTTCCTTCTGGAAGTCGACGGGTATCGGCGTGTCCAGGGCGCCCCAAAGCTGGCTGTCGGGCCGTGAGCGGCCGGGCAGCCGCCGTTCGGGCCGGCTGATGATCTCGTACCAGTCCTTGGGATATTTGATCATCTCGTGCCAGGGGATTTTCGCCTCCTCGACGTCCTCCAGCACCTCGCGCGTCTGCCTGTACTTTTCTTCGTACGAGGCCCGGCCTCGGCGATATTGGCGTTGATCCTCGAGAATGTCGAGCATCCACCGGGCCGGCTGATACTTCGGGTCGATCACGATCACCTGCCGCAGCACGTCCGTGGCGGCCGCGAGATCGCCGTCCTTGCGATGCTGGGCGGCCTGCTGCATCAGGGCCTCAACCTGGCGGCGCCGCTCTTCCTCGATTTGCCGCAGGCGCTCCGAGCGCCGTTCCTCGATCTGACGCCGCACTTCGGCGACTTTGGCCTCGTTGAAGTCCCGTTCGCGTTCGCGGACAAAGTCTTGAAGCGCCTCCAGCTCGCTCTTGAGCAGCTCGTAATCTCTGATCGGGTCGGCGAACTGTTTGCCCGCCTCCACCAATTGGCGGGCGCGGACGAGCGATTGATTGGCCTCGTCAAACTGTTCGGCCTCGACCTGCCGACGGATGAGTGTTTCGGCATCCCGATATTCAGTCACCGTTCGCTGCCAGTTGATGGCATCATCACGGCGAATGCGCTCGATGAGCGACTCTCCCACGGGGCCCGAAGCGTTCTGGGCATGCTGCTGGGCACGCGCCAAACCTTCCACGGCGTCGGGATAACCCGGAAGGGCGATCAGCGCCGCCTGGAATCTCCGCTGGGCATCGGCGTAGCGCCCCGCCTTGATCAGATCGTTGCCTTCTTGCGTCAGCACCCGCGCTCGTTCGGGGTCCGCGGTCTGGGATACACTTTCGATCGGGGGCGGTTGCGCCGCGGCAGGCTGGGCCGCTTTTCCGTTCTTGCGCCCGTTCGCGGCTTTGGCTTCGGCCACGTCCCGAAGCCGCGCCGTGGCTGATTGGCGCAGATCCTGAGGCGCATAGGAATTGGATAAAACGCCCTGCAGTAATAACTCCGCGCGATCAAACTCCTTGGCGAGGATGGCCGTTTCCGCGTCCTCGGTGTCGCGCAGGGCCTTCTCCGCCATGGTCAGGGCGACTTGGACGCGGTTGAGGTAGTCGTCGCGCTGGTCCTGCTGGGCTTTGGTCAGCTTTGACCGATCGATGGAAAGCAGCAATTCCTGCGATCCAAGATAGTCGGCGTCGTCAAAGAGTTTGACCGCCCGTTGCAGCCGATCGGCCTCGTCGGCGGCGAAGACCGGCGGTAAGACCCATGTCGACGGACCGACCAGAAACCATAACACCGCCGCAATCGTTATTTTCGAGCTTCGCAAGGGCTACCTCCTTGGGTTTTAGCCGGCTAGACCGCTCTACCGGCGTGGTGACCCCTTGGGATCACCTCTGGATCGGCGATTCTAGAACCGGTTGTGACACGTCGCAAGCCGCCGATCCTGCGCTGGTCCAACTCCGTTTTCGAGCACTTCATCGTGTGTCCTGGCGAGCCAACTTGTGGCAACGTACCGGCTGGTTCTTATTCCTTCGCTTTGGGCGCCTTCCAGACTTTGCTTTTCAGGGCCGTTTTTGTCGGATCGCTTCGATCGAGAAGCTCAATACGCTCGTCCAATTGGCCTTCCGGTCCCAACACAACGACCGCGCACGTCTTGTCACCCGGCGCCAAAAACTTGATGCCACCGCGCTCGGCCTTCCGTTCGCGCACGCGGCGGTCGAAATCGATATCCACGATGGTGGCGCCGGGGTCAAAGGCCACTTTGGCACGGTAGACGGACTCCGGGTCCTGGGGATCGGGCGTGTCCACGCGGTCCTCGACCAGGACGCGATCGCCGACCTTGAGCTTGTGCTTGGTTTCCACCCAAATGCCCTTGTACCATTGGAACATCTCGGCGGTGACCTCGCGCTTCCGCTCGTCGAATCGCGTGACGAAGAACTGAGACGCCGGCTCCAGCGTGACGGCGTCCGTCGGCTCGGACCAGGAACCAACGGTCATTGGTTTGGTTGCGTCCGCGGGAGTTTCAAACTTCTCCGGAAAGCCGATCAAGCGATTCAGGATCACCGGGCGCATGCGATACTGATAGGTGCGTCCATTCACTAGACTCCCCGGCTTAGCGTCGTGTGCCCACATCTGCTGCATAGGAACCAATTCGCGGGTTTTGGCCCCCTTGGACGGATCCCCTGGCCCCGGGGGCTGCTCGCTGCCGAATTTGATATCTTTGATAAGCTGTTCGGCCTTCTGGTGGCCTCGCTCCGCCCGGCTCTTATCACCGGGAGTCGCCTGGGGGTTTTCCATGATATCGATGTAAAGGTTGTCGGCTTCGTTGGCTTCGTCAAGGCTTTTGTTCTTCGTAGCGCTTTCGAGAAGCTTGTCGGCTTGCTGAAAAGCCTTGCGGATTTCTTCCGCCGGAGTCAGGATTTTGTCGGCCTCTTTGGGTTTTTCGGCAGGAGAATCCAACAGCCACGGGTATCGAACCAGACGCGGCGCGGCGGCGGCCGGCTCCGTAGCTGTTGAGTACAAATAGTCATCGTCCTGGAGGGCGACATCGTGCAAGCTTGTGAGCACGGGAAACGTCCAGCTTCGCGGGGAGGTCACCTCGACCGGCGGCAGCGGACGAATCGCCTCCAACTGCTCGCCGGGGCGCTTGAGCGCTTCCACAAATTTGTCGATGGCCTGGGCAGCGTCTTTGGGCACGAAGGTCTGCTTCCCTTCGGTGACTAGGGGCACGGACGGGATTCTCGCTAGGCGTGCCGCCGGCCAGGCATCCACGTCTGCCCAATCGTCGTCGGACCAAGTGCCGTCCGGACGTCGCTCCCGCCGCTGCAATTGCGGCGCGCCGAAGATGACTTCGCCATAGCGCATCCCGTAGGCCCGCTGTTGCAACTCGCTTTGGGCCTTACGATCAAAAAGGGCGGAAACGGTCACCCAATCGACTGCCACTTCCGGCCCTTTCTTGGTCGGATCCGGCTCGGTGGTGATCATCATCCGGCCGGAAGTGACTTGGGGCTTGGGCAATTTCACGACCTCCACAAGCCGGGCTTTTTCCACCGTGGACGAGAACGGGTCAATAATCGGGACCTCGGGCCCGATCGGCACAGCGGGCCGCAAAAGCGATCCCTGAGTCACTTTTTCCAATGGGCGAAGGTTCTTTACGAACTCGTCGAGAATGGGGTTAAATTCCTCGGTTTTGGGCTGATGAGCACGAAGGGCCTGACGGACCACTTCGGCTTTGACGGCCAGGTGCCGATCGATCGTATCCGGATACACGCGCTCGGCCCCCAACTCGATGTAGTTGGGCTTGGTGACCAGATACTTCGCCGCGACGCCGAGCAAAAGGACACCTGCTAGACCCAAAACGACTTTCTCAACGTGGCGTTCGATGGGATTGACAAGCTGTTTGGCCATACCGCGACTTCCTTAATCCTCTTCCGTCTTGCCTTTCGCAGGCTTCTTGGGGGGCTTAGGCGGCGCCTTAGCGGGAGTCGCCTTGCCCGTGGGGACTTCGCCGCCGCACGGAATACTGTAGTCTTCGCAAACCGCCTGGGGCATCCAAGGACGGAACACTTCCCCGAGCAGCATGGTTTCGAAATCCATGACCACATTCACGACCGGCGCAGAGCCGTAGATCTTGCCATGCCATCTGCGATTCGGTTCGACGGCTTTGAACGCGATGCGCAGGGGGACGTGAAAGCGATTCTCGCAGACCCTCTCCACGAAGCGGAGAATGTACCGTTCATCCATGACCAATTTGACCGAAAACTGCATGACCTCGTAGGCGTCGGTCGAAGCCGATTGCGTGAAGGCCGTCTTCTGCGCCGCGGGTGGAAGCGCGGGCCTGTAATCGCCGGGAGCGGAGCCGACGAATTGATCATTGCCGGGCATCACGTAGCCGCGAGAGGTGCGAATCGAGATGACTTCCTTAATGGGCATGATGCCGACCCAACGATCTTCGTCGCGGTCCCGGGCGGCCGCCGCGGCCTCGCCATTCACAGCAGTGATCGCGTCCACGACGTCCTTTTGGAGCCAATACGCTAATTGTGCCTCCCAACACTCCTTCAGTTCAGGCGGGGTCGCCTTGCCCGTTTCACGCATCGCGGCATAAAAGGTTAAGCTGGAATCGAGTTCCGGAGGCTTGGCATCGTTGAAGTGCACGCCGTAACAATAAATCCGTTGGGCCGCCGCGAGGTGTGCCCGGGCCAGGGGGTCCTTGCGAATCCCCGCCCTGGTCAAGACCCCGGCCGGTGTGCTCTCCGGGCCAGCATCCGAGGCACTGACGGTTTCTTGGGCGCGCTTGCGTCGAAACTCCTCCTCTTCGATCTTCTCCTTCATGATAGTGACGTCGGTGTCCAAGGCCGGCCGGCCAGCCCGGAGCGCTTCCCACAAGTGCTGAATCTCTTGCGCATAGACTCGGCGAAACTTATCGCGCATCTCCGAAGTACCTTCGGGGAAGACTTTCTCCTTGGGCGCCTTTTCGCCCTCGGGATCCACGGTGACCTTGATCTTCTCCAGCAGGAATTCGTAGGGATAGAACTCCTTGGCCTTCTTTACTAATTCGTCTCGGTCGGCCACGATCTGGTCAATGCGAGTTTGCGTGGTTTCCAGAACCCGCTGGTTGACCGGTTTTGATTGCAGGCTGCCCAGGGTCTGGTGAAACTGGGCGGACGCCTGCATTTCCGTATTGACCGCCGGCATCGCCCGAAGACCCGTGACCATCAACGCGATGCCCACGGCGCCGCCGGCCCCGCAGAGGATCAGGTACAGGTGCCTTCGCAAAAGATCCATGGTCTACTCCTCTTCCTCTTCTTGTTCGCCGGTTTTTTTCCCGGGCTTCCGCTCCGTGCTTTCCACTTCAGAGAAGTCCTTCAAAATGACGTCCGCCAGAATCTCGAATCGCCAATCCGCCTCCATGAGCTCGTGGGTGACCGCATCGAGTTCGGCGGCGGCCCCGGCCGGAGTCGCCGCGCCGCCCGGCTTTGACTGGCCGCGCCCTCCGGGTCCGCCGCGTCCGCCGGGTCCTGTCGGCTTGCCGGGGGTGGCCACCGGTGTGCTCGCCTCCAGCTTCGAACCCTTGGTCAACCACACGCGATGGAAGTGAAAGCCCGTCCCCGGCTCGCGGCCTTTTGCCAGAAGCGGGTCCATGAATGCCTGCTTGATGAAAGCGAGCCCCCCTTGGTTGGGCGTGGTGCAAGTGATCTTCAACAAGAATCCCGGCAGGGTCTTGGCTGTCTCATGAAGCGGAGGCTCGACCTCGATGATGCTCTTGGGCCAAACGGGATTGTTCACGTCGGCTACGTAGTCCATCAGCAGGGCCTCGATGAACACTTGGCGGCGCTCGCCGCGCGGGACCGTGGCCGCTGCATCGAGCACTTTCTGAGGCGTCGTCGCTTCGGCGAAGGCGCCTTCGGGCCGGGGCAACGCTTCATGGACCGTTTGCACGATTCGCGGCACCACGACCTGGTTGATCTGGAATTCGCGCAGGTCAGCGGCTTCGGATCGCTCCTTTTCTCCTTTGCCCGACAAGCCCTTCAATGCCTCATTAAGTTTTTTGCCCGCATCCAAAACGGCCTTCACCTTGCCTCGATCGGAGAGGTTTCCGGAAGGTCCCCGGTCGATCACGTCGATGGCACGCTCGAGGTTGAGCTGGACGTCTTCGACTCCTTCGGCGCCAGCGGCCAGCGCCCGCCGATCCATGATCTGTCGAAACCAGATCAACCCGCCGCAGAGCACCAGACACGCGGCTGCCGCGGCAAAGGCCGGCCGCTTTTTCCGCCAGACGACTTGCTTGGCGATTTCGGTGGGCAACAGGTTGCTGGAGACTTTGGCCAATTCCAGACCCTGCAAGGCCAGGCCGTAGGCCACCCAGGTACTCAAAAGATGTTCTTTCAAGGTCGCCGGGTTGAAGCCCTCGACGGGAACCGCCTTACGAAGCGATTCTGGAATCACAATGTTCATCCCGAGATTCTGCTGCAGGTACTTCTGCAAACCGGGAAGCAAAAAGGCATCTCCGACGCAAACGACTTTCTCGAACTTGGCCTCCCGGTGTGTCGAGGAGTAAAAGCCCAGCGAGCGCTGCAGTTCCTGCACCAGATCGGCGAACACCGGTTGCATGGCTTGAAACGTCTGGCGAGCGTACTTGCTGGCCGTGGCGGTGCGCTTGAGGCTTTCGGCCTTGGCGAAGGAGAGCTTGAATGCCTTGACCAGCGCGTCAGTGAAGTTGTTGCCCCCGATGGGAATGGCTCGCGTCCAAAGCCGTTGGGGAGTCCCGATTACCAAGTCGGTGCTCTCCGCCCCGACGTCCAGCAACACCGTGGTTTCCTTGGCGAGCAGTCCGTCAAAGTGCGCCGCGTTATATACCGCCAGGGGTCCGCTTTGGACGCCGATCGGTTCGATGGAGGCCTGCTCGAAGTGAAGTAAGTGCTCCCGGATCAGCTCCCGTTTCATGGCAAAAATGCCCACTTCGATGTCCGGAAGCCCCTCCTCCTGAAAGGTCTGGTAGTCCCAGATCACTTCGTCCATATCAAACGGAATCTGCTGGTCGGCCTCATAGCGAACGATGTCGGGAATGCGCTTGGGTGCCACCGGGGGGAGCTTGCTGAACCGGGCCAGGGTGTGCTGGCCCGGCACACTGACCACGATCCGGTCCGTGGAGATATCGTTGCGGGATAGAAATTTCTCAAGCGTGCTGGGAATCAGCTCGTTCCGGTCGGCATCCGGCTGGGACAGAATCTTGGCGTGCTCGACGTAATCATGGGCGACGATTTCAATCTTGCCCTCAGGACCCAGCCGTAGTTTGATGGCTTTCAGCGCGCATCGCCCTAAATCCAGGCCCCATACCGCTTTTGGCGTTGCCACGTATTTTCTCCGGCTTCCTAAGGTGTGCCACCGATTTCAATCGGCGTTTGCACCGCTTACAAAGCGGTCCTACAACGCGTCATCTTTCGCTCGTGCCACGGCGGCGTTACAGTTCCGCAATCATGGCGGGCAAGTATCAGCTTACGACTTTTGGCTGTAAAGTAAGCCAATACGAGTCGCAGCAGCTCCGCGAAACACTCGAATCCATCGGTCTCCGTGCGGCCGGCCCGCACGAGGTTCCCGATCTCGCCGTCGTGAACACCTGCGCGGTTACCTCCGAGGCCGTCCGCAAAGGCGATCAGGCCATCCGCCGCCTGTCCCGCGGCGGATTAACTTCGGTTGTGGTGGTGGGCTGTGGAGCCTCGGCGGACGCGGGGAGGCTTGGCAATAGCAGTCACGTCGCGGCGGTTTTCGGCCACGACGTGGACGTTCCCACTGAACTACGCAAGCTTATTGTGGATCGACTGAAGCTCTGTTCTCCAAACTCGTCCGATCCCGTCCGCCCGTCTGCCCAACCCGCCGCAGCGCGTCAGGCCCTCCGAATGAATGAAATACGTATGAGTCCGTTTTCGGCGTCCCAAGGCGCCGAAGCTTCGTCGCCCTTCGGGGGGGCCGCCTTTCCGATTAATGATAGTGCTCGGTATTTGCCGATTGTCAACACGCCCGAGGTTTTACTCGGCCGAATTGAGAGTTTCGTTGGCCATCAAAGGGCCTTTCTGAAGATTCAGGACGGCTGTGATGCCTTTTGTACCTACTGTATCATCCCCCGGCTTCGGCCGCATGTCCGCTCCAAGCCCATCGACCTTGTAGTGGCTGAGGCCGAAGGCTTAGTTCGGGCCGGACACAAGGAAATCATCCTCACGGGCATATTTCTCGGGGCCTATGGCCGAGATACGGCCATTCGCAAGCGGTTTGGCACTGCCTCAAGCCCGTTGGCTGACGTGGTTCGGGCGGTAGCGGACATCGACGGCCTCACCCGGCTTCGCCTTTCAAGCCTGGAACCCGGGGACGTGGACGACGCCTTGCTCGAGGTTTTTGTCAGCCAGTCTCGATGCGTTCCCCACCTGCACCTTCCCATGCAATCCGGCAGCCCGGCCATCCTTCGGCGAATGAACCGGCAATACACGGTAGATGCATTCCTGGCCATGATCGAGCGGGTTCGGTCCGCGCTCGATCGGCCGGCCATTACGACGGACCTCATCGTCGGCTTCCCGGGGGAGACCGATGCCGATTTCGAAGCTTCGTTGGAGGTGGGGCGCCAGGCGGAGTTTCTCAAGATTCATGCATTTCCTTTCAGCCCGCGGGCGGGAACGGCCGCTGCTCGATGGCAAAAGGAATTCGTTTCGCGGTCGGAAGTACGGCGGCGGATGGGTCGACTGGCCGCCGTGGAACGCGAGTGCTCGGTGAGGTACCGGCGCCGTTTGTTGGGGACCGTGGAGCGCGTGATCGTGGAGACCGGGCCGGACGCGGCCGACACGCCGTGGGAGACCACCCGATCCGGCCGGGCAGACCGGTACTTGGAAGTCCATTTCGAAGCGGCCGACGTCGTGCCCGGGGAGGTAGCGCGAGTCCGCATCGACCGGCTCACGCCCACCCGCACTCACGGCACGCACTTGCGCCCCGCTGCAAGTTCCTATCCCCTCGCCATTTTCCCTTGGTAGCTGTTGTTGTCCTTGACTCGCCGCCTGCCGCGACGCGGCACGATCGCGCTGCGATCGACGACTTTCGCTCGTGGCGTGGTAATCGGCGAGGACGAGGAATGGCTCAACCGTTGGCCGCACCGCTATGGCGAGTCCGCAGTCTAGGCTCTGAGGAATTACGCCGCTTGCCGTGGCGGGCGAGGCGCGACTAAGACGAAGGCGGATAGTCGAGGGGTCGCACGGAAAACGTCCGTCAACCACACGAGCAAGATCTCAATCCGTGTAGGACGGCAAGGTGTTGGTTTGTGACTCGGCGAGGATGCCAGATCCCTGCGAATCGGCGTCAACCTGCCGCGCCAACAAGCTCCACGCAACGAGGTTCTGCGGCGATGGCCAGGGTGGGCCACGGACGCCAGTGCAAAGGATTTTCCGGGCGGACGTCGCTCCGCACGAGGATCCGGCCGACTTCGCCTAGGAACATGATGTGCGTGCCTAGACGAACCTCGCCGATCACTCGGCAGTCAAAGTGGATCGGCAAAGCCGGTAGAATCGGCGCGACCTCATCGGCCACACACTCCAAACCGGCGTGGCGGATTTTTTCAGGATCGTGGCCAATGGTAACGTTGCCCGCATATTGAATGGCGCGAACGACTGCGTCATCAACGAACGGCACGCCGCAGCCGAAGCAGCCCGTTGTGCGGATGCTGTCCAGCGTTGCGTGCGGGGCGTAGCGATCGTTGATCGCGGCGTAGGAAACGCACGGGGCAATGACGAACGGCCGGCGGCTGACCACGCTCGTCGATCCGCAGGGCATCAGATTGGGGATGCCGTCCTTGGTCCAACTGGTGATCATGCCCACGGACGAGGGAAAAAAGCACGGCCACCGCGCACGCTCATTGTCTCGCTCCACCTGATCAGTAACATGGGGCGCAAGCAGTTTGACGGCCATCCCGCAGTCAACAAAGTCATGCGCGAACGCAACCGTGTTCGGTGAAGGAAATGAATAATGCGGCGTATAAGGCTTCACATAGCCGATTGCGGATTGCGGATTGTCCTTGACACCAGGCGCGGCTTCGCCGCCGGAGCTTCGCTCCGCAACGCGAAGCGTTGGCTTGGAGTCAAGGACGAATTGGCCAGCCCTTCGTCCCTTCGTCCCTTCGTCCCTACCCGGCTTGCCTTCGTGCCCTCGCGGCTTCGAGGCTTCTGCCCTCCAATCTGGAAGGCTTTGCCAACGGATTTGGCTTGCTCCTTCGGCAATGTCCTTGCGCAGTTGAATCGCCCGAATTTCCAGGAAATAGACGCGATGGCTTCCGACGTCGACCCAGGGCGAGGAATAGATGGAGTCGCCGGAAAAATCGCGGGCGGGGCGAGCCAAGTGCCCTTCGTACACCAAGTAGGCGTCCTCGAAAACCGGCGCGCAATGGGTCATCCCCGGCCGAGTGCCCAGGCCGGTATGTTCAACTCGCGTCTCGCTCATCTGTTCGGGGGGGCTTATGCAGGCTGCAAGGACTTGATCGAGGCCCGGGGGCGCCAAGAATTGGATGGCCGCGTGCCCGCTTGATTCCAGCATCGCCGTGAAACGCTGGCGGGCATAATGCCGCTCGGACAAATCCTCTCGGCAAAAGCTGACCGCCATCACGTATGGAAACCGATTGACGATTGCTGCCCCGACCACTTTTTCCAGGGCTGTGCTCGTGCCGTCGCCCGTCGACACGAAGCCCATCGCCGAAGGGAAGAAGGCGGGCCACCGGCTGTCATGTCGGATGTCGCCCTCCGACTCCGGAAGCACCCGCTCAAAAGCAAACACCCTCTCTCGTTCAAGGACCCGGCCGGCTTGAGGAGCTCGCGAATACGCTCTTTTTTGCCAGGAAGGATGTTCGGCCAGTGAAAACTCTGGCCATTGATAAGAATGCGGATTGAACGGCGGCCTCATGGAGTTTCGATTCCGATAAAAGGGCTATCGACGGTCCAAGGGGCCGCCGTTAGATGAACGAATTCCAGCCCTGTGCCGATAACCTAGGCATGCCCGCAATACAAGACTGCAAGCCAGAGGCGCGCGAGCCGCTGACTTCAGTCAGCGCGGACCTTATCGCGGCAAAACGTCAGCGCGAACTCCGACCGACACAGTCGGACCGGTCCGTCGGCCTGTGGCCGTTGGCGGCTCGCTGCTTGGGAATCTCCGCGCGGACTCCGACCAGTCGGACTGTGTCCGTCCGCGGCTCGCAGTCCGTTGCGTCGGCTTCTGTCCCGGGCGTGGTCGAGCTTGAGATCGCCGACGACATTTGCCCCGCTTGGGTCGCGCCGGAAACGCGGCTTCGGGTTCCGGTTCCCCCAACTCGGTCTGTCGACCTAGGCGATCACGATGTTTTGGCGTGGGGAGTCTGGAACGATGGCCGGCGAAGCCCCATACTCGCCCAAACGGGAGCGGGACTTGAGACGGCTTTCCCGTGGGAAACATGGACCGAATACATACTCACCGAGAGCTACGCTAGTTGGCGGCGGCGCCCATTGTACACACGGCTGCCAGTGAGCTATCGGGTCTTGCCTTCGGGACTGCGCTACCGGCTTGCGATGCGCATGTGCCGGAGCCGCCGCGCAGAAGAGCAGTCGTTCCCCACACCATTGTTTGAGGGCGGGTTTGAGGCTTTGCGTCACGTTTGGCGAAGCGTCACCGACCCGCTGGCGGGTGCCCCGGCCTCGCGCTTGTGTCTGACGCATGATGTCGATTCCGAAGAAGGCTTTCGGTTCGTCAAGGACCTGGCCGGTGTCGAATTGTCGCTAGGGTTGCGTTCATCGTGGAACATCGTCGTCGCGGAGTATCCGGTCGACGCGTCGATCGTCCACTGGCTAATGGACCACGGTTTTGAGATCGGTCTGCATGACTATGTCCATGACAACAAGCTGATCTACCTGTCGGAGTGCGCGCTTCGCCGACGGCTCGATCGATGCCTCGGTTTTATTGAGCGTTGGAACGTCGCGGGTTTTCGTTCGCCCTCTTGGTTTCGAAGCCCCAGACTATTGCGCGTCCTGCGCGACTACGTCCAGTACGACTGCTCGTGTCTGGACTTTGATTGGCTTTGCCCGGCCGGCCGCGGAGGCGTACTCACTGCCACGCCGTTCGTTCACCACGGCATCGTGGAGATTCCCACGACTTTGCCATTTGAGGCGCCGCTGTTGGAAAGTTGCGATCCGGCTTTGGTCCCAGCCTACTGGCGCCCGAAGGTGGATTGGCTCGTGGCCGTGGGCGGCCAGATTGTCGTGAACACGCATCCGGATCCCGAGTACTCTGGCAACCTGGACATGATTCGTTCCTACGGGCGCTTCCTCGAGGAAGCCCTTGAGTCCTGCAATGGACGCTGGTCGTTGCCGCGGGCCTTGGCTGCGGAGGTTCGTCCCCGTGTATGAGTCGCTTTATGAGCAACTGGCCGAGGTCGAGGATCGGCTCTGGTGGCACAACGCCCGCTGCCGGCTCATGCAACTGGCCCTGAGCCGATTTAGTTTTCCTCCCGACGCCACGGCGCTGGACGTGGGCTGCGGGACGGGCGGCTCGATCCGATTCCTTGAGCAATTGGCCGCTCGCGTGGTGGCCATTGACCGCTCGCCGAAGGCCGTTGAGCTGGCGGCCCGAAAGCACCCATCGGCCGACATTCGATTGGGAGATGCGAATGAACTGGCCCGGACGTTCGCTCTAGAAAGCTTCGACTTGGTTACGCTCCTTAACGTTTTGGAACACACCTGGGTCCAGGACGAACCCTCCCTTCTGTCGCAGGTTTGGCGGATTCTTAAGCCTGGCGGCGTCACTCTGATCACCAGCGCCGCCTTCCCTGTCCTGGCGCGGCGCCATGATCGAATGGCCATGAGCGTTCGCCGGCACACCTTGAGCCAAATGTGGCAATTCCTGGACCAGAGCGGCTTCTCGTGCCCTGTGAAAACGTATTTCAATATGACGTCGTTTCCGTTGGCCTGGCTCATCTCTCGTTGGGACGCATGGCGGGGCCAAGTGGATGCCCAGGGGCCATTGCGGGAGCTTTCCGTTCCACCACTTCTGGTGAACGAAGGAATGAAACTGCTGATGACCGTTGAACGAGGGCTCACGAGGTTGTTTGGGCGATTACCTATCGGTGTAACGCTACTGTGCGTTGGTCAGAAACTCGTGCGAGCAAAGAAATTCGGATTTGATGGCGGGGCAAGTCGCTCAAAGATCCGCGGCAGTGGCAGCACAGAGGATGCCCAAGAACCAGGCACGGTGGGCGTGTGACCGATTGTCTGTACGAAAGATCGATAGGGCGAGTGACCAAGGCCGTTCACGGCCCTCGTAGCATCAAACCGGATCCTGATTTCGAACGGGGCCTGGCGGAACATCTCCGCGAGACTTACACAACCGACGCCCTTCTGACGCTATATGCCCGCTTCGTGAATGGGGAAAATGATTTCGATCACCGCATGAGGCGAGCGGTGTGGCGGGCCGCAATCCGACGGCTAGGGCACATGGTGTCCATCGGGCCAGCGGCTGCCTTCCGCAATCCGGAGACCATCGAAATCGGCGACGGCGTACACATCGGCCACCAAACCTATATTCAAGGCCGCGCGGGCGGCCGGTGCGTCATCGGCGATGGTGTTTGGATCGGCCCGCAAAGCTACTTCGACGCCCGCGACCTGATCATCGAGGATCACGTGGGTTGGGGCCCGGGCGCGAAAGTGGTCTGTTCGGCTCATGCCGGCCTACCTTTGGACGTACCCATCATTCAAACAGACTTGCAAATCCGCCCGGTTCGTGTCGAGGCTTGGGCCGACGTAGGCACGAATAGCGTTATTCTCTCGGGAGTAACCGTTGGTCGCGGAAGCATCATCGGTGCCGGCGCCGTCATTACCAAGAATGTACCGCCGTTCGCCGTCGTCGTCGGCGTGCCCGCCCGGTTTCTTCGCTGGCGCGAAGGATATGACCCTGAGTCGCGGGCTTAGGGCGGCGGGCGGCACTGGCCGCTTCTCCGCCAGCGTCGGCACGGGCAGGCAAGCTGCCCGTAGCACCTAAAGCGGCAGCGACAACGACCAGGGAAACGGCCACGAAGATCCCCAGCAGCGGCTGGACGGGTATGGCGTATCGGGGTACGGGCCCGACCAGCGCTGCCGAACCGATGATCTGCAGGCCGATCGCTGCCACCAGCAGACACCATGTGGCTCGCTGCTTTGAAAAAAGCGCAACTACGATGCCGAGCACACTGAGGACCATATAGATTCCATACGGCGAGAACATCGACGCTCGCCCCGCGACTCCTGAGTCGGTACAACGATGGAATGCCCGCACGATGGCCGTCCAAGGAGGCGTCAAAGTTCGGGGTTCGCTTCGCAGCGGCAAGTACTTTTGATAAGGGCCGATGAGCGGCCGCATCATCGGCTCATAGGTCGCGCAGTCAAAAACGTCGGCTTCGGCGTTTCGGATGCAGTGGCCCTCGCGAATCTCGATACCCGGTGTCCCGGCGGGCAAATAACGGTACGACGAATCCGGGACCAGCAGCGTCCACGCCGCGTAACGCAGAGTATTCGCGCCCACCGAACCCGGATGTTCCCACAGGAGATCCAAACCGACTCGCTCCATTTTGGCACACGCCTGAGCGTAAGAGGCTTGCCGCATCGCGCCATAGGCATCCCGGACGGTACCTTCCTGGCGCGGATCGGCTTCGGGCGGTGCTCGGCCGGTTCGCTTGGCGTCGTCGACTACGTTTTTCATTTCCAGCCAGGCCGCGCTCGCCTGTGAGTCAAGCCGATCCAAAGTCACAAGCCGCCCGAAGAGCGTGGGGCCGAAACTTGCCCCCAGACCGTCGCCGCGCTTGGCCAGGAACAGCATCCAAGGGCCGGCCACGAGCAGTGCCGGAACTATGGCACCGCCAAGATGACCCAGCGCTCGCACAGGAAGACCATCCTTGTGCCGCTGGCGACGACATTGATGCAGGGCGGCGGCCGCGCAAACCGCCACGAGGGTCAGACCCATCGGCCGGAAAAGATAGCTCAATCCGCCCAGCAACGAACCCAATACCAAGGGCCTCGAAAGACCATAGCGGCCGAATTTCACGATGAAGTAAATGCTGCCGAGAAAGAGCAGCGTGAAAGGAACCTCGCTCATGACCATGTTGGCGAAGCCAAGGAGTTGCAAGTTGCACGCGGAGAGCAAACCGCTTATGATTGCAACGGCTCGGTTGGTGGTCAGATGCCAGGCGATGAGAGTCGTAACCAACGAGATCGCGGCCACCATCCCATGTTGCACGGCGTGAATGGCCGCGGGGCTATCCTCTCCGAAGATTCTGAAAATGGCCGCCAGCATCAGCGGATAGCCCGGCGGACGCATCAAAAATAGCTCTTGCGTCCAATCGAATCGTTCCGCAATCCCGCCGGCCAGCACGACATAGCCCCGCGCTTCCGTGGAAAGCCACAACTGCGTGGCCAGCAAGGCCAGGCCGCCGACCAAGGCCGCAACCAGCCCTACGATGGCCAGGACGCCTCGTGGACATTTTTGTTCTGGTTTCATGTGTTCAAAGGCCGCAATCGGCTACGAAAGTCAGCGATTTGCGTGCCAGTCCTAGATCGAGAGAGTTATCGGCTGAATGAAGCGGTCGAGTGCGATCTCGATGCCGACGACTCGGGGGGAAAGAAGTGGAGCGCCGCTTTCCACGGTGCCTGGGTGATTCCCCTCCGGAAAGCACCCCAAGTCGTGGAAGCGTGCGGCTCCTTGACAACCTTACGATACCGCCGGCGAAGAGTGCCTAGCCGTCCTTATAAGACGGGCCGAAATGGCGCCTTCAGAACCCTTTCACAAGCAACGAGCAGGAACAGATAATGCTCCCATGTTCTTGGCCGATCTTCGGTCGCCTGCGACGCAGGAGCTGTCGGAAGGATCTCAATCCGGCCAGACCCTCGCTAAAGGTCCCGATTGGGAACTGGTTTTTTTCGACGTGGATTGCCCGCGATGCGGTCACGGCTTGCGCGGGCTGACCGAGCCGCTTTGCCCGGCCTGTGGTTTGGAGTTCGATTGGAACGACGCTCTACCGCTCGAACAGCTAAAGTGCTTGCAATGTGGCTATTATCTGTTCGGCTTGCGTGACTCGCGCTGTCCGGAATGCGGCCAGCCTTTTCGTTGGCAGGACGTCCTGGACCATTACCGCCGCCGGCAAAAGCCCCTCTTTGAATACCACTGGCGGACGATGCCGTTCCGCTCCTGGCTCTGGACTTGGTGGCGTGCCCTGCGGCCTTGGAAACTCTGGCGAATCATCGACATTCACGATCCGCCCTCCGAGCCCGGTTTGGCGATCCTATTAGTCACGGCCACATTTTTTTGGTTGGCTTCGTCATTGGCCGTTGCCGGCTTCGCCTGGTGGATCATCGCCGAGCTTGAAGTCCTCTCAATACCGCCTCAGTTTCGTCCGGCCGGCTTTGGCGCGGCTTTCGCCAGCGGGTATGGCTACGCAAATAGCCCCGGCCTCATTGGCGACTCAGTGTTTCGGCCGCGGACTGCGGCCATCCTTGCTGTCATGCTGGCCGGCGGGCTTGCCGCCGGTTTTGGGTCGCTCCTAACGCTTCGTCAATCCATGCGTCTTTGCAAAGTCCGTTCGATCCACATCGCTCGGGCCTTCTTCTATTCGTTGATCTCCCTGTTTACCGGTCTGACGCTGCTTTACCTCGCGATCGCCGCCGTTGACATCGGCTTGGTCTTGCTTCGAAACTTCAATGTTACCTGGTGGAAGGTCCGCGATCGGGCAGGAGTCCTGATCAGTTGTGTGCTCGTCGCCATCGCGTTTTGGTTCGTAATGTCGATTGCCCTGGCTTATCGGCGGTACATTCGCATGAAACACGCCTGGTGGGTGGCAATTCTGACTCAAGCAATTGCTTTTTTGGTGATGCTTGCGGTACCGCTCGTTCTTTCCTGGCTTCTACTAAGCCTGCCGTAGCCGCTGCTGCTTAAGCGGGTCGGTCTGAACAACGCAGGACAACGGCGCGGTTGGTTCCACCAGATTTCACAGCCGCAAGGGCTTCGTTGGCTTGTTCAAGCAGAAAAACGCGGACATCTGTACGAAGGCCGATCTCAGCCGCCAGGGCAAGAAACTCCTCGCCGTCCTTGCGTGTCGCGTGGGCCACGCTGCGGATCACTTTTTCATGGTAGAGATGTTTCGCGTAGTCCAGCGGCGGCACGGCGCTCATGTGAATGCCCGCAAGGGCCAGTGTGCCGCCCTTGTCCAGAGCCTCCAGGGCCGGCGGGACGACTTCGCCCGCGGGGGCGAAGACGACCGCCCCCTGGAGCTTCTTGGGCGGCGGCTCGAATGAATCCCCGGTCCAGGATGCACCCAACTTTCGCGCCCAGGCGCGGTGGGCCTCGGTGCGTGTGCACACGAAGACTTCGCAACCCCAAAACTTCGCCACTTGGATGGCCATGTGGGCCGAGGCCCCGAAGCCATAGAACCCTAGCCTCTGGCCAGGCTGGATGGCCGAGGCCCGCAGCGCGCGATACCCAATGATGCCGGCGCAAAGCAGCGGCGCGGCTTGCTCGTCCGAGTATGAATCAGGGATGGGGTATGCAAATGCCTCGGGAACGAGCGCGTACTCGGCGAACCCGCCGTCTGCACTCCAACCCGTAAACTGGGCCGCATCACAAAGGTTTTCTCGGTTTTCGACGCAGGATGCACATGCACCGCACGTCCTGTGCAGCCAAGCGATGCCCACTCGTTGGCCGGTGCTAAAGCGCCTCGCTCCCAACCCCGGCCGGGCGACCACCCCGACAACTTGATGCCCCGGCACGATGGGACGCTTGCGCATTGCCAAATCGCCCTCGACCACATGGAGGTCCGTTCGGCAGACACCGCATACTCGGACGCGAACCAGTATCTCGTCCGCTGCCGCTTCCGGCACGGGGATTTCCGCAGCCAACAGCGGACGCTCTTCGATCGGTCGTGGGGAGAATAATTGCATGGCTCGCATATGAGGTTCCTTCGGCTTCGAGGACGTTGCCGATACTCACCACCCAAGGGCAGCCCTATCGTACGTTTTCTAGTGGGCCGTGAAAGCCCATGGTCCGGTATTGCCCTTGGCAATCGGCGCCCGGCGCCGTTCTTGGGATTCATGCATGCAGAGTGTTCGCTGGTATCTGCGTCGATTGCGGGCCATGTCCGCCGCGGAGGTTCTGTGGCGCTGCCACGAGAAGCTCCGGGATCGGTTGGACCGCGGGCTTCTGGCCCTTCGACAGCGGCCGGTTCACTTGCCCCGGATCATGACGAGCCCGTTTTCGTCACATTGGACAAAACCTCAAATCCTGGGAAAACACCTCGATGAAACTCCGGCCGGTTACCACCCGGAATGGCAGAGAGAACTACTTGATCGCGCTGATCGTATCATCAAAGGCCGCTTGCAGATCTTCGACCTGGACCATCAGTATCCTGACGGGGAAACCGCTTGGAACTTCGAACCCAAAGCCGGAAAGGCCGCCCCACTGATCTATGCGCCGGACATTGACTACCGCGATTATGACGTGACCGGCGACTGCAAATTCGTCTGGGAGCCCAATCGCCATTATCACTTCGTAACCCTGGCGCGAGCCTACAGAATCAGCGGCGACGAACGATACGCCCAAGCCGCCGTGGACCAACTGGAAAGTTGGATTCGTCAATGCCCTTACGGCCTGGGCATGAACTGGCGAAGCCCGCTGGAGCCGGCCATTCGAATCATCAATTGGGTTTGGACTTTTGCGTTACTCCAGGGCAGCCGGACGCTCACGCCGCAACGGCTGGAGTGCATCCTGCCGGTCGTCTACCGCCACCTATGGGAAATCCGCCGAAAGTTCTCGCGGCATTCGTCAGCCAACAACCACCTCATTGGCGAGGCGGCGGGCGTGTTCATCGGGAGTCTCTTCTTCAGCGGGCTTAAAGCCGCCCAGGGCTGGAAAAAAGAGAGTCGCGAAATCCTTCTTCGGGAAATCGTCGAACAGTCCTACGCGGACGGCGTTAACCGCGAGCAGGCCGTCGGGTACCACCTGTTTGTCCTGGAGTTCTTCCTATTGGCCGGCCTGACGGCTCGGAACGCCGGCGGGGATTTCCCGGATGAATACTGGAAACGCCTTGAGAAGATGTTCGAATTCGTCGCCACCCTGCGCGAAGGAGGCCGAGCGTTGCCCATGTTCGGCGATGCCGACGACGGGTATGTACTGGACTTGGGCGGCCGAGACGACGTGGCCGCATCGCTCCTAAGTGTGGGTGCGATCCTATTCCAGCGCGGCGACTTTGCCGCCGCAGGGCGTGAATTCCGCGAGCCGGCCTGGTGGTTGTTGGGCCCGGAGGCCGAACGACCATCGAAGTGCTTACGAACACGCGCGCCTTCACTAAGAATGGCCTCACGGAAGTTTCCCGACGCCGGTTACTATCTTCTCCAATGGGGCGAACAATATGACCCGCAAAGCATCAGTGTGATTTTCGACTGCGGCGAACTCGGCTTCGGCTCGATCGCCGCCCACGGCCATGCCGATGCCCTGAGCTTCGTCCTGCGCATTGGCGGGCATGACGTCCTGATTGATCCCGGGACCTACGATTACTTCACCTTCGCCCCGTGGCGGCAATACTTCCGGAGCACGCGGGCCCACAACACCGCCGTCGTCGACGGCGCAAATCAATCGCAAATGCTCGGGCCTTTTCTCTGGGGGGCGCGGGCCGAGGCACGCTGTGTCCACTGGCACCCCTCGCCCGACGGCGGTTCCGTCACTGGAGAGCACAACGGATACCGGCGGCTTTCCGACCCTGTCTTGCACAGGCGGACGATTACCCTGGACGGCCCACGGCAGTTGTTGAGCGTCCGGGACGAGATCATGGCCAAGGGCGAGCATGAGGTGGAACTCTATTGGCATTGGGCGGAGGATTGTCGCCTATGCACAGTTGACGATGGCGTGCAAATCGCCTTCGGCGGCGGAACGGTCGAAATGAGCGCGGAAAGGGACGCCTCATTGGAGCTTGCGCGAGGATCGCAAGACCCAATTCTGGGCTGGGTAAGCCGAGGCTACCACCGCAAGGCTCCGATTACCACGCTGATCCAGCGTTATCGTGTGCGTGGCCGGCGCACGATTATGACGACCTTCGCGATCCACCCGGTACCGGGCACACCCGCATGGTCCGCGACGACGCGGAGAATCGAACAATCGGTCGCGCCGGGCGAGCCCCGAACTTTTCGCCCGCGCAGAGTCTGCCGGCTCAGCCGAATCCGTGCGATCTCAAAGATCGCGGCTCGCTACATGAGGAGAAACGCATCATGCAAACGGGGAACAAAGCTTCCAAGGTCCTTAGTTGTGTTAGCACTACCGGCGTGCCGGCGCGCCCTGGACTTTTTGTCCCTGAGTTCGCGCGATCCGAAGATCGCGGCTCGCTGCGTGAGGAAGAGGGCCGTGCCGACCGGCTCCCACGAAACGGCCGCGCCGCCCAACAATCCAGCAGATTGTTGGGCGGCGTGGTGCTGGCTGGGACCCATCCCTGGGGCCGGTGCATTCTCGATGAGGCCGTTCCCCGCCCTCTTTTGCCCGTGGCCAATCGGCCGGTGATCTGCCATGCATTGGACGGGTTGAACGAGGGTGGCATCGGACAAGCCACGATTTGCGGCAACAACGATACACCGGCGATCAGCGCCTGTCTGGCTTCGGAAGGCAGACCCGAGATGAGCCTCGAATTCTATCAGGATCGCATGCCTCGCGGTCCGGCGGGCTGCGTGCGAGACGCTGTCAGAAACATGAGTTGGGACACAGTGGTCGTCGTGGACGGAACGATTGTGCCACAGTTGGATATCGACAAGCTGTTGGCGGCGCACGAATCCGGTGCCGCGGTTCTTACCATCGTCGTCATGCGTGATCAACTTCATGGGCCGGGTCGCTGCGAATGGTTAACACCGCTTGGCATCTATGTCTTTTCGCGGGTTGTCCTGGACCATATCCCGGAACAAGGGTACCAGGATATCAAGGAGAGCCTCATCCCCAAGCTTCACGCCGCGGGCCTTCGGGTAAGCGTATTCGTGGCCGACGCCCAAGCTCCTCGCGTCACCGGCGCCGAAACGTACCTGGGCGTCAACGGCTGGGCCATCGGCCGGATGTGCGACCCGGCGTTCTCTCCGGGTGATTACGTGCGGATGGGCGAGGCCTGTGTGCACCGCTCCGCACGGATTGATTCCAGTGCACGTCTTCTCGGGCCGGTTCTCGTCGGGCCGCATTGCATCGTGGAGCGGGAGGTGACGATCGTCGGTCCGACTTCTTTGGGTTCGCAGAGCCGTTTGGAAGAGCAATCGGTCATTTGCCGCAGCGCGATTTGGAATAACTGCGTCGTCGGGCGCGCCGGCAAAGTAGATCGCTGCATCCTCGTTCAAGGGACGAGCCTCGCCGGCGAAACCACCTTGCGTAACACGATCAGCGTGCAAACGCCCACCAGATCTAAACGAAAGCAGCGAGCCGCTGACTTTAGTCAGCGCGGACCCTGCTGGCCCGGAACGCTGCCAACCGGAAGTCTGCCGACGAACTGAAGTCCGCGGCACACAGAAGCCCGTTCCAGAAAGGTGCAGCATCGGTTTTATAGCCGGGACACGCACTTTAGTCAGGCCGCGGACCTTGCCAGTGCATCCCAAACGAGCGTCTTGAAGTTGAACAGGGCATGGATTACCACCGGCACAACAATTGAACCGGTCCATTCGTAGGCAAAGCCAAGCAGGCCAGCCAGCATCAACAGCGCCGGAATGGCCTGGTACTGTTGTGTGTGGGCGAGCGCAAAAGCAATCGACGCCGCACCGATGGCCAACACGCGTCTGCCAGTGAGGTTCAGCACCACTGTTTGAATCATCCCTCGAAAAAACAACTCTTCGGCCACCGGTGCTATGACGACGGCACCCAGCCACAGTGTGATGGTTACGGCCAGCGGCTGAGTTTCCTCCCGCAACAGCCGCAGCGTGGAATGCACCGGCAGTTCGCCTGCGGAATCAAAATACTCAAACACAAAAACGGTGAGTTTCAGCACCTCCGGACATACGCCCGTGGCCAAGACCGTGACAACCAGACCGACCAAGGCACATCGCCCCCAACGACCTCGGTGGAGAGGACCCAGCCAGAAACTCGGCAACCCGCCGCGGAAATGTTTCGCGGCCAACACCAGGCACGTCGCACCCCCCGCGGCCTGTGCCACGGAGCCGATCAAGACACCCGCCGGCGTCGGCGCGTCGCCGTCCACCGCGAAGCCAACCAAGGCCGCGAGCACGACGAACATCGAGCAGTAGACGAGGACGGGCAAGATGACGGCATCTTCCTTTAAGCTGCTTTCCCGTTGGGGCGCCGCCGCAACAGGATTTCGCCAGGCCCCTATGACCCACGCGATCGCGGCCACCAAGAACGTGAGCAGCGCGGCGTATTGCAGGACGATGTCTAGATACCAAAATACGGCCATAGCCTCAGCCATCCGAAGCGGGAATGCCGGACGGTACCTTTAGCGCAGTGCTGAGAAGTAGGTACCGCGCAGGGATCATGGTGGACGACTATACGTCGGCGATTGGCCGAAACCAAACAACGCAAAGCAGTCCGGTCGTATGCGGCGACCCTGTTGGCCGATAGATGATGAGATGAATTCGTATCTTGCCGGTAAACGCATTTGCGTTACGGGCGGCGCGGGGTTCCTGGGCCGCGTCGTATGCGCCCGGCTAAGCACACGAAAAGCGGGCGATCTGTTCGTACCTCGCTCGACGGAATTTGACCTTACCCAGGCCGAGGACGTGACCCACCTGTTCGATGCCTGTCGGCCCCAGGTTGTGATCCATCTGGCGGCGGAGGTCGGCGGCATTGGTGCCAATCAGCGGCACCCGGGGCGGTTCTTTTATGCCAACATGGCCATGGGGCTACACTTGATCGAGGCCGCGCGGCAGTTCGGCGTGGACAAATTCGTGCAGATCGGATCGGTCTGCGCCTATCCGAAATACTGCGACGTGCCCTTCCAAGAGGACGATCTTTGGAGCGGGTTTCCCGAAGAAACCAACGCTGCGTACGGCATCGCCAAACGGGCCCTGGCCGTCATGCTGGCAGCGTACCGCCGCGAATACGGATTTAACGGCGTGTACCTGATCCCGACGAATTTGTATGGTCCCGGCGACAATTTCGATCCCGAAACGTCCCATGTCATTCCCGCCCTGATTCGCAAGTTCGCGGATGCCGTCGCGCATGGGGATGACACCGTGGTCTGCTGGGGGCAGGGGGCCGTCACGCGCGAATTCCTGTACGTGGACGATGCCGCCGAAGCAATCGTCGCTGCGGCCGAAGTTCATAACGACTCCGCTCCCATCAATCTCGGCGGAGGTGAGGAAATCCGCATCGCCGACTTGGCCGAGCGAATCGCCGAGCTCTACGGTTTCCGGGGCCGAATCGCTTGGGACTCCTCCCAGCCCGACGGCCAACCGCGTAGAGGACTCGATTCGACAAAGGCTTACGTGCGCTTGAACTGGAAGCCGAAAATCGGCTTGCAAGAAGGCCTTCGGCGGACCGTCGATTGGTGGCACGAGCATTGCTCCGATGGGTCGCGTCGCCGTCCCTTGCCGCATCGGTCGTGGGTGGATAAAATCCCACAGACGGAGTAATCGCTGGGTCGGCGCGCGTTAGTCTCCGGCGACGCGGTGTTCGTGTTTACGGAGTCGTCCGGGCGCCCATCGCGAGAGTCACGACCGTGCATTGCGGTTCCCCGCTCATGAAGACGAAGCGAAGACTTAGTGGCTCGAAGGCGAGGCCGACTGCACCGGCCATCTGGATCACGTCCGCCGCACTATTCGTCGTCGCTAGCTTGGCGGCAAGCACTCAAAAAACCGCCTCCGCCCACGGGGAAGGCAACGCGGCGGGGAGAATCGGCGCGATCCTGCCGATCCACGACGAGCTTACCGACATTACGGTGACCAGCCTTCGCCGCCGAATCGACGATGCCACCAAGAAAGGGGCTTCGGTACTTATCTTCGAATTGAACACTCCGGGCGGGATGGTCTCGAGCGCCATCGCCCTTTCCGACTTGATCAAGGGCGTCACGGGTGCCAAGACCGTCGCCTGGGTGAACACCAACGCCCATTCGGGCGGGGCCATGGTTGCCCTGGCTTGCGAGGAAATCGTGATGGCACGGTCTTCTCGGATTGGCGATTCTCAGGTCATCATGGTCGGTCCGGAGGGAGTGACCGCCGTTCCCGCCGATCTTCGTCCCAAAGCCAATACGCCGGTTCTTGGTCAGTTTCGCGACTCGGCCAAGGAGCGCGGCTACAGCCAGGTGCTGACCGAGGCATTCGTGATTCCCGAGCACGAAGTATGGTGGTTGGAAAACGTCCGCACCGGGGAACGGCAGTTCGTCTTCCGCGAAGAAAAAGAGAAGATGGTCAATCCCCGCGGCAACGGCTCCGGCGATAGCTCCCCGGCGGATTACCCCCCGGCGGAGTGGAAAACGGTCGAAAAGTACTATGACGTCGTGCTCGAACGCGAGGTGGAGGTGATGCAACCGATTGAGCGCATCGACACCCTTTTGGAAATGTCGGCTTCGGAAGCCTATGCGTTCGGGTTCAGCAAAGCAGTCGTTACCACCGAGGACGAACTTCGCAGCCGGTACGGTCTCGAAGAGGTGATCCGGTACGCCCCTAGTTGGTCGGAGGCGCTGGCATTCTGGCTCACCTCTGAGTACGTCCGCGGCTTCTTGATGATCATCATCCTCATGGGGGTTTACGTCGAGTTTCACACGCCCGGGGTCGGGTTGGCCGGGCTGGCAGCCTTAATCGCGTTGGCCGTTTTCGTGGGTGCGCCCTATCTGACGGGGCTGGCCAGTATGTGGGAGATTCTGTTCATCATTGGGGGGATCGCGCTGATTCTGATCGAATTCCTAGTCCTTCCCGGATTTGGTGTGGCGGGGATATCGGGTCTCTTCCTGTTGATCATCGGGTTGTTGGCGACCTTCGCTCCGCCGGAGCCGGGCCGCACTTTCCCGCTCTACATTCCCACGCTGGATTCGACCGTCGAGGGCATTCAGACCGGCCTGAAAATGCTCGTCGCTTCGATGGTCATCTCCTTGGCCGGCATGTTCATGCTCAGCCGCTATCTGCCAAGGGTGCCGTTCTTGCGGCGAGTCGTCCCGGCGAACCCGACGCCTTCGGAAGTGCAAGTGGACGATCCGTATTTCGGCGCCGCTCGCGTCGGTGACCTGGGGTTGGCGGTTGGGCCGTTGCGGCCCGCGGGGAAGGCACGCTTCGGGGCGAGGCTGGTCGATGTCGTCACCCAAGGCGAATATATTGGCGAGAATACGCGGCTGGAGGTGGTCGAGCGCCGCGGCAATCGGGTCGTCGTCCGAGAGGCGCGGTAACCGCGTGTGTGCTTATGTCCGAAGTCCTCGTTCTGGTTCTTCTTTATCTTGCCGGGCTGGTGATCTTCGTTGCCGAGATATTCATTCCCTCCCACGGCGTCCTCACCGTCGTGGGCGCTGGGTTTTTGCTCACGGCTCTGGTCAAGACTTTCCAGATCGGCGGCCAGGAGGTCGGAACGGTGGCCGTCCTTGCTTGCCTCGTGGTGATCCCCGCATTTATTGTGACGGCGGTTAAGATCTGGCCCAAGACGCCGATGGGGCGGCGAATCGCCCCGCCGAACCCCGTGATCACGGCGGCGGACTCGAGCGTGCCCGTCGTCGAGCTATCGGCACTGATCGGGTACACGGGGCGGTGCCTCTCGCCGCTGAGGCCGGTGGGCATTTGCGAATTCAATGGACGGCGAGTCGCCTGCGTGTCACAATTGGGCCTCATAGATGCCGGCGCCTCGGTGGAAGCCATCGGCATCTCCGGTGGAAATCTGACGGTCGTCGAGAAAAAGGAAACGTAGGTTAGCATGATGGAACATACAACGATGTTGGCGCAGTTCTCATTCTCGTACGCGTGGATCATCTGGGGCATCATCGGGGTCATTGCCCTGACGATCTTCATCGTCCTTTTTCAGTTCTTTGGTCTCTGGCTTCAGGCCTACATGAGCAACGCGGACGTCGGCCTTTTTGACTTGATCGGGATGCGCCTGCGAAAGGTTAACGCTCACGTCGTCGTTCAGTGCAAGATCCAACTCGTCAAAGCCGGTCTACACGACATCTTGGTCAACGACCTGGAAAGTCACTACCTGGCCGGCGGACGAGTGGCCAATGTCTCGCGGGCCATGATCGCCTCGCATCGAGCCGTCCTCGAGCTCGATTGGAAAAAAGCCTGTGCTATCGATCTGGCCGGCCGTGACATCATCGACGCCGTAGCCACCAGCGTGAATCCCAAAGTGATCGATGTTCCCAACCCCAAGCTCGGCCGCGACACCATCGACGCCGTGTCCAAGGACGGCATCCAGCTCAAGACCAAGGCCAAAGTGACGGTACGAACTAATATTCGCCAGCTCATCGGCGGGGCTACAGAAGAGACGGTCATCGCCCGCGTCGGTGAAGGCATCGTGAGTGCCATCGGGTCCGCAGATACCTACAAGGCCGTTCTGGAGAACCCGGACCGCATCAGCAAGGCCGTGCTCGCCAAGGGGCTGGATTCCGGAACGGCGTTTGAGATTCTTTCCATCGACATCGCCGACGTAGACGTGGGAGACAACGTGGGCGCCACGCTCCAGGCCAACCAGGCCGAGGCTGACAAGCGCCGCTTCCAAGCCGAAGCCGAGAAACGCCGGGCCATGGCCATCGCCCAGGCCGAAGAAAACCGGGCCAAGATCGAGGAAAACCGCGCCCTGGTCACCCTAGCCGAAGCAGAGATACCCAAAGCCATGGCCGAGGCCTTCCGCAGCGGCAACCTGGGCCTCATGGACTATTACCGGATGAAGAACATCCAGGCCGATACGACCATGCGCCATGCAATCGGGCGCGATGGCGGATCGGAACAGAAGGCATGATCAGGCGGTGCATGACGTGTTTCTTACGACCTTGGGGCTTCTGGCCGACCTGAACGTCGAGGACATTGCTCAGTTTGTGATTATCATCGTGGCTGTCCTGGGTTCGGTCATAGGCAGCGTCTTTAAGAAAGTGAAAGACTCCCAGGAAAAGCGCCGAAGGGCCGACGAAGGTCACCGACACGAACCGACACGGGGGCCGGAAACCCAGGGAGATCTTTCGCCCCAACCAATTCCAATGGAACCCGATTTGGAGCGCCCCGAGCGGCACCGCGAGGTGTCGCCCCGCCGGCCGCGAGAACATCGACGGCTCACGCGCCGAGAGCCAGCCGAACCGGTGATGACGGAGGGCGAAGCGCCGCCTGCCGCGCAAAGGCGTCGTATTCCGGTGGCCCGGGCCCAAGCCGTGCCCCCGCCGCCTAAGCCGCCCTCAGCCGAGCCGCTTGCGCGGCCGGTCGTCTCCAACGAATCGCACGGGCCGATCACCGAAATAGCCAAGGTGGCCCAAACGCTGGCTGCGGAGACTCGTCCCACGCCGGCAAGCGTCATAACCGCGGCGAACATCCGCGAACTTTTGCGTGGTGGTAGTCGTTCCGCCGTCCGCCGCGTGGTTGCGGTGAGCGAAGTGCTGGCTCCTCCCCTCGCTCTTCGCGAGCCGTAGCGAGGTTATCGTTTGCTTTGTGGCTGCCATCGGCATCGCAACGTCCGCGCGATCCGGGACACGGGACAGGTCAGGGCGATGTCCCGTGTCCCGGACGAACTAAAGTTCGCGGCTCGCTACCGGGCACGAAGATTCTCACTGCGTCCTGCACGGACTCAACGAGAGCCGGAGTTTGGGCGATGGGTTCGCCGTCGGCCCAAAGCTGAATGGGCTGGGGCGAGCGCATCGTGAACCCGCGCGTCCGGAAAAAGCGTACTTCCGGCTGACCGGCGTGCCGCCCGAGGAGTACGCGAGGCAGCAAAGTGATAATTCGCGCCTTGGAAACGAGGTCGATCACGCACAGGTCGAGCCACCCGTCGGTGGGATCGGCCATGGGGGCGATGCGGATGGCCCCGCCGTACAAAGCGGTGTTGGCCGTGGAGGCCACAAAGACATTTTGTTCAAAAGTCCCGAAATCGCCCTCCAAAGTCACTCGACAACCTCGGTAGCGGCTGAGCACGCACGAAGCGCCGTATAGATAGGCAGGAGTGCCACGAAGCGGCATTTTCATCCCGTCCACGTAGCGGGTAATCTCGGCGTCGGCTCCGGCAGTGGCCACCGTGCAAAAAAAACGACCGTTGACCCGCCCCAGATCCACCGGCCGGGCGGCGCCGCGCAGAATCGTCTCGGCCATCCCTTTCGCGTCTTTGGGCACGCCCAGAGCGCGAGCGAAGTCATTGCAACGTCCCGCGGGGGCTAGGGCCATCACCGCACCCGCGTCGCCTGAAGCGCGTAGGCCGGCCAGCGAATTGGCAACCTCCTGGACGGTCCCGTCGCCCCCGCAAGCCGCGATGCACGTGTTGCCATCAGAAGATGTTCGCGCGGCCTCGGTCGCGATTCGTTCCGCGTCGCCTTTGCGCTCTGTGTGACGGATGGTGACATTCAACCCGGCGGCGCGCAGCACGGCGGCTATCTCCCAAGCCACCCGGCCCCCCCGACCGCCGCCCGCGGCGGGATTAACAATGATGAAAACGGCCGCGTTGCCCGTCACGCCTGCCTATGATTGCTTCAAAAAGCCGATGCTGGACTGAAAATACCGTTCGTTATCCACCGGGCCGGCCTCCTCCTGCCCTGCCTGCAAGTCGTTCAGGTTCGCCACGCACATGGGACAACCGGCCACGTCGAGATGGAATTGCGTGTAGCTCCGCCAAGGTTCTTCGAGCACGCCCAGCAGGTAGGCGCCCAGCGTGCTGCGCTTCAGGCAGGTCAGGCGATGCTCGCGCCACACACGGGCCACGGTCAGGTCGGCGCGCGATTCATCGAGGCAAGCCCGCGCCGATGCATCGCGCTCGGACAAGTATTTCTGGAGCTTCTGAATCGCTCGGAACTTGATCCCCGCCACGGCCCTTTGATCCAGATCCAGCAACTCCGCGACTTCGAGGTTGCGCGTCCCGGAAAAAAAAACCAGCTCGATGACCTGCAAATCCTGAAACGCCTGCCGATCGCGCAGCTCTTCAATGAGCCGCCGGAGCAGCTCTGCCAGCAGCTCTTCCTGTTGACCCTGGGCTTCGGCTTGGACGGCCATTCCGCTGGGCGTCTCCGGGGACGCCGGAATTACTTGGTCCCACCAATCCTCGGCGCCGACCGGCTCAGCGACGACGTGAACTCGGCGCTGGCGAAGCTGATCGTAGAGTTTGTGCCGCAGGATGGTGAACAAATACGTTTCGAGGGGCCGCGAGGCGTCGTAATAACCGACCGATTGAATGAACCCCACGAAGGTCTCCTGCACCAAATCCTCCGCATCCGACAAACTCGGCGCGCGAGCACGGGCGAAGGCCAACAGGCGGCCGGAGTAGCGGTCGATCAGTTGACGCCACGCCGATTCGTCCCCTCCGCGAATTTGCTCCACCAGAAACTCGTCGGCGTGACCGGATGTCATTACAAGCATCTTATCGTACGGCGGGACGCAAAGCCACAAAGAAAGCGGCTTGGCTTTTCGTTGACGGTTGACACCGGTCTTAAGCGTGAGTGTGATAGCCTAACGTGTCGCACCCGGATGAAGCTGCGGATTCCCTTTCGGTTTCAGTAGCCCTGTGTATCGGCCCCGGGGCCGTGGCGCGCTTTGGCCGGATCATGCGGCATTTGGCCGTAGGCTTGGTCGATCAGGCCATCCAAACTCGTTTCATCAGTTCCGATCCGCAGGTGCAAGCTTTGTCCCTCAGTCCCATACAGACGATGCTGCATCCCACGATCCGCCGGCCCTTTGCGCGGAGGCAAATTCGCGATCTCGCCGAAGATTTGTCGACCAACCCGCCCACGGCGGTCCATGCCGTGTCGGGTGAATCGTACCGCGTGGCGTGGACACTCTCCGAGGCCCTAGACGCCGAACTCGTTGTCCAGGTCACGGCCCTGGCGGATTGCGACCTAGCCGAGCGGCTCGATCGCAAGCCCGTGAGCCGATGGATCGCTTGGAGTGATCCTCTGGTGCATGAATTGACGGGCCGAGTTCCCGTCCCGGCGGACGGTGTCGAGCTGATTCGGCCGGGTATCCTGGCTTCGCATCATGTAGCCTGCTTTGCGGAGGATGGGCGCGTGCCGACGATTCTTTGCACGGCAGGGTTTGGGCGTGAAGGCGGTGTCGAAGTGCTGCTGGAGGCTTTGAGCGTCCTACAAGTCCGCGGTCGCACCTTTCAGGCCTTCTTGCTCGGGGAAGGCCCTCAGGAATCGCTGCTACGGCGACTGGTTCGCCGGCGAGGGCTCTCCACGCTGGTGACGTTCGCGCACCCGGCCGGTGATCTCACGCAGGCCATGCACCACGCCGACATGCTCGTCTGCCCCGCGCCGGACGAGGAATTCGCCGCCGACGGTCTGACGGCCATGGGGGCAGGCATGGCCGTGGTGGCCCTCTCCTGCGCGGTTTCCGATCATTTTGTCGACGGCAAAACGGCGCTGGTTTGTCGCCGGCCGACTTCGGAAGCATTGGCCGATTCGCTCGATCAGCTCATCCTCGATCCCGTGCAAGCCCGGCAACTTGCGACCAGCGCCCAGGAGTATGTCCGCTCCCATCATGCCGCAAGCACGATGGCGGAGCGAACCGCGGCCGTCTACCGAAGTTTGGCTCTTTCGCGGGCGACATTTCCGCTTCGCAGGTAGTTTGGTTTGGTGGTTGGATATCAAGGATGGGGCCAGTCGGTTTCAGCGCATGCGGCGCTGGCCGAGCGGCTTCGCGGCGCTGTGCGGGGTGACGTGCGTTTTGACCCTCTTTCGAGGGCGATGTATGCCACCGACGCGAGCATCTATGAGATCATTCCGGCGGGAGTGGTGCTGCCGTGGTCCATCGAAGACGTGGTGGCCACGATCGACGCGTGCCGCGAAGCCAATGTCTCCATTGTCGCCCGCGGCGCGGGAACGGGGCTGACGGGTGCCGCCGTCGGGCCGGGCGTGCAGCTTGATTTGTCGCGGTATCTGAACCGCATCGGCTCACTGGACGCCGATCGACGCACGGTAGAGGTGGAGCCCGGCGTTGTGTTGGATGAACTAAACGCTTTCTTGGCCCCGCACGGACTTCACTTTGCCCCCGACGTAGCCACCAGCAGCCGGGCGACGATTGGCGGCATGATCGCCAACAACTCCTGCGGGGCGCGCTCGATTTATTACGGTCGCACCGTGGACCATGTCGTTTCTCTTGAAACCGTCTTGAGCGACGGTGGCACGGTGGCATTCAGCAGCGCCGAAAACTCACGGGGCCGGGCGAAGCCCCTTGAAGACACACTTGGCCGGATTCGCGACGCCTACTTTCCCGAGATTCAAAAACGCTTTCCTAAAGTTCTCCGAAGCAACGGCGGATACGGGCTGGACCGGCTTGGCCCGCCGGGCGATCCCGCTAAGGCCACCAAGGTTTTATGCGGCAGCGAGGGCACCCTGGCCCTGGTGGTCAGAGCCACTCTCAAGCTCGTCCCATTGCCGCGAACCTGTGGCTTGGCCGTGTTATCGTTTGACGACCTCCTGGAGGCATTGGGCACGGTCCCGGCACTTCTGAGACACGGACCGGCCGCAATCGAGTTGGTTGACCGATTGATTCTGCGCGCCGGGCGCGAAAATCTCTCCATACGACAACGCTGTGCGTTTCTCTCGGGCGATCCGGCGGCCCTTCTGATCGTGGAGTTCTTCGCCGATGACGAGGGCACCCTGCGGAATCGCATCGAAAAGCTCCTTGCCGATCGGCAGGCCGTCGGGGCGGCGACCGCCATGGCTATGATGGACCCCCGGCAGCAAAAAGACGTTTGGGATTTGCGCAAAAGCGGGCTGGGACTGCTCATGTCCCGCCCGGGCGACGCTCAGCCGTACGCATTCGTCGAAGATACGGCCGTGGACCCCGCGCGGCTTCGTGAGTACATCGCGCGATTTCAAGAGCTTCTGCATCGCGAGAACGTGCACGCCGGGTACTACGCGCACGCCAGCGTGGGCTGCATTCACGTCAAGCCGGTTCTCAATCTCAAGAACGCCGCGGATGTCGAGCGAATGCGGCGGATCGCGGAGGCCGTCAGCAACCTGGCACTGGAGTTCGGCGGGGCCGTCACCGGCGAGCACGGCGACGGCATCGTCCGCTCGTGCTGGCTCGAGAAAATGTACGGCCCGCGGATCATCGCCGCCTTCAAAGAGGTCAAATCTCTGTTCGATCCTCACAACTTGCTCAACCCGCACAAGATCGTCGATCCCTGGCCGATGACCGAACACCTGCGATTCGGACCTTCATTTGCTACGCGTTCGGTAAAGACCCATCTGGATTTCTCCGCATACGGCGGGGTGGCCGGGCTGGCGGGAATGTGTACCGGCGTCGGTCAATGCCGTCAGCGACTGGTGGGAACGATGTGCCCCTCGTATATGGCCACGGGCGATGAAAAACACACGACCCGTGCACGCGCCAACGCGCTTCGCCTCGCCCTTTCTAACCGCGGGCTTCTCGACGGGCTGCAGGATCCACAGCTCGCGGAAGTGATGGACCTTTGCCTTTCCTGCAAGGCCTGCAAGACGGAATGCCCGACCGGCGTGGACATGGCCCGACTGAAAGCCGAATACCTCGCTCAACGAAACCTTGCGGTTGGCGTGGACCGGCGCTCACGGTTCGTGGCGGCCATGCCCCATCGCCTGGCTCGGGCGAGCCGATTTCCGCGAACCGCCAATGTTCTTCTGCAGTCGCGCGTCGTACGGGCGTGGATCGAGCGTCGCTACGCACTCGATCGGCGCATCGCCCCGCCACGAATGGCCACACGGACGTTTCGAGACTGGCAGCGGCGCCATCAAGGGCCCACCGCGTCGAGCTGCGCGCACCGGCCCAAAGTCGCCTACTTCGTCGATACCTGGACCAACTTCATGATGCCGCAAGTAGGCCAGGCGGCGGTCAAGCTCCTGGAACAGGCCGGCTTTCAGGTCGATTGCCCCCCGGTGGTGTGCTGCGGCCGGCCGGCCATCAGCAAGGGGCTACTGATGGAAGCCAAGCAACAAGCGGAGCAAAACATCCGGATTCTCACTGAGACGGCGGAGGCCGGTGTGCCCATTGTGGGCACCGAGCCAAGCTGCATCCTCACGCTGGCGGACGAATACCCGCAACTTGTCCGAAGCAGCGCCGCCCGGACGGTTGCCCGACAGGTCATGATGCTGGAGACTTTTCTGAATCGTCATTTGGGCGCAATGCCCGAGGCTCTCTGTTTCCGTGAAGCGCCTGCGACGGTGCTCTACCATGCCCATTGTCACCAGAAGGCCCTCGTTGGTTCGGCCGATGCCGTGGGCTTATTACGTCGAGTCTGGGGCACGGCGGCGGCGGAGATTCCCAGTGGTTGTTGCGGCATGGCCGGCTCGTTCGGCCACGAGGTCGAGCATTACGATGTCGCCCGGGCGATCGGCGAGGACCGACTCTTTCCCGCCGTCAGAAACCGAGGGTGTGCCGTGGTGGCCGTCTCTGGCTTTAGCTGCCGCACCCAAATCGAGCATCACACGGGGGTGCAATGCCGCCACGTTGCCGAGCTTCTATCGGAACTCATGACGTGATGATAACGGGGTCACCTTCGCGGGAAGAGCCTAAAATCACCGTTTGCGATTCCGCGCCACTCTCCGCCCGGAGGGCGGACGGCGGTTGCCAGGGACTGAAAGTCCCTGGCAAAATCCGGGCGCCCCATAGGGCTACTCCCAAGCCCCCGCCGGATTGCGCACAGTGACTCTAGCCGGAGATACGGATGAAAACTGGTGACGAAAGCGAGAGCCGGCTTCTCAGCCTGCAGAGCAAAGACTCCGGCTCGATAAGCGGCGTTCCTTGCTCGGATGAACTCGATTACGATGCTGACCGCCCCGTGCCGTGGGACCGGCTTTCTCGCCGGTCACCCCGCTGGTCGTAACGATTGGAGCTGGAACGTGCGGGTTGGGAGTGTCCGGACGCCTGGTGGGTCCCGCGGCCTTCAAAGCCGTTGAGGGGTCGTTGACGCGGCCCCTGGTGGGTTCGATTCCCATCCACTCCCGTGCAAAGGGCTATAATGAAGATAGGGGTCCTGCTTCGAACAAAGGTAGTATTTGAATGGATAAACTGCTGTCGCCCAAGGAAACGATGGAAAAGCTGCTGGCGAGTCTGAGCCAGCTCGGGGCCTCTGACTTGCACCTGAAAGTCGGCTATCCGCCCCATTGTCGCGTGGCCGGCCACCTGCGCCGGGTGGAAATGCCGCCGCTTCCTGACTCGCGGTTCATCGAGGAAATGGTGGCCGACCTCGTCCCGCCGTCGCGCCGGCACGAGTACGATGAACACGGCGATTTGGACTTCTCCGCCAAGGGCACGGCCGGCGACCGCTTCCGCATCAACGTGTATCGCTCCACCGGTGAAATGCACGCCGCCATCCGTCGCATACAAAGCCAAATCCCCAGCTTCCAAGATTTGCACCTGCCCGATGTCTATCGCCAGACCATCAGCCAAGGCCTCGACGGCCTGATCTTAGTCAGCGGGGTCACCGGCAGCGGCAAGAGCAGCACCCTGGCCTCCATGCTCCAGCACCTCAATGAGATTCGCAGCATGCACATCATCACCATCGAGGACCCCATTGAGTACGTCTTCCAGCCTAAAAAGTCGATCATTTCCCAGCGCGAGATCGGCATCGACATCCCCAACTATGCCGAGGCCCTGCGTTACGCGGTCCGCCAGGACCCTGACTGCATTTTCATCGGCGAGATGCGCGACCGTGATACCATGCTGGCCGGCCTGCAAGCTGCGGAGACCGGCCACCTCGTGCTTGGCTCCATCCACTGCAGCGACGCCCAGCAGACTTTTTCGCGCATCCTTGAGTTCTTTCCTCGCACGGAACACGCCTTCATCCGCTCGTCACTGGCCAACAGCCTCACGGCCATCATGTGTCAAAAGCTGCTGCCGGGCATTGAGCCGAACTCTCGCTATCCGGCCACGGAGGTGCTGCTCAATAACTCCATTACGAAGGACAAGATTCTGCACGAGCAGGACGAAGACCTGCCTGCCATCATCACCCAATGCCAGGAAGAGGGCATGCGCTCGTTTACTCATTCGCTGTGCGAATTGATCGACGCCGAGTTGGTCCATTACGACACGGCCATGGAATACGCCCCTAACCGCGAAGGCCTGGCCTCGATGGTCAAAGGCATCAAGGCCTCCGCCCAATCGCTCGTAGGCCGCGTCCGCGGCAGCCGATAGGCCGGCCGTGCTAAACACGGCGTTGTTGATCTCCGGGATCACGACGTGCTCCGTGCCAAACAAATGTGTCCGGCCGCTGGGCTGCCAAAGCTCCAGCCCGCTGTTGGCGCCGCACCCATAGGGCTTCCTCCCAACAAGGCTTGCAATGAAAGCACCGACAAGACGTCACTATTTTGGTCCGTGGCCGAAAAACCAGAGGCAGGGAGTGGTTCTTATTCCTTGCGAGTCCTACCTCGCCTTCTCACAACCAGTCGGAGAGGCGATCTAGGCTCGGGGGCGGCAGCGGGCTTCGCCAGGCCGCCAGCAGAGCTAAGGTTTCGAGTTTCGTCGCCTTGCGTTTCTTGACGGTCCGGCCGACCCACAATTCCAGGATATGAAACTGTGGTTGGGAGCGAATCAACAGCACCGCATCGGCGGGCGTGACCAGCCGCAGCGACTTACCCACTTTGCCCGCCAGCGTCTTTCGGATAATGACGCCGCTTGGCACGATCAGCCAATGGTCCGACAGCCACCAGACCAGGACCGCTGCCAAGATCAGGCTACCCAGGACTCCCACCCACAGCCAGACCGCCACGTCCCGGCGATCAGCCACGACTTGCATAGCCACATTTGCAAGCAATTGGAGCAAGATGAGAACGGGCAACCCCAACCGCATGAACGTCCGCTTCCAACGCGTGGTCCGCAGCGCCTCCGGATCGGCCCATTCGCCGGCCAGCCCCGGCAGCTCGTGCAGCGGCGCGCGGGCCTCGTCCAGTTCAAGCGGCTCGATGGGGACGCCCAGCGGGGGCGGCACCGTGCCAATCCCCTTCGCCGGTTGGTACCAGACCGCGAGCCCGCCGAGTTTGTGCTCGTCACACAGGGCCCGCACGTGCGCAGCCACATCGCGAGGATTGCGACACTTCGCCGCCAGGTCACGAATCTCAATGCAGATATCGCCCGGCAACGTCGGACAAAACACCGGTGCCGGCGACGCGCGGTCACCCAGCGCGACCGTGACCACGTGGACGATCGGCCGATCGGCCGGTTTCGTCCCCTCTACCATATCCGGTCTTATCCGAGCCGCGACGTAAGGGAGCGCGGAACGTCCCATGCCTTCAAACCGTCTGCTGGCCCTTGACGCTTCGCGTAAAGGGCTGACACGCGCGGCTCGGTTTGGATAAGCGCTGAAAATTCAGAGACACTACACTGCTCTTGCACCTACTTGGCGGCCAGGAGGGCGTCGGCCTTGGTGACGCGGGCGACTTCTTCGGCCGTGGTGAGGCCCTTGCGGACCTTCGTCCAGGCGTCCTCGCGCATGAGCTTAATGCCTTTCTTGCGGGCGACGTGGAGCATTTCCGTGGCCGAGCGGCGCTGGATGATCATCTCCCGGAGCTCGTCGTTGATCAGCAGCAACTCGAAGATGCCGAACCGGCCGCGATAGCCGGAATGGCGGCACTCGCGGCAGCCGGTGCCGCGGAACAGCTTCTCGCCGCGCTGTAATTGCAGATCGGGCGGCACCTCGTGCGGCTCAGGCTTGTATTCTTCTTTGCAGTTCTTGCAGATCTTCCGCACCAGCCGCTGGGCCAAGACCCCGCTGATGGAACTGGACACCAGGAACGGCTCCACACCCATGTCCAGCAAGCGGGTGGTGGCCGTGACCGCGTCGTTGGTGTGCAGCGTGCTGAAGACCAAGTGCCCCGTCAGCGACGCGTTGATGGCTACCTCGGCCGTCTCCAGGTCGCGAATCTCACCGACCAAAATCACGTCCGGATCGTGCCGCAGAAAAGACCGCAAGCCGGAGGCGAAGGTCAGGCCGATGCTGGGCTTGATCTGCACCTGTTGGATGCCGTCGAGGTAGTATTCGATGGGGTCCTCAATGGTCAGCACCTTGATCGTATCGTTCTTGATGGTGTTCAACGCCGCGTAAAGAGTCGTGGTTTTGCCCGAGCCGGTCGGCCCGGTCACCAGGATGATGCCATAGGGCTGGGAGATCAGATAGTTCATCCCCTCCAGGGCTTGGTCCATCAACCCCAGCTCGTCAAGGCCCATGAGCGCCGATTGTTTGTCCAGAATTCGCATCACCACCGCCCCGCCGAAAGCCGTGGGGATAATGCTCACGCGCAGGTCGATGTCGCGATTTTGGGCCTTGATCTTGAAACCGCCGTCTTGCGGCAGACGTTTCTCGGCGATGTTGAGGTTGGACAGAATCTTGATGCGGCTGACGATGGCCGCGTGAAAGCGCCGAATCTCCGGCGGGACATTGGTGGTGTGCAGCACGCCGTCGATGCGATATCGGATCTTCAAATCGTCTTCGTACGGCTCGACGTGCACGTCGCTGGCTCGGTCGCGGATGGCCTCCAACAGAATCTCGTTGACCAGTTTGACGACCGTGGCCTCTTGGGCCTGCTCGATGAGGTCGGCGTTCTCGGCGTCGATGTGCCGGATGACCTCAACGTCGCCCTCGCCGATCATGGCCTCGACGGTCTGGCCGCCGACCCCGAAGTATTGCTTGATCACCCGCGAGATTTCCTCGCCGGTGGCTAACACGGTTTCAATTTTCGCCCCCATGAGCATGCGCAGCTCGTCGAAGGCGTAGAGGTTGAAAGGGTTGTTGGTAGCCACGCGGATGGAGCCGTTGCGGCGATCGATGGGGATCACGCGGTCTCGATGGATGACTTTGGATGGGGCCTGCCGGAGCAAGTCCACGTCGATTTGAATTTCCGAAAGGTCAACCACGGGAATGGAAAGCTGCTCGCCGTAGATTTCCAGGAAGTCCCGTTCGGAAATGAAGCCGAGCCGGAGCAGGCAATGCTCGACGCGCTCGGAAGGTTTCCGAGCGGACATGGCCTGCTCAAGCTGAGCGGCCGTGATCTTATGTCGTTCGAGTAGGGTTTCGCCCAGGCTCACTCGGTGTTCCTTTCCGTGCCGAACTCGTTTATCCGCGCACAGCTGCACGAAGGGCGCACGCCGACTGCGGCCCCTCACCCCTTATACACTCGATCGGGCGGCCGGACTCAGTTGCTCGATGGGCCTTATAACTAGCTGTGAAAAATGCAGTTATGCTCAACTCACGCTGGCTTGGCTAGATATAGATAGTCTAGCTATAGCTACGGTGTTTGCTACGAGCCGGAGCCCGGTCAATAGATAGGAGGCGTATCGAAAACCACGGACCACCCCGAATGAGCGCGGATCATCTATCGGCCGGCCTCCGTCGAGCCCGTTAGCGATCCGCCTAACCTCGTCCCCCGAATGAGCGCGGATCATCTATCGGCCGGCCTCCGGGTGGCCTAGAATGGCAAGCGGGCTTACCGGCTCAAAATGCGTCGATACCTCGAGCAGAGGCCGCAGAATGGCGGCGTGGCCAGCGCCGATAATCACCAGGATTCGATCGTCCTTACCCTGGCTGATCCGAAGGAGATTCCCATAGATTCGCAGATTTCGGTTGTACCAGTGACTGACAAATCCGTCGGCGCCAGGGTACCGGCTCTCGTCGCCGATGGCCAGTTTGCCGTGAAGGTAGATCGCATGGTGCAGCCGCAGCACCGGCGCGGAGTTCAATAGTGCAAGGTATTCGGCGAGATTAAGACGCCGGCGCAATTCGGCGTCTTTCCGGAGGACGGCCGAGAATCCCGCCTCCGCAGGGTCCCTCAGCAGGGCTGTCTGGGCGTGCTCCCGGGCATATTTTTCGAGGTCGATGCGCGGCTCGAGCCAACGGCCGTCTGCGTCGATGCCGTAGAGCTTCTCGTGTCCGAGCGTCTTGGCCAGCCGGAACCCGAGTTGGTGAATCTCATTCTCCGGAAGCTCGAAGTCGCCCTGTCGATAGGCCTGAAACTCCTGGTTGATCTGGTCTTCCGACTCCTTGGGTGCTTCGACGGCCACTTTTGTCGGTCGGAACGCTTTCAGGCGCTCCACGACATCGGCAATTTGGGCCTGGCGCTCGGGCGTCAGCATTCCCGCGGATCCGGTCTTGATATCGTCGGTGCCGGAACCGGCGAAGTGGAACGTACCCAGGACCATGATCTGCGCCCTTGTCGCGCTGGATGCGTCGCGCACAAGCTGCGTTAGCTCCTTGGCCAGTTGAGCGACATCCTCCGCGCGGGCCATCGGTGCGACCAGGAGAGCAAGGCCCGCCACGCTCGTTGCTATGCGCAATCCTGAATCACGAGTCATCGTCATCGTTTGTAGGTCCTTTCCATCGCCGCCGCCCAAAGCCGGTGCATCGTCGTCATTTGCCAACCTCTTGGAGAGTCGCCTATTGTAGATTCTTTCGCCGGACCCGAAAGGCTACGGAGTGATTTCTTGTGAGCTAAGATGCAGCACGAAGCGCAGTAGTCAAAGGCGCCGCTTTGCGGTTGCCTACAAATGAGAACCCATGCCCGATACTATGAGAGACCGGTACAGGCAGTGCGAATCGACGCTGGGACCGCGTGGACAAGCGCATTTGCTGCGTTGGTGGCCTCATCTTTCTGACTCGCAGCGCCGAAGCCTCTTGGCGGAGACAGAAGGCATTCCCTGGCAGGTACTGGATCCCGTGATTGCGACCCACGTTCTTCAGCGCCCGAGCCGCGACCTCTACACCGACCTCGAACCGGCATCCGTTTACAGTCGGATCCCCGTCCCAGAAAACGCGGCGCTCTATGAGAAGGCGGTTGAGCACGGCCGAATGCTTCTCTCGCGCGGCAAGGTCGCTGCCTTCACCGTTGCCGGCGGGCAAGCAACCCGGTTGGGAGCCGATCGGCCAAAAGGGACGGTCATCGTCACTCCCGCTGGCGATCAAACCTTGTTTGAGCTTTTTGCCCAGACCATTCGGGCGGCCGGTCTGCGTTACCAAGCCCGCATTCCCTGGTACATCATGACCAGCCCGGCCAATCACCAGCAGACGCTCGATTTCCTGACCGCCCATTCCTTCTTCGGACTCCCCGTCCAGGACGTCATGCTTTTTCCGCAAGGCGTGCTCCCCGCATTTGACTTTCGCGGGAGAATCCTCCTTGCGGATAAAGGCCACCTTGCCTTAGCGCCTGACGGCCACGGTGGGTCGCTGGCCGCGTTGGTCCGCAGCGACGCCCTTGGCGACATGCAAAGACAGGGCATCGAGATCATCTCGTACTTTCAGGTCGACAATCCGTTGGTGAAGCCGTTTGATCCACTTTTCATCGGTCTGCACGCCTTGACCGGCTCGGAGATGTCTACGAAGGTCGCGGCCAAAGTCGATGATTTCGAGCGCGTGGGCAACGTGTGTCTACACAAGGGAAAAGTGACGGTTATCGAATACTCCGACTTTCCGGACGAATTTGCCCGCGCCAAGGATGCTCGAGGCCGCCGCACGTTCGACGCCGGCAACCTGGCCATTCATTTGCTGAATACGGCCTTTGTGGATCGCGTCGTGGCGCACTCGTTCCAAATGCCCTTACGGCGAGCGGAGAAAGTTGTTCCCTATCTCGATGAAAGCGGCGTGTTGCAGCAGCCCAAGTCGCCCAACGCGGTGAAGCTGGAGACGTTCATCTTTGATGCATTGCCCTTGGCCAATAACCCCCTAGTGCTGGAAGTGGACCGGGTCGAGGAATTCTCGCCGGTCAAGAATGCCACGGGGATGGATTCCCTTGAAACGGCCAAGCGCGATCAGAGTCTTCGTGCCTGCCGCTGGCTAGAGGCCGCGGACATCCAAGTCCCGCGAAAGCCGGACGGCTCACCGGATATCACCATCGCCATTTCGCCATTATTTGCTCTCGATACCGAAGATGTGCGGGCGAAAAAGCCAAAACTCCCGCCGTTGCAGGCTGGGATGACGATTTGGCTTGAATAGGACACTTGCCCGCTCGATAGAATCTGCGTCGAGGAAGAGGCGATATCGGATGATTTCTAATCTAATACGCATTCAATCGCACTCTCGGTTTGTAATTGGGTTGATTGTAGCATCGAACGCGGCTGCGCGACCTCCGCGGCTACCAGAAGAGCGTGGTCATCACCGGCGGCACGAGCGGGACGCTGACCGTCGAAAGCCTGGAGATCGAAGAGCAGCGAAGCGATTTTGTGTTCTTCGAAATGTCGCCGGTGACCGCGGTCGATCTCAACTGGTAAACGTCCGCCCCGACACCCAGCTCCGCGATTCGGCCAACCAGAGCTTAGCCTGGACCAGCGCCGGCCCGGTAGAAATCATCCCCGTCGCCCCATGAATCCGGGCGCTGGCGGCAGCCCTGATCCTGGTTTAGACGCAATAGCAGGTGTCGTCAGCGATTCGTCAGGGCCGATCGTTTGGGGTATCGTCGGTCGTGATGATACGGCGCGTTTTGATTGATTCGAAAAACCAAGAACGACGAGCACCGAGATTCTCCCCGTACATTGTCGGTGTGGCCCTGATCTCTGCCGCAGCTGTCCTCTGGAGTCTCAACGGGGCGTTGATCAAGATCGTAAATCAAAAAGGAGCCGGCCCCGACGGCCTGACCATTGCCTTTTACCGCTCGGCGTTCGCGGGCTTGTTTCTTCTTCCTTTTGCCTTCGGGAAGTTCCAGACCCTCCGCGAATCGACAATCAACGAACATCAATCATCGAATTTCGCTTCCGTCATCCTCTGCGTAATCTGCTTTGCCTTAATGACCACGACCTTTGTCGTGGCTAATACGAAGACCGCCGCCGCCAACGTGATCATCCTGCAATACACGTCCACATTCTGGGTTTTCGGTTTGTCGCCGGTCTTTTTGGGAGAGCGGGCATCGAGACGGGATTCTTGGATTCTGCTGCTCGCCATGGCAGGCATCGCCGTTATCTTCGCGGGCAACGCCCAAACGGACGGTGCGGGTTTGGCCATTGCACTGGCGGCGGGATTGTTTTACGGCCTGCTGACCATGATTCTACGAAAGGTGCGCAATTGTGATTCCGCGGCGCTCACGGTGGCAAACAACTTCGGCACCTCGGTCCTTCTTCTGCCCGCGGTGTTGGCCGTGGGGACCTTGTTGCTTCCCTGGCGGACGGTTTGCCTGCTGGTCTTCATGGGCGCCGTGCAGTTTGGGCTGCCCTATTATTTCTTTTCGCTGGGTCTTCAGCGCGTTCCCGCCTACCGGGCCGCGTTGATCACCATGGCCGAGCCGATCCTTGTTCCGGTCTGGACCTACCTAGCCGTCAAAGAGCCTGTGCCGCCGGCCACCATTCTCGGCGGCACCGTCATTCTCTTGGCCTTGGCCTTGTTTTTGTTGATGCGTGGCGGGAGTTCGTGCGCTCACGGCAAAGAATAATCGACAAGCGGCAATCGACAATCGACAATGGTGTGCCTGGAGTCGAGGGAGATGAGAAAAAAAGCCATTGTCTTGGGCTGCGGATTGGTCGGAGCCACCATGGCGCGCGATCTGGCAGCCGACGCGGGTTTTGAAGTTACCGCCGCCGACCTAGACGCCGCGCATCTTCACAAGCTGGGTGGGGTCGCCAACCTGAGATGCCTGCAAGTGGATCTGAGCGACGCAGTGCGCTTGCGGCAGACGGTTATGAATTTCGACGTGGTTCTCGGCGCCTTGCCTAGCCGGTTCGGTTATCAGGCGCTGCGGACCGTCATCGAAAGCGGTAAACCTTACGCGGACATTTCCTTTATGCCCGAGGACGCGCTGGAACTCGACGATCTGGCGAAATCGAAAGGCGCCGTCGCCGTGGTGGATTGCGGCGTATCCCCTGGCGTGTCCAATCTCATCGTGGGATACGTCTATACCCAGCTTGACCGAACCGATCAGGCGGAAATCTATGTCGGCGGCCTGCCCAAGGTGAGGCAATGGCCGTTCGAGTACAAAGCCCCGTTCGCGCCTTCCGATGTCATCGAAGAATACACTCGTCCGGCGCGCGTCGTAGAAGGCGGCCGTGTAGTGGTCAAACCCGCGTTGTCCGAGCCGGAACAGATCGACTTTCCTGGCGTGGGTACTCTTGAAGGCTTCAACACCGACGGGCTTCGCAGCCTGCTGAAGACAGTCCGTATTCCCAATATGTGGGAAAAGACACTACGCTATCCCGGCCATTGCGAGCTGATGCGCGTATTTCGCGACACAGGCTTTTTTGAGAAGACGCCCATTGACGTCGCCGGCGCAGGCATCCGCCCGCTGGATCTGACCGCGAAGCTCCTGTTCCCGCGCTGGACCTATGAGCCGGGTGAGGAAGAATTTACCGTGCTGCGGGTCGTCGTGACCGGCCAAAAGGCCGGCCGTTCGATGCGCTATACCTACGAGCTTTTTGACGAATACGATCGAGCCGGGGGCACGTCTTCGATGGCCCGCACCACGGCCTATCCTTGTACGATCGTCGCCTGCATGCTCGCACGCGGCGAGTGGAAGGACCCCGGCGTGTTTCCGCCGGAGTTGCTGGCCGCCCGGGCCGGCGTTTTCGACGCGATTCTGGAAGGCCTGCGTAGCCGGGGCATTCAGATCAATCGAACGACGCGCGCCACGCAGGCTCGATCTCGACGTGCGGCGAATGGCGCAAGTCGTTGATGAGTTCGGCACAGCCCCCGCGGTTGAGGGGGATCGCACAGAGCGTCCGCCATCTCGGTCAATACCCAATCCGTCGTCACCAGCGTGCCTTGGAGCGCATTGGCGGACTGGAGGGCACGGGCGTGCGCCGCATCACGAGGGTTGAACAAGACGAGAAAATAGAAGCTGTCCACAAAAATACACGTCACCGCTTGGGTTTTCCGCATAATGATCGTGATGGGTGGCCAGGTCCGGAGTGAGATTCCGGCCTTTACCCCGCGTGGCAAAGAAGCAGGGCGTTGAGGTCTTCTCGCTTTGGAGTGGAATGCTCCCGGTCGCCGCTGCCCAGCACCTCAACTTTCACCGTTGCCCCTTCGGGCAACCGCAACCATTGTATCGGCCGCGGTGGGGCTTGTTCAAGCGGCAGGATGGGATGCCACGCGAGTGGGCGGCGTGGCACACGGCCTTTTTGTCCAAGACCGGTCTTTTGACAATTCGACCGATATCGCCTAAAACTCAATCGAAGGTAAATCGCTGAAGCCAAGGCGGGAGAAAACAACGAATGAAAATCCATATGCTCAAATCGAAGCTGCATCACGCCCGCGTGACCCACGCCGACGTGAGCTACGAGGGCAGCCTGGGGATCGACACCGAGCTGATGGAGGCCGTGGCCCTCTATCCGTTTGAGCGCGTGCTGGTGGGCAATATCACCAACGGCCATCGCTTCGAGACCTACGTCATCCCCGAGCCGTTCGGTTCGCGGCGGATCATCCTCAACGGCGCGACCGCCCGGCTGGGCGTGGTCGGCGACCGGCTGATTATCATGTCCTATTGCTGGCTTCAGGAGACCGACGTGCGCGACGGCCGGCATCGCCCCCGTCTGCTGCGCTTGGACGAGAACAACGAGCCGATCCACCGCATCCCCACAGCCCCCACCACCGAAGAAATCGCCTCCATGATCGAAGGGTAAAGGGGGAGCGAGCCGCGCCCGCGTCATTTTTTGAGCGCGTGAGCCCAGCGATGTGCTGGGTACAAGTCCCCGTGCAGCTTGATGATCTTCACACGGGGAACATCTTCGAGGATGAGTGAGCCAATGCGCTTAGGGAGAGTCGCAAGCCTCGTGTTTTTCCTTAATCCAAGCCTATTGCAATGATCCGAGCGATCCTTATAATGCGGCGTCTTGAAAAACGTGGAGTACCCAGGAGACAGCGATGCCGAAGATGAAGACGCATAAGGGGATCAAGAAGCGGGTCAAGGTGACGGCCCGCGGCAAGATCAAGTACAAGAAAGCCAACGCCGGCCACTTGATGAGCGGCAAGCCGGGCAAACGCCGGCGCGCACTCCGCCAGCCGGCCACTTTGAAGGGTGCGCTTAGCCGCCGAATGCTGCTGGCCGTGGGAGGGGCGTAGAAGAAAGCAAAAAAGGCAAAAGGCAAAGAAACAAGTGCTTATGAAGCAAAGAGGTTACGACGAGAGGAACTCTTAGTTTATGGGTCGAGCAACATACGGGGCGGCAAGGCACCGCAGCAAAGTACGGGTCTTTCGGGCTGCCAAGGGGTATCGCGGGCCGCTCGGCAAACGTTGGCGGCTTGTGCAGGAATCCGTCGTTCGCGCAGGCGTCAATGCCTATCGGGATCGACGGCGCCGAAAGCGTGAGTTTCGGTCACTTTGGGTCACACGCCTGACCGCGGCCTGCCGCGCACGGGGAATCAGCTATAGCCGCTTCATTTTTGGTCTGACGGCGGCCCACGTCGAGTTGGATCGCAAGGTGCTCAGCGAGATGGCCATCTCCGCACCCGCTGATTTCGACGCCCTAGTCGAGCTGGCCAAAGAGCATCAACCCCAAACCGCGGCGGCATAAGAGTCAACGGAAAAGCATGCTCAGGCGTCGGGGCTTGCCCCCGGCGCATGACACGCGCGCCGGCGGTGTATCGACCCGCAAGTCCGCCCACAACAGGCGACGCTACCACGCGATAACAAAAGGTCTCAACTGATCGGCTTTCGTGCTCAGCACGAGCGGATCGCTTCGCCGACCAAGTTCAGGAGGCCGTCCAGTCCGAGCGGTTTCGGGAGTATGTCAATAACCGGCAAGTCTTTCGTTTCTTGACGCAACTCATCCGTCGGAAGGCCAGTGATGAAGACAATCCGCATTTGCGGACAAATATCCAACAGTGACCGCGCGACGTTGGCGCCGTCCGGGCCTTTTTTAAGCAGCCAATCGCAGATCAGAATGTCCGGTTCTTTCGTCCGCCCGGTGGCTAGAGCTTCCGGAGCGGTCGTTACCCAAGCAACCTCGTGACCATCCATGGTCAATAGGCGAGCGAGCGCTCTACAGCAGGCGTCGTCGTCGTCGACGATCAGTAAACTGGCCATACCAACCTCCACCCTAACCCGAGGTATTCAAGACACAGGCAACACCCCGGAATAAATCGGCAAAATCACCAAAACAGCCATCGGGCCGATTCGCAATCAACGCCGCTACAGCCGACAAATTGACGTAGGCCAGTGCAGCACCGCGACAGCATGACGCAACCCGCTTCCCATGTTCCCGCATACTGCGGCGCTGGAGCCACTCCACCGCAAATCACATTCCATCTTACCTCCTCGTAACCAAATATGGATTAAGAAGCAACAGCGCTGCTCTGGTCACTTTTCCTGCTGATCCGACCGTGATCCGAGCTCCAAAACGAAAAAGCCTCGATGGCACAAGGCTTGCTTATGCCATCGAGGGAGGGACGCGGGGGGTGCGTTGCCCTTTGCGGACCATGGTTAACTTTCCCCCAAAGGAGCGAGTTTCATGTTTCGAGCCAGGGTGTCGTCTATCGTCTGCGCCGGCCTGACGATGGGAGTGCTTTGTTTAGTCGCCGGGCAGGCACGAGTTGTTTTCGCCGAGCATCCAAACGTCACGGTGGGCCAGCTGCAGACGTTCGTGGACAAGGCCGACTTGAACATGGTCGAAGCGATCAAGCGGGCCGAGCAACATTGTAACGGCAAGGCCGTCCATGCAGAAGTGCACACGGCCCATAGCACTGGCTCGGACGCCATGAAGACGAATCACTTCAAGATTTGTTGTCTGACCCAGGGGAAGGTTATCGAAGTGTGTGTGGATAGCCGGAACGGGACGATCCTGGCTACCGCCGAGTCGACCTCGCTGCCGGCCACGTACCGTGTCACCACGACCACCACCACAACCACAACGGGATCCCTGCGGATTCAGAAAGCTTCCGACCTGATCGGCAAGCCGGTGGAGAATACGCGAGGTGAGCGATTGGGTGAGGTGCAGGATTTGGCGATCGATCCTGATCGAGGCCGTGTCGTATATGGCGTGCTCTCGTTTGGTGGTTTCCTGGGCATGGGCGAGAAGTGGTTCGCCATTCCCACTGGTGCCCTGACGCTTCCAGATCATGCCAAGCATTTTGTTCTCGGAGTGGAGAAGGACCGCCTGAAAACCGCCACGGGTTTCGATAAGGACCGCTGGCCGAAGATGGGCGACGCGACCTGGGGAAAGGGCATTCACGAATTCTACGGGCAGCGCCCCTACTGGATGGATGAGCGGGACACAGCCACGCCGGAGGGTTTGCGGATCCAAAAGGCCAGCGATCTGATCGGGGCCGACGTGCAGAACGATCGCGGCGAAAAAATTGGCGACATCAAGGATCTGGCGATTGACCCGGACCGCGGGCGCGTCGTGTACGTGGTGATGTCGTTTGGCGGTTTCCTGGGTGCCGGGGATAAGTTGTTCGCCCTCCCCACCGGCGTGCTGCAGATGCCCGGCACGGGCGGACCCGTCGTCGTCAAGGTCGAAAAAGACCGCCTGAAAAACGCTCGGGGCTTCGACAAGAACCAGTGGCCCAATCTGGCGGACCCCGTCTTTGTGACCAGCACATATGAGTATTATGGCCAGCGGCCGTACTGGACGGACGACGACCGCCGCCGCGATGACAAGTAAGACGGACCAAAAAAACGGAAGGAGGATTTGCGAATGAAACTCGACTCGTTGAAAGACTTGCTGGTCGAAGAGCTCTCGGATCTCTATGATGCCGAAAGCCAACTGGTCAAGGCACTCCCCAAAATGGCCAAAGCGGCGGCGGCGGCGGACCTAAAGCGGGCCTTCGAGACTCACCTCAACCAGACCAATGGACAAGTTCAACGACTGGAAGAGGTGTTCTCCACGCTGGACGAAAAACCCAAGCGAAAGACCTGCAAAGGAATGAAAGGCCTCATCGAAGAAGGCGAGGAGATGATCAAGGAAGCCGGCGATCCGGCGGTGAAAGACGCGGGCTTGATCGGCGCCGCCCAACGGGTCGAACATTATCAGATGGCCGGTTATGGCTGCGCCCGCACCTATGCCGAAATGCTCGGCGAGCAGAATTGTGCAAACATGCTGCAGACCACGCTCGAAGAAGCGCGCTCGACGGATAAAAGGCTGACCGAACTGGCCGAGCGCCTAATCAACGTCGAAGCCGCGAGGGCATGACGCACGTAGCAACGGTGGCGAGTGGAAGGGAAACAACCTCAACAATTGATTCAGGAGTAAAGCGATAATGAGTCGAAGGAATCGAAATCGAGAAGAACGAGAGTATCTCCGAGAAGCCCCCGAAGACCGATGGTTCGACGAAGGCGGCGGCGGATTTGAGGGAGGTCCGTACTACGGCTACGAAAGCCTAGGCTCTCGCGGCCAACAGCGCCGCAGTGGATATGGGAGTGCCCAATTGGGCCCATATGGCCCTCAAAGCGCCCAAAGTCCGGCCTATGGTCATTCGACCGGTCCAACCGGCACTCAGGGTACATACTACGGCCCAAACCCCTATGGCCAGCAAGGCACTTACTGTAGCACTTGTGGTTCGCGGCAAATTGGTTCTGCTCCAGCCTATGGGCAACAGCAGGGCTATGGTCAGAGCGGTTTCGGGCAAGCCGGCGGCTACGGACAAAGTAGCTACGGCGGTGGCGGGCAGGGCGGCTATGGTTATGGTGGCGGTGGCGGAAGCTATGCTCAAGGTAGCTTCGGTCAACCTGGCAGCGGCTACGGCCAGGGTAGCTATGGGTCGAGCGGTGGCGGTTTTGGCACCCAGGGTCAGTCCGGTTACGGCCAGCGTGCGTTCAGTGAGGAAGGTGGCTTCGCCGGCTATGGTGACGGCGGAAGCGGCGGTTTTGGCGGCCAAGGTCAGACCGGCCAGCGTGCGTTCAGTGAGGAAGGCGGCTTCGGCGGCTATGGTGGCGGCGGAAGCGGCCTTGAATATGGCAGGCAGCGGTTTGGCCAGCACCGGGGCAGTACCTTTATCGGCCAACGAGGGGGCTCGCAAGAAGGCAGCCAGTTCAGAAACGTTGGCCGGGGACCCAAAGGGTATAAGCGATCGGATGAGCGGATTTGCGAGGATGTATCCGATCGTCTTTCGGACGGCACGATCGACGCCTCTGAAATAACGGTGAACGTGCAGAACGGCGAGGTGACTCTGGCCGGCACGGTCGAGAGTCGCCACACGAAGTTCCTTGCCGAGAACATGGCGGATAGTGTTCCCGGCGTGAAGGACGTCCACAATCAGCTCCGTGTCGTGAAACCGGAAAGCCGAACGACGGGCACCGGTTCGACGAGTTGGGAGTCACAAAGGGAATCGGGCGAAGAAAAACAGACCGGTCAGCGATCGACGAAATCGCCTGCGATGATCGGATCTCGATAGAAAACGCACCAACCGGGCGGGTGTTGATCGGCCCATCGCCGGCGCACCCGCCCGCATTCCTTACGCTTCAAGGAGCCGTCCATGGGCGTCTGCAATACCTGTGGAAACGATTACGATCAGAGCTTTGACCTAATCCACAACGGTCACAAGCACACGTTTGATTGCTTTGAATGCGCCATCCATGCCCTGGCTCCGCTTTGCGCCCATTGCGGATGCCGGGTCATTGGACATGGCGTGGAAGTGGATGACGTCATTTACTGCTGCGCGCACTGCGCGGATCAGGTCGTAGCCGGTGCCGGCAGCCGTTAGTAAGCGCACGTTGGCCATTTGGTCCGGGGTCACGTTTTCTTTTACGGGGTAGGTATGGTGATCCAGTTCCGCCCGAATCCGTAATCCCGTCGTGGTTGTGCTGTTTCCAATGAGTTGAACGATCGTTGCGTAGCTCGTCAGGGGGCGTCCGGGCCAGTTCTGCGTGATGTGACAGAACATGCGGTGCTCGATCTTATTCCACTTGTTCGTGCCCGGCGGAAAGTGACAGATCGCCAGACGGAGCCTCAGATCATCCGCCAAGTCCTGGAGCGCTACCTTCCACAACCGCGTCCGGCTGCTGTTGCTGCCGCCGCAGTCAGCGGTGATCAGCAACTCCTTGGCCTTCGGATAGCGCGAGCGACTCATCTTCCGCCACCACCGCTTGATGCTGGCCACCGCGAATCGCGCGGTGTCGTGATCTCAATCCCGGTAAGAAAAGGGAGCACAGCTCGAAAAAAGCCGTTGGATCGAAAGAGAAACAGTCGAAATCCCGTTAACAGCGGACGTCGATCACGCTGATCCCGCGCTCGTGGCGAGCTTGGCTTCACGGATTCTTGCGCGGAAATGATGACGGCGGATCGTCCGTTGGTGGCGATGTTCTCTATGAACCGTGACCGCCCAGCGAGCCAGGAAGTAGGACGCCACGGCGGAGGCCAAACCCACGATCACACAGCCCACCCAAAGATCAATCCCGACGTGCACCAACATCTCGATTGAACGCGTCCAAAAAGTCGAGTCGAAAACGTTCCAGCTCAAAGCCGTGAATTGATGCAGCCGCGCAATGATCCCGGCATCGGCGGGCGCGTCCAGCACAAACTGCCCGATAGCCAAGCAAAACGCCCAGATGGGAATGGCTGTCAACGGGTTGGTGACCCAAACCACGGGAATGCAAACGGCCTTATTGGCCCGCAGCAGCGCTGCCAGGGCAATCGCCACCACCGTCTGGGACATCGGGATGGGCAGCAAAGAAACAAACACGGCCACGGCCACACCGAGGGCGATCCGGTGGGGGCTGTCCCCGGTATGCAGGATCTTGTCCCGTATGAACTTACGTGTGCGAAGTATGTACCGCGCCACCTTTGATCCCTTCGTGGAACAAACTCGCCTGACCGCCCTTCGCGGAATGCCCCGATGGGGCTAACCCGGCGTTTTAGGCCTTATCGCCATATCGGCAACTTTACCCCGGGCTTGTGGATGTTTCGGCTTTGCAATGCACCGCGTGCCCCCCTCTACTTAAGTCTAGCCAGAATGCTCTTCACCACAACCTCCGCCTTCAGGTCTTGCATGCAACGGTGCCCGTATTCGCATTGTGATAAGCGCCGCAAAAAACAAGGCGAACAAGGCAGGTCTTCTCGAAGTACGTCGTCGAGCCGGCGATAAGGTCCGGTGCGCCGAGGATCCGTCGGGCCGGTCAGGCAGACCAGCGGCCTTTCCAGCGCCACGGCAAGATGCATCACGCCGGAATCGTGGCAGAGCACCACATCGCAACGCTCCAGAACCGCGGCCAAATGAACCAAAGAGGTCCTTCCCGCCAGATTCAGGGGCGCGGCCCGACAAGCCTGCCCGATTTGCTCACACAACGCCGCTTCCGATGGCCCCCCCACCAACACGCAGCGAACGGCCGCGCCGGCGTGCAATGCGTTGATCACGGCGGCGAAACGCTCCGGAATCCATCGCTTCGTTTCCCAACGCGCCCCAGGGGCAATCGCTACGATGCCCGCGTTTCCACGGCGCGGCTCGTCCTCTGCCAACAAAGCCAAGGCTTCCGAGCGATCCGCCTGGGAGAGAGCCAGATGAAAGCGAACCGGAATGTGTTCAAACCCCAGCACCTTGGCCACTTGGTAATTATGGTCCACGGCGTGGGTTGCCCCGCCGTTGGTCGGAATCCGCCGGTTGTAAAAGGCCCACGCGGCCTCACGCGCATCGGCGAAACCAACTCGAACCGGCGCCCGCGTCATCCAGGTGAGGAACCCGGAACGGAACAGGCCTTGAAGATCGATCACCAGGTCATACTGCTTCGCGCGCAGTTGGCCTACGAATCGTAGAAAGTCGCGCGTCGCGCCTAAGTTCACGCCGAGCCGCCCGTACTTGCGACGGTCGAATTCGAGTACGTGACTGACATCCGGATGCCCGCGAAGCAACGAGGCCAAACTGGACGCGATGAGCCAATCGATTGTGGCCGAAGGAAACCGGCGGCGCAAGCCGTGGAGCACGGGCAGCGCGTGTACAACGTCCCCCAGCGAACTAGGCTTGACCAGCAGAATGCGCTCGAAGCAGCGATCACGAAGGTCGCCCACCGCGGAATCGTTATCCCCGCGTCGTTTAGGGCGCAAAGGGGACCCATCGGCCGTCGGCGGCGAGAACTTCATTCGGGCGGAATCGGGCCTTGTAGGTCATCGTTCGGCTCCCGGCCACATAATACCCGAGATAGTAATAGGTCAGCGCCTCCCGGGCGCACCAATCAATCTCCCACAGAATGGAAAAAGTGCCCAGGCTGCGGTTGGAGAAGTCGGGGTCACTGAACATGTACACGCTGCTCAGTCCCGTCGGACACCGATCGGCGATACTGACACCAATCAGTCGTTCGCCCAGCCGATAACAGAACTCGAGCGTATCGATCGGAGAATCATAGAGAAATTCTTCAAAAGAATCGTAGCTCCTGGGCATCGTACCGTCGTGTCGATCCTCGAGATAGCGCCGAAACAACGCATATTTCTCAAACGTTGGATCGGGGGCTTCCACGCCGATGTGAAGGTCCTGGTTTTTCGACCATGCCCGGCGAAGGGAGCGGCTTCGGCGAAACGCGGCAACCGGAACCCGAATCGGGCGGCAGGCGGAGCACAATCGGCATCGCGGGCGATACACCAGCCGGCCGCTGCGCCGGAATCCACGGGCCATCAAGTGCTCATACTGTGAGCCGCCCAATCGCTCCGTTTCGTAAACCTCGTTGCGAGCCAATCGCCCTGGCAGGTAAGGGCAAGGAACCTCCGGTCCCACAAAGCGCAGAGCGTCGTACTCGGCTTGTGGCGACG
>Ga0187892_10001219_pt1 | contig 60336 bp, 55 predicted proteins | sample MA1701073metaG_FD_139345 | JGI IMG/M metagenome (GOLD analysis project Ga0187892, IMG submission 139345) | Bio-ooze microbial communities from a basaltic lava cave in the Kipuka Kanohina Cave System on the Island of Hawaii, USA - MA170107-3 metaG ...
ATCGGGAGGTTGTATGCAAGGCCCGTGTATCCGCCCGCCATGCTCAGTGCGGCGGTCGTCGGCTCTCCGCCGAGACCGAATAGTGGCAGCGGCCCTTGGTGCAGCAGCGGAATCGCGTTCCAATACCCTGGCTGGCCCCCTGCGGCGGCAAAGCTGGACGACGGGCGCCCACCGCCAGCCTGAGGCGGCGTTCCTGGGGCGTCAATGTCCACGTTCAGCCCGAAAGGTTGACCGGCTCCCGTCCCCGCTCCTGCCGCGACACACAGCACGGCCCAGAGTCGGAAGAGCGCCTTGAGCACCAACATCACGATCAGTCCGATTCAGGAGCGGAACACGCCCTCATTGTACGACGAATCTCAAGCGCCGCGGTCCATTTCTTCGCAGCCGCGAACAGATTCCCTTGCCGCGACCGTCCTTGAGTCGGGTGTGGGCGAGTTCACGCAGGTTGACTTGCGCCCGCCGGCGGTGATAAGATAGCCTTGCTCGGACACGGGGTCGGGATCAGCGCACATGGCCAAAAAGCTCAATAGTGTAGTGGGCATCGACATCGGAAGCCGGTCGATCAAAGTCGCCGAGCTCAAGAGCCAGGGCCGGGACGTGGTGGTGACCGCCCTCGGCATGGCGGATACTCCCGAGGGCGCGGTGGACCACACCGGCATCTACAACGGCGACGCGGTGGCGAACGCGGTGAAGGCGGCGCTTCAGCATGCGGGTTCCGGGGTTTCCGCGGCGGTGGTCAGCATCGCCGGGCAGGCCTCCGTGCTCGTGCGCACGCTCGAAGTGCCGAAAATGAGCCCGACGGAGCTGCGCGAGCACATGCAGTGGGAGATCAACCGCAACATCCCCTTCGCGGAGAGCACGGTGGTCAGCGATTTCAAGGTCTTGGGTGACGAGGACCCGAACGCGCAGAACATGGACGTGGTGATGGCGATCAGCCCGCAGTCGGCCGTGGACGCGCTGATGTCCTGCATCCGCAAGGCCGGCAGGCAGCTCGCGGCGATAGACGTGGAGCCATTGGGATTGGCGCGCTCGGTCCACACGAGCTACGGCGAGGACTGGAAGGACGAGACGGTGTGCCTCGTGGACGTAGGGCACAAGACGACCTCCATCAACATCTACAAGAACGGCAAGTTGCTCATGCCTCGCCAGGTGCCGGTGGGAGGCGAGATGTTCGTAAAGGCGCTCGCGGACGCGCGGGGCGTGGGCGCGGAGGACGCCGAAAGCCTCCTGCGGAGGGTGGACCTTTCCGGCGTGCAAACAGGCGCCGGAGGAACCCAGGAGTTTCAGCCCTACAACCCGTTCGCGGAGGGCGGCGAAGCGCCGCCGGCCGAGGCGCAGGCGGTCCCCGCGGAGGGCGATGCGCCCGCAGAGGGCGCAGAAGCAGCCGAATCGCCTGCTCCGGCCGCGCCCGAGCCCGCGGCTTCGAGCGACGACGCGAAGGCGCTGAGCGACGTGATGGGCGAGTTCATCGCCGAAATCCGCCGCTCGATCGACTACTTCAAGAGCAAGGGCGGCGACGTAAGCCGGCTGGCGGTCTGCGGAGGCGGCGCGAGGCTGAAGGGCCTCGAGAAGTATTTGAACCAGGCGCTGGGCCTCCCCTGTGACCTTTACGACCCGTTGCACCGTCTCCAAATAAACGCAAAAAAGGCAGACGCGGATTACGTCGACGCCCATCGGCAAGAGTTCGCCGTGGCGGTCGGCAATGGCCTGTACATTCTCTACGATTAGGAACCATTCATGAAGCTGAATCTCCTCCCGACCTACGTTTCGAAGGAGCGGTCCGCCAAGGCGGCCTGGGTCTTCTCGTTCCTGATCGCCGCGGTGAGCATCGTGGCATCCGTGTTCATGTTCCAGAAGTCCAGCAGCGACCTGGAAACCGCAAAGAACGAGGCTCTCGACGTAAAGCCGCGCGCGGAGGAGGCGGTCCGAATCTCGAAAGAGGCGGACACGATCATGGCGCAGGCGCGAGGCATCATCGTGAACATCGACCTGGCCAACGCGATGATGCAGCACAACGCGAAGTACGCGGACCTCTACGACGAGATCCGGCCCTTCGTGCCGAGCTTTTTCCGAGTCTCGGCCATGTCCGCGAATCCCGTCGGCGCGGATACCTGCGTGGTCACGCTACAGGGCGTTATTCGAACGCACCAGCAGTACGCGGACCTGATGTTGGCGCTGCTTCGCATTCCAGGGGCAAGCAGCGTAACGCGGGACGGGTACCAGATCACGGACCCGCTCGTTCCATCCCTGATCGAAGAGGACCAGACCGGGCGTCCCGTCAAGCCTGGCGAAGCGAACATCCCGGACGATCCGATGCGCCGGCTGGACTACTTTCTTGCGCAGGGCGAGCCGCCCGGATTCCGGGGCGTGGGCGGCTTTGGGACAGACGAGATCGGACCGAAGGGCGCAATGCCCGACTGGTCGGTAATTACCGTTTCCATTGTAGTGCCCCGAAACATCCAGACGCCGGATCCCAGGGCGACGCTAAGCGGGATGGGAGGCGCTCCGGCGGCGCCCGCGGGCGGCGCGCCAGGCGGCTTCGCTCAGCCGAGGCCGTCCGGAACCGGCGCAACGGCGCCCACTCCCGGCAGAGCCGCGCCGGGCGGGGCGGGCGAAGACGAACGGTAGGAGCTGATAACAGACCATGACCAAGCTAAGCGCGCTTACCATCCTCCTCCTCGGAATCTCCATCGGCATCGTGGCGCTGTCGTGGGCCTTTTTCACCCAATGGCAGCCGAATATGACCGAGGCGCAGTACCACCGCGAATACAAGGATCAGCTCGAAGCGCAGGCCGCCATGATGAACAAGGCGAAGGAGCGAGTGGAAACCGCCAAGAGAATGGTCCAGGAGAAGGCGGACGCGTGGAAGGACGTCGCGCTCCGCAAGACCCCTCAGCAGAGCTTGGCCATGGGCGGGATCGACCTCAGCGTAAACGCGTGGCAGCTCGTGGTGGACGTGCGCAAGTTCCGAAACAGCATCCAGCGCGCGGTAAACGCTCAATTGAAGAAGGGCGGCGTCACGGTCCTGAGCGGTCCCATGGTTCCGTTCCCGTCGGAGTCCGCGACGGCTGTGCTCGCGGACTACTTCAACTATCCGGCGTTTCCGTTCCCGGTGGTGATTTTCGACTTCGGGACGGTAACCGTTCGCGGCACCTATCGGCAGATCACCGACCACATTCGCGCCTGGTCCAACATGCCGAACTACCTCGCGGTCGCGGACGGTCTACAGATTCAAGGCACTTCGCCGACGCTGACCGCGACGTACAGTCTGTCGCTGGTCGCGTACATCCGGGGGGACCACATCTTTCCGGTCGTTCCGGAGGGCGCGGGCGGCGGCACTGGACCCGGCGCGGGAGGGCCGGGGCCGGGCGGCAGGCCCGGAGGCGGCGCTCGGGCAGGCTAGATGCCGAGTATTCAAGTGGGATGCCAGAAGGGCGAAGGCCGAAGCTCGGAATCGGCGATCGGAGTTGAAGGAACTATCGGAGACGGGAACTGGAGATTTGAGATTCGGAGCTTGAGATTTGAGATTTGAGATTCGAGATTTGAGATCCGATCGAAAGAACAGCGAAAGACAGGAATCGACCATGAAGACCACGACGATCCGTTCAGCGAGTACTCGCCTCAGGCGAGCGGCAGAAGCTGGGCTATTGCCGGCGGCGATCGCCGCGATCGCGATTTCCGGCTGCGGCGGCGGAGAGCAGCCGCCCCCGGCGCCCGCGTCGACCGCGCCGCCTCCCTCGGCAAGCCCCGCCGCGACGCAGTTTCGCCCGGACGCGCCCGCGGGCATTCCGATCGCGCAATCCACGGATCCATCGGAAATGCAGACGCTCGTGGCGGCCCGCTCCTTCGCGCCTCGCAACGATCCGTTCGCGCTCTTTCCGTCGGAGATCCAATTCGACCGATCCCAAAGGGCGGAGGCGCTGCTCGAATCTAGCGGCGGTTGGTCCATGCAGTACGAAGCGCCCGAGGAGCGGATCGAGGAGCTTCAGTTCGAGCCTCAGCCGTACCGTCGCTTGGCGGGAGTTCTGGTTGGCGACACGGTGTCCGCGATCCTTGTGATGGAGAGCGGCAAGTCGTACATCGTCAAGCCCGGCATGATGATCCCGGAGAGCGAGTGGCGCGTGGTCTCGATCGACACGGAAAAGGCGATCCTTCGGCGCGCGGGCAACAAGAAGCCAAACGAGATCACCGTTCGGCTGGAGAGCCCGCCGGCAGGAATCTCCGCGCCCTCGACTGGGGCGCCCGCAGGCGGGCGCGCGGGAGCTGGAGGCACCGGGCCTCCGGCGGGTGGCGGACGCCCAGGCGGCCGCGGCGGACGAGGCGGCGGCAACGTTGGAGACGTTGGGTAGGCGCCGACATTGGCGAATCAAAGGAAAACGGATAGAATTGAGGTAACGGAACCGAGAGTGGTGCTTCAAAGCTTTCGGAGGATAACGATGAACAAAGTAGTCAAGGTTTTGGCCGGAGCGCTCTTGGCGTTCGGGATTTGGGCGGCTCCCGCCCCGATCGCGGCCCAAGAGGACCCCAGCAACGTGATGATCGAGTCGCTGGAACTCGACCAGGCCGACGTGCGCGAGGCTCTGAAGATTCTGTTCAAGAACGTCAGCAACGTCTCGTACAGCATCGCGCCCGAGGTTCAGGGCCTGGTTACCGTGAGCCTGAAGAAGGTGCGCTTCGAGACCGCACTTCAGAACATCCTGAAGCAGGTCGACGCGACGTACCGAGTGGAAGGCGGCGTGTACCAGATCATCAAGCGCGAGGAGATCGCTCCACCGACTACGGGCGCGGAGGCCCCGACCACGACGGCCGCGCGCAACCCGGTTCGGCGGCTAAAGATTCGCAGCGCGGACCCGCTGTACATCATGCTGATGCTTTCCGGAACGCAGTCCACATCGATTCAGCCCGAGATGAGCACCGTGTTTAACACCGGCGGCCGAGGCGGCGGTGGCTTTGGCGGAGGCGGCGGCGGCTTCGGCGGCGGCGGCTTCGGCGGCGGCGGATTCGGTGGCGGCGGCTTCGGCGGCGGCGGCTGCGGTGGCGGCGGCTTCGGTGGCGGCGGATTCGGCGGCGGCGGATTCCCCGGCGCAGGCGGCGGATTCGGAGGCGGTGGATTCGGTGGGGGCGGCGGTTACGGCGGAGGCGGACGCTTCTAACGGAATCGGCGCAGCGAATCTACGGAGGGATAAGGAGTTAGGTTATGCGTACTTGCTTGTGTAAGTGGGTTGTCACGGCGTTCGCCGCGGCTGTAGCCGTGGCGAGCGCTTTGGCTCAGTCGCCCGACGAGATCAAGGTCGACATCGAGCTCAAAGAAGCGGACATGCTCACGGCAACCCAGGTCTTGACCCGGGAGACGGGCTTGATGTTCGTCATCGAGCCGACGTCCGACCCGTTTCCGAAGATCACGCTGTCGCTCAAGAGGGTGTCGGCGGAGGACGCGATCCGGTACATCTGTCGCGCTGCGGGAGCGATCTTTCGAAGGGACGAAAACGGCGTCTACGTGATCGGCAGGGGAGGTTCCACGGAACCCGCTCGGCCGGCGGGCGACCCTCCCGTTCCGACAGCCCCGAAGCCCAAAGTGTCCAAGAAGTTCAAGCTGATGAAGGCTGACGCGAAGGAGATGTACAACAAGTTGCGATTCGGACTCAATCCGGATCCGATGCAGACCTTCCGCGAGCTCACCACGTTCGTTCAGCAGAACCAAATGAACTTCACGCGGTCGTACCTCAGCCCGCCCGTCGTGGCCGGCGCGACCTCATCCGGCAACTACCAGCCGGTGCCGACTTCGGCGCTTCCGAACCGCTCGCTCGAGAAAGGCTCCGACATTCTCTTGCCCGGCGAGTCTGCTCCGCAAGATCTCGGCGGCCGAGGCGGCGGAGCCGGGGGAGGCGGATTCCAAGGCGGCGGCGGCGGATTGGGCCAAGGCGGCGGCGGATTCGGCCAGGGAGGCGGCATCGGCGGCGGCCAGGGCAACCTTCAAGCGGGCCAAGGCCTCGTCGGCCAGTCCATCGACTTCATCAGCTACGACCCGGTGGACAACAGCATCGTCGTCCGCGGCTCGGAAGAGGACATCGCGGACTTGCAGCGCTGGATCAGCATGTTCGACGTTGCTCCCCAGCAAGTAATCATCAAAGTGGAATTCATCACCACCAGTTCCAGCACAGCGACTTCGCTCGGGTTCGACTGGCTGTACGAGCGCGGGACGATGTTCGCGGGGAACAGGCCCGGATCGTTCGCTCGAGCCGGCGACCCGATCTTCATCAACTACGCCACCGGCAACATTACGACTCGCATGCGCACGCTGCTCCAGCAAGGCTACGGCAAGGTCGTGCAGGCGCCCGTGGTACGCACTCTGAACAACCAGTTCGCGGCCGTGCAGCAGAACGTGCTTACGACGGTGTTCGTGAGCCAAATCGTCAGCGTCGGCAACGGACAGATCATCAACGCGCCGCAGCCGTTCCAGATCACGATCACGACCGGCCTCGTGGTTGCTCCGCGCATCAACGGGGACGGCACGGTGACGGTCTCGCTGAACGTGCCGGTTCAAGACTTCGGCCAGCTTCGGCGCAGCCCGGACGGCACGGAGTTTCCGGACGTACTGTCCCAGATAATCAGCGTCGTGGCGCGAGTGAAGAGCGGCGAGACCATCGCCCTCGGAGGCCTCGTGCGAAAGCAGGATACGGGCTCGCTCGCCAAGTTCCCGGTTTTGGCGGACCTGCCGATCATCGGCCAGTTCTTCCAAGCGAGAACCCGAGACCGGAACAACACGGAGCTGCTGATCTTCGTCACTCCGACCATCGTCGCGGACGAATCCTCGGGCGGTCTCGGCCCGTAGACACGTCAAGAAAGCAAGTACGCAAAGAAGGCGGCCGGCAGAAAGCCCGGCCGCCTTCGATCTTTGGTCAGCGCCGTTCCATCGCCGATCGCCGGTTCGCGCCGCGTCCAGGTTGGGAATAATCCACGAGTACGAGCGATGGAACGTTGCTGGATTCTGCTTGGAATGATGGGGTCGGGAAAGACGACCGTGGGCAAGCTGCTCGCCGAGCGCAGCGGCCGCGAGTTCGTGGACACCGACCAATTGCTCAAAAGTAGGTTTGGCAGGCCCGTGCACCGCATCTTCGCGGTCTATGGCGAGGACGCCTTCCGCGACCACGAAACGAGCGTTCTTCGCCAGCTAGAGCCGCGCGCGAGCGTACTAGCGACCGGTGGCGGCACCGTGCTTCGCGAAGAGAACTGGACGGAGCTGCGGCGGCTAGGATTGACCATCTTTCTGAAGACCGATCCGCAGAAGCTGCGCGAGCGGCTATCTCAGAGCCGGAAGCGGCGGCCGCTGCTCGAGGTCGAGAACTGGGAGGAGCGGCTGCTGGACCTGCTGGAATTCCGTCGCTCCCTCTATGAGCGCGCCGATCTCGTGTTCGACGTCTCGAACCTGCCCCTCGAAGAGGCCGCCGAGCGGCTGCATGCGGCCATCGACGCGCACGAATCCGGAGGTTGCGCCGCGCAACGAGGAGAAGCATGAGCGAGGGAGTCGTCGTTCGCCATCGGTACGGGGAGTACCCGGTCCGATTCACCGACGTCGGCGCGATTCGGCGCGAACTGGGCGGCGGCGCTTTCGTGGTCACGGACGAGAACGTATTCACGGCCTGGGGCGGCATCGCCTCGGACCCGGAAAGGGTGCTCGTGCTTCCGCCCGGCGAATCGACGAAGTCGATGGCGATGCTCGAGCGCGTTCTGCGCTGGCTTGCTTGCGCGGGCGCGGATCGAGGCAGCACGATGGTCGCGTTCGGCGGGGGAGTGATCGGAGACCTTGCGGGCCTCGCTGCCGCGATTTACATGCGAGGAGTCGCGTGCGTTCAGGCGCCGACTACGCTCTTGGCCCAGGTGGACTCGTCCGTCGGCGGGAAGGTCGCCGTAGACCTTCCGGAGGGCAAGAACCTCGCCGGCGCCTTTTACCCGCCGAAAGCGGTGCTCGTCGCCACGGAAACCCTTCGAACGTTGCCCGAGCGCGAGTTTCGCGGCGGGCTCGCGGAGGTCTGGAAGTACGGCTTCGCGCTTGACGCAGACCTCGCTTCGACTCTTCGGGGCCGCTCGCTCGTTCCCGACGACGACAGGCTGGCCGACGTGATCAGCCGATGCATCGACCTCAAACGCAGGGTGGTCGAGGAGGACGAGCTCGACGAAACCGGCAGGCGTGCCGTGCTCAACTTCGGGCACACGATAGGGCATGCTATCGAGCAGGCGAGCGGCTACGAGGGCGTGTTGCATGGGGAGGCCGTCGCCATCGGCATGGCCGCCGAAGCTGCGGTGGGTGAAGCCCTTGGCGTCACGGAAAGCGGCGTCCAAGAGGAGATTCGGGTGTGCCTTTTGCGGGACGGGCTGCCGGCCGCCAGCGAACTTTTCGCTCGGCCGCACGCGTTGATCGAAGCGATGGCGCGCGACAAGAAGGCCTCGGACGGCCGAATCGCCATGAGCCTTCCGACTCGGATCGGAGAGTGTAGACTCGTTCGGGACGTGCCAGCGAAGGTGATCGAGGAGGTCCTTGGCTCCCTATGAAGCCGTTGCGCGCGGTGCTATCGGCGGCCATCTGCCTTGCAATGGGCGGAATGTACTGCTACAGCCAGTACGCGTACTTCAGATTGGGCGAGGAAGGCGTTCGAAGCTACGCAAGTTGGGCAGACCAGCCTGCAGTTCGGTGGCTGGCACTCGCCGCACTCGCCGCCGCCATCGTGCTCGGCGCGGTTCGGGATGCTGAAGGGGCGGCAGTGCGGCAATGATCGGCAAGCTCCTGCGCACGCGATACGAAGCGACCCAGGCGCTCGGCGAAGGCCCTGTGTTCAGCTCGTTCGTCGCGCACGACCGCGTTCAGAGCCGCGAGGTGTGCCTTAGAACTTTCAAGCAGCCATTCGCCGCCGAGAGGCCGTTCGTGGCGGCGGTCGGAAAGGCCGTCGCGAAGTTCTCAGAGGTCCGGCACCCGAGCTTGGAACGAATCTACGAGCTGGACGAGGACGACGATGTTCCGTTTCTCGTCGGAGAGCTTTCTCCGGGCATGCCGTTGCCCGAGCGCATCCGAAAGCTCGCGCCGTTCTCGGTGCCGGTCGCGGTCGCCACTGCGGTGTCCGTAGGCGAAGGGCTTTCCGCGCTCCACATGGCGGGCCTTGTCCACGGAGACGTGGGCGCTCACAACATCGTGACGATGCCCGAAGGCGACGCGCGCCTTCAGGTTGCCGGAGTCTGGGAGGCGTACTCGGCGAGCGAGACCGCGGGCATCGTGATGCTTCCCGCGCTCGCGCCATACCTTGCGCCCGAGATCAGCCGGGGCGAGATGCCGTCCGCGGCGTCGGACGTTTACGCGCTCGGGATCGTTCTTTTCCAGATGCTGACGGGGAGATTCCCCTTCGTCGCGGAGCAACCCGTCGCCATGGCGCTGAAGCACGCTACGGACGCCGTGCCGACCGTGCGCCTTTGGAACGCCTCGGTTCCCTCGGCGCTGGAACAGCTCCTGCTCCGAGCGCTCGCGAAACAGCCGGCGGAACGGTATAAGGACGCGGTCGAAATCGTCGCCGACTTGCGAACGATCCAGGACGCCCTTCGATTCGGCAAGAGCCTGCATTGGCCTCTGCGAGGTGCGCCCAAGCTCGAGCCGGTTCAGGTCGCCCCGGTATCCGCGGACACAAAGTCGGACCCGCAAGCGCAGCAAAAGCGGAAGAAGAGAGCCGAGGCTGCAGACGGCGACGTTCCTTCCTGGCTGCGGATGGCGCTCGTGTTTTTCGTTTCGCTGGTCGTGTTCATGCTCGGAGCATGGATCCTATTCAATTTGAATCGCCCGCGGACGGTCGCGCTGCCGGACCTGCGACGGTTGACCCTCGCGGAGGCAGAGTCGCGGCTGAGGTCGCTTCGGCTTCGACTAAAGGTGGCGCGCAGGGAGGCGAACGAACGCCAGCAAGCGGACACGGTTCTCGACACGGACCCGTCTCCGGGCAGCCAGGTCGTCGAGGGCCAGTCGGTCGGCGTCGTTTTGAGCCTCGGAAGCAAGTTCGTGGAGGTTCCCGACGTTCTCGGAGTCACCGTCGACAAGGCCAAGGAGATGCTCGATTCGCTGGGCCTTAAAGTGGACGACCGCGTCACGGAAGTCCGCGACAGGTCGGCGGAACCCGGAACGGTCGTGGGCCAGGTTCCCGAGCGCGGCAACCGCGTGGAGCGTGGAACGTCGGTACGTCTGCAAATCGCCACGAGGAATGCCCCCGGCCGAGAGGACCCGCAGGACCGCGTCAAGTACCTCTATACTGTGCGGATCGTGCTCAGCGACATCGACGAGTCCGTTACCCTACGGGTGGACATGACCGACAGCCGCGGCACGAAGACCGTACACGAGGAGGAGCACTTCCCGAACGACGAGGTGGAGATAACCGCCGAGGGCTACGGCCGCGAGGCGCAGTTCCGGATTTTTTACGACGGAGAGCTCGTGAAGCAAGTCGTGAAGCGCGGGGACGAGGACGGTTCTCGCCTGTGAGGTTGGAGCTCGCCCCCTCCATCCTCTCGTGCGATCCCGGCAGGCTTCGCGAAGCCGTTGCGGAGCTCATCTCCGGGGGAGCCGATCGAATCCACTTCGACGTGATGGACGGCCAGTTCGTTCCGCCGATCACATTCGGCGCGGGGCTGGTTAAGAGCCTCCGGGACCTAGGGGACACGCCGTTCGAGGCCCATCTTATGACGCAAACCCCGGAGGCCCACTTCGAGGCGTTCGCGGAGGCGGGCTGCCAGGGCATCCTGTTTCACGCGGAGGCGACTGCGCACTCGCACAGACTCGCTCAGAGGTTGCGCCAGCTTGGCGTCCGAGCGGGCATCGCGATCAACCCGGGGACGCCGGTTTGCGACTTGGACCCGGTCCTTGGGGCTTTCGACCAGGTGCTCGTCATGACGGTCAATCCCGGATGGGGCGGGCAGGTGTTCTTGGAGGAGTGCTTGCGAAAAGTGGAGGCCGTTCGGAAGATGCGTACCGATATCGACATCGAGGTCGACGGCGGAATCGATCCACAGACTATTCGGCGCGCAAAGGAAGCGGGGGCGAACGTGTTCGTCGCGGGGAGCTTCCTCGTGGAGCGTCCCTCCTTGAAAGCCGGGCTCGAGGAGCTGCGAGCGGCGTGCGCCTGAAGATCGCGACGACCGCCTTCCTCGTGTTCGGGCTGCTGCTCGTGCTCGGATGGCCTTGGCTGGTCGGCCCGCGGCCTCCGGAGGGCTCGCCGAAGCAGGAGCTGGCGGCGTATGTGACTCGCTTGGTGTTTTACCTGGGCGGGACGCTCGTCGTGTTCTTCGTGACGGCGGTGTTGGCGGTGCTGGTTCTTCGCCGAGTGCGGGAAGAGTTCCGGCAAGAGGCGATGCGAAACCTGGAAGAGCTGTTGGAGGGCGTACGGCGCGATCATGCCAAGAAAGAGCCGTGAGGATTGGATGCGCGACGCGATCCGGCTCTCCAAACGGGGGTTTCCGGCGCCGAATCCGCACGTGGGGTGTGTGATCGTAAAGTCCGGCGAGGCCGTCGGAAGGGGCTTTCACGCGTACGCAGGCGGGCCCCACGCGGAGATCGTCGCCTTGAAACAGGCGGGCCAAGCGGCGAAAGGAGCGGACGTATATGTGACCCTCGAGCCTTGCGGCCATCATGGCAGGACTCCACCTTGCGCGAACGCATTGACGGAAGCGGGCGTCGCGAGGGTGTTCGTCGCGTGCGAGGATCCGAATCCGGAAGCCTCAGCCGGTGTCCGCAGTCTTCGCGCCGCGGGCATCCGGGTGGAGACGGGCATCCTCGCGCCTGAAGCGGAAGAGGCGAACGAGCATTGGCTCATCGCGATGCGTAGAGGACGGCCGTATGTTTGCATCAAGTCCGCTGTGGGGCTGGATGGAAGGATCGCGACCGCTAGCGGCGAGAGCAAGTGGATCACGAGCGAGGTTGCGCGGCGGGCCGGCCGGCGCCTTCGAGCGGAAATGGGAGCGGTGCTCGTCGGGGAGCGCACGGTGCGAGCCGACGATCCGCGGCTTACCGCCAGGATTCGCGGCTTGCGATCCGAGCCGACGCGCGTGATCCTCGATCCGGAGGTTAGGCTCTCCGGAAGCGAGAGGGTGTTCCGAGAGGCCGGAGACTGCCTGTGGATCGTCGCGGAGGGCAGCGCGAGTTCGGCGTCCCAGGTGGGCGTGCCGTGTTGCGACGGCAAGTTCGATTTGCGCGCGCTGCTCGACGAGCTTTGGATGAGGGGGCTAACGGGTGTGCTCGTGGAGGGCGGCGCCGAGACGAGCTCCTCCTTCGTTCAGGCAGGGCTGGCGGACCGGGTGGAGCTGTTCGTAGCTCCAAAGGTCTTGGGAGACGGCTTGTCCTGGGTGCAGGGGATTTCGATTTCCTCTGTGGACAGCGCGCTCGAGCTCAATTGGCGCTGGATTCGCAGGATCGGCCGGGACCTTTGGATTCGCGCGGATTTCGCTCCTTGCTCGAAACGCGACGATGGCGATGAAACGTTTGCCTCAGGCGAGCGTTAGGAAGGTTGAAAGGGATGAAAAACGCACTGAAGATCGCGCGCCCGTTTTGGCTCGCCGTGTTGCTCGCGGTGTCCGCCGCGGCCTCCGCTGCGGAGCGGATTGCGGTTGCGAGGGACCGCGTGATTCCGATCCGTTTCGAGCGGGACGTGACGATCAAGCGCAGCCGCGCCGGCGACGCGATTTGGGCCGTAGTGGACAGCGACCGAGAGCTTCCTTACGACACCGTCTTTCACGGCAGAATTCGGTCGGTTCGCAAAGCGAGCGGCTCGCGCCCCGGATACATCGAGCTGGACTTTCATACGGTGGAGCTGCCGAACGGCCAAAGGCAGAAGGTTCGCGCCGTTCCGATCGCGCTCGATTCGCGCTATGTGTACTCCGAGGGCGATGGACGGCTTGTGGCGCGCAGGCGGGACGACGATGCGAAGAAGAAGGTTCTTGGTGGTTTGTTGACAGGTTTGTGGCTCGGAAGTTTAATTGATAAACCGTTCGAAGGAGCGGTTGCGGGCGCGGTATTGGGGATCATTACCGCGGAAGCGAACCGAGCGGACAACGATAGCGGACTGGTCATACGCGCGGGGCGGCGCATGGGCGCCCTGATCGAGCGGGACTTTCAATTCGTGTACGACGGCCCCTGGCCTTCGAGGCGCTCCGCTGACGATTGGCGACGCCGCGATCGGCGGTATCCAGCCGATTCCCGCGATGCGGAGTACGAGCGCGAGGACCGGCGGCCGGAGTACGAGAGGCGGGGCGAGCCGCGGCACGCGCGCATCGAGATCGGGCGGACCGAGCTTCGGTTCGAAGACCGCGCTGCGCCTTTCCGAGATGGTGATGCGTGGATGGTTCCGTTGGAGGCCTCCGCAAATCAAGTCGGCATTCGCGTGGATTACACGCAAAACGGACGCCGAATCGTGCTCGAAGGCGAGCGCACTACGGCGATCCTCGAACCAAGCTCCTCCGAATGCCGTCTGAATGGTATCAGGAGAGAAATGCCGGCAAAAGTGACGGTTCGCGACGGAACCGTATACGTGCCCGCTCAAGCCCTCGCGTGGGCAGCCGACGAGAGCCTTACGATCGATGGCACCAAGCACGAGAGATCGGCGTTTGAATAAGTAAGGATTGGGAGACTTCCTCCTCCCTCCCCCAAGCCCCGTGTCTAGCCCTCAGACCGGGGCTCTTTTGTTTACGGGGCTACTTTGCATGACGAACGCAAAAGGGGCCGGATAGCACCTAAGCGTCCGATACGTCATATGTGACTTATCTTGCCCATACTTATTGATATCATCGGTCACATTCCCAAAAACCACTCGTGAAAGCGAGTGTCGTTCGTCAGCTCGGGATGGAACGAGGTTGCCAGCAAGTTTCTTTGACGCACACCCACGACGTGTCCCTCGAATTCGGCGATCGGCTCCACGCCCGGTCCGAGTCGCGCGGCGACCGGGGCGCGAATGAAAACCGCAGTCAGGGGCCGCTCGAAGAGCGATACGGGAATCTGGGCTTCGAAGCTGTGGACCTGCGCCCCGAAAGCGTTCCGCTCGACCGATATGTCCAACAATCCGAGCTTGTACTGGTCCGGATAGCCGACGATGTCCTTTGCCAAGAGGATCATGCCCATGCACGTTCCCCAAATGGGCATCCCCTTGGCGCCGGCCTGGACCAGCGCGTCTCCGAGCCCAAAGCGGCGCAGAAGCAGGCCCACAGTCGTGCTCTCGCCTCCCGGAATGATCGCTCGGTCCACGCCCGCCAGGTCTTCCGCGGTTCGCAGGCGCCTTATCGGGAGCTTTTCGCCGGCGCATCGCCTCAGCGCCGCCATGTGCTTTTCGAAGTCGCCTTGGATAGCCACAACGCCCACAGAGCGGGGCATATCCCGATTCTACTCGGCAGCGGACGGACGCTCAGCGATCCGTAAGCTGCCGAGTCCGTAGTCGGCGAGTACAATTCTCGCCGTGATCGAGGTTCTCGGCGTTCCGTTCGACCTGTGCGGAAAGCGCATGGGCAGCCGGATGGGCCCCGACGCCGTGCGCCTCGGCGGCCTAAACGCCACGCTTGCCGCGATGGGGATGGACGTTCGGGACGCCGGAGACGTGGAAGTCTGCGAGCGCCCCGTCGAGCCTGCCGGACTTCGTAACTTTGGGCCCGCTTTCGAGACCTTGCTTTCGACGAAGGAGGCGGTTCGCGCCGCGCTTCGTTCGGGGCGCATGCCCATGGTCGTCGGCGGCGAGCACTCCATCTCGATCGGCACGGTTTCCGGCGCGCTGTCCGCTCTGGGCTCGAACCTGGCCGTGCTTTGGATCGACGCGCACGCGGACCTCAACACGCCGGGCACTTCGCCGTCCGGAAACCTGCACGGAATGCCGCTTGGAGCGCTCATGGGCTACCCCAGCGGGGTGAAAAGCTTGGCGGACCGGCAGTGGCGCTCGCTGCTCAGCAAGGTGGTTCCGGCCAAGAGGCTGCAGCCGAATCGGGTCGCTTGGCTGGGGCTGCGGGAGGTCGACGAGGGCGAGCGGGAGCGCCTGAGCCTAGTGTCCGGCCACTTCGTCGCCACGATGTACGACATCGACCGGTTCGGCCTGGTGGAGTGCGTCTCGCGACTGGACCAATGGCTGCGCGGTTCCGGCGCGAAGGCGCTATGGATCAGCTTCGACGTGGACGCCCTCGACCCGATCCTCGCGCCGGGCACGGGGACGGCCGTTCGGGGCGGGATAACCTATCGCGAGATGCATCTCATCGGCGAGATGCTGCAGGAGACGCTCGCAGCGCCCGAATGCCCGTACAGCCTTGCCGGAATGGACCTGGTCGAGATCAACCCGCTCTACGATTCGCACAACGAGACCGCGCGCACGGTGGTGGAATGGATCGCATCGCTATTCGGAAAGACCATACTGGGCAAGCGGTAGACTCCTCGGAGATGAGCCTGGAGGCGCTCCGCGAGGCACTTTGCCAGGAGTCGGATGCGATCCTGCACGCCGCCGACCGGCTCGATGCGAACTACGAACGTGCCGTGCGATGGATCTTCGAGTGCAAGGGGCGCGTGATCGCATGCGGGGTCGGAAAGTCCGGGCACGTCGCCCGAAAGACCGCCGGCACGCTCAGCAGCACGGGCACCCCGAGCTTGTTCCTTCACGCGGCCGAAGCCGTTCACGGCGACCTCGGAATGGTCACCGCGCAGGACATCGTGCTCATGTACAGCCACAGCGGGGAGACCGACGAGCTCGTTCGGCTCTTTCCGTCGCTGAAAGCGATAGGCGCGCGCACGATCCTTGTCACCGGCAGGCCCGAAAGCAGCGCCGGAAGGCTCGCGGATTTGACTCTGAACACCTTCGTGGAGGGAGAGGCGTGTCCGAACAACCTCGCACCCACGACCAGCACGACCGTGATGATGGCGATCAGCGACGCCCTTGCGATCGCGGTGATGAAGCTGCGGAACTTCTCGTCCGACGACTTCGCTCGGTTCCACCCCAGCGGGACGCTTGGCAAGAGGCTCCTGCTGCGAGTTTCGGACGTGATGCGAAAGCCGCCGGACATCGCCCTCTGCAGCCCGGAAACGCCCGTTATCGACGCCATGCGGGCGATCACGCGGGCGGGAGTGGGCGCTGCTTGCGTTGTGGACGCCGATGGGGCGCTTTTGGGGCTTTTCAGCGACGGAGACCTGCGGAGGCACTTCCTGAGCTCTGCGAGCCCGCTGGAGGCCAAAGCGGGCGACCTCATGACGCGCTCACCGGCTTGGGTGGAAGCGGACCTGCTCGCGGTTGAAGCTATGGAGGTGTTTCAGAACCTGCCGATCAAGATCGGCGAGATGCCCGCCGTGTCCGAGGGCAAGGTCGTGGGCTTGGTCGTGCTGAAGGACCTGCTGCGCAGCGGGATCGTTTGATCGGGAATCTTGGCCGCGGTCCTACGATTCCTCGGCGGCGGCTTCCTTCTTCGGTTCCGGCTGGGCCTGAGGCTCCGCGGCGGACTCGTCAGCGCGGCTCTCGGGCTTCGGCGCCTCTTCGGCCTTTGCTTCGGCAACGGGCTCCTTGTCGACGGGCTTGGCTTCCGCTTCGGGAGCGGCGGGTTCCGCTTGCGGAGCGCCTGAAGGCTCCTGGGAGGCCCGGTGCGAGTGTCGGGAACCGCGATGAGGCGGCCCGGAGCGCTCGCCCGTAAGCTCGTTCACCACGTACGGCAGGAGCGCCAACTCGCGCGCGCGCCGAATCGCTCTCGCTATCATTCGCTGCTGGCGAGCCGTGTTTCCGGTCTGACGGCCGGAAAGGACCTTTCCGCGGTCGTTCAGGAACCTGCGCAAGACCGCGACGTCCTTGTAGTCTACGAAGTCGATCTTGTTGGCGGTCAGGTAGCTGACCTTGCGCCGCTTGCGGCCGCGCTGCTTGACTTCGCCGCCGGCGAGCGCCGCGTCCTTCTCTTTGCCGGGCATGCTGTCCGATGTGTCTTCGGGCATCGTTCGGGAATCCGCTCCTTTGAATCTGCGAAGGACCATTATGGCACGGATTCAAACAGCGAAACGAAAGCTCCCTTTCCCATCTTCCGAGTTCCCGAGGGGCGGGGGAAGGGTAAGGGATGGGGGTTTCGCAAGGCCTGCAAACGGCGTTCGATGGGAATTCCGAGGCCGACGTTCGCCCCGGAACCCTCACCCCCCTCCCCCCTCCCCCTATCCTCGCTGCGCTCGGACAAGGGGAGGGGGATGGGATTTCACTGGGCCTGAACCCTTCACCCGGCAACTTCACGCGCGTAAATCAGCCCGTTTTTGGGCGATCGGGGGCACCCTGGTAGGAACGCGGAGAAGGGGGATGGGCTGGTAGGGAATCTTGCGATTGTCAGCGATTGAGGAGTTGCCATAACCCGACCGACAACCCGAGGAAGATCGTAGACGCCAATCCTCCATAACCCTCCAGCCCCTAGGGCCGGTCTCGCCAACCGGCCCACTTCTTTTTATCGGCGAGAATTCGGGCGAGCCTTATCCGACGGATCGCGCGAGCCGGTCATGGGGCGATCGTCAGCCACTCGTTCCATTGGGTGTCCGCGGCGAAGCGGAGCAGCGCGTAATCAAGCGCAGCGCCCGCGAACTGCGAGGAGGAAGAGAAGTCGATCGAAATCCCGCGGCTGTTCGGCGACTGGTTGTTGTGGCCCTCCCAGACGACGGCATTGGCTACCGCGGCCCGAACCGCATTTGCGGCCGTTTGCACGCTCGGAACGGAGATTTGAGCGGCCATCAGCTGGCAGAGGTGATCCAGGTCCCGGTACCTGCGAACGGACGAGTCGCTGTAGGCCTGCGCCTGCGCGCGAATCGACGGGATCTGCGGGCCGATCGTGTCCACGTTCGCGATCAGCTCGACCGCGAGCGCGCTGGCGGCGGATCCAAGCGCGGGGAGCATCGCGGTGTCGAGGACGCTCTGCGTGATCTTGCGGCTCTGGCCGGCGTAGCCCTCGAGCATGCCGTCCACGAAGGCCTTCGAGAGCGCGAGCGTCGTGTCGTCCGGGCGGTCCCGGAAGTCGTCGAAGATCAGGTGGTACGGATATCCCTCTCCCGGCGGGCTCTCCTCGCTTCCCGCGATGTAGCGCGCGCGGTCCTGGGCCTCGTAAGCGACCTCGATCATCTGCATCAGGCTCGCGTCCCAGGCAAGGATGTCCAACACGATGTCCCCGATCGCCTGGTTCAGCTGCCAAATCTGGATCGCGTTGCCGGTTTCGTCGTCGTAGCTGACCGCGCGGGTCGGCGGATCGACGGCGCGCCTCCAGCCGTTGCCGTGGTTCCAGACGACCAGCACGTACCGCTGGGCCGGGTAGTACGTCTTCGCCCAAGCGATGAAAGAGTTCAGGGTCGAGGGGATGCCCATGTCCACTCCCTCTCCCATGTCCTGAATAATCTCGCTCGCGATCGAGTTCGTGAGGTCCGGTTTCACCAAGTACCGGCGCGTACCCACGAAGCTGGGTAGCGGTGCAGGCGGGCCAGGCCAAGCGGCAAGCGATTGCTTCCACTGAACTACGAAGCGCACATCGGCGTTTTGAGCGACCCGCTCCATCTGGTTCATGTTCAGCGTGCTGAACGGATAAAGGTCGTTCGCCGCGTTCAGGAAGATCATGATCGTCCACTTGGACGTCGTCGTCTGGAACGGCTCGACCGTGAAGACGGCGCTTCCTTGAATCGCGGTGGCATCGTGCGTGGCGCGGACCGTCCCCGAGCCGGGGGACAAGCCGAGCACGATTCCGCTCTCGCTTACGCTCGCGGTGCCGCCCAAGGTGGTCCACGAAAAGCCGTCCAACGGCGAGAACACGGCGTTGCCGGGACCGGCGTACCCCGTCGCGTAGAACTGCTTGCTGTGCTGGACGCGGATCGTCGCGGATTGCGGCGTCACCACCACAGAGGTTGCTTCCAGGCCCACGGAGGTTCGAAACCGCGTTCCGGAGCCGATCTGCAGAAACGTGTCGAACTCGCCCGTCTGCGTTCCGGCGAGGTCCCGCAGGGAGTAGAGCTCTCCGTGCAAGCGGTACGTCCCGCTCGCCTGGACTCCGATCGTCGCGGACTGAAGGCCGTTGACGTTCTGGTTGACGATGATCGACGTCAGAAGCCTGTTCTGGGAGTCGAAAAGCTGGATTCGCTGCGAAAGGCCCGTGACGCCGCCCCTGCTTCGGTTGGACCAGTCGGTTTCGTATACGAGCTTAGGCGAGCCTCCGCCTCCGCCACCTCCGCAGGACTGCATTCCGCCCGCGACGGCCAGCAGAAGCGCAGAGCGCACCAACACCGTGAAACCCCTTCCAAATCCGTACAAGCGCATCTTCGATCCCCGATTCTCCTTCATTAGACGCTCCACCGCGCCTTCGTTGCTCGCCGGATTCCACCGAATGGCCGATTCAAGGTTGGCGGCGTTGACTCGCGAGGCGGCGATGTGCCATGATTTCGCTTCCCGCGAGGGCGGGCTGCCAGAGCAATGTATGCGATCGTAAGGACCGGCGGCAAGCAATACCGCGCCGAGAAGGGCGCGACGCTCGTCGTCGAAAAGATCGAGGGAGAAGTCGGCTCGAAAGTGGACCTGGAGAGCGTGCTTCTGGTGTGCAGCGGCGACAAGGTGACCGCAGGCTCGCCCTATGTGAAGGGGGCCAAGGTCAAGGCGGAGATCGTGCGGCAGGGCAAAGGACCGAAGCTGAACGCGTTCAACTACAAGCCGAAGAAGAACATTCGAAAGCGCTGGGGACACCGCCAGCCGGAGACGCACCTGAAAGTGACCGATATTGTTTCCGGGAGTTAGCGATGGCGCATAAGAAAGGACAGGGCTCGACTCGAAACGGCAGGGACTCTGCGGCCAAGCGGCTCGGCGTCAAGAAGTTCGGCGGCGAAATCGTGAAGCCGGGCAGCATCCTGGTTCGCCAGCGAGGCACGAAGCTTCACCCGGGAGTCAACGTCGGGATCGGAAACGACCACACGCTGTTTTCCTTGGTTGGCGGCCAGGTGAAGTTCGAGGGCCCGCGCGACAAGCGCCGAATCAGCGTGTACCCCGAACAGGCGAATTAGAGCCGTTCCCGGCCTCTAGTTTCCGTTCTCTCGGCGTCCCGGAATTGCCGTTCTATTTCGCGCGCACTTCGTAGCGGATTCCCGCGGTGAAGTCCGGGCCGATGTTCGCGCCCTCGGGAAACCTTCCGTCGAACAGATCGCGGTCCTCGCTGAAGAACAGCTCCAAGGTCTCGCGCGCGGAGAGCTTTCGCTTATAGCCGAAGGTGATCAGCCGATGGGGCGCGTCCGAGTCCGGAATACGGCTTCGCAGCGCGGCAGCCTCGCTCTGCCACTGCACGATCCAGACGTCGCGCGAGTTCGGAGCCCAGGCGAGCATCAACAGCTCTTGATCCGCCCATGACCGCGTCCGACCAAGCTTTCGGGCCTTCCCCTGCGCGACCAGCCCGAATTGCGCCGCGCCGTGCCATCTGCCGCCGAGACGCCTCGCACCCGTAATCGTCGCGCCGAAATCCACGCTTCCGCTGCCCAGGAGATCGCCCGCGTCGCCCGTCGGCAGCTTCAGGCCGATCGTGCCCACCCATTCGCCGCAAAGCTGCTTCGATGCGAATAGGGAGACGTCCCCTAATCCCGAAGCCGCGTCGAACTCCCGTCCATTCGGCATCCGCAACAAGTGCACATTGTGCGGCGTTGCGGCGCGGAGGCCGCTGATCCAGCGAAGCACGTTCTCGTGCCACCACTCGATGATCGGGTCCATGAAGCCGCCGTCGCGCGAGAGAAAGGGCGCCTCCGCCGCGATCTCCCAGCCGCCTCCGAGCCCCCTGCGGTAGACCCCTGCCAGGCGAAACACCTCGTAATCCTCCTCGATCGTTCCGCCCTTTCCCTCGGACCTACGCAGGTCGTTCGCCTGCGTCCAACCGAGCGACCACTCGCTCGCGCCCTTCGGAAGCACCGAGATTCGAGCAGGCACGCGAAGGAACGCAAGGGAAAACGCGCGGTGGTTTCGCGTCTGGATCGGCTCCACGCCTTGGGACGGGCTAATGCACGCGATGCAAAGAAGCGCCAGAGAGGCAAGCGGACGAATTGCGCGCACGATTGCAGGACGAATTTGCCGGGCCGAAGGTCCCTGTTTTGAGAATCCCGGCTTGGCTTTGCCAACCCGCTCCCCCCACAATCCGTAGACATGTTGCGCTGCCATTGTGTGAATTGAATGTCTTGTGCTATGGTAGTGCGAAATGAATGAAAAACATGATGAGCGAGGTTCTGGCTGCATGACCTTCGACGAGAGCTTCTACGGCTCGGTGACGGTCGGCGAGCGGGGCCAGATCGTGATCCCGGCCGATGCGAGGGCGCAGCTCGGAATGAACGCGGGGGACAAGCTGCTGGTGATGAAGCATCCGGTCTACAAAGGGCTGATGATTTGCAAGTTCGATTCGGTCCGGGAGTTCCTGGACGAGTTCGCGCGGGCCGTGACTCGGCTGGAGGAGCGGTCCAAGGAGGTCTCCGAGTGACGGCGCTCCTTCCCGGCGCGGCGCTGGCGGTGCTCTTCCAGGCCGCGCAGGCGCCGACTTTGAGCTTGGAGGAGGCGCTGAAGATCGCGGAGGCGAATGCGTTTCGAGTGCGCTTGGCGGCCTCGGACTTGGAGAAAGCTCGGCAACAGCACGCCGAGAGCAAGGGCAGGCGCGGCCCCAGCCTTCAAGCGAGCGCGTCTTACACCCGGTTCGACAAGGAGATCTCCGCCCAATTCAACGGCAGCTCCGTAACGATTCGCCCGATCGACCAAAAGCAGGCGTCGCTCACGTTCTCCGTGCCGCTCGACGTGTCGAAGGCGCTCTCGAAGGGCGTAGACGCCGCTCGGCTGAACGCGCTCGCGTTCGAGGCGTCCCTCGCGTCGGAGAAGAGCGCTCTGAAGCTGGAGGTCCGCAGGGCGTACTTCGGCGCAGTGCAGGCTCGGTGGCAGGTCGGGGTCGCCGAAGAGGCTCTCGAGAACTCCCGCAAGCGGCTCGAAAACGCGGAGCTTCGACAAAGGGCGGGCGAATTGGCGAAGGTGGACGTGCTGCGATTCCAAACGGAGGTCGCGCAGCGGGCGTCGGAGCTCATCGCTGCGAAGAACGGCTTGTCCCTTGCCAAAAACGTGCTGAACAACGCGATGGGCAGGCCGATTCAGACGCTCTTCGAGACGGAGGAGATCGAAAGAATCCCGGCCGAGCCCGCCGGGGCCGACACGCTCGTTCTCAATGCGGCGAAGGCCCGCCCCGAGCTGGACGCGCTGCGATTCACCGCCGAATCGCTCAAGAGGGTGCGCGAGGCCGAGGAGCGCGGGCTCGCGCCGACACTCAACCTGTCCGCCGTTCACGACCGCGCGATCGACGCGCAGGGCTTCGGCTCGACGGAGGGCACGACGACGGGCACGCTCACGCTGGCGGTTCCAATCTTCGACTCGGGAATCACCCGTGCCAGGGCGCGCGCCGCGCGGCAGGACGAAGAACAGGCGAAGATCCGGCTGGCGCAGTTCGAGCTGGGCGTTTCCTTGGAGGTCCGCCAGGCCCTAACGAGCTTGGTCGACGCCAAGTCGAGGCTCAAAGTCGCCGACGAGCAGGTGAAGCTAGCCGAGGAGACCTACCGGCTCGCCGTGTTGCGATACGAGGCGGGCGAGGGAATCCAGTTGGAGGCCCTCGACGCACAGACCCAGCTGACCCAAGCGCGCACGGGCCTCGTTGCGGCGAGATACGACGTTTTGGCGGCTCACGCTCAGCTACAAGCGGCGGTCGGGCGCGACGACTTGGGCGCCGCAGGCGCGAATACGGAGAAGAAGAATTGAGAATCCAAGGTGCAATTGCGATCGGCGTCGCTGCCGCAGGATTTGCGGGAGGCTGTGTGGACCGCGCCGCCCAGAAGCAGGCGGCCCAAACGGAGAAGCTGATTAAAGATCCTACGGTACCGGTGTCGCTCCAGCCCGTGCGGCAGGAGACGCTGACGGATACGCTGGAGATCAACGGCGAGTTGACGACTTCCGCGGACGTGACCGTTGGCGCGCGCGTCGCGGGCAAGCTGATCGCGGTCTACGTTCACGACGGGGACCGGGTCGCAGCAGGGAAGCTGATCGCCGAGCAGGACACCTCGATGGCCAGGTCCCAGGTGCAGCAAGCGCAGGGGCAGGTGTCCGCGGCTCGCGCGGCGCTCGCGCAGGCGATGACGAACGCGCAGATCGGCCCGCAGCGATCGGCGGCGGGCGTGGCGACCGCCGAGGCGCAGCTTCGCTCGGCAAAGGCGCAGCTCGCCAAGGCGCGGGCGGGCGCTAGGAGCGAGGAGATAGCGCAGGCGAAGTCGCAGGTGAACGCAGCGAAATCCGCGCTGGAGACTGCCCGCAAGGAGCGCGACCGCGCTCGGGTGCTCTTCGAGCAGGGCGCGGTGAGCCAGCAGCGTTTGGACGGAGCGGAAAACGCCTATCAGAGCGCCCTTTCGAACTACGAGGCCGCGCTCGAGAATCTGCGAATGGTTCAGAACTGGACCCGTCCAGAAGACTTGCAGTCTGCAGAGGAGCAGGTTCGCCAGGCTGAAGAAAGCCTGCGGAACGCCAAGGCCGAGCAAAAGCTGGACACGCTGTTGGACCAACAAGTACAAGCTGCGCGAGCGAACTTGCGGTCGGCGGAGGCCCAACTCGCGATGGCGAGACAGGCGGTCGCGGACGCGCAGATCCGGAGCCCGTTCGCGGGGCGCGTGTTCGGCAAGCCGGTCCAAGCGGGCGCATACCTGAACCCCGGTTCTCCGGTTGCCCGGATCGTGGGAGAGAACGGCGTGTACTTCGAGGGCGAAGCGCCGGAAAGCCTGGTGCCGTCCCTTCGGGTCGGCGATCCTGTCAAGGTAACGCTCGATGCCGTTGGGGGCAAGAGCGCCGCGGGGCGCATCGTGTCCGTAAGCCCGACATCGACGGAGGTGGCGCGGGTGTACCGCGTGCGGATCGCGATCGACGGGGCGCCGGAGGGCGCGCGCGCAGGCATGTTCGCTAGGGGCGAGATCACGCTTCGCAGCGTCGAGCAAGCCTCCGTGATCCCGCAGGCCGCTATCGTCACAGCGGAGGGCAAGTCCTACGTCTTCACGGTCGCGGGAGGCAAGGCCAAGCGCCTGCCCGTGAAGCCGGGGCTCCGCAAGGACGGGCTCGTGCAGGTGGACGGGCTGTCCGTCGGCCAAGAGATCGTAGTAGACGGCGCCCTGGACTTAAGCGAAGGCGTCCAGGTGAGGGTCCAAGAGGCGAAGAAGCAGGCGCGAGCTTCGGGCCTTGAATTCGGAGCGGGTGGTTAAAGCATGGGCTTGACGCGCCTCGCGCTCAACCGGCCGATCTTCATGCTGATGCTGATGATCCTTGCCGTGCTCATGGGCATGATCAGCTACTCGAGCATGCGAAAGGAGGAGCAGCCCGAGGTCAACTTCGGCACGGTCACGGTAACGACGGTCTACCCGGGAGCGGGTCCGGACGAGGTCAACACGCTCGTCACCCGCAAGGTAGAGGAGTCGATTTCGGGCGTCGAGGGGCTGGAGGAGCTCACGAGCACCTCGCAAGAAGGCGTTTCGTTCGTGATGGCGCGCTTCAAGCTCGAAACCAACATGGACGTCGCCCTAAACGACGTTCGAGCAAAGGTGGACGCGATCGTCGGGCGCCTGCCCGAGGACATCCTGAAGCCCACGATCGGCAAGTTCGACAACACCTCGGAGCCGGTGCTGTACATGGTCCTGAAGGGCGGCCGGCTGAACAGCCGGGAGCTTCGAGACCTGGCCGACGACAAGCTTGCAGACCGCTTCGCGCGGATCGGGGGAGTGGCGCAGGTCTCCGTTTCCGGCGGCGAGGTGCGCGAAATCCAGGTCCAAGTGAAGAAGGACAAGCTTCTTTCGCTCGGGATCGGAATCGTGGACGTTCAGCGGGCGATCGGTTCCGCGAGCCTGAACGTTCCGAGCGGGCACATGGAGTCCGGGGGGCGCGAGTTCGCGGTTCGCGTGCTCGGCGAGTACCGGAGCCTGGAAGACATCGAGAACACGGCCCTCTCCCTGCGCGATCAAAACCAACAAGGGGGCAGGCCCACTGTAGTCAAGCTGAAGGACGTCGCGGACATCCAGGATGCGACGGCCGAACGAAGGTCCTGGAGCCGCCTGGACGGGTCGGAGGCCGTGGTTCTGACCGTAGCTAAGACCCGCGACGGGAACGCGATGCAGATCTCCGAGGACGCGCACAAAGTGATGACAGGCATCGAGCGCGACTACGGGATCAAATCCATCGTCACGTCGGACGCATCGGAGCGGATCGGCGAATCGCTCTTCGACATGATTTCGGCATTGATGATCGGCGTCGTGCTCGTGTCGCTGATCGTGTACGTGTTCCTCCACAACTTCCGGGGCACGATGATCGTGGCGATCGCGATCCCGATCTGCATCTTCAGCGCGTTCATCGCGCTCAGCGCGCTCGGGTTCACGATCAACATGATGTCCATGCTGGCGCTCTCGCTGGCGATCGGCGTGCTCGTGGACGACGCGATCGTGGTGCTGGAGAACATCTACCGGCACCTGAAGATGGGCGAAGATCCGGTCACCGCCGCGATCAACGGCCGAAGCGAGATCGGCCTCGCCGCGATCGCGATCACCTTGGCGGACGTGGTCGTTTTCGTGCCGATCGCGACGATGGGCGGCGTGGTGGGGCAGTTCTTCAAGCCGCTCGGCATCGCGTTCGTGGCAGCGGTATTGCTGTCGCTTTTCGTCTCGTTTACGATCACGCCGATGCTCGCGGCGCGCTGGTACCGGGCCGGGGAGGACGTGGAGCATCCGACGGGGTGGTTCGCGAGCCGCTTCGAGCGCGGCTTCGAGGCACTAAAGGCGTTCTATCGCCGCGCGCTCGCGTGGTCCATCGCGCACCGCTGGTTCGTATTCATCACCGGTTTCGTGGCGCTGTTCAGCGTGTTCATGTTCATCGGCGGCAGCTTCGCGCAGGACGTCGGAGGAGCGTTCACGACGGGCTTCGGGCCGATGCAGTTCGCGGTGGTCGTCGGGATCGTGGTATTCGCGATCAACGCTTTCCGCCGCACGATCAAGCCGCGTCTGATCCTGAACGCGGCGCTCTTCGGGCTGGCGTTTCCCATTGCGGCGATCGCGGGGTTCTATTACGGCCAATGGAAAGGCGAAGCCGTGTTCAAGTTCGCTTTCTTCCCGCCGAGCGACTCCGGATCGGTAGGAGTGAGCCTCGTGCTTCCGCCCGGGACCACGCTGGAGAAGACCCAGGACGTCGTGCGGCGGGTCGAGGACACGGTCCGCAAGCACCCTGACGTCAAGTACGTGCTTTCCGACGTGGGGGAGCGCGGGGGCGGATGGTCCGGCTCGGAGACCGGCACCAACTACGGCCAGGTTCGCATCACTTTGAACGACAAGCAGTCGCCGCTCGACCAGATGCTGTTCTGGGTGCCCAAGCGCGAGAAGCTCCGGACCCGCTCGGACATGTCCGTCGCGGCGGACATGCTGCAATCGCTCGGCAGGATTCCCGGCGTGGAGATGACCGTGAACGCGGGAGAGGGCGTGGGCTTCGGCGCGCCCATTCAGATGTCCTTCACGTCCGAAGACCGCGACCTTCTTCAACAGACCGCGTCCCGAATCGTGGACGGCCTGAAGTCGGGCGCGATCAAGGGGGTCGTGAGCCCGGAGATGAGCTCGAAGCCCGGCAAACCGGAGCTGCGCGCGATACCGGACCGCACGAAGCTCGCGGACGTGGGGATGACCTCAGCTGAAGTCGCCGGAACGATGCGCGTCCTGTACGAGGGAAACAACGACGCCAAGTTCCGAGTGCGCGGCCGCGAATACGACATCCGCGTGATGATGGATATGCGGGACCGGAACGACCCCAAGATCGTCGAGCAGCTTCCTCTGACCTTCGTCGAGGGCGCGCCGGTGTACCTCAGCCAGGTCGCGAGGATGGAGCCTGGGGTCGGAGTGGACCAGATCACGCGCCGAGACAGGATCGAGGAGATCAAGATAGACGCTGACCTGCTGCCCGGCTTTGCAGCGGGAACCGTGCAGCTCGAGATCGACAAGTGGCTGCAGAAGGAGAAGCTGATTCCGGAGGGAGTGAGGCTGAAGCCGCTCGGCCAGGCGGACGTGCAGAACCGCGAGCAGGGCTACCTTTTCGGGGCGATACTGATTGCGCTGGTACTGGTTTATATGCTGCTCGCTTCGCTGTACAACAACCTGCTTTACCCGTTCATCATTCAGCTCGCTCAGCCGCAGGCGATGGTGGGCGCGCTGCTCGCCCTTATGATCTCGGATAAGACGCTGAACATCGTCGGGATGGTAGGCATAATTACCCTTGTAGGCCTCATGGGAAAGAACGCCATTCTTTTGGTAGACTACACGAATACCCTCAGGTCCAGGGGATACTCGCGTCTCGATGCGCTTTTGGAATCGGGCCCGACGCGATTGCGGCCGATCCTGATGACCACGCTCGCGCTGATTCTCGGCATGCTCCCGGTCGCGCTCGCGCTGGGCAGGGGATCGGAGTTCCGCGAGACGATCGGCATCACGATCATCGGCGGAATGACGCTTTCCACGCTGCTCACGCTGCTGGTCATTCCCTGCTCCTACACGATCTTCGACGACCTGTCGCAGTGGTGGTCCGGGAAGATGGCGCGCTGGCGGCGCTCCGCGGCGCGGCCCACGCGCGAGGAGCGTCCGGCGCCGCCGACGGCTGAGCCAGAGCCTCAACCCGGAGTTCCGGTTCAGGGCGAATAGCGCACGGGCGAAGGCAAACGGCGATCGAGCTCGGCATCGCGGGTTCCGGCAACTGCGCGCGGGAACCATTTTCGCCCGGCTTTTCTTCTGGCGCTTGAAACTACGTGCTGGAGGATAACCATGAAAAGAGCATTCGTTTCCCTATCCGTGCTGACCCTGTTACTCGGGCTCGCCGCCTCGGCGGGCATCGCCGCACAAAACGCCGCATCCGCGAAGGCCAAGTCGGAGAAGACGAAGGCCTACGCGTGCCCGAAGTGCGAGATGGCGACCGCCAAGGCGGGCACTTGCGCCTGCGGAGAGGAGCTGATTGCGGTCAAGGGCAGGATCGCCTACGTGTGCGAGCATTGCATCAAAGAGCACGCTTGGTCCTCGCGCAAGCCCGGGAACTGCCCGATGTGCAAGGGCGAGCTGCACAAGGTACTGATCACCTACGCGTGCGAAGCGTGCAAGGTGTCCTCGGCCAAGCCGGGGGATTGCAAGATGTGCAGCGGGAGCCTGAAGAAGCACATCCTGCCCTATCACTAGCGCTCTGAAAGTGCGACTTCTGAGCCGTTTCGGAGGCTGGAGCGGGCATCGTCGAGAGGCCGGCCTCAGCCTCCAGAGGAGTTTTCGGCCCGACGGCCGGAGCCCTGTGCGCCTGCGGTCCATGGGTCGGAGGGCGGCAGGGGATTTGCAGGCAAGAGTGCCTGCGTTCCTTAGGGAATACGCTCGACGACCAGGCGCAGGGTCGGACGAAACTCCTTCGGGCCGTCCTTCGAGTAGACCTTGTACACCGCCCGGTTGCCGGCCTCCGACGGATCGAGCGCGGAGGTCAGCGCAACGCGCAGCGCGGGGCGTTCGCCTTCGAGCGCCTTTGTTAGAAGCGCGGGAAGCCGCCCGAGCTTCAAGAGATCGATCGTGACGCCGAACTCCTTGTCCGGCGCGCCGGGCTTGGGCGAAGCGGCGCCGAGCAGCGCGTCCTTGCCTCCGTCCGGGTGCACCTTCGCGGAGTCCGCGTAGTTCCATCCCTTCTCCGTGAAGTCGCCGGCCAGCGGGCGGACCTCCAGCGGCGCGCGCTCCGCGTCGGCGGCGGAAAACGAGGGGTTCGGCACGTGGGTCAGCAGAAGGGCCGCCTCCAGAACCTTCACGCGCTTGGGAAGAGGCGAAAGGTCGAATCGCAGGTACGCGTAGGAGAAGTCCTCCGGGGTCCTTCCCGGCTCGTCCACGCTCCTGCCGCCGGAGCCCCACACGCGAAGGAAAGGATCCCTCGAGGGATCGTCGGCGTGCGGATAGACCCAGGCGTCGTCGGACGGGGGGAGCTCGTAAGTCTCGGAAGGCGCCTGGACCGGCGCAGCGGAGACCAGGCCGAAAGCGATTGCCGCAAGAACCATGTTCCCTAAACTCTACTCCTCATTACCCTCGAAATGCGCCCTCAAAGTCTCTCGCCGCGGTCCCATTCCATTCACAAGTCTCCCGCACCTCCGCACCTCCACACGTCCACACCTCCACACCTCCCCACTCCCCATTCCAGCCACAATCTCCCCTAAGAATGCACGCCCTTCGAGTCCTGGAATACGGCTCCGTGCTCGAGCGGCTCGCAAACGAATGCGAGACGCCGCTCGGCGCGGAACGCGCGCTCGCGCTCGAGCCCGATTTCGAGGAGGAGGAGGTTTGGGATGCGCTGGAGCTCACGGCGTCCGCGCACGAGCTGCTTGCGAAAGACTCGCCGCCCGCGTTGAGCGCCGTACGCGACCTTCGCGGCGCGCTGGACCGGGCGGCAAAGGGCGGCTCGCTCGCGGGCGAAGATCTGTTTCGCATCGCCGAGTGCCTTTCGGCGATGCGACAGTGCAGAAGGTTCCTCGAGAGCCGGAAGGAGGGCCATCCGAGGCTGTGGCGAATCGCGGAGCCCATCCCGGAAGCGCCCCGGCTCGAACAGGCGCTGTTCGACGCCCTGGAGCCGAGCGGAGACCTGAAGGATTCGGCGAGCCCCGAGCTCGTGCGCCTTCGCCGCCAAATTCGGTCCACGCAGGCCAGAATCGTCGAGCGCATCCAGGGCTACGTCGCCGGGAAGGCCCGCGAGCTTCTGTCCGATCCGATCTACACCATTCGCGACGGCCGCTACGTGATCCCGCTGAAGGCGGAGTACAAGGGAAGGATCAAAGGCATCGTTCACGACACGAGCGCGAGCGGCCAGACCGTGTACCTGGAGCCGGACGACGTGCTTCAAATGGGAAACGCGCTTCGGGAGGCCGAGTCGGCGGAGCGCGAGGAGTGCGAGCGGATCCTCGCGGAGCTGTCCGAGAAGGTCGGCGAGGTCGCCGAGGAGGCTTCGTCGGGAATCGAGCTTGCGTCCGAGATCGACCTTCTGTTTGCTAAGGCCCGGCTGGGCTATGCGTGGAATGGCGTCCTGCCCGAGAGAGCGCGCGGCCACGGAATCGCGATCGAAGGCGGCCGGCATCCCTTGCTCGACCCGGAAACCGTCGTCCCGCTCACGCTTTCGCTGGGCTTCGCCGAGGACGGCCTGCTGATCACGGGCCCGAACACGGGCGGCAAGACCGTTGCGATCAAGACGGTGGGCCTCTTCGCCCTGATGGCGCAGTCCGGCATGATGCCGCCCGCGACGCACGTTCGGCTGGGGCCGTTCACGCAGGTCTGGGCGGACATCGGCGACGAGCAGAGCATCGAGCAGTCGCTGTCCACGTTCAGCGGGCACGTGAAGAACATCGCGGAGGCCTTGAAGGGCCTGAAGGACGGCGCGCTCGTGCTTCTGGACGAAATCGGCGCGGGAACCGACCCTGCGGAGGGCTCCGCGCTCGCCAAAGCGCTCCTGACGACCTTCCAAGCGCGCGGCGCGCGCGTGCTGGCGAGCACGCACTACGGGGAGCTGAAGGCGTTCGCGTACAGCCAATCCCGGTTCTCGAACGCCGCGATGGAGTTCGACCCGAAGAGCTTGCAGCCGACGTTCCGGTTGATCCCAGGGGCGCCGGGCGCGAGCCACGCCTTAAAGATCGCGGAGCGCTACGGACTGCCCTCGGACGTCGTCCGGCTCGCGCGGGAGGGGCTTTCGGCGGAGCAGCGGGACGTCTCGGACATGCTCGAGCAGTTGGAAGAGGCTCAGCGGGAGTCCCGCAGCGTCCAGTCGGAGGCGGACCGGCGCGCAGGGGAGCTGGCCGAGAAGCTGGCTCAAGCCGAATCCAAGCTGGCAGAGGCGGAGGAGGCGCGCAGAAGCGCGTTCGCTCGGGCCACCGCGCAGGTCGAGGACGCTCTTCGCGAGATTCGTCTGGAAGCGGAGCACGTGTTCGAGCAGCTGAAGCGTGACGCGGGAGACGCAAAGGCGATCGAGAGGGCGCGCGAGGACCTTAAAGCCCTCCAGGAGTTGGGAAAGGAGCTCGGCAGGAGCTTGAAGCCGGAGCCCTTGGCGGACCCGTCGGGCAGGCCGCTTGAGAAGGGTATGCGCGTCCGCGTCGAGGGCTATTCGCAGATCGGCGTGCTTCTGGACGACCCGCCAAGCGGGGGAGGGTCGGAAAAGGCTTCGCTGACGGTGCAGATCGGCCCTCTCAAGGTGAAAGCGGCGCCCGATCGAATCTCTGCGGTGGATACGGCTCCCGATTTCGAGCGCTCGGCTCGGCGCAGCCCGACGCTGCAGAAGGCGATGCATGCGCGGCAAGAGATTCATCTGCGCGCGGCTCGAGCGGAGCAGGCGCTAGAAGACCTGGAGCGGTTCCTCGACGACGCGGTTCTCGCGGGGCTCTCATCGGTGCGGATCGTCCACGGCAAGGGCGGCGGGGTGCTGCGAAAGGTCACGCAGGAATTCCTTCGGAAGCATCCCCAAGTGGCCTCGTTTCGGCTCGGCGAGGCGGGCGAGGGCGGCGACGGCGTGACCGTCGCGGTGCTAAAGTAGCGCGATGGATTCCGGCCTTCGGGAGCTAATCGACGCGGCGGTGGCCGTCCGCGAATCCGCGTACGCTCCCTACAGCGGCTATAGAGTCGGCGCTGCGGTGCGCGACGAATCGGGCCGGATTCACGCGGGATGCAACGTGGAGAACGCTTCTTTCGGGCTGACGATTTGCGCAGAGCGGGCGGCGATCTTTCGGATGGTTGCCGAAGGGGGCGCGCGCGTCGCGGCCGTAGCCGTCGCGACTTCGGAAGGCGCGACGCCTTGCGGAGCGTGCCGACAAGTGCTCGCGGAGTTCGCCTCTGACAGGGAGGAAATGCAGGTCGTCTGTGTGGGCGACGGCGGCGAATCGACGACCTATCGTCTCTCGGAGCTTCTGCCGCACACATTCGGTTCGCAAGAGCTTCGGCGAACCGCTGGGGAGGCTCAGGGAGTCTGATAGGGTGAACATGCGGGGCTTCGCTTTCGTTGCGGCAACGGTTCTCGCGCTCCTGCTTCCGCTCGTATCCGGCTGCGGCGGTGGCGGCGGCGGTGGCGGAGGTGGAGGCGTGAATCTGACGCTTTCGCCCATGTCCGCCACTGTTGGCGGCAACGGCCGGGTGGTGATGGCCGCTATCGTGACGGGCACGCAAAACGGCAACGTTACGTGGAGCGCGTCGATCGGGACGATCGTGCCAACGGGCCCGGGCTCCGCGACGTTTACGGCGCCTCCAGGCGCGGCATCGGCTTCCGTTACTGCGACGAGCGTCGCGAACCCCAGCGCCACGCGCACTGCGACGATCAACGTCGTACCGGGAATGGCCACGGTATCCGGCAGGGTGCGGCAGAATTCGACGACCTTCGGCGTACCCGGAGTGGTCATCGAGATTCGAGATGCGGCGCAGGCGGTTCTGGCCACCGTCACGACCGGCAGCACCGGGTACTTCAGCATCGCGGTGCCGCTGAACGCCGCGCGGTTTCACCTGCGAAACAATTCGATCCCGCCCGGCTACTACAAGGTTTTCGGCTACAACCTGAAGCGCTACTCCACGCTGATCGCCACTTGCAGCGCCCCACTGCCGGCGGTTAGCGCCGACGCGCACACGACGCTCTTGACGGACGTCGTGCTGCACCCGACGTTCGAGCCGCCCCCGCCGCCGCCAACTGGTTGCGAATAGGAAAGGTCCGGATCGACGCTCTCCTCCCGTAGCCGCAGGTCTTCAGCCTGCGCTTCCCGGTCCCAGCAACCGTAGCCGCAGGTCTTTAGCCTGCGCTTCCCGGTTCCAGCAACCGTAGCCGCAGGTCTTTAGCCTGCGCTTCCCGGTCCCAGCAACCGTAGCCGCAGGTCTTCAGCCTGCGCCTCCCGGCAAGAAAACTCACTTGGGCCCGCGAAGGTACTCCGCGAGCTGCCGGAGCGTCTCGTCGTCCAGATAGTCGAAGGCCGGCATCACCGATCCGGGCTTCACGGACGACGGATTCTTGACGAACTTTATGTACCACTCCGCGTCCGCGTGCTTTTCATGAACCTTCAGGAGCGAGGGCCCGTCGCGCCCGCCGCTCGCGTCCAATCCGTGGCAGCCACCACAGGGCATCGAGCGGAAATGCTCCTTGCCCTTTGCGGCAAGGGCGGAGTCGATTGGTTCGGCCTGAACGCTGACTGCCGGCGTCTCGGCCGCGGGCACGTCCTGAAGCCCCGCGATCGGGGCGGGCGGGCCCGCATAGAGAGCGGTGCCTGCACCAAAGAGCGCGGCGAAGAGGAGGAAAACCGCGCGCGCGCCCCAGACGCCAAAGCGCTTGCCGGCGATCGGAAGGGACAGCAAAAAGAGCCCGAGAAGCGCAGGAAGCAGCGCCGAGCCGACCCAGCCCTGGCCCGCGAAGATCGAGTCGGCAGCCTTTAGCGCGCCGTGAAGCGGCCAAACGTACCAGCTCACCACGGCGCTCTGCTGATCGAAGTCCGAAGCCTCCGCGGGGGGGCCGTAAGGCGCGCGGGCCAGGAATGCGGCCGCAGCGGCAGCGATGGCCGGAAGCAGCACCATCCAGCCTCTGCCCTTCGAGCGCCCGCTGCCAGGCAAAAGCAACAAGAACCCGAATGCGAGGAGGCCCGTGAAGAGCCACTTGTGGGCGAAGTACCAGCCGTCGAGCGTCGACTGTCCAAACCGCTCTCCCTGCAGCATGAGGTCGCCAACGGCCGTTCCGATCGCGGGCGTGCGCGAGGCGATGCCCGCCTCTATGACGACGGTCTGGACGTCGTGGCGGTCCATGGGAAGCAAGTTGCCCGTGATCTGAATGCCAAGCGCCGCTCCGACGACGCAGAGAACGCCGTACCATTGGCGAGCGCGCGATGCGTACGCGCCGGTCCAGAGCATTCCGAAGAGCAGCAGCGCACTCGCCGCGATCAGGAGCGCGCTCCCCCAATAGTGAAAGCCGACGAGCATCGCTCGCACCGCGTCGTCGCGGAGCGCGGTCGTGCTGGGGTGGGCTTCGGCGAGAGTCGGCCGATACGCCGTGCCGAGGTAGAGGCCACAGCCGATCTGAAGCAGCGTAAGCAGGCCCAAGCCTTGCGCGATTACGCCAAATGCTCTTGCTTTGCTGCTGTCGTCGGCCATGTGTGGACCTGGCGCCTTATACCATACGGGCGCATGAGTGTCTGGACGCATCGGAACAAAGGGACCACCGCCAGTTAAAACCGGGTTTGGACCAAGTCCAGTTCGTCTTAACGCCGACGAAATCGAGCGCTCGGGTAGTCCCAAGTACCCAATGCCCCAGCGCAAATTCAACGGCGCCCGAAGGCCGCCGGTAGTACAATCACGGGACAGGTTGAAGGGGTGTCTTGGGCTTTCCGCCCGGGCTGTTCCCTGTCGGAGACTTTTGAAGACCGGAATCGGAGAACCCGCGGACGCTCCGAGCGAAGACAGCGTGCGGCAGATGCTGCTGCTGGCGGAGCAGCTGCGGGTGGAGCACGGGGGCGAATTGGACGACGCGGCGATCCTAGCCGTGTCCGAAGCCTGCTGCCTGCCTCAAGAGTACGTGCGGCTGGCGGTGAACCGTCTTCCGAAGGAGCGGAAGGGCGGCCTCTGGCATCGCATCCGGAACGCCTTCCTCGCGCTGGACACGGGTGACAGGCGCTATGTGATTTCCGGCGCTCTCTCGGCCGTCGCCGGGCTCGCGAACTCCCTCGCCCACTATACGGGCGACCGCTACGGCCTCTTCGGGACCTTGTCGATTCTGATCGTCGGCACTGGGCTGTGGAACGTGGCGGTCTCGCCCAACGCGCGCACGGCCGCTTTCGCCGGCGGCCTTTTCGGGCTGCTGTTCTTCGTGGCGCGCTCGGCGTTCGCGATGGTGCTGCAACTTCCCCTCACGATCGAGGCCGCGCAACTCGTGCCGTACCTCTTTGGAGGAGCGCTGGGCGGGCTGGCGCTGTTCAAGATCGTGGACCGGAACCGCGCGCGATTGGGGCTCGAGGACCCTCAGCAGGAGAGGGAGCGCCTTCTGAGGCAGCTCGTGGACCTTCAAGAGAAGCTGCGCGAGGGAGAGCAGAGCATGACGTTCCTGAGCCTGGACGTCGTCGGCTCCACGAAGATGAAGGAGGGCGCGGACCCGCTCAGCCTCGAGTTCACGTTTCGGGAGTACCACAAGTTCGTGGAGATGGCTGCCCGGCGCTTCGGCGGGCGGGTGCATTCGACCGCGGGCGACGGCGTAACCTGCGCGTTTCCGCACCCGCAGCAAGCGTTTCAGGCCGCGCGGTTTATCCAGGCAGGGATCGTGGAGCTGAACACGTTCCGAAACAAGATCGGCGTGCCGATCCGGCTTCGAGCCGCGATCCACAGCGGCACGGTCGTCGCGCCCCCGGGACAGGACATCAGCAAGATCAGCTTCGCGCACGTGATCGACATTGCGGCGCACTTGCAGAAGGCCAGCCCGGTCGGAGGAATCGCGGTCAGCGTGGACGCCGCGCGGTACATTGCCGGCGGGGGCGCCTCCGTTGGCACGGACATCGTCGAAGCCCAAAGCGTCCGCGCGTTCGTATGGCAGCCAAGGGCCGTCCCGGCTACCGGCGGCCAAGGGCCGCCGCCGCTGCCCGCCGGGGCGCCGAGCCTCGCCTCGCCGCCTCCGGGATTCGACTTGGGAGTCGGAGAGTCGAAGTCCGTCGATCCGCTGGAGTAAGGGACGCGAGGCCGCGATCGTTCGAGACGGGTAACTCGACGTCCTCGCGCTTCCATTCGACCTGCAAGCGACGGCGGCCTTGTGGTTTGCGCACCGATTGGCGGAAAATGCCGGTATGAATACGCGCGCGCAATCTTTCGCTCTCTTCTCGCTACTCGCGCTTTTCGGGCTCCAAGCGGTCTCGCCCGCTCAAGACTGGCAGGATCAGGGCTCGATCCGCTCTAGGCAGTACAAGAACGAGATTCGAGGCGACCGAGGCGTGGAGGCCACCGAGTTCTTCACCCTTCAATACCAGGTCTCGATTCAGATCGTGGATGCGGGGCAGGACGGGGACTGGCTGTTCTGCACGAACGCGTGCTTGGGCGCAAAGCACAAGGAGCACGCCGCCTGCGACCTTTCCTGCGACGACAAGTGCCCAGAAAAGGAGCACAAACACACCCGAAAGGGCGAGTACCTCCCCGATCGAGCGGCGATGGCGGCTGCGACGGCCGCAGCGAACGCGCTCGCCATCAAGGGCGGCGGGACCGTTTCGCCGAACGACTGGTCACATCGCGTCAGCTCCGCGCTGGCCGCGTTCGCCAGGGAGTGCAAGAAGAAGAAGACGTGGACCATGCCGCACCAGACCGATCCGTGCTCGGGACGCGATTGGCTCGTCGGAGTGAAGATCAAGGAGTTTAAGGTCCGCGGAACGATGACCAAGTCGGGTTTTCGCATGAGCCGCGGCGTTCGAACTCCGATCAGTGAAGTGGTCGGAACGCACGAGCAGACCGTCGCGACCGGAAAGATCCCGCAGGACGACCCGCTGGAGCAAGACGACTGGACTATCTGCAACTGCAAACTCGACTTCGACGAGATCAAGAAGGAGCTTGCCGCGCTGCTTCAGGACCTGACCCCGTCCGAGATTGAAGATTTCAAGCTCCTCTTGGCAGACCCGTCCGGGTTTGCTTGGTTCGTTGGAGGAGAGTACATTCCGTTGATTCGGGAGGCGCTCGAGATTCTACTCACGCCGAAGGACATGAACACCATCGGCTGCGAGTTCAAGAACAAGACCGACAAGGAGATTCGCGTCGCGATCCCGCCGGGCACTCTCTTCATGCCGGAAGACGCGGCCTACCAGATCATGGCCGCCTTGGTTCTCGCCGAGTTCACGATTCCCCCTATGTCCACCGTCGAGGCGCAGATTCCGGTCGGGCCGGCCCCGCAGCCGGAAGAGTATCAAGCTTCTGGCGCCTTGCGATGGGCGTGCATGCAAATGGCCAAGAAAGAGCCGCGGCCGGGCGTGAAGTACAAGATGAAGGGGAACCGTGACGAAGCGCTGACGCAGCTCGCCGCCATCACGAACCGCTCGCGATTCCGCGGGCCGCACGACCAGGCGCGCATCTGGATCTACACGGACAAAGCGTCCATGGAGACGATCAACAAGCGCATGATCCCCGGCGTGTCGCACGGGCGCTACGCGATGCTGCTGCGGGACGTGGGCACGGTCGGCGGAGTGGACTTTTCCGAGCGCGGATACAGCGATTGCCTGATGCCCGACATCCTTGCGGGCGTCTGCGTGGACGAGAGCGCGCTTCGGTGGCTGGTGAGCGAGCTCGCGGACGTCAAGGGGCGAGACCTTGCGCGTTATGTGAACGGCAGCGCGAACGCTCTCGCCGAGCTGACCTCGAAGGACGCGGAAGACGGCCCGGCGCATGTGGCGTGGATCGCGGACGCGATGCTTCGCGAGGAGAGCCTCGACCTGCGAAAGGCGGCCGTCAAGCTGCTGCTCGCCGTGCCCGCCGCGCAGCGGGCGGCGGTCGCTAGGGAGGGCGGACTGGAGGGGCTCCGATGGCTGCTGATGTCCGGTAACGCGGAGCAGTGCGCGCTGGCTTTGAGCGTGTGCGAGGCGTATCCCGCCGACGCCAGCAAGGAGATGCTCATGGCGTCCCTGGAAGCGATGCCCAGCGCCGCCCTGACGCAGCGGGCGGAGAAGGTCTGCGGGGTAACGCTCCCCGCGCCCGCGGAGCCTCCGCCGGGATAGTGCAATCTCCGCGATGGGAGGTCTTGGGCGCGGATGTGGAGTGCTCCTATGGAGTGCACGAAGCTCGCTTTGCCCACTCCACGGACGAGTGAAGCTGGCTCCGTGCTACGTTTCCGGGGTTCGGCGTAGCAGATTCGTTCGCAAAGGTACGGCGTCCGTCCGTGACGAGTACAGAATCCGAGGCGCGCAAGCTCGAGCGGAAACATTGAACAGATCGCGACCGTCCAATTACCGGAGGCACCAGGCGTCGCATCGTCCGTTTGTTGGGTGAATCGGCGCAGACAGCGCTAGGGCCATAGACGGACGCGGATCGACCTTAGGTCGGGCAATGTGGGATCTTGACGCTCGGGCCGGTCGGGAGGTGGATAGGGTGCAAAAACCAGCTCTGAACCTGCGGCAAGTCGTTAGCTCGGTCGCAGTTTTCTGTGTAGTGATCACGCTGTGCGTAAGGATCGTCGCGCAATCAGGCCTGAATTCCAATCGCGAGCGAAGTCTATCGAACCTTCGGGCGATCGCGCTTGCGGCGTTAGCCTACACTTCGGATCACGACGACGTTCTGCCTCTCACAGCCGGAATGGATGAGCAAACTAGAATCTTGCGTTGGAATTACACTCATCGCGTCGCTGCCGGATGGCAGGCCGACGGGTTCTTTAACACTCCGCAGCGAATCCGCGAGGACAGCCAGATGTGGGCGAATTCGTTGCTCCCATACATCCCGAACCCCAAGGTGTACGAACAGCCGGGAGTAACGGTCTTACGGCGATCCAACATGAACTACAATCGGCATGATCGAGCCGTGCCACGGCTTCTAGTCGGCGTGGCATATAACGGCATATTGCATGGATGGGAACGGAATGCCATCGCTGTTCCTGGCAAGCTGCCCCTCTTTAGCCAGCACTTTGCAATGAACGGAGACGGTTGGGCATTATCCATGCCGCAGATTTGGTGTCAACGCCCCGCGGTGCCCTGTAAGTTTCATCCGGAACGGATGCCGCAGCCCGGAACTCCTGGCCAGTACGGAGGATTATGGTTTTTCATTGGCGAAAAGGCCTGGACCGTTTGGGTGTACGACTCTGGAATGAACTTTGTTTCAGCCGACGCACGCGCTTACTGGGTCTTGATGAAGATTCCAAACCATCCAGCTTATGTTCACAACGTCAATTACGCTCCGTGGAACAGTTTGGATCCGGAACCGTCTGTACCGATTGGTGGCTTGCCGGGCGGTCCTCGCTGGATGACATACTGTGTTGCCCCGGGAAAGGTGCTAACAGTCGAGGATGTCACCTACCCGGGGTATTATCGCCCAGATTCGGAATTTGAATACGAGAGGAGTTCATGTGATTATCCACATTAGGAGAATCCGCTAGAATCTCGTAGCAATCGATCTACTATAGCTTCAATGTAAGTAGTTAATCTATCCTTGGAAGCACTTTTTGCTACCCCATGGAGAGTACTTCTTCATGGCTTCGAAGCAAAGGGCCTGCAGAAGCCGTCCTCTGGCAAAATCACCGCTTCGTTGCTCCGAATGTCCAGTTTGGGGTCCGGCTCGAGCCGAAGTTGCCGCTTCCCCTGCGGCGGCCGGCAACCAACTTGTACGATGTTGATAGTTGGACCTGGATTCGCATGGAACGGGACGTTGTCACACCCGGCAAGGATGCGGGCAACTAGTAGATAGGCCGGACCGTTGTCCCGACGGCTCGGAGGTGACGGCAATGTTCTTCTGCAATCGATTGGCAAAGAGAGCGGCGATGCTGGGCTTGCTGGCCTTGCCATGCGCCTCGCTCTCCCAATTCAGCTTCCATAGCTTCAACCTCGGCCAGGTCGACTGGTACGACCAGGGTGGCGGACTCGCCGCGCCGAACTCCATTTGGGGGCGCTTCGGGGTCGAGTACACCCCGGACCCTTCGCAGACCTATTACTTGAACCTCTCGCTCGGCAACTCGCCGACCTCTCCTCCCTACTGGGCGGTTCAGAACGCGCCGCTCTTCTTCGTGGACAACGGCGACTTCAGCATCCGCACGGAAATGGTCGAGCTCGACCTGCGTGGAGTGGGAATCAGCCCTGGAATGGACTGGAGCAGCACGTACTGGGGCATCTCCATCGACACATTGCCCGATTTGTCCGCTCCTTCGCTCGGAAACGTGCCCGCGTCCGTGTTCGACTTCTCGTGGCGCGCCTGGGACTCGCCCGACGAGCTTATGCCTCCCGGCGGCCTGTTCACCGATCCCGGCATTCCGCTCGGAGTCGCAGGGGGTGTCCTTCAGGCGCTGAGCCTGGCGACCCGCCGAGTGATGAACGGCGTCCAGGAGCACGTCAACCACTGCTTCGCGGGCTCGACCGCGAGAAGCCTCGACTGGCTGAACCGAACCCACAACCTGAACATGGGCCGCACTGCGCAGCAAATGTACGACGACCTCCGCGCCGCGGGCGTGTCCCAGCCGAACGCCGACCGAACGAAGGCCCGCGAGCGCTGGATTCGCCAGAAGAACGCCTATGCTCGGGAGCGCTCGAACAACATGATCATCACGAAGGTTTGGGACTCCGGCGGCTGGCTCGATCCGATCCCCGGCATCACCGAGGAAGGCGGAGACTTCCTGACCTGGCTCGAGCGCGAGTGGCGGCGAGGCGAGGACATCGAACTGATCTACAACTGGGACAACGGGGGCCACATCGTCACGCTCGTGAACCTGTACAAGCAGGGCGGCAAGACCTTCGCAGAATACAGGGACGACGAGGAGCAGGGCGACGACACGAAGGGCGACGGCCTTGGCGGAGCGCGCTACCCGGCCGTCAAGAAGCGCGAGATCTTTAAGGACGGAGACATCTATCGCTTCGGATCGCGCAGCAACCGGATCAGCTGGGCGGTGTCGGAGTCTCTCGTGCCGGAGCCTGGATCCATAACAGCGCTCGCTTGCGGAATTGGATTCCTGATCGCGCGAAGAAGGCGAAAGCAAAACGGCTAGCGGCGGCTCTTTCGAATGGCTGCGTTGAATGCGTGGGCCGGGAGGCCCTCCATCTCGCCGAATGCTCGGACTGGCGGCTCCAACTCGGAAGCGTCTTCGGGAGATAGTTTGCCGATGCTTTGAAACCGCAAGAACTCCGTCACGTTCACCGGGCTCGCGAACCGAGCGCCCAGATTCGTCGGAATCGTGTGCGACGGCCCGGAGACGAAATCGCCCGCCGATTGCGGAGTCCACGGGCCCAAGAGGATGCATCCGGCGTCCTCGACGTAGCGGGCGGCCTCGTCCGCGTCCTTCACCATCAGCGTCAGGTGCTCCGGGGCGAGCGCGCTTGCGAGAAGCGCGGCCTCCGAGAGCTTGTGAACCACGATCGCCGCTCCTCGCTCCGAAAGCGCCCGGCGCATGATCTTTTCTCGCGGCGCGCCCTGTAGCTGCGATTCCGCCTCCGCGAGCACCTCCTCGACCTTCGCGCGGTCGGTGCCGATCAGGATTCCCACGTTGTCCTCGCTGTGCTCGACCTGCGTCAGGAGGTCGGCGGCGGCGAACCTGGCTTCCGCGGTCTCGTCCACGACCACGCACACCTCGCTCGGCCCGGCGTAGGAGTCCAAACCCACCCTTCCCCAGAGCTGTCGCTTCGCCTCGTTCACCCAAACGTTGCCCGGACCGACGACCTTGTCGCAAGGGAGCCATTCGAGCTGCCGGCGCACGCTGTCGCTTTCGTAAGCGCCAAAAGCGAGGAATCCAACCGCCGCTGCTCCTCCGACTCTTACTATCCTTTCGATCCCCAGTTCGCGCGCGGCGACGAGAATCGCCGGGTTCAGCGTGCCGTCCGTCCGGGCCGGCGTCGCCATCGCGATCTCGTTGACTCCCGCGACCTTCGCGGGAACGGCGTTCATGATCACGGAGCTGGGGTATGCCGCCTTCCCGCCCGGAACGTAGATGCCCACTCGGTCCATCGGCACGAGCCGCTGGCCGACGAAGCCGCGCTTATGCGAAGTGGGTTGTTGTGGTCTCGGGGTATTGCGGGATTGGGGCGGTGGGGGACCGGCGGCTCGCGATTCGTCGGATTCTCGGACTGCCGGAATCGTCCACTGCCACGCCGCCCTGTCGTCCCAGAGCTTCGTTCGCCTCCAGCCCTTGGTCAAGACCTTCAACTGCGCTTCGTGGAACTCCGTAACCCGGTGGATCGCCGTGAGGATCGCCTCCTGATGCGGCTTTGGTACCTGTGCGGCACGCAGCTCCTTCTGGGAAACCGCCAGATCCTTGAGTTTCAGGCCCGGAGCATCGAACTTGCGAGCGTAGCGGGCCGCGGCGCGCGCGCCGCCGCGCTCGATGTCCGCCAGGATTTTCGCGACCGTTCTAACGGTACTTGGAATTGGGCGAGGCTGCCTGTTTTGAAGCCTCGAAACGACCTCGGCAAACTCGGAGACGCTGTCGACGCCGAGTTCGACGATGGGCCACAGGCTCAACGAAGGAGCTCCATTGCGCGCTTGAGGCGACGGACCATGCGATCGGTGCCGAGCGCTTCCATCAGCTCGAATAGGCCGGGTCCGGCTGTCTTTCCGGTAAGCGCCACGCGCACGGGATGCACGATCGGGCCGAGCTTTTCGAATCCGTGGGACTCGGCCCAGGCACGGAGGAAGCGCTCGATCGCGTCCGCGTCCGGACCGGAACCCTCACCCCCTACCCCCTCCCCCTGTCGCGAGGAATCCGCGACAGGGGGAGGGGGGTCTTCGAGCCACGCAATCAGGTTGTCGAATAGCGCTCGCACGTGTGCCTCGCCGAACCACTTTGCTACGGCGGATTCGTCCATCGGCGGCTCGTCCTGGAAGAAGAACGCGCACGCCGCGCCGAAGTCCGCCAGCGTCGTCACGCGCTCTTGCTCCAGCGCCAACGCCCTCGTCGCGAAGGGCTCGTCCGAGCGCAGCGTGTTCTCAAGGAGCAGCAAAGCCTCCCCCGTCGCCGAGCCCGCATGCTCCGGCTTGAGCCAGTGTTCGGCGGTCTCTGGATGGGAAACATACTCGCGAACGCGCGCGGCGAGCTCTCCCAGCGAAAGCTGCCGGATCGCGTTGCCGTTCATCCAGTCCAGCTTCTCCAAATCGAACACCCCGGCGCTCGGCTGCAGGCCCGAGATGTCGAACGCCTCCTCCATCTCCCGCAGGCTCATCAGCTCGCGGTCCCCGCCGGGGGCCCATCCGATCAGCGCGATGAAGTTCGCGAGCGCCTCCGGCAGGTAGCCCGCCGCGCGGTAGTCCAAGCAGCGCGTGTCGCCGTGCCGCTTGGAGAGCTTCTTGCCGTCGTTGCCGAGGATAACCGGAACGTGGACCCACACGGGCTGCTCCCACCCCATCGCCGCGTACAGCCACACGTGCTTGGCCGCGCTGCCGATCCACTCCTCGCCTCGGAACACGTGCGTGATTCCCATGAGCCGGTCGTCCGCCATCGCCGCGCAGTGGTAGGTGGGCATTCCGTCGGCCTTGATCAAGACGGGGTCGTCCACCGTGTCGCTGTCGAATTCGATCGGCCCTCGGATCGCGTCCTCGCAGACGATCTTCCTCCCGCGAGGGATCTTGAGGCGGATCACAAACGGCTTGCCCGCTCGCTCGGCATCCTCGGCCTTGGATGCGGGCGCGTCGCGCCAGTCGCCGCCGAAGTAGCCGATGGAGAGCTTGCCCGCCTCCTGGATTCGGCGCATCTCCTCCAGCTCCTCGGGCGTGTCGAACGCCTTGTACGCGTGGCCCTTTTCGATCAGCTCGTTTGCGATCCTTGTGTAGACCCCGGCTTCCGCGCGTTCGGATTGCCGGTACGGGGCGTGAGGGCCGCCGGCGTCCGGGCCCTCCTGCCACTCGACGCCTATCCATCGCAGCGATTCGAGGATCTCCTCCTCGCACCCGGGAACCGTCCGCGAGCGGTCCGTGTCCTCTAGCCGCAGGATGTTCACGCCGCCGTGCCGCTTCGCGAACAGGTGGCAAAACAGCGCCGTGCGGATGTTCCCCACGTGCGGGCTGCCGGTCGGGCTGGGGGCGTAACGGACTCGGACGGACATCGAGCCGAAGGTTACTTGATCGCGCCCGTGGGCCATTCGCCCCGAAATCCCCTCCAAGGCAAGGTAAAACCAGACGTTCCCGCGTACCCTATAGACCGGAACTTGCTTGTGGCGGACTGGTATTACATCGGGCATTACGGGCAGCTGGGCCCGCTCACCCGCGATCAGATCGACGAATTGATCGCCGGAGAGGTCATCACGCGCGAGACTTACGTGTGGCGCACGGGGATGTCCGACTGGGCGTCCGCGGAAGCGATTCCGGAGCTGCGCGACGGCTTCGCCGCAAAGCCGTTCGCCGCGCAGCCTCCTCCGCCTTTCAGCAAGCCGTCTGCGGAGCCTTCGATGCCCGCCACCCCCTACGGAACCGAGTCCTGGACCCCGAGCTACGCTTCTCCTTATTCGCGGCTCGAATCCATGTCCATGATCCGAAGCGACCGCAGCCGCGTGGTCGCCGGAATCCTGCAGCTCGTGCTCCCCGGAGTTGGCCGCATCTACCTCGGCTACGCGGCGATCGGCGTCCTGCAGATCCTGATCACGCTGATCACGTGCCTCTTCGGCTGGATCTGGGCGTTCATCGACGGGATCCTCATTCTCGCCGGAACGCCCAAGCTCGACGGCTACGGAAGGGTTTTAAGCCAGTAGAATGAAGGGTGTCCGCGCGCGAGCACGGACGTCTGACAAGTGAAGATGCGGAGTTTGCGCGGTTTCGTTTGCGGTTTGATCGCCTGCGCGGCGGTCTCGCTCGCTGGCGCTCAAAGCTACTCGCCCAAGCCCGGCGAGAGCGTGCTGCGCCTGGAGATCGAGGGGCGCGGCAACGTGTTCATCCTGCTGCACACCAAGCAGGCGCCCCGAACCACGGCGCACATTTCGCGCCTTGCGCAGCAGGGCTTCTACAACGGGCAGCGCTTCCACGAGGTGATCCGCTCGCCCAGGCCGTACCTCGTGCGCCTCGGCGATCCGCTCAGCAAAGACGCGTCGAAGTTGGACGATGCGGCGATGGGCTCCGGCGGCAGCGGCGCGCGCATTCCGTACGAGAACAGCGGCCTCTCGCACGAGGCGGGCGCGGTGGGCCTTGCGACGCTTCGCGACGACAAGAACGCCGGCGACAGCCAGTTCTACATCATGCTCGCTCCTGCTAAGTTTTTGGACGGAAACTATACGGTTTTCGGCAAGGTCGTCGCGGGAATGGAGGTCGTGGGGCGAGTCCAGAAGGGCGACGTGGTCGTGTCCGTACGGGTGGTTTCGGGGTAATCCCGCCGCCCGGAGCGAGCTTCTACGAAGAGAATCGGCTCGGCCGAGGAGTAATACACGCGATGGAAGCGAAATCCGCAACACAGCCGCGGCTGCTCGCTCGAATGGAAGACCAATGGACATCGTAGGCTGGATTCTCTGGGGAGTGCTCGCTGTGTTCGTCCTCGGCCAGTGGGCGGCCAAGATCAGGCACCCGGACGGCACCATTCGAATCCTTGCGGGAAGGAGCGCGCTCGGCCTGACTGCCCTACTGGCCGCGACGGCGGGCCCCGGAATCTCGAGGCTGCACATTCTTTGGGCCGCGCCGGCGCTTTACGTTGGGTCGCTGATCGTCACGGGCAAACTTAACGAGCGCGACGCCGCGAGAACGACGGGCCCCACGCGAAGGTAACGCCGCTTCGAAGCATCGCCCCGAGGCCCTCCTAATCGCGCGGTATCCTCCCCCCGATGCGGCTGGCGAAGGCGCTCCTGCTCCGGCTCCTCTACGGCGTTGTCAGCCTGATCTTCATTTCGTTCGTGGCGTTCCTCGCCGACGAGGTCGCGCCCGGCGACGCCGCAAGCGTCCGGGCGGGCGAAAAGGCCACCGTCGAGCAGATCGAGCGCCTGCGCGAGCAGATGGGCCTCAAGAGGCCGATGATGGTCCGTTACGGCGAGTGGCTGTGGAAGGCGGCGCACCTGGACTTCGGAACCAGCTACTACGGAACGAGGGAGCCCGTGATCGACATCGTCCGGCGCAACCTGCCGATGACCATGAAGATCGCGTTCCTGGCGATTCTGCTTTCCGCCGCGATCGGGATCGCTCTGGGGACCGCCGCCGCCGTATGGGAGAACCGCGTCCCGGACAGGGCCGTGCTCACACTCAGCACGCTAGGCGTCACTCTGCCCAACTTCGTGCTCGCCCCGATCCTCGTGTACGTCTTCGCGCAGCAGCTCGACCGGCTTCCGCAGAACTGGGGCACGCCGCTCGTCGCGCCGGAGTGGATGTACCTGGTCCTGCCCGTTTGCGTGCTCGCTGCGCGCCCCATGGCCACGCTCACGCGCCTCACCCGCGCGAGCATGGTGGAGACCCTCAAGCAGGAGTTCATCAAGCTCGCGGTCGCCAAGGGCGTCCCGCCGCGCAGGCTCATCTTCCGCCATGCGCTGCGCAACGCGATCCTGCCGGTCATCACAGCCACCGGCACCAGCTTCGGCTTCCTGCTCACCGGCTCGTTCGTAGTGGAGACCTTCTTCACGCTGCCGGGGATCGGCCGTGAGGCGATCGAGGCGATCCAGAAGGGCAACATGCCGGTCGTGCAAGCCTGCATCTTGATCACCGGCGTCATGTTCATCCTGCTGAACATGCTCGTGGACCTGGTCCTGCCGGTCCTCGACCCGCGCATCCGGGAGAGCCAGGTTTGAGAAAGCGCGACTGGATGTTTTGGGCCGGCGCGGCGTATCTCGTGCTGCTCGTGTTGGGCGCGATCCTCGTGCCGATCTTCGGCCCGGCATACACGGAGGAGGTTGGCCCCAAGTTCGAGCCTCCCGGCGCCAAGTATTGGTTCGGAACGGACGAGCTCGGGCGCGACGTGTTCGCTCGGGTCATGTACGGAGCGCGAGTCTCGCTGTTCATCGGCATCACGGTGCAGCTGATCGCGCTCGCCGTAGGCATCACCGTCGGCGTGCTGGGCGTGTTCGCGCCGAAGTGGTTCCGAGTGCCGCTGATGCGCTTCACGGACGGGATGTTCGCGTTTCCGGACCTGCTGCTCGCGGTGCTCCTGATCGCGGTGTTCGGGATGGGGGTGCAGCCGGTGATCGCGGCGCTCGCGATCACGCACTGGCCCGCGATGGCGCGCCTCGTGCAGACGCAGACGGCCTCGCTCAAGGACCGGGAGTTCGTGACGGCCGCTCGCGCGCTCGGCGGCTCGACGGCGTACGTGGCGATCCGGCACATCCTGCCGCAGATGTGGGGAGTGGTGCTGGCGGTGGCGATGGTGGACCTGGCGGCGACCATCCTCTCGGAGAGTACGCTGAGCTTCCTGGGGATCGGCGTGCAGGCGCCCGAGCCTAGCTGGGGAAGCATGATCATGCGCGCCCGGGCGAACATGCAGTCGCACCCGGAGATGCTGCTCTGGCCATGCCTGATCCTTTCGGCGACGATCTTCGCGCTGAACTTCGTCGGGGACGGCCTGCGCGCGGCGCTGGACCCGAGGTCGAAGTAGGTGCGCCGGGCGTCGCGACGATCCTTTCCATCCAAGGGATGCAAGGGATTGCAGGCGATCGAATGGACAACTGTCTTTGAGCGTGCTACACTTCCAACGGAACGGACAAGGCGTACCTCAAGGCGAGCGAACCGATGAAGGAAGTTTCGAACCGACCTGTATCTGGTGCGGCCAAAGCGCGCAAGTTCATTTGCTTTTTCGCATCGATCTCGTTTTTCTGCTTCTCTTTGGCGGGAGGGGGGTCTGCGTACGCGACTGCCCTGGCCCTTGAACCCTTGACGATAGGACGAACCGACTTTCTGAACAACCTGCCAGCGACAAATCGTTACCTGTTTCCCGGCGCGTACCCCAGCGTCGAGCAAGACATCTGGATTCCCCACGCGCACGATGTCGTCGTCTATCGGCGAACCGACACGATCAGCATCGAACTTACGATCGCGAATACGAATCCGATCCCGACGGTCGGGACATTCAAGTTCATCAACGGCGTATTCACGCGGGGCAGCGGGCAATCCTACAACTTGGCGCCCGTTACCCAAGGGATCACCGTGCCGGCCGAAGGAACCGCCACGGTAACGGTCACACTGTCCGGAATGCCCGATTGCGTAACGGTTGGCGCTCTCCTTGCCGACGTGGTGATCGAGCCTACGTACGGCATGTGGCTGGATAGTGGCCTCGGCTACACCGTTTTTCGCACCGAGTCGACGCCGAACTGGCTTCAATCGACGGTCTGGATCGAGGTCCTCAGTGATGCCTGCTATTGGGCCGAAGGCCAGACGGGCGGGGCGGCAGCCGTAGCCCGCGACGTGACATTTGGGCTGAACTACAATGTCGTCTATGTCTGGGACGGGGGCCCGTCACATTACTTCAAGAAAGACATGTTCGGAACAAATTACTTTCTGTTAAAGAAGTTCTTTGACAATCGGGCGGACTATCCTCATTGGACCAACGGCGATTGCAAGGATGTCTCTGGGTACTTGGAGATTGTGATGGCGGCGATTGGACTTGTGGGTCATGAATTACAGCAAGAGTGGCCCTTTGACTTGGACGAAATGTTGACGAATCCCCTTTGTCCGATAGGCGACGACATGACATTGATCGCCAACTATAGACAGCTTCGTTGGGTGTTTCATCAGATCGCTCGGTGGTCTGGAAACGTTTACGACGCTTGCGCTTCGCTAGTGTTCGATCTCAATGGAGACGCGTACATGAATCCTCCAGCCGGGTGGAATACCGATGGGTGGTGGCAGACTCCGAACCCCAATTGGACTGGTCCGGTAGGCGAGCCTTATCGATACTTTGGCCTCGTGGACGGCTTCGTTATCATCGATTGGTCGCAGGATCCGGCTCGGCGCATTGAGTATCCGAGCCAACCAGTAACAAGATTACCCGTTCCCATATCAATCTGGTACATATCAACAGGTGACGCATGAGTATGCACGTATTCTTGGGTCTGTTTTCATCCTTGCTGATCCATGACGGAGTTAGTTTGGAAGCCATCGAGATCGATTGTGCTTCTGAAAGCAACTTCACTCGAGGACATAGCTCGGAGGTCAATGGGGTCACGAGCGTGGGTTATAGAAGACCGGCCGATGGAGCTTCATTGTCAATCGGCGGCGGAGCGGTCCCGGAGAGCCGAGACCCATTGATTGTCTGGAAGGAACAGACCCTTTCGATGCAACTGGACCTTCGTTCGAGAACCTTGAAACAGTCTCCGTCAGGTTGGGCTATCGGGGATCGATCGGTCTGGTGGCCAGGTACAGGGTCTGTAAGATGTCAGGCCATGGCAGGTCGATTCTACGTGTCTGCGTCCATTGGATATCGAGGATTGGGCGCTCGGGGAAATGTCAGTTGGCTTAAGTCGGACCCGAATGGAGACATCGAACTTCTTGAGGGCGCCGTGCGTCACGCCATTGCTCGTCTCAACTGCCAGAGGTTTGGAATCGGTCCGAACGTGACCGTCAACTCTCGCGTAGTGGCCGGTACGCTTCGCGATGGTGACTCCCGCATTTTCGTGCCCCTGTCGGCTTGGGCACAGGCCAGAGGCATCTCCTTGACGCGGAACGCTCGGCTCGGCTCGACAACTTTTGCGTATGCGGAAAAGGCTGTGATTCTCCTCCTCGGAACGGACGACTGCAAGGTGAACAACCAGCGCAGATCGCTTGGCGCGATGCTTGTCCGCAAGGGCAATGAGTGGTACGCGCCGTTAAACGGAATCGAGGATACGATCCGCTGACCTTCGCGAGTCAAAGCCGCGGCGAAGCGACTTGCCTTCAGCGCCTCTCTTAACCCGCACCACGCGCAGCGTCTCCGCGAGGAGCTGCCACTGGACGGCCGCGTCCTTCAGCGTCACGATCTTTTCATCCATTGTATGGTTCGTGAAAGCTCTCTCAGGTTAGGCTGAGCAGAGCTGGGGTGGAGGGCCTTCTATCCCTGCCTGACGGATTCCCGCGCAGACTGGCTGAGAGTACCCCGCCACCGCGCAACACTCGGATGCGCCGATGCACGCGGTTTGTGATAGGATCGTCGGACGATGGACGCCTTCTCTCTTTCCGACACCTACCTGCTTCGCGGCGCGGCCATAGGGGACATTCAGTCCGTCGAGATCATCAGCGAGGCCAGGTCGTACGAGGCCGGCCAGCCCGTCGTGTCCGAAGGCGACGATTCTCGCGACATCATGATCGTCACGGAGGGCCGAGTCAGGGTGAAAACGCGCGACGGCGAGCTGCTCGACGAGCTGCGCCGGGGGGACATCCTCGGCGAAATCGCGTTTCTCGACGGAAAGGGTCGAACGGCGAACGTGACTTCGCTCGCGGAGTCCAAGATCTTGGTGATTCCGGCGGACCGGCTGAACGACCTGATGAAGGCGAACCCGAAGTTTGCGGCCATCCTCCTGAAGAACATCGCTTTGGCTCTGTGCCGTCGGCTGCGAGAATCGAATCAGCAGGTAGAGGCGTTTCTCGTCCCGCGTTAGGCGCGCCCTGCCGAGACGAACGGGTGGGAAACCGCGAGGGTCGCTCCTGGATGCGCGCTCGGCCCCTTGTAGCGTCGAAGAGCCGCGTCCGGCGTGGCGCCGGGCCTACGCGTCGAGCGCCCGGGAGGCTTTTTCAAAGGCCTCAGTCGGCGACGGCACGGCCAGAACGGAGCCCAGCTTCCCCATCAGAACCTCGACCGCCTTGCTAAGCTGGAAGTCCCGCTCAGGGTTGCCGAGCACGAACTCCTCGTCGAAGTCGAACGGCGCCTCCACGTCCGGCTCGATGCCGCCCGAGAGGTACTGCCCGTCCTCGTCCACCTTGCGGCTGATGTCCTGCCCGCTGGGAAGGAAGTACTTCGCCACCGTGATCTTCGCGCTCGCGCCGTCGATCATCGGGATCACGTTCTGCACGGAAGCCTTCCCGTACGTGTGCTCGCCGACGAGCGTGGCCATCCGGTAGTCGCGCATCACTCCCGCGAAGATCTCGGCCGCGCTTGCGGACTCCTTGTTGATCAGGATCGCGACGGGTAGCCGCTTCGCGCGCGCCGCGCCCTTCGCGGTCTTCACGACCTCTTCGTTGCCGTCCCTGCCGCGCATCTTCACGACGACCTTGTCCTCCACGAAAAGGGACAGCACGTCCGCGGCAGACTCCAAAAGGCCGCCCGGGTTCCCGCGAAGGTCCACTACCAACCCGCGCATGCCCCGGCGCTCCAGCTGGCGCAGCTCATCGGCGAACTGCTCGCCGGTCGGCTCGGAGAACAGCGTCACCGCAACGTAGCCAAAACTGGAGCCCGGCAGCATCTTCGATTCGACCGTGGGCGCGACGACCTGCTCCCTGCGGATGCGGATCGTGAGCGGCTTTTCGACGCCGGAGCGCATCACCTGCAAGGTGACGAGCGTGCCCTCCTTGCCGCGGATGTCCTTCACGATGTCGTCGATCTCTTTTCCTACCACGGACTTGCCGTTGACGCCGGTAATCAGGTCTTCGCGCCTCAGGCCCGCCCGTTCCGCCGGGCCCTTTGGAAAAATGCTCTCCACTCGCGCTCCCAGCGGGTCCCGGCTAAGTCGCGCGCCAACTCCCGCGAACCTCGCGCGCGTCTCCAGCAGGAACTCCTTCGTCGCGCGCGGCTCCAGGAACTGAGTGTGCGGATCGCCGAGCGCCGCCATCATGCCCGCGAGCCCGGCATACTTCAGGTCCGAGGAGTCCACGGGCTTGTAATAGCCGTCTCGAATCGTTTGGAAGGCCTGCCGGAAGACTTTGGACGAGGATTCCGAAAACGCGGCGGACGGCGCGAGCCCGAGCAGCCGCCCAAATGCCTCCACGGATGGCAGCTTGCCCTGCTGCACGTCGCGCCAGCCGAAGCCGAACGCGAACAGCGCCAGGAACGCCAGCAGAGTGAGCGCCGCCTTTCCTATGCGCTTCACTTGGACTTGCCTCCCTTGGCCGGGGCGGTCGGCGAAAACGTTCCCGTCACCAAGCGATAGCCGCTTCCGTCCGGAAGGCTTCGCAATTCGGTCAGGAACGGGTCGCCTGCGGACTGGCCGGCCACCTTCGCGCCGCACTTAGCTTTGAGGGCGAGCGCGAGCGCTTCCGGCGCGCCTCGGGTTTGGCCGTCCACGAGGATCGTCAGCTTCGGGGGGGCCGCGCCCTTTTCCGTCTGCAGCGGCGATGCGGGCTTGCCGCCCTCGCGCTTGATCTGGCCGTACTTGCCCGCCGGGCCGATCGCCGTCAGGCACAGAACAACGTCGCGCCGGTCTCCGATCGCTTGCCCGCGAAGGTCGAGCGTCATCTCCTTCCTGCCGCGTGCGGCGTTCGACAGCGACTGGTCCGCGCCCGGAACGAGCCTCAGTCGAAAAACCCCTGGAGAGGTCTCTTCGACGGCGCGCGCTGCCGTCGCGCTCTTCTGAATCACGGTGGTCTTGACGCCCGAAGGCCGCTTCCAGACCACTTTGACCTGCCCCGTCTCGCCGAGGCTCAGCCGCTCCATAGCCCGGTACGGCATGATCGCGGAATCGAGCATCTCCCGAAGCTCCTTGCGAAGCTCGCGCAGCTTGCTTTCCGGCCATTCGCCGCTCTGGACCCTTTGGGAAGCGGTCCGAATCCGATCGATCACCTCCGTGTTCACGACCCAGTGGCCGTCCACGGAATCCACCCAGTCGCCCGCCTTGACTCCCGCTCGATCCGCGGGACCTCCCGGCACGACCCAGGAGGCAACCAGCCTCGGCACGAGCTCGCTTCGAGCGGCCGCGCCTCCGCCGCCCATGGGGATTCCTCCCGGGGAAGCGGCCTGGCCCTTCGCTCGAACGAACACGAAATCCGCTCCGATCCCCTCGTAGCGCCCCTTGCGCGCGTTCTCCACCGACCGCATCAGCTTTGGATCGTAAAACACGCTTCGCACGTCGTCCAGGCTGCCGACCATTCCGCGCACCGCGCCCGTCGCGAGCTTCAAGTCGTCCTTGATGGGGTCCACGTACTCCCGCTTGAGCAGGTGCGCCATCTGATCGAAGTACTCGCCCTCGGGGATCTGCGTCTCCACGGTGCGGGACGCGAGCAGCCCCGATCCGATCTTGACGCTCGACGGGGCGGAGGCGAGCTTAAGCGCCCCGAGGTCCACGCGCTCGCGAACGGCGATCCCGCCGACTACGGATGCGGCGGCTCCGCAAACGAGCCCCGCGGTGATCATGCTTCTCTGGGTATCGGTCATTCGTCGGTTCCGAGCGCTGCGCTCGGGGTCTCTCCTAATTCCATTACGCCTCTAAGACGGCGGCTCCTCACCGAAGGATTGCCGGGGATGCCGCCGGATTGCTACTGGGGCCTTCCCGTATGTAGGATGACATCAAGAAGCACGAAAGTTCCTGGCCCGGCGGCCTGAGGCCCTTCGCGGCCGCTAGCTCTCGGTAAGCGGCCCGCACGCGGGGGTCCGGATCGGCGGCGGTGTTGGAGACCTCCTCTGGCGCTACTGGGCCTTGCATCGCGGCGAAAGCGCGCAGGGCAGCGGCCCGAACCTCCGGGTTTAGGTCCGTCACGGCGATCCGCAGCGCTCCGCGGGCGGCTTCCATGGGGCTGCTCCGAAGCGAATCGAGGATCGCAAGCCGTACCGCCTTGCTGTCGTCCCGCACCCCCTTCGCGCCCTCCTCGACGAAGCTCGGAACGGGCGAGCGCAAAAGCGCGAGGTAGCTGGCCGCCCGCACGGCGTCGCTGTCGTCGTTCACCGCGGTCCAAAGCAGCCGCCGACAGACCAGGCCGATGGAAGCGTTCGCGCCGCGGACCGCCGCGAGCCGCACCGCCGGGTCCGATGTCTGCAGGTACGTCATCAGCGCCATCGCGGCCTGTTCGCTCGGGAGGGCGCCCATCGCCTCGGCTCCCGCAAGGCGAGCTCGCCAGCTTCTCGCGACAAGCATTGCGGTCAGGCTCCCCAAGGACCGCGGATCCTTGCGCGACGCGACCTCGCGCGCCGCGAACTCGCGACACGGATCGTACGGCCCGATCTCCACCGTCTTGTGCAGCGCGGCCCAAGCCGTTTCGGTACCTTGAAATGCCAGCGCGGCCGCTGCTTGCTCGGCAACCCGATGGTCGATCCCGCGGAGGGCGTCCGTAATCGGCTGCTCCGCCTGCTGGCTTTTGACTCGGGTGAACGCCGCGATCGAGGACAGGCGCACGAGGTCCTTCGAATCGCGCATCAGACGGATCGCCGCTTCGACTTCGGAGGCGGATGCGCCCTCGCGCAATTGAGCCGCAAAAAGCGCGCGCTCTAAGGGATCCGAAGAGGAGGCATCTGGCTTTTTAGCGGACGGCGTGGAGAGCGGGGTCAGGGTTCCGGCCGCTTCCGACGAAAGCTTCAGGTCGTGCACGCGCACGGAGGGAACGTGGACTGGGCGCGTGACGGGCCAATAGTGCGCAAATCTGCTCGAGGCGAGGACAACTCCACTGACGCCGCCTCCAACGCCCGGTTTCGCCAGCGCGGAAAGGTCCAGAACGAGCTGCTGCCAGCCTCCCTGCGCGTCGAGGCCGGCCTGTGGCATCTCGCCGGCGGCGCTCGACAGCTCTGCGGGCGCGGGCAGCGTCCCGAAAAGCGCGGCCGCGGCGCCCTCGGGCCCGAACGCGCTGCCATATACGCGAAGCTCCATGGGCTCGGGGTTCTCGGGCCGAAGCCACAAGGAAACGTAGCGATTCTCCGAAAGCGCCAAGAGGTCCGGGCCGCCAGGTTCGCCGACGAGCCAAACCGCGCCGAAACGCGGAAACCCGCCGACCGTAACGGTAACCACCGCGCCGCGATCCTGGTCCTGAACGTCCTCCGCCCGAAATGCCCCGGTCTTCACGAGCTCGCCCGCTCGGCTGGGCGACTGTTCCGGCGCGACCTCAGCAGGCGCGCTAGCCGCGGGGAGGCCCAATAGCTCCCTCTCGGAGGCCGCGCTCAGCGGCTTGCCGACTTCGAACACCGCAACCGGATATCCTCCCGCGCTCGTCCACCCGAGCGCGCGTGCCTCCATTGCGGCCGGCAGGTGCGCGCCGACGAAGCCCGCGAAAGCGGGCGCCACGAACAGCAGCGCGCGATCTCCCGCGGGGACGAGCGCCATGCCCTCCTTGCCCCACTCGATCTCCGTGTCCAGCGCGCCTCCCCCCGAATTCGCGCCCGCGCCGATGCGAAAGCTGCGGGAATCGGCGAACAACTCGAGGCCGCGGCCCGCGGCGGAGCTCAGGGCCTCGCTCGAGAGCACAGGCATCCCCGCGATCTCCGCGCCCAGTCGCGCGACTAACTCTGCCGTCGCAGGGTCCGTGCGATTCAGAGCCTTCCCCCACATCTCCGCAGGGAACAGCCCATCCGGGGAAGCGAAAGGCGCGAAGCCCGCGCGAATCTCCTCCCCGCTCGTCTGGATCGGAGTTTTTTGGATTCCGTGCGTCGGGAACCCGTGATGCGCGAGCGCCGTGAGCAGGTGCTCAGACCAGCGAGAGAAGATCGTCCAGGAAAGCGCGTCCTTGCCTGTCGCCGGGCCCTCCGAGAAGTAGGCGATCGGGCTTACGGGAGCGTCGTACACGCGGACCGTCGGAACCGAGCCGATCAGCGCGCAATGAAACACGAAAACCGAATCGTACGGGCCACGATACACGCGATCTTCCGGCTCGAAAGCGCCCCCGTTGATCCTGGGATGCACGTACCTGCGAAACTCCTCCGCGAAGGCCTCCGGCTTCGTGGACGCGCTCGCCTCCAACCGCATCCAGTCGGTGTCGAACTCGATGTCCACCCGCACGCGGAGCGCTCCGCCGGACCAGCCTTCCGCCATCGCCGCGAAGCGCGCGAGCGATTCCTGAATGTCCGTCAAATGCGCGGTGTCGAGCGTGTTTCGCCGGACCCGCAGCACGCCGCTCTCACCGCGATCCAGCACGTCGCACCGACTCAGCACGAACGCCTTCACGCGCCACTCGGGCGTTTCGGGCGTGATGCGCGCCTTCGCGGCTTCGTACCGAGCTCGGACCTCCCCCCAGCCCCCATCTCCCCGGAACCGCCGAACGAGCCCGCCGTCCGGAGTGAATAGGTACTTGTCGCCCTGCCACTCCACGACGTTCGCCGCTTGCGCGAGCGGCCCGGGGCCGGCCGGAATTCGCGCGGGCACGTCCTTTCCGCCGATTCGGTAGGTCGCAAGCGTCTGCTCGGCTTGCGCGGAGGGCGCTTGCGGCGCGAGAACCATTACTGCGGACAGGAGTGCTGCTGCAATCATATGCAAATCGTGTTGGCTGCTCTCAGCTTAGCTGCTCGAACAGGCGCAGGTCCCCCTCCTGCAAAGATACGCCGTCTCCCCGGCTGAAGGCGAGCGCCTGCCGAGGCTGCAGCGAAGACAGGTCTGCGGGCAGGCGACCGATGAGGTCCATCACAACTTTCTGTATGTTCTCCGCATTTTTCTTAAAGACTTCTAAGACGTCGTGCGCCGTGACGGCCTCGGTGTCCGCGTGCACGCCGCTGTCGTAGTCCGTGATCAGCGAGATGTTCACGACCGCCATCCCGAGCTCCCGGCAGAGGTACGCCTCCGGGTACTGGGTCATGTTGATCACTTCCCAGCCCATCGAGTGGAACCACTTGCTTTCGGCCTTCGTGGAGAAGCGCGGCCCCTGGATCACCACCACCGTACCGGCCTCGTGACACACGATTCCCTGCGCTCGGACCGCCTCGATCGCGTGTTTCCGAAGGACCGGATCGTAGGTCTCCGCCGCCGACACGTGCGTCGTGATCGGCCCGTCGTAAAAAGTGTCCGCTCGCCCGTTCGTCCGGTCCACGAACTGGTCGCAGACCACGAAGTGCCCCGGCTCGACGTGCCGCTGAAGCGATCCGGCGGCGCACGGGCTGATCACAGCCTGGACCCCGAGCGACCGGAACGCCCACACGTTCGCGCGGTAGTTGATCTTATGCGGCGGAATACTGTGGTCCCTTCCGTGGCGGGGCAGAAACGCCACCTTTCGGCCCGCGTGCGTGCCGAGGGCGATCCTGTCGCTCGGCGCGCCGTACGGCGTGTCGACCTTGACCTCACGCACGCCGTCCAGCAGGCGGTAAAAGCCCGAACCCCCGAAGACGCCTATCTCCGCCTGGCTCATGGGCGTGCCGTCGCCACGGGGCGCGCGGCGAGCGACTCCTCCATGAAACGCCGCACTTCGTTGATGAGCGAGTTGACGCGCATTCCGCGACGCAGCGCCACGTCCGGATTGAGCTGAACGACACGCGCGTTCTTCAGCGCCTGGAGCGAGGCGAGCCTGGGGTCCTTCAGGACGGGATCGCGGCTGCCCGCGACGAACACGAAGTCCGGGTCCTTCGAAACCAGCGACTCCGCGCTCAGCGCGACGAATACGTCCGCTTCCGGGCCGACCGGGTGCCCTCCCGCGCTCCGAAGCAGGTCCGCATAGAAGGACCTCGTGCCCGCGATCATGTGTTCGGAGCCGCTACCGGGCAGAAGCATCGCGACCTTAGGCTTCGGGTCGAACCCCACTGCGTCGGCCTGGTTGATCGCGGACAAGATCTGGTCGCAGTATTCGGAGATTCCCGTCTCTGAGCCGACTAACGCCCCGAAACGGTACAGGCTTTCGATGTACTCCTTCACGGTCTTGCCGCGGAAGCCGAACGTCTCGATTCCGAGCTCCTTGAACTTGGCGACATCGGCTTCGGAGGTCAGGTCGGCGTCGTACACGACGAGCTCGGGCTTGATCTCCGCGATGCGCTCGTAGTCCGGCTTCATGCCCTTCATCGCGATCTTGTGGCCTTTGAGCCCCGGGGGGTAGTTGCAAGAGGTCGTGGTCCCCATGAGGCGCACGTGCGGCGCCTTCATGGACACGACTTCGGTCGCGCCGGGCGCGAGGCTGACCGCCGAACGGTAGAACTTCGGGCGCATTTCGCCGCCGATCCGCGGGGCGCTGAGGCCGCACCCGGCGAGGACGAAGGCCGCTAAAAGAAGAATCGAGGAAGGGGCGCGCGAGCGCATGGCCCATTCTGGCGCAAGGGCTTTTCGCAATGCCATGTCCGGAAGGAACGCGCGGGCCGCCGCTCGCGTGCCAAAGGGGGTGATGGGTGAATCGTGACTGGTGGCTCGTTGCTCGTGGTTCGTGGTTCGTGATTGGTGACCCCCGACTGGTAGTCAGATGATCGTTGGCCGCCGGCAGGTGTTGGGCCGACGACGATAGCGGATGGAGTGCCAAGCTGGCCGCTTTAGAAACCACGAGCCACGAGCCACGAACGAAGAACCACGCCCGCACGCATCCTGGCAGGGGCAGCAGGATTCGAACCCGCGACCTCTGGTTTTGGAGACCAGTGCTCTACCAACTGAGCTATACCCCTGCGGGACTCCTAGGATACCAGTCGGGTTCCACAGTCATCCTCCCCACCTTTGAAGGAAGGGACCGAGGGGTGGATGGCCTCCTTCGCAAGGATTCCTGCCCGCCGCAATCCCGCAAGCGGGCCTTCCCCTCCTTCGAAGGAGGGGACCCAGGGGTGGATGGACTCCTTCGCAAGGATTCCTGCCTGCCGCAATCCCGCAAGCGGGCCTTCCCCTCCTTTGAAGGAGGGGACCGAGGGGTGGATGGCCTCCTTCGCAAGGATTCCTGCCCGTCGCAATCCCGCAAGCGGGCCTTCCCCTCCTTTGAAGGAGGGGACCGAGGGGTGGATGGACTCCTTCGCAAGGATTCCTGCCCGCCGCATTCCCACAAGCGGGCCTTCCCCTCGTTTGAAGGAGGGGACCGAGGGGTGAATGGACTCCTTCGCAAGGATTCCTGCCCGCCGCAATCCCACAAGCGGGCCTTCCCCTCGTTTGAAGGAGGGGACCGAGGGGTGGATGGCCTTTTGCGGGAGGATTCGTTTCGGGTGCTCGGCCCGAACAAGTGACTCCGTACCGGTCGCCCCCCTGGTGCCCGCCTGCGACAGGAGCCCACCCACCCCCTGCCCCCTCCCTCAAGGGCGGGGGAAATCCGCAGATAAGAGTAGGAGAGAGAAACCAATCCTCAAGGGCGGGGGAAATCCGCAGATAAGAGTAGGAGAGAAGCCAATCCTCAAGGGCGGGGGAAATCCGCAGATAAGAAGAGGCGAGAGGAGCCGATCCTCGAAGCGCGAAGGGCCACGGCGAACTGCGCCCGCGCTGTGAGCCCCCTTTGGCGCGCAGGAAGATGGTCGGAGGCGCTGAAGGTAACCCTTCGGGTGGAGCCACCCGATGAGTCGGGCAGGCGAGGAATCCCACCCGCAGGGTGGCCGGCCGCTCCTTCGCCCATTGCGTGAAGCCACCCCGCCACAACGTCCGCGACCTCTTGAGACGCCGACTCTTCAAAGATGCCGTAATCCCAGACCGCGATACGGAAGCTGTCAGAACTCGGCACCGCAGTGACGGGATAGGCACACAAGGCGGAGAATCTCTACGATTCACCTAGAAAATCGGTCATCGAACGGTTGCTACCCGTCCGATCAAAACGCTGCAATGACTCAGTTGTACTCGCAGGGCATGTATTCGATCAATCCGCATCTTCACAACAATGGTAACTTCAAAGCCATAACGTATTATACATCGACAGGTTCAGCACTCGATTCTCGATTAAGTGCGTCGATACCAATTGTACACCTCTTGCCTCAAGCTCGACTTTGAGAAACGTTTCCACGGAAGCTACACTATCCTGGTGAATATACACCCACGGCCATGCTGGCCAGTATCCGCTATCAGCTACACTCATTAGTATTGCGGAAGGGCAAGCTTTCAATAACTGATCGGCCCACTCCTGCCAGCGCGCATCTTCAAATGCCATGGATTGCTCAAAGGGCTGACCAAAAGCAGGATGCAAAAAGTGAAGTAAGTCGTCTGCAAACTCGCTTGAAACTACTATAACGGAGTCACAGAATGAAATGTAGGAACGAAAACGGTGGCTGTCATCCAGAAACTGCGCTGTATTTGTTGCTGTACCGGTTGGCCCGATTCGAACCAGCCAGGGTGTCTTACAGGAGTGTGGGGTGTTTCGGCGGTCCGGCCGAAACTGGTTCTGAATGTAGGCTGAGGTGACGCCGTGATGTCTGTTGCTTGCTTCGAGCACTTGTGCGAAAAGGACCGCCGCAAAGCGTAGTGATGGCCAGCCATGTTCTACAGTAGTCGCGTATTCAAGCCACACTTCTGAAGTCGTAGGGAATGGAGGAGCCGGTCCATGCTTAATGATGGGCGAAATCTCCAGAAGGGCAAGGAGCATCCGGACAGTTGGTTGCCTTTGTCGATCGCCTGGTTCGGAGAATCGGACTAAAACAGTCGGGTTCATGTTTGAGTCCGTTAGTGCCACCAGAAAAACAAGTTCTTCCACCACTCGGGATGTTTAGGTGCATAGTGGTAAAGCTTCACAATTACTCCTGTCGCCGTTGCTTCGAGGCCAATGGCCCAACCTTGTGATCCAGTAATCATGATCCGTGTGCCGTTGGGTACAACGAAGGCTTCGGTGCCGTAAAGGGCTTCCCATATCTCTGGTCCCACTTTTTCGACGGGGTGGCCTCCATTTGATCGTCTTTCTGTCCGCTCCTTCGGCCCATTGCGTGAAGCCCCTGAATTGTGTGGCTTGCCAACTTGTTGGCTTGAGGTCCGCCCGCCTCGCGTGACGCCGCCCATTCCACCCCATTGTACGCCACCTCTGGCTCCGCCTCCATCCACATG
>Ga0187892_10001221_pt1 | contig 60261 bp, 44 predicted proteins | sample MA1701073metaG_FD_139345 | JGI IMG/M metagenome (GOLD analysis project Ga0187892, IMG submission 139345) | Bio-ooze microbial communities from a basaltic lava cave in the Kipuka Kanohina Cave System on the Island of Hawaii, USA - MA170107-3 metaG ...
GCTTCAGCGGCGGCGCCACCACCATCGCCGGCGCGGGCAGCTACAACGTGGCCGGAACCACGCAGATCAACGGGGGCACGGCGAGCTTCACCCAGACGCTGGCCAGCACTAACTTGCTCACCCTGAGCGGCGGCACCCTGGGAGGCACAGGGACACTGGCGGCCAGCGGGCTCTTCACCTGGGCGGGCGGGTCGCAGGACGGCGGTGGAACGACCACGGCCAATGGCGGATTCACCTGGCTCACCACCAGCAAGGTCATTCGCGCGCGCACCCTGAACCTCAACAGCGCCGGCGCCTGGGTCGCCGGGCGCATAGACCACGGCGTGGGCGCGGTGATCAACAACTCCGGCGCGTGGGACTGGCAGAGCGACGACGACTTCCTCTTCAACCAGGGCGGCGCCCGCGGCGTCCTCAACAACACCGGGACCATTACCAAGTCCGGCGGCGCCGCCACCAAGACGGTGGACGTCACCTGGAACCACACCGTCACCGGCATCCTCAACGCCAATAGCGGCACGCTGCAACTGGCCGCCAATTCCACCAGCGCCGGGGCCTACAACGTGGCCGCCACTTTGCAGTTCAGCGGCAGCACGCACAACTGGGATGCGGGGACCACCTTTGCCGGCACAGGAACCACTCTGCTCTCTTCGGGGTCCATCAGCGTGAACGCCACCATCCCGATGGGCTCCCTGCTCAACTTGAACGGGGCCACCTTGACGGGCACAGGGACCCTGGAGACCAACAACACCTTTACCTGGACGGCCGGGGTCATGGACGGCGGCGGCATCACCAACGTCAACGCCACCCTGGCGCTCTCCGGCACAGGCGTCAAGACCCTGCGCAACCGCACCTTGAACACGCTTTCGGCGGTCACCTGGTCGGCTGGCCGGTTCGACCACGGCGTGGGCGCGGTGATCAACAACACCAGCACCTGGGACATCCAGAGCGATGATCAGTTTTTCTTCAGCCAGGGCAATCCGCGCGGCGTATTCAACAACGACGGCACGGTGACCAAGTCCGGCGGCCTGACCACCAAGGTTGTGGACATTATTTTCAACAACCCCGCCGGCGGCGTGGTCAACGCCAACAGCGGCACCCTTCTATTGACGGCGGACTCCACCAGCTCGGGGACCTACAACGTGGCCGCCATTCTGCTCTTTGACACCAGCACGCACAACTGGGAGGCGGGCGTGACCTTCACCGGCGCGGGCACCACGCGGATCAACGGCGGCGCCGTGAACGTCAATGCCGCCGTGCCCATGGGCTCCCTCTTCCACCTGGCCGGGGGCACGCTGACCGGCACGGGCACGCTGGACACCAACAGCACCTTCACCTGGACCGGCGGAACGCAGGACGGCGGCGGCATCACCAACATCAATGCCACGCTGGTGATGAACAGCACCGGCGTCAAGGTCCAGCGCAACCGCGTGCTCAATACTCCCGGCGCCGTCACCTGGACCAGCGGCCGCTACGATCACGGCGTGGGCGCGGTGATCAACAATACCGGCACGTGGGACTTCCAGAACGATGACCAGTTCTTCTTCAGCCAGGGCGGCACGCGCGGCGTGTTCCAGAACAACGGCACGGTGACCAAGTCCGGAGGCGCGGGCACCAAGTTCGTGGACGTCACCTTCAACAACCCGGCCGGGGGCGTGGTTAATACCAACAGCGGGACGCTGCAGTTGGTCGCCGGCTCCACCAGCGCGGGCAGTTACAACGTAGGGGCCGTGCTGGTCTTTGACTCCGGCACGCACGACTGGAACGCCGGAGTGACCTTCGCCGGGGCCGGCACCACGCGGCTGGGCAACGGCACGGTAAATGTGAACGCCACCGTGCCCCTGGGCTCGCAATTCACGCAGACGGGAGGCACGCTGACCGGCGCCGGGACGCTGGATGTCAACGGCGTGTTCACCTGGACCGGAGGCACCCAGGACGGGGGGGGCACGACGAATGTGAACGGCACGCTGCTGCTGAACACCACCGGGGTCAAGACCCAGCGCAACCGCGTCCTGAACACGCCCAGCGCCGTGACTTGGACCAGCGGCCGTTACGACCACGGCGTGGGGGCGGTGATCAACAACACCAGCACCTGGGACATCCAGAACGATGATCAGTTTTTCTTCAGCCAGGGCGGTACGCGCGGCGTGTTCCAGAACAACGGCACGGTGACCAAGTCCGGGGGGGCGGGCACCAAGTTCGTGGACGTCACCTTCAACAACCCGGCCGGGGGCGTGGTTAATGCCAATAGCGGGACGCTGCAACTGATCGCCGACTCCACCAGCGCGGGCAGTTACAACGTGGCGGCTGTGCTGCGCTTCGACAGCGACACGCACAACTGGAACGCCGGCGTGACCTTCGCCGGCGCGGGCACCACGCGACTGGTCACCGGCACTGCCAACGTGAACACCACGGTGCCCATGGGCTCGCAATTCGACCAGGCCGGAGGCACGCTGACGGGCACGGGGACGCTGAACGTCAATGGCGCGTACACCTGGTCGGGCGGCGTGCAAACCGGCGGCGGGATCACCAATGCGAATAACGCCCTGACCCTCGCCACCACGGGCACAAAGACCCTGCTGGCGCGGACGCTGAACACCCTGGGGCCGGTCACCTGGCTGGCTGGCCGCGTGGACCACGGGCAGGGCGCGGTGATCAACAACAGTGGCGCCTGGGTGGCCCAGACGAACGACCAGCAGTTCTTCAGCCAGGGCGGCACGCGCGGCGTGTTCAACAACCTGCCCGCCGGCTCCTACACCAAGACGCTGGCCACGGGTTCCAGCTTCATGGACATGGATTTCAATAACCAGGGCACACTGGTGGCTGCCAGCGGCACGCTCAATTTCACCAGCACGCTGGCGCAGGCCTCCGGGCTGACGCGCCTGAACGGCGGCTCGATCACCGTGGCCGTCCCGTTCGTCATCAACGGCGGCACGCTGGACGGCAACGTGCCCGGCGGTTTCAATGGCGCCATCAACAACGTCGCGGGGACCATCGCGCCGGGGACCAGCGCGGGAACCGTCAACGTTACCGGCGTCTATACGCAGGGCGGCGGCGCGGCCTTCAACCTGGAGATCGGCGGCACCGCCGTGGGCACACAGTATGACCGCTTGAGCGTGAGCAGCACGGCCACGCTCGCGGGCACGCTGAACGTCACCCTGATCAACGGTTTCACGCCGAGCGGCGGCGAAATCTTCACCTTCCTCTCCGCCGGCACGCGCAACGGGACCTTTGCGGTGACCAATCTGCCCGCGCTGCCCGGCGGGCTCACCTGGAACGTCAGCTACACGGCGGTGTCCGCGCTGCTCCAGGTGAGCGGCACGCCCACGTGCACCATCAACTTCGACAATGGCGCGGGGAACAACCTGTGGCAGGACGCGCTCAACTGGGACTCGAACGTCCTGCCGCAGCCCGCGGATTCGGCGTGCATCACCGGTTTCGCCGTCACCCTGTCGAGCGGCACGCACTCGGTGGACCGGTTCGTCACCGATAGCCCGTTCACCATCTCCGGCGGGACGCTGACGTTGCTGGGCGCCACGGGCAACTCCGGGGTGAACAACACCTTCACGCACAATGGCGGCACGCTCGACGGCAACGGCGGGCTCACCATTTCCGGCCTGCACACCTGGAGCGGCGGCACCCTCGATGGCGGCGGCGCCGTCAGCTCGAACGGCGGCCTGACGCTCACTACTGCGACCACCAAGGTTTTGCGCAACCGCACGCTGAGCCTCAACGCCGGGGCCGTCTGGAACGGCGGGGCCATCAGCCACGGCCTGGGCGCGGTGGTCAATCTCCCCGCCGGCCAGACCTTCGACATCCAGGGCGACCTCAGCTTCAGCTTCGGCCAGGGCGGCGCGCGCGGCGTGTTCAACAATGGCGGCACGCTGCTGAAGTCCGCCGGCCTTGGCACCGCCACCGTGGATGTGTCGCTGGTGAGCACGGCCGGGATGGCAACGGCCTCCGCGGGTGTGCTCTCGTTGGCCGGCGGTTCCGCCGCGGTGGGCAGCGGCTACTCAGTTGCTGCCGGGGCCACGCTGCAATTCAATGCCGGCACGCACACGCTGGACGCCGGCAGCGCCATCGCGGGCGCGGGCGCGCTCGACTTCAACGGCACCACCGTCAGTCACGCGGGCGCCACGAACATCACGGGAGGCGTCTCGGCCACCAGCGGCACGGCCAATCTCACCGGAACGGTGACCAGCCTCGGGCCGCTCACGGTCAGCGGTGGCACGCTTAACCTCAGCCAGGGCACCCCGGCCGTAGTCACCGTGCCCTCTTTGACGCAGAACAGCGGTACGCTGACCGGTTCCGATCCCATCGTCGTCACCGGCCCTTATCAGTGGACCGGCGGCACGCTGGACGGCAATGGGAGTTCGCTCGACGCCTTGGGCGGCCTGGGCCTGGGCGGCGGGGCGACCAAGGTTCTTCGCAACCGCATTTTGAATCTCACCCAGGGCGCCACCTGGACCGGCGGGGCCATCAGCCACGGCCAGGGCGCGGTGATCAACTTGCCGCCCGGGCGCACTTTCGACATCCAGGGAGACCTCAGCTTCAGCTTCGGGCAGGGCGGCGTCCGGGGCACGTTGAACATCACCAGCGGGGGGCTCCAAAAATCCTCCGGCAGCGGCACGGCGACGGTAGATGTGTTGCTGGCATGGTCCAACGCCAGTGTCGACGTGCTCTTCGGAACCATGCAGTTCAACGGCGGTTCTAGTGCCGTCACCACCATGTACTCGGTGCCGACCGGCGCCACGCTGCTCTTCAACGCCGGGACGCACGACCTGGACGCCGGCTCCAGCATCGTCGGCGACGGAGTAGTCAATTTCTCCGGCGCCACGGTGAACCACGCCGGGACCTACCAGATCACCGGCTCCACGATTGCGTCGAGCGGAGTGGCCAACCTGACGGGGTTTATTCCCAGCGTGGGCGACGTCAGTATTTCCGGCGGCACGCTCAACCTCAGCCAGGGCGGCACGGTCACCATGTCCTCGTTGTCTCTGACCGCCGGCGCCCTCACCGGCAGCGCCCCGGTGGACGTGGCCGGCGCCTTCACCTGGAGTGGCGGCACGCTGGACGGCACCGGTAACGCCCTCAACGTCCTGAATGGCGTCACGCTGTCCGGCTCAACCAAAGTGCTGCGCACCCGCACGTTGAACCTGATCGCCGGGGCCGCCACCTGGACCAGCGGCGTCATCAGCCACGGCCAGGGCGCCATCATCAATGTGCCCTCGGGCGGCTTTTTCGATATGCAGGGCGATCTCACTTTTGGCTTCGGACAGGGCGGCCTGCGCGGTGTCTTTAGCAACTCCGGGTTCGTGGTCAAATCCGCCGGCGCCGGCGCTGGCGTCATAGACATGACCTTCACGACCGACGGGACCATCAACCTGGCCAGCGGGACGCTGAACTTTACATCGAACTTCGTGCAGAACGCTCCCGGGCTGACCGCGTTACAAGGCGGCAACCTGGGCGGCGGCATCACCTTCACCTTTGCCGGTGGCACGCTGGCCGGCGCGGGGCTCATCACCGGCAACATAATCAACAATGGCGCCTTCCTATTTTCCGGCGCGCCCGTCGGCACCCTGGCCATTTCCGGCTCCTATGTTCAGGACCAGTTTGCGGCGCTGATTGTGGATTTGAGCGGAACTGCCGGCGGGCAGTTCGACGTGGTGGCCGTCGGCGGCGCGGCGACCCTGGGCGGCCACCTGGAGGTGCAGTCCTTCGGCGGTTTCGTCCCCGCCACGGGGAACACCTTCCAGGTGATGACCTTCGCCTCGCGCACGGGAGACTTCGCGACCTTCAACGACAGCACCGGCAGCCTGGCCACGCTCACCACCGTGCCCGGCGCCACCAACTACCTGCTGAATTACGCCGGCGGCCCGCTTACCTGCACCATCAATTTCGACAACGGGGCCGGCAACAACCTCTGGCAGGACCCGCTCAACTGGGACACCAACGTCTTGCCGGGCTCGACCGACACGGCCTGCATCCCCGCGGGATTCAACCCCAATCTCTCGAGCGGGTCCCATTCCATTGACCGCTTCTCAAGTGATAGCCCGCTGATCCTCAGCGGCGGCACGCTGACCCTGTTGGGCTCGAGCGGTGGTTCCTCGGCAAACGATAGTTTCACCCTTTCCGGGGCCACCTTGGGCGGCGCAAGCAGTTTGGCCATCGGCGGCCAGTTCACCTGGTCAGGCGGGACCATGGAAGGCGGCGGGGTCACCACCACCAGCGTGCCCGCATTGATCAACCCGGGGTTCGCGGTGGCCCTGCGCGACCGCACGCTGAACCTGAACGCGGGCGCCGCATATACCAGCGGCTTCATCAGTCACGGCCTGGGCGCGGTGATCAACCTGCCCGCCGGGCAGACCTTCGACATCCAGGGCGACCTGGGCTTCAGTTTCGGGCAAGGCGGCGTCCGCGGCGTGTTCAACAATTTCGGCACGGTGGTGAAGTCCGCCGGGACGGGCTTCAGCGACCTCGACGTAACATTCAATCACAATGGCGCGTTGCTCGACGTGGCCAGCGGGACGATACGCTTCAACACCAACCTCACCAGCGCCGCGCTGATTAGCGTAAACGGCGCGCTGGACTTGAGCAGCGGCACCCACACCTTCAACTCCGGCACGGTGCTGGGCGGCCCCGGGACGCTGATCCTGCGCTCCACGGAGAACTTCAACGCCGGCTCGATGCTGGCCATCCAGGCGGTGCAACTGCCCAGCGGCACGACGACCTTTTCCACCGGCGGGCCCGTCACCATCCCCAACTTCCTGCACAACGGCGGGACGCTAACCGGCTCCAGCCAGGTGAACGTGACCACCAGCTACGTGTGGAGCGGCGGCGCCCTCGACGGCGGCGGCTCGGTAAACGCCAATACCCAGTTGACCATCAACCCCGGCTTCGCCGTCGCCCTGCGCAACCGCACCCTCAACCTGAACGCCGGCGCCGTGTTCACCAGCGGCTTCATCAGCCACGGAGCGGGCGCGGTATTCAACCTGCCCGCCGGCCAGACCTTCAACATCCAAGGGGACCTGGGATTCAGCTTCGGCCAGGGCGGCACGCGCGGCGTGTTCAACAACAACGGCACGTTCGTCAAATCGGCCGGGACGGGGTTCAGCGACATTGACGTGACTTTCAACCACTTGGCCGGGGCCATCAACATCCCCACCGGCACCATGCGCTTCAACTTCGACCTTACCGCCGCGGCCCCGGTCAGCGTGACCGGGACGTTGGACCTGAGCGGAGGCGCGCGCAACTTCAACTCCGGCGCATCCGTGACCGGGACGGGAACGGTGGTCCTGCGCTCCGCAGAGAACTTCAACGCCGGCTCCGCGCTGACCATCACCAATGTGCAGTTGCCCGGCGGTACCACCACGCTGGCCACCGGCAGCAACGTCACTATCCCCAACTTCACGCACAACGGTGGCGCCTTGGTAGGAACCGGCCAAGTGGACGTGACCACCAGCTACATCTGGAGCGGTGGCGCCCTCGGCGGCGGCGGCACCACCAACGCCAACGCGCTGCTGACTATCAACCCGGGCTTCGCCGTCGCCCTGCAATCGCGCACGCTGAACCTGAACGCCGGCGCGGTGTTCACCAGCGGCTTCATCAGCCACGGGCAGGGCGCGGTGTTCAACCTGCCCGCCGGGCAGACCTTCAACATCCAAGGGGACCGGGGATTCAGCTTCGGCCAGGGCGGCATGCGCGGCGTGTTCAACAACAACGGCACGTTCGTCAAATCGGCCGGGACGGGGTTCAGCGACATTGATGTGACCTTCAACCACAACGCCGGGGCCATCAACATCCCCATTGGCACGATGCGCTTCAATTTCGACCTCACTGCCGCCGCCCCCATCAATGTGACCGGCACGCTGGACCTGAGCGGCGGGACGCGCAACTTCAATTCCGGCGCGACGGTGAGCGGGACCGGAACCGTGATCCTGCGCGTGACGGAAAACTTCAACGCCGGTTCCGCGCTGACTATCACCAACGTGCAGTTGCCCAGCGGTACCACCATGCTGGCCACCGGCGGCACGGTGACCATCCCTAACTTCAACCACAACGGCGGCACGCTCACCGGCGCCGGGCAGGTGGACGTCACCACCAGCTACACCTGGAGCGGTGGAGTTCTCGGTGGGGGCGGCATCACCAACGCCAATGCGCCGCTGACCATCAACCCCGGCTTCGCCGTCACCTTGCAAAGCCGAATCCTGAACTTGAATGCTGGGGCGGTGTTCACCAGCGGCTTCATCAGCCATGGGCAGGGCGCGGTGTTCAACCTGCCCGCCGGACAGACCTTCGACATTCAAGGCAACCTGGGCTTCAGCTTCGGCCAGGGCGGCACGCGCGGCGCCTTCAACAACAGCGGCACGTTTGTGAAATCGGCGGGGACAGGCTTCAGCGACATGGATGTGACTTTCAACCACAACGCCGGCGCCGTCAACATCTCCGCGGGCACAATGCGTTTCAATTTCGATTTGACCAGCGCGGCGCCCTTCAACGTGACCGGGGCGCTGGACTTGAGCAACGGCACGCACACCTTCAACTCCGGCGCGGCCGTCGGCGGAACGGGCAGCGTGGTTCTACGGGCCGCGGAGAACTTCAACGCCGGCTCCGCTCTGACCATTACCAACGTGCAAGTGGCCAGCGGAGTTACGACGCTAGGCATGGCCGGCCCGGTGACGATTCCCAACTTCAACCACACCGCGGGCACTCTGGGCGGAACTGCCCAGGTGGACGTCACCAACAGCTACAGCTGGACAGGTGGTGACCAGGACGGCGGCGGGGTCACCAATGCCAACACGCTCCTGACCATCAACCCCGGCTTCGCCGTCACTATCCGTTCGCGCACCCTGAACCTGAACGCCGGAGCCAACTTCACCAATGGCTTCATCAGCCACGGCCAGGGCGCCGTAATCAACGTGCCCGGGGGCCAGACCTTCAACATCACCGGCGACTTCGGGTTGAGCTTTGGACAGGGCGGGATGCGCGGCGTCTTCAACAACGCCGGCATTTTGACCAAGTCGGCCGGCGCCGGCGCCTCCGGCATAGACGTGGACTTGGTCAATACCGGCACGGTGCTCGCTGCCAGCGGCACATTGAGCTTCACCAGCAGTTACGCGCAGTCGGCAGGTTCCACCGCGCTGAACGGAGGGAACCTGGCCGGAGGGATCACTTACAACTTCACCGGCGGCTTGCTTACCGGCGCGGGCTCCATCTCCGGCAGTGTGAACAATAATGGCGCCATCGTGGCCCCGGGCGTCACCACCGGCACGCTGACCATCAGCGGCACGTACACGCAGAGCGCTTCCGGGACCCTCACCATAAAACTGGGCGGCACCGGCGCGGGCTCCTTCGACGTGCTGGCCGTCGGCGGCACGGCCACGCTTGCCGGAACGCTGAACCTTGCTTCCTTCGGCGGCTTCATTCCCGCGGGCGGCAATTCGTTCCAGATTATGACCTTCGCCAACCGCAGCGGGGATTTCACCGCCATCAACGACACTACCGGAAGCCCCTTTGTGAGGACGCCCGCGCCCGGCGCCACCAACTACGTCATCAATTACGCAGCCGCCGGACCCTGCGTCAATTTCGACGGCGGAGGCGACGGCGTGAGCTTCCACGACCCGCTCAACTGGGACACCGACGCGGTGCCCACGGGCGTGAACGATGCGTGCGTGGGAGGCTCCTTCGCCGTCACGTTCTCGGCCGCGTCGGGCACGCGCACGGTCAACTCGCTGACGGTCACCAGCACCGCGCCGTTCACCCTGAGCGGAGGCTCACTCACGCTCAACACCGCCTCGCCCATCGACGTCGGCGGCTTCAACTTCACGGGAGGCACGCTCTCCGGCGGCGGCGCGGTCACCATCACCGGGCCGTTCAACTGGTCGGGCGGCAACATGATTGGCGCGGGAACCACCACCTCGAATGGTGGAATGAACCTCACCGGCAATGTGGACATCGGCCCCCGCACCCTGAACCTGAACTCGAATTCTGTTTGGTCGGCCGGCACATTGTTCCATCGCAACGGCGCGGTCTTCAATAACACCGACCCTTTCGACATTCAAGGGGATCTGACCGCTTCCTTTCAGGGCGGCGCGGCCACCGCCTTCAATAACAGCGGCGCCTTGTCCAAGTCCGCCGGCGTCGGCACGGCCATTTTCGATTTGCCGCTGAATAACCTGCACCCGGGTACGCTGATCAGCTACAGCGGTACCGTCAGCCTGCGCGGCGGCGGGTCGAGCACAGGCACCTTCCTTACGAACCCGGGGGCCACGATTGATTTCGGCGGCGGCGCGCACGTCCTCAACGTGAGCGCCGGCGCATCGCTCGGCGGCGCTGGGACGCTGGGCTTCAGCGCCGGCTCGGCCACGATAACCACCGCGGGCACCCACAATGCGGGGAGCCTGCTGCTGACCGGCGGCGCCGCGGTGCTCAATCTCACCCTGAACGCCAACACCGTGGACCATCTGACCGGCACTCTGGGGGGTACCGGAATGGTTACCTCCAGCGGACTGTACACCTGGAGCGGCGGAGTGATGAGCGGCGGTGGCGCCACAAACGCCCAGGGTGGCATGGTCATCAACGGAAACGTGGACATCGGCCCGCGCACCCTGAGCCTCTCCGGCAATTCTTTCTGGACCACCGGCCTGCTCTTCCATCGCAGCGGCGCCGTCATCAACAATGCCGGCACTTTTGAGATTCAAGCCGACTTGCAGAGCTCCTTCCAGGGAGGCGCAGCCTCCGCTTTCAATAACAACGGCGCCCTGCTCAAGTCCGGCGGCACCGGTACGGCTATCTTCGATATCCCGCTGAACAGCACCCACCCCGCCACGGTCACCGCGAACTTCGGGACGCTGAGCCTCCGCGGCGGCGGTTCGAGCACCGGCAGCTTCACCGCCGGCGGAGGCGCCACGGTGGAATTCGACGGGGGCACGCACACGATCGCACTCAACGCCGGGGCCACCATTGGCGCGGCGGGAACCATCGGGTTCTCCGCGGGCACGGCCACCATCTCCGGCCCGGCAGGGAACTACAACACCACCGCCACACGGATTACCGGCGGCACAGCCACACTGAACCTGAATGGCGCCACCGGCACGCTGACTATGACCAGCGGCGCGCTGGGCGGCGCGGGCACCCTGGACGTCAGCGGGGCGACCACTTGGAACGGCGGGGCGATGAACGGCGGCGGGGTCACCAATGCCAGCGGCGGGGTGAACATCGGCGGCAACGTGGACCTCGGCCCGCGCACGCTCACCCTCGGGAGCGCGTCCACGTGGACCGCCGGCTTCTTCTTCCATCGCAATGGCGCCGTGATTCAGAACAACGGCAGCTTCGACATCCAGGCGGGCGTTACCAGCTCCTTCCAGGGCGGCGCGGCCAGCTCGTTCACCACCAGCGGCACGGTGTTCCGCTCCGGCAGCGGCACGGCCACCCTGGACTTCCCGTTTAGCAACAACGGATCAGTTTCGCTCACGGGTGGCGCGCTGAACTTCACCGCCAGCTTCCTGCAAACCGGCGGCGGCACCAACCTGAGTGGCGGCAGTCTCGGCGGCGGCATCACTTTCAACTTCAACGGCGGCTTCCTGACCGGACAGGGCGCCATCACCGGCAACGTCAGCAACGCCGGCGCTTCCCTCAGGCCGGGGGGCACCGGGATCGCCACGCTGAGCATTACCGGCAACTATACGCAAACCACCGGGTCGTTGCAGGTCGAGCTGGGCGGCACGGGCGCGGGCCAGTTCGACGTGCTGGCCGTCGGCGGCGCGGCTTCGCTGGCGGGGACCATCACCGCCGCGGGTTTCGGAGGGTTTGTGCCTGGCGGGAGTGACGCCTTCGCGGTGATGACCTACGCCTCAGTCGCCGGCGATTTCACCACCAAGAACCTGACCATCGGCCCCACCACGCTGACGGCCACGCCGCTGGCCACTTCGTACCTCCTCAGCGTGGGCGCGGCGAATTTCGCCGATGTCTCCCTGACACTGGTGGACAGCCCGGACCCGGTGGGCGCCGGCAACGCGCTGACCTACACGGCGACCGTCTCGAATGCCGGCCCGTTGGCGGCCACCAACGTCACGCTGACGAACACCCTGCCCGGCGCGGTGAACTTCATCTCCTTCACGCCGTCGCAGGGCTCGTGCTCCGGCACGGCCACCATTACGTGCACGCTCGGGACCATTAACTCCGGGGGTAACGCCACGGTAACCATCCAGGTAAGCACCACCGGGCCGGGCAACCTGACCAGCACCGCTACAGTTACTGCCACGGAAACAGACCCCAGCCCGGCCAACAATTCCGCCACGGCCAATACCACCGTCGGCGCCTTCACCTCTATCGGCCCGCTGGTTTACACCTGCCAGAACGACAGCCCCTTCTTCGCGGCGATTACCGCGGGAACGGTGGCCCTCGAGACCTTCGAAGACGGCCTGTTCAACGTTGCGGGGGCCACAGCCTCCGCCGGCAGTGTGCTGGGTCCCAGCGGCGCCACAGACTCCGTGGATTGCGACGACGGCGTCATTGACGGCTTCGGGACCGCCGGCCGGTCGTTCTTCTCCGGCGCCGGTTCCACGGGCATTACCTTTACGTTCAATTCCGTGGTGCTGGGCGGCTTCCCCACGCAAGCGGGCATTGTGTGGACCGACGGGGGCGCAGGCAGCACGATCACCTTCGAAGCTTTCGACGCTGTGGGGGCCTCACTGGGGGTGGTTACCGGGAACCACGCGGACGGCTCGAATGCCGGCACGACCGGCGAAGACCGTTTCTACGGCATCACCAACCCCGGAGGCATCTCCGCGATTCGCATCCGCAACACGAGCGGCGGCATCGAAGTGGACCACCTGCAATTCGGCCCGGTCACACCGGCCGCACCTGTTGACCTGACGCTCACCAAGTCTGATTCGCCCGACCCGGTCTCCGCGGGCGCGAACATCACCTACACTTTGACCATCACCAACAACGGCCCCTCCAACGCCACCGGGGTGACCTTGACCGACCCGCTCCCGGCCGGCCTTAGCCTGGTGAGCCACACGCCTAGCCAGGGCGTCTGTTCGCTGGCCGGCGCCACGGTGACTTGCGGGCTGGGCACGATCAACAACGGCGCCGGCGCCACGGTGACGATCGTGGTTACGGCTGGGGCGGCCGCCGCTCCCTCGGTCACCAACACCGCCACCGTCAATTCCGCGGAGAACGAGACCAACCCCGGCGACAACACCGCCAGCCAGACCACCACTGTCACCGCGGTGGCCGACGTGGCCCTGACCCTGGTGGACTCGCCCGACCCGGTGGGCGTGGGGGCCAACCTGACCTACGCCCTCAACGTCAGCAACGCCGGACCGTCGGCGGCCACTGGCGTAACGGTGACCGACACCCTGCCCGGCACAGTCACTTTTGTCTCCGCCAGTCCGGGCTGCGCGCACGCCGCGGGAGTCGTCACCTGCAACGTGGGCACGCTGGCCGCGGGCGGCAACGTCTCGCTCAGCATCGTTGTCAGCACCACTATCGTCACCACGCTGACCAACACGGCCTCGGTGGCCGCGGCCCAGACCGACCCCAACACCGCCAATAACAGCGCCACCGAGAATACCGCCGTGGTCACCGGCCCGATCGTGTTGCTGGCCCCGGCCACGCTGGCCTTTGCCAGCCAACCGGTCGGCTCCACCAGCCCGCCCCAGGCGGTCACCCTGAGCAATACCGGCAACGCGCCGCTGACTATCACCAGCATCACCATTACCGGCAATTTCGCGCAGACCAGCACCTGCGGTGCGAGCCTGGCTGCCGGGGCGCAGTGCTTCATCACGGCTACCTTCTCGCCCGCGGGCACCGGGGCACTTGCGGGCACGCTGACCATCACCACCAACGCGCTGGGCAGTCCGCACACCGTCGCGCTGAGCGGCACGGGCATCCTGGCGCCGGCCGTTTCTCTTTCCAGCAGCAGCGTGGTGTTTGGGACGCAGTCTTTGGGCGCCACCAGCGCCGCCCAAACGGTTACGCTCACCAATAGCGGCAGTTCCACGCTTACCATCACCAGCATCACCGCCACGGGCGAGTTCGCCCAGACCAACAATTGCGGCGCCAGCGTCGCCGTGGGCGTGAGCTGCGCCATCAGCATCACCTTCACGCCCACGGGCGCCGGCATCCGTACCGGAGCCATTACCATCGTGAGCAACGCGCCCGGCAGCCCGCCCATCATTACCCTCACCGGGATCGGGGCGTCGGCCGGCGTCACCGTCACGCCCAACCTGCTGGTGTTCGGCGCGCAGGGGGTCGGCTCCACCAGTGTGGCGCAGACGGTCACCTACAATAACCGCACCAGTGCGACCGTCACCATCAGCGGTGTGACCATCAGCGGCGACTTCGCGCAAAGCAACAACTGCGGCGGCCCGGTGGCTGGGGGGGCCACCTGCACCTTCGCCGTGATCTTTACGCCCACCCAATCCGGCGCGCACTCCGGGCTGCTGACCATCACCGACAGCGGGGCGGGCAGTCCGCGCGTGGTGGCCCTGAGCGGGACCGGCCTGGCCGCTGCGCTCACCGTCAATCCCGCGGGGCTGGCCTTCGCCGCCCAGCCCGTGGGCACAACCAGCGGGGCGCAGGTGGTCACCGTGGCCAACAGCGGGGGGACCGCCGTTACCTTCAGTGGCATCACCGTCACCGGCGATTTTGCGCAGACCAATAACTGCGGCGCGTCGCTCGTGGTCGGCGCCAGTTGCTCCATTTCGGTGACCTTCGCGCCCACCACCACCGGGGCGCTGGCCGGCGCGGTGAACATTGCCAACAGCACCGCCACCAATCCGGTGGTGATCAGCTTGACCGGGGCCGCCGTTTCGAGCGGCGCGGCCGCGGGCCTCTCCGCGGCGCAGCTTGGATTTGGGGCGCAGGTGGTGGCGACGACGTCCGCGGCGCAGGCCGTGACGCTCACCAACACCGGCAACGCCGTGATGAACATCGGCGCCATCGCCACCACCGGCGATTTCGCGCAGACCAATAATTGCGGCGTCTCGCTGGCCGTGGGGACCAGTTGCGGAATCAGCGCGACGTTCACTCCCACCGTGGCCGGGACGCGCGCCGGGGCCCTCACCATTACTTCCAATGCCGGCGGCAGCCCCCACGCGGTCAGCCTCACCGGCACGGGCACGCCCTCCGGCCCCATCGTCAATCTCTCGGCGGCCACGCTGAGTTTCGGCAACGTGGCTCTGAGCCGCACTTCCGCCGTGCAGCCGGTGACCCTGACCAACACCGGCAATTCCGCGCTGACCATCCTGAGTATCACCGCCACGGGCGATTTCGCGCAGACCAACACCTGCGGCGCTTCCCTGGCTGCCGCGGCGAACTGCACCATTTCCGTGACCTTCGGGCCTGCGGCCGTGGGCCTGCGTTCCGGCGCCGTCACCATTACCAGCAACGCCGCCGGTTCCCCGCATACCATCGCCCTCACGGGCACGGGCACGGACTTCACCATTACCTTCCCGTCCGGTTTCACGGCCACGGTGAACGCCGGGCAGCCGGCCACGTTCAGCGCGTCGTTCGTTCCCGCCGGCGGGTTCAACGAACAGGTGACCGTGGCTTGTACGGGCACGCCGCTGGCCGCGATTTGCACGGCGTCGCAGGGGAGCTTCGTCCTCAGCGGCCCCACCAGCGTAACCTTCACCGTGACCACCACCGCGCCCAGCGCTGCGCCTCCGGCGCCCCTGGCGCGGCCGTACCTCCCGCCGCCCGTTCCGCTGCTCCCGATGTGGCTGCTGCCCCTGTTGATGCTGCTTACCCTGGCCGCTCTGGCGCGCGCCAGGCGCGCCCGTGCACCGTGGGCCACTGCCGCGGTGGTAGTCCTCGCCGTGATGACGGCGGCTTGCGCCGGCGGCGTGGGCTTGCCCCCGGGCGCGGGTGGCGGCGCGGGCACGCCCGCCGGGAACTACACGCTGACGATTACGGCCACCAGCCAATCCGGCCTGGTGCGCAGCTCCACCGTGACCCTCACGGTTCGTTGAGAACAGCAAAGCAAGAGGAAAAGGCAAAAGGAAAAAGGCAAAAGGAAGAGGGAAAAGGCAAGCGGCGAGGAGAAGGTCGTTTTTCACAATTCTCCTTTTACCTTTTGGCTTTTGCCTTTTTCCTTTTCCCCTGCCTTCTGTTCTTCAGGGATTGGTGCGCGAGTGCTCCAGGCCTTTGATGAGCGCCCACAGGGCGCGGTTGAGCGGGGTAGGGACGCCGGCGGCTTCGCCGGCGCGGACGATGGCGCCGTTGAGGAAATCCACTTCGCTTTCGCGCTGGGCCAGCGCATCTTGCAACATGCTGGCTTTGTGCTTGCCGGGGGCGCTGGCGCCTTTCTCCACCAGCTTGCGTGGGTCGCCGGGGAGGGTGATGCCCTGGGCGCGGGCCACCGCTTCGCCTTCGGCGATGAGCGCTTCGAAGAGCTGCCCCGTCGGCGGAAAGCGCGTGGCCGCCCCATGGTGCAGCAGAGTGAGCGCGCCCACGGGATTGGTGGCGGCGTTGAAGATGAGCTTGGTCCACTGGGCGCCGCGCGCGTCCGGCAGCGCCACTGTGTTCATCCCGGCCCGCGTGAGCAGCGCCGCCAGCGGTTCCACCAGGCGCATGGGCGTGCCGCTGGGCTCGAAGGGGCCAATCCAGGTGTCGCCGGCGATGTCGTAACCCACGTGGCCCGGCTCGAGGTAATGTCCGGCAGGGAAGGTGGTGCCGCGGATCACGTAGCGCACGTGCTCCGCGATGATCTCTTCGTTGCCGGCGCCGTTCTGCACCGAGCACACCGCGCTGCGGTCGTCGAACAGCGCGCGCGCCCGCGCGATGGCCGCGCCGGTGTGGATGCTTTTGGTGGCCACGATGCCGTAGTCGCACCGGGGCAGTTCCTGCGGGTCTGTGGCAGCTCGGGCCAGGCGCGCGGTGAAGTCCGCCGCGCCGGAGAGGCGCAGTCCGGCGCGGTTGATGGCCGCCACGTGCTGGTGGTTCAGTTCCAGGGCGTACACTTCCACGCCGTCCGACCGCGCCAGGTGCGCCGCGAAGATGCTGCCCACCGCTCCACAGCCGATCACGCAGACCTTCATAGGTTTCGATTGCGGAAACGCCGAGTCTCCGGCGCAGGGAAAAAAAGACTGGCCGCGGCTCGCTAGGACTCTGGGCCGAGCGCCGGGTAACGCCCGCGGTAGAACAGCAGCGGGCGGCCGTCGCCCACCACAATGTGCTCCACGGCCCCCACAAGAATACGATGGTCTCCGCCGTCGTGAGTGGCGGCGAGCGAGCATTCGAGCTGCGCCAGGCAGTGCTCCACCAGGGGAGTGCCGTGCTCGGTCGCTCGCCAGCGGATGCCCAGCCGTTCCGCTGATTCGGCGTCCTGGTTCGATTCCGAAAAATAACGAGAGAGGGCCTGCTGGTCTTCGCGCAGGATGCTCACCCCGAAGCGGCCGCGGGCGGCGATGGCCGCGCCGCTCAGGGCGTTGCGGCCGACGCACACCAGCACCAGGGGCGGCTGGAGAGATAGCGAAGTGAAAGCGTTCACGGTCATGCCGAAGGGCCGCCCGTCGTCGCGGGCCACGCTCAACACGGTGACGCCGGTAGCGAACCGGCCCAGGGCCGCGCGAAACTCGTCGGAGGTGAATCCTGGTCCGGCCATTTTGCCGCCGCGTGATTATACCCATTTCCCATTTCCCGTTTCCGTGTAATAGAATCCGCGGCGGGCCGAGGGGCCATGTACCCGAGTCCATTCCATTACTACCGCGCGCAGTCTCTCCCGGAGGCATCGTCTCTGCTCGCGCAATTGGGCGAGGAGGCCAGGGTGCTGGCCGGGGGCCAGAGCCTGCTGCCGCTGATGAAGCTGCGCCTGGCCGCGCCCGCGCATCTGGTGGACCTGAACTTCGTGCCCGGTCTGGCGAACATCCAGCGGCAGAACGGGTCGGTGCGCTTCGGCGCTTTGGTGCGCCACGCGGAAATCGAGGAGAGCGAGATCGCGCAGCAAGTTCCCATCCTGCACGACTGCGCGGCGGGCATCGCCGACCAGCAGGTGCGCAACCGCGGCACGCTGGGCGGCTCGCTGGCGGAGGCCGATCCCAGCGGCGACTGGGGTCCGGTGCTGCTCACCCTGGAGACCACCGTCCATAGCGTGGGGCCGGCAGGGGAGCGCGCCATTCCCCTGGGCGAGTTCTTCGTGGATGCGTTCACTTCTTCGCTGAAGCCCGCCGAACTGGTGCGCGAGATAGAAGTGCGCGTGCCTTCCCGCGCCAGCGGCGGCGCGTACCTTGCGTTCAAGCGCGCGGCGCCGGTGTACGCCACGGCCAGCGCCGCGGCGCAGATTACGCTCGAAGGCGGCGCGTGCCGCGAGGCGCGCATCGTGCTGGGCTGCGTCGGACTCACGGCGATTCGCTGCGCCGAAGCGGAACGCGCGTTGCAGGGCCGGCCGCTCACCCCGCAGGCCATCGCTGCCGCGGCCGAAGCGGCGCGCGCTGCCGCGGAGCCGCAGTCCGATTCGCGCGGCTCGTCCGGGTACAAGCGCGACCTGGTGGCCGCGCTGGTGGGCCGCGCCATCGCTGCGGCGGCGCAGCGAGCCCGCGGCGAACGCGTCGAGGTGAGCCACATCTATGCCTGAACCCAACGCCATTGCGCGCGTGCCCATCGAGGTCACGGTGAACGGCAAGCGCCATCGCCGGGAGGTCGAGCCGCGTCTGCTGCTGGTGGACCTGCTGCGCGAAGACCTCAACCTGACCGGAACGCACGTCGGCTGCGACACCAGCTTCTGCGGGGCCTGCACGGTGCTGCTGAATGGACGCAGCGTGAAATCGTGCACGGTGCTGGCCGTCCACGCCGACCGCGGCGAAGTGACCACCGTGGAAGGCCTCGCGCGCGATGGCCAACTGCATTCGGTCCAGCAGGCCTTTCACGACCAGATGGGCCTGCAATGCGGATACTGCACGCCGGGCATGTTGCTCAGCACAATCCAATTGCTGGAGCGCCACCCCCGGCCCACCGACGCGCAAATCCGCAAAGGCATCGCCGGCAATACCTGCCGCTGCACGGGCTACCAGCACATCCTGCGCGCGGTGCGGGCGGCTGCGCTTAGAGTTTGAGAGTTGGAGAATTGGAGAGTTTCCCCGGAATAGGCGGCTGCCCCGAGGAGAGCGGTGGTAACCCTGGCTCAGGGAGAACTCTCAAACTTTCAAACTCTCAAACTATGCCTATTACGCAAAGCGGCGAGTTTCGTGTGGGCAAGAGCCCCGAGGAAGTGTTCGCGTTTCTCACCGACCCGGGGCGCTTTGCCCCGCTGCTGCCGGACTACCAGAGCCACGCAGTAGCGGACGAGCGCAACTTCACCGTCACGGTGAAAGTTGGCGTGGGTCACATCCGCGGGGCCGCGCGCGTGGAGATGCAGCTTACAGAGGCGCAACGGCCCAGCCGCGCCGCGTATCAGGGGAAGGGAAGCGTCGCCGGCGGCGGCGTCAACGTCGCCGCGGGCTTCGATCTGGCCGGGGACGGCAGCGGCACGCGAGTCCGGTGGAAGGGCGAGGCGCAAATGCATGGCCCGCTGATCTCCGTCGCGGGCGGTTTGCTCGAGCCGCTGGCGAAAAAGAACATCCAGCGCCTGATCGAGTCGGTGCAGAAGGCGCTGGAGTAGTTTCGCGTGTTCCCTGCGTCCTCCGTGCCACTGTGACCTCTGTGTTGGTTATTGGTTATGCGGCGTGCCAGGACGGAAAGACCTGACACGGAGGTCACAGAGGCAGGGAGGACGCAGAGAAGAACCAGGGAGCGGTGAAGCGTAGAGCCACAAGGAAGGCAGCAGGGAAGGTGGCGCCCGCGGCAGCGGGTTGGGTGGGGCAGTCCGTCCCGCCGAAGGAGATGAATCGGCTGTTGCGCGGGCAGGGGCAATTCTGCGACGACTTCAAGCTGCAAGGCATGGTGCATCTGTGGCTGGTGCGCTCGCCTTACGCGCACGCGCGGATCGAGCGCATGGACACTGCGGCCGCGGAAAAAGCGCCGGGCGTGCTCACCGTGATGACCGGCCGGGAAGTGGCCTCGCTCACGCAGCCGTTCATCGAGATCGGCCCCGGCCCCGGCCAGAAAATCGTGGACTACGCCATGGCGGTGGACAAGGTGCGCTTCCAGGGCGAGCCCGTGTGCGTCGTTGTCGCCGAAACGAAGATGCAGGCGGAAGACGCCGCGGCGCTGGCGCAGGTGGATTACGCGCCGCTCCCGCCCGTGCTCGACCCGGAGACCGCGCTGGCCAACCAATCGCTGTTGCACGATGCCGCGGAGACCAACCGGAACTGGCAGGGCGACTTCGAGTACGGGGATGTGGACGGCGCATTCAAGAAGGCCGCGCACATCGTGGAAATTGACCGGCTGCACTTCCACCGCTTCACCAGCGCCCCGCTCGAGAACAATGTGGTCATCGGCCGGTGGGACCCGCGCGATCAGCGTATCGAGTTCATCTGCAACAACGTCTTCCCCGCCTTCGCCACGCAATTCCTTTCGCCCGCGCTGGGCGTGCCCATGGACCGCATCCGCGTGCAGTGCCACGACTGCGGCGGCAGCTTCGGCATCAAGATCACCAACTACCCGTACATGGCCTTGTGCGCGCTGGCCTCCCGCAAGCTGGGCGGGCGCCCGGTGAAGTGGGTGGAGACGCGCTCGGAGCACATGACCGCGTCGGCGCACGGCAACGAGCGCACCTTCTACGGCACGCGCGTGGCGCTGGACAAGGACGGCCGCATGCTGGCCATCGCTTCGCGTCACGTGGACGACTGCGGCGCCTTCCCGCGCTACGAGCCGCTGGGCTGCATCATCTGGGCCCAGGTGCTGCCCGGGGCCTATCAGGTGCGCAACGTGCGCATTGACTTCAGCCAGGTGGTCACCAACAAGTGTCCGGTGGGACCCAACCGCGGCTATTCGCGCATGCAGCACCTGTGGTTCCTCGAACGGGTGATGGACCTGTGCACGCGCGAACTGGGGCTGGACCCGGTGGAGACGCGCCTGCGGAATTACATCACCGCGAAGCAGATGCCCTACACCACGCCCAACGGCTGCGTGTACGACTCCGGTGATTACGCGAAAATGTTGCGCATCGCCCAGGAGAAAATCGGCTGGGGCGACTGGCAGAAGAAAATCGCGGTCATGCGCGCCGAGGGCCGCCTGGTGGGCATGGGCATCGGCAATACGCTGGACTCCGGCACCAATAACTTCGGCCAGTCCAAACTAATCAATCCCTACGCGCCGTTCTCCGGACAATCCGAAGCCGCCACCATCAAGCTCGATATTTACGGGGAGATTGTGGTCGGCGTCGGTTCCGTGCCGCAGGGGCAGAGCCACGAAACAGTCGTGTCGCAGGTAGTGGCCGACGTGCTCAACGTCACCCCCGAAGCGGTTGCCGTGCGCCCCGGCTTCGACACCGAGCGCAACGTCCACACCGGCCACACCGGGACCTACGCCAGCCAGTTTGTGGTCAAGGGCCTTTCGGCGGTCCACGGCGCGACGGAAAAACTCAAGGACGAGCTCCGCCGCCTCGCCGCGTTCTCGCTGGGCACGAAGCCCGGCAAGATTGAGTTCGGAATGGGCGCGCAGGGGCCGGAAGTGTGGGTGCGCGGGAAGCGCCAGAAGTCCGTCAACTACATGGGCCTGGCCAACATCGTCAACGTGAACACGGCCATCCTGCCGCCGGAGCTGATGGATGTGACGCTGAACTGCCGTTACGTCTATCGCGCGCCCTTCAAAGTGCCCGACGTCGAGCGCAAGTACGGCAACCTCACGCTGACCTATTCCGCGCAGGTGCACATTGCGGTGATTGAAGTGGACCGCGGGACCTATCAGCCGAAGATTCTCGCGTACGTTTGCGTGGACGATTGCGGCAAAGCCGTCAACCCGGCCATCGTCGAAGGCCAGGTATTCGGCGCCACAGCGCACGGCATCGGCGCTGCGCTGCTGGAGAATTGCGGCTACGATGCTGACGGCAATATGCTGGCCACCACGTTCAGCGAGTACGCACCCATTACCTCGCTCAACATGCCCGACCTGCTCTATGGACACCTGGAGAGTCCTTCGCCCTTCACCTTCAATGGCGCGAAGGGCGTGGGCGAAGGCGGCGCCTGCCCGCTGCACACCATTTGCGCCGCGTTGCAGGACGCGCTTTTCGCCAGCGGCGTTCGCATCCTCGATTCGTTCAACAACGCCGAGAGCATCTACCAGGCCCTGAAGCGCGCCGCTAAGGGGCACGAGTGGGGAGTGCGCGTCACGCCTATGCAGAAGTGAGCAGGCAGAAGGCAGAAGGCAGAAGGCAGAAGGCAGAAGGCAGAAGGCAGAAGGCAGAAGGCAGAGACCCTCCCGGAACGCTTCCTCTGCCTTCTGCCTTCCACCTTCCAACTTGAAACGTATTTGCATCATCGGTTGCGGGGCCATTGGCAGCCTCTACGCGGCGCACCTGGCGCGCGTGGCGGAGGTGTGGGCCTTTGTCCGGCGCCAGGAGCATGCCGCTGCGCTCAACCAGCACGGCCTGCGCGTCAGCGGCAAGCGCGACTTCCATTCCGCCGTCACCGCGGCGGCGGACCCCGCCAAGCTTCCACAATTCGACTTCGGTATCGTGGCCTGCAAGGCCAGGCAAACGGGCGACGCGGTCGCCCCCCTTGCCGGTCACTTTACTTCCGGCGCCGTGCTCTCGGCGCAGAACGGTCTGGGCTGTGAAGAGGTGATTGCCGGACTGGTGCGCGGCCACGTGCTTCGCGGCACTACGTTCATGAGCGGCTCGCGCCTGAGCGACAACCACGTGAAGATGGAGCTGGACACGGCCACGTGGCTCGGCCCGTTCGAGCCCAGCGGCGCGCCCTTCGCGCGCGCGGAGCAACTGGCGGAACTGCTGCGCGCCGGCGGTTTGCAGGCGGAAGCCCTCCGCGATGCCCGGCCCGCGCAATGGTCCAAGCTTGTTTTCAACGCTTCGGTCAACGCCGTGGCCGCGCTCACCGGGCTGCCGCACTGCCGCGAGTTCGCGTTGGAGAACAACTTCCACGACCTGGGCCGGCTGCTGCACGACCTGATTGACGAGGGCAAGCGCGTGGCCGTGGCCCACGGTGTCCGACTGCACGACGACCCCTGGGGCATGAACCAGATCGGCGCGGAAACCAACCATCCGCCTTCCATGCTGTACGACGTCGAGCACCGTTACAGCACGGAAGTGGACTTCCTGGGCGGGGCCATCGCCCGCGAGGCCGCGCGCCTCGGCGTCCCTGCGCCGCTGCACACCGCGCTCTATCGCCTGATCAAGGGCAAAGAGCTTTCCTGGACCTGGGCGGACAGCCGCAAAGCACGCGGCGGAATGTCATGAGGGGGATTGATTTGCTCTGCGCGCCTCTGCGTCCTCTTTTGACTGTTTGAAGAGATGACGCAGAGGCGCAGAGTACACAGAGGCTCGCGCAGAACGGTACTCACAGGATGCTGCATCCGATTGACAACGAGAAGCTGGAACGCGTCCGCCGGGCCATGGCCGCGCAGGAGCTGGACGCGCTGGTGGTGCGCGCGCCGGACAACGTCCTCTACCTGACCGATTACTGGTGCATGAAGGGCTACGACATCGCCGTTTTCCCGCGGGAGGGTGAGCCGTCGCTGCTCGTGATCGAGCCGCAGTTGCGGGAAGCGCAGCGCACCGCGTGGGCGAAGGACGTGCGCGCCTTCCGCTTCTATCACCCGAGCGACGCGCGGCCGCCCACCGCTCGTGCGGTGGATCTGGCCATCGAAGTCCTGCGCGAACGCGGGCTCACCGGCCGCATCGGTATCGAATTGCAGCAAGGCTCGCAGATTTGCGACCGCATGGTGGGCGAGCCCACGGTCTTCACGCAGGGCTACTTCGACGCCTTTCGCGGCGCCGCGAAGCAAGTAGTGGATTGCGCCGGCCTGCTCGCCGAAGTGCGCGCGATCAAGACGCCGCAGGAAATTGGGCGCATGCGCCTGGCCAACGAACTGGCGGCCGTGGGCATGGAGTTCGCGCGGCAGAACATCCGCCCGGGGATGAAAGAAAGCGAAGTGGGCGCGATGATCGAGGGCCACATCCACGCTGTCGGCGTTGGTTACAAAGGCAAAGTGGAAATGGCCCGCGCGTTCACCCTGGTGTGGTCCGGGCCGGGGATTGCCACGTTCACCGCCACGTCGCACCGGCCGATCATCGCGGATGAGCCCACGCTGGTGGAGATTTGGGTTTGCGCCGACGGTTACTGGACCGACCTCACGAAGAACATCGTACCGTCGGGCAAGCTGACGCCGCGGTACGATAAGCTGCTCGACCAACTGCTCGCCACGCTGAACGAAGCGGCGGGCATGGCCCGCGATGGCGCGCCGCTGGGCGAATTGGATCGCGTCATCCGCGCGCGCATTGCCGAAGCGGGTTACCCGGGCCAGCCGTCGCATCCGGTGTGCCACGGAGTGGGCGCGCGCGCCCACGAGCCGCCTTTCGCGCACGTGGCCGCGCCGGGCACGATTCGCAAGGGCATGGTGCTGGCCATCGAGCCCGGTGTGTACTGGGAAGGCGGCGGCGGGTTGCGTCTGGAGGACAACTGGCTGATCACGGAAACGGGCAACGAAAAGTTGTGCCCCTACCCGGACGATTTTCGGTTTTGATGCCACAGAGGTACAGAGGGCACAGAGAATAGATGCCGAACCCTGAAACCACCAAGGCCATTCTCGCGGAAGTGAACCAGGAGCAGCTCGTGCAGATGTGCTGCGACCTGGTGAACATCCCCAGCCCCACGGGCGAGGAGCTGGAGATGGCGCGCTACATGCGCGGTGCGTTCGAGCAGATGGGCCTGCGCGTCACCTGGCAGGAAGTGGAGGACGGGCGGCCCAACGTCATCGGCACGCTCGTGGGAGCGGGCCCCGACAAGTCCGAGACAGGCGGCGGGAAGCAGCTCATGTTCAACGGCCACATGGACACGTCGAACAGCGGCCGCGAGCCGTTCCTGACCGGCATCGGCTACAAGCCCCGCGCCATCCTCAAAGACGGGATGATTTTCGGCCTGGGCATATACAACATGAAGGGCGCGCTGGCCTGCTACTGCCAGGCGCTGCAAGCGGTGATGCGCGCCAAAGTGAAACTGGCCGGCGACGTGATGATCGCCGCCGTGGTCGGCGAGATCGAGAAAACGCAGTACGGCGAGGAGTTCACCGGCAAGGAGTACCGCGGCTACGGCGCCGGCAGCCACTACCTGGTGTGCCACGGCTTCGTGCCGGACACATGCATCCTCGGCGAGCCCACGGACATGAAGCTGGTGCTCGGCCACTACGGCACGCTGTGGGTGCGGCTGGCCACGCGCGGACATTACGTCCACACCGGGTTCACCAGCGGCAAGCTCGCGCAAAATGCGATTCGCCGGGTGCACGATGTGCTCGGCGCGGTGTGGGAGTGGATTCCCACATGGGAAGCGCGAACGGCTTACGGCAATAAGCGCGGCGTAGTCAATCCCGGCTGCATCCGCGCGGGGCACCCGTGGCGGGCCAGCCGCACGCCGGATACGGCTGAAGTGTTCCTCGACGTGCGCGTGCCCCCCACGATGCCGCTGGCCGACGCGCGCCGCGAAATTGAGCAACTGGTGCGCGGCTTGCAGGCGCGCTTCCCCGACTACGGCATCGAGTGGGAGACCATCGTCTCCGCCCCCGGCGCCGAGATTCGCCCCGACCATCCGATGGTGCGCGCGCTCGATGCGAATCACGCCGCGGTGACCGGCGCACGGCCCGAGCGTGACACCGTGCTGTGGGGCTCCGACGCCAGCGTGCTCACCCGCTACGGCATCGAAACGGTGAACTACGGCCCTTCCAGCGGCCCCCGCGACGCCCAGGGCGAGAAGGTCGCCATCGAAACGCTCGTCCACATCACCAAGGTGTACGCCCTCACCATCGCTGATCTCTGCGCCTCCTAAGAGAGCGTTCGCGTGTGTGCTTGGGCGGTGGTTTGGAACACGGATGGACACGGATGAGCACGGATGCAAGGAACGAAACGGCGCCCCGCGTCGGTAGCGCATTCGCACATTTCCCCTTCGGAGCGTCCCTGATCTTCTTCCGTGCTTATCCGTGTCCATGCGTGTTCCAGAAAAACCGGTCCAGCTTGCGAGCCCATTGACAGGCGCACACTTCCCGCGCATAATTGTGTTTACACCCTCGTTGCAGGAGACCAGACTCAACCAGGATGCCGGCGGAACGTCAGGGCCAGACGAAGTTCATTTTTGTGACCGGCGGCGTGGTTTCCTCTCTCGGCAAGGGCTTGGCGGCTGCTTCCATCGGATGTCTGCTCGAGAGCCGCGGCCTGCGCGTTGCGCTGCAGAAGTGCGACCCCTACCTGAACGTGGACCCGGGCACGATGAGCCCGTACCAGCACGGGGAAGTCTTCGTCACCGAAGACGGCGCGGAGACCGACCTGGACCTGGGCCACTACGAGCGCTTCACCTCCGCCCTGCTCAGCCGCGACAATAACTGGACCACCGGGCGCATCTACGAATCCATCCTGGCCAAAGAGCGCCGCGGCGACTACCTGGGCAAGACCGTGCAGGTGATCCCGCACGTCACCGACGAGATCAAGGCCGCGTTCCGCAGGGTGGCCGAGGGCGTGGACGTAGTCATCGTGGAAATCGGCGGCACGGTGGGCGACATTGAGTCGCTCCCGTTCCTCGAAGCCATGCGGCAGATGCGGCTGGAACTGGGCGCGGAGAACGTGGTCTTCTGCCACGTCACGCTGGTGCCGTACATCTCCACAGCGGGCGAGCTGAAGACCAAGCCCACGCAACACAGCGTAAAGGAGCTGCTCTCGATCGGCGTGCAGCCGGACATTCTCCTGTGCCGCAGCGACGCCGGCCTGCCGCGCGAGCTGAAGCCGAAGATCGCGCTCTTCTGCAACGTGCGGGAAGAGTGCGTGATCTCCGCGCGCAATGTTCCCTCCATCTACGAAGTGCCCGTGGCCCTGGCGGAAGAGGGGCTGGATGAGCAGATCCTGCGTTTGCTGCGCATCGAAGCGAAGCCCCGCGACATGTCCCAGTGGCTCGGCCTGCTCGACCGCATCCACAACCCGGAAGACGACGTGCGCATTGCCATCGTCGGCAAGTACGTGCAACTGGAGGACGCCTACAAGAGCCTCCGTGAAGCGCTGGTGCACGGCGGGCTGGGCCACCGCCGGCGCACCGTACTGGAGTGGATCGAGGCCGAGGAGATTGGCTCGGCGCAGGGGGCGGCCGCACGGCTGGCCGAGGCGGACGGTGTGCTGGTGCCCGGCGGCTTTGGCAAGCGCGGAATCGCCGGGATGATCCACGCGATTCAGTTCGCGCGCGAGAAGAAGGTCCCGTTCTTCGGCATCTGCCTGGGGATGCAGTGCGCCAGCATTGAGTTCGCGCGCAACGTCGCCGGCTTGAGCGGCGCGGACAGCACCGAGTTCGACTCCGCGCCCGCGCACCGCGTCATCTACAAGCTGCGCGAGCTGCTGGGCGTGGACGAAATGGGCGGCACCATGCGCCTGGGCGCGTGGCCGTGCAAGCTGGAGGCCGAATCCTTCGCCGCGCGCGCCTATAAGGCCGTCGAGATCAGCGAGCGCCATCGCCACCGCTACGAGTTCAACCGCGAGTACGAGAAGCGCCTTACCGACGCGGGCCTGCGCATCACCGGCAAGACGCCCGACGGCGTGTACGTCGAGATCGTCGAGGTGCGCAACCATCCCTGGTTCCTCGGCTGCCAGTTCCACCCCGAGTTCAAGTCCAAACCGCTGGCCCCGCACCCGCTTTTCTCCGCGTTCATTGCCGCCAGCATCGAGAACCGCAAGAGGCGCAGCGCCGCCGCCCGCAGCGCCGTCGCCGCTCCCAAGGGCTGACCGCCTTTCCCTGTCCTCTGTGCCGCTGTGCTCACTGTGTTAGAGTCTCTCCCATTGACATGAACCCCATGCGGGGAATCTCGATTGGCTCGCTGCGCGTCGGCGGTGGCGCGCCGCTCTTCCTGATTGCCGGGCCGTGCGTGATCGAAAGCGAAGCGCACGCCACGATGCTGGCGGAGCGGCTGTGCGCCATGGCGTCCGAGGCGCGAATCCCGTTCATCTTCAAAGCCTCCTACGACAAGGCCAACCGCACTTCGCTTTCGAGCTACCGCGGGCCCGGGCTAGGAGAGGGGCTGCGGGTGCTCGCGGGTATCAAGAAGCGCTTCAACGTGCCCGTACTCACCGACGTGCACGACGCATCGCACGTCGCCCCCGCCGCCGAAGTGTGCGACGCGTTGCAAGTGCCCGCCTTCCTTTCGCGCCAGACGGACTTGCTGCTGGCCGTGGGCAAGTCCGGCCGCTTGGTGAATTTGAAGAAAGGCCAGTTTCTCTCGCCGTGGGAAATGAGCAACGCCGTGGAAAAGGTGGCCAGCACCGGGAACGAGAAGATCATTCTCACCGAACGCGGCGCGTCGTTCGGCTACCAGAACCTGGTGGTGGACATGCGTTCGTTCCCGATTCTGCGCCAGTTCGGCTACCCGGTGGTGTTCGACGTGACGCACTCGGTGCAGTTGCCGGGCGGCACGGGCAAAGCCAGCGGCGGCCAGCCCGAGTTCATCGAGCCGCTGGCTCGGGCAGGTGTGGCCGCCGGGGTGGATGGAGTTTTTCTCGAAGTGCACGAAGAGCCCAAGCGGGCGCTGAGCGACGGCGCCAACGCATTGCCGCTCGACCAACTCCCCGCGCTGCTGAAGAACCTTTCACGGCTTGCAGCGCTGGCGCGCGAAATGGACGCTGCGAACTAGCAGCTTGTTGAAAAACGCTTCTGACTGTCATCCGGAGCGAAGCGAAGGATCTGCATCTTGCAGAAAACGCCAGGAAATGCAGATTCCTCGCCGCCTGCGGCGGCTCGGAATGACAACGTTCTGGTTTTTTCAACAAGCTGCTAGAGGGACGGCCCGGAAGCTCGGGGCGTGCGCCAGGTCATGGCCGGCTGGAAGCCGGCGGTACGAAATGGCATCAAACCTCGACACCGCGCGCCGCGTGTTGCGCATCGAAGCGCAGGCCATTGAGGGCCTGCTCGAGCGCCTCGACGAGGGTTTCGACCGAGCGGTGGAGCTGTTCTTTCAATGCAAAGGTCGCGTCGTGGTCACCGGCATGGGCAAGTCCGGCTTGATTGGGCGCAAGATTGCCGCCACGTTTTCCAGCATCGGCACGCCGTCGCTGTTTCTCAATCCCGCGGAAGCGCAGCACGGCGACCTGGGCATGATTGTGCGCGATGACGTCCTGCTGGCCATTTCCTACAGTGGCGAGAGCGACGAAGTGGTGCAGCTTCTCGAAAACACCAAGCGCCTCGGCGTCAAGCTCGTCACCATGACCGCCAACTGCCGCTCTACCCTGGCCGCCGCCAGCGAAGCCGTCCTCGACATCAGCGTGAAGGAGGAAGCCTGCTCGCTGAACCTGGCCCCGACGGCCAGCACCACCGCGACGCTGGCCATGGGCGACGCGCTGGCCATTGCGCTGCTCGAACGGCGCAAGTTCAGCCCGGAGGACTTTGCCGCGCTGCACCCCGCGGGGGGCCTGGGCAAGAAGCTGCGGCGCGTCGAAAGCCTGATGCACGCTGGCGAAGCCATGCCCGCCGTGACCGCGTCCGCGAAAATGCCTGACGTCATCTACGAAATGAGCAAGAAGGGCCTGGGCATGACCACGGTGCTCGATGGCGGCGGCAAGCTCGCCGGCATCATCACCGACGGCGATCTGCGCCGCCTGATGCAGAAGCGCGGCGGCGAAGTGCTGGCGCTTAGCGCCGGAGAGTGCATGACGCGCGGCCCGGTGGCCATTCGCCCCAGCGAACTGGCCAGCGCCGCCCTGCGCCTGATGGAAGAACGCAAGATTACCTCCGTCGTAGTAGCCGACGAGCAGCAGCGCGTCCTCGGCGTGCTGCACATCCACGACCTGTGGACGCTGCAACTGTTCTGAAGGAAGCTGAGCGCGAACAGTCCACAGCCGACCGCTTGGGGAGAGGCGCCCGGTACCCCCTGGTTACCGTGAGCTGCTGACTGTCAGCGGTGAGCTTGCACGGATATGAAACGCGAACCCTCTCGCGAAACGACCAAACGGGCCAAGCGCATCCGTGTCCTGCTGATGGACGTGGACGGCGTGCTCACCGACGGGCGGGTGTGGCTGCAATCGTGGCCAGACGGCACGGCGCAAGAGATAAAGGGCTTTGACGCCTACGATGGCCAGGGGCTGATGCTGGCGCGCACGGCCGGGCTGCGCACCGGGGTCATTACCGGGCGCGACTCGGCGGCGATGACGCGGCGCGCGCAGGAAATGGGTCTCGAGTTCGTCTATCAGGGCCAGGCCACCAAGACCGGCGCGTACCTGGAGACTCTGCGCAAATCCGGCGCGCGCGAGGAAGAAGTGTGTTACGTGGGCGACGACTTGCCCGACCTGCCGGTGATGGCGCGCGTGGGGCTGGCGGTGGCCGTGGCCAACGCCGCGCTCGAAGTGAAGCGGGCAGCCCACTTTGTCACCCGCCAACGCGGCGGCGCGGGGGCCATCCGGGAAGTGGTCGAGTTGATCCTCAAGGCGCAGGGCAAGTGGCTCAGCGCAATTGGCCAGGCGCGGGCCTGACAGTCACGGCTCTATTGCGTCGCGCCCTGGCGCGGTGGTATTCTGGCGCTGCGTTCGAAAAGAGCGGGCGTGGTTCAATGGTAGAATAGCGGCTTCCCAAGCCGCGGACGTGGGTTCGATTCCCATCGCCCGCTCCAGTTCCTTCCCCGGCCGGTGGGTTGACGAACTCCGCCGCGAGTCCTAGAATCGCCCCGCTGAGCACGCCCCACGAGCCGGCCATGATAGACAGGCTCTACGAGAAGATCGGCGGCCGGGACACCGTCAACGCCCTGGTGCAGGTTTTCTACGACAAAGTGCGAGCCGATCCGCGCCTGGGGCGCTTCTTCCAGTCCACGGATATGGAGAACCTCAAGGCCCGCCAGGCCATGTTCCTGACCATGCTGCTGGGAGGCACGCGGAGTTTCAGCGGAATGGACTTGAATCAGGCTCACGCCAAACCCCGGGCGGAGGGCATGGCCGATGACGATTTCGACGCCCTCTTGAGAGTATTCGACGCGGCGCTCCGCGAAGTGAGAGTGGAGCACGCCTACATCCACGAAGTCCTCAGCCTGCTGGAATCCACCAGAGACCGAGTGATGGGGCGCGGGTGACGGTCTCGTTCAGCCGCTCGCGCGGCCCCGGCTGCTCGTATTTCTATTCCAGCCGGATGTTGTAGGTGCACTGCAACGCCCCGGCGGCATCGCGCGTAGGCGCGCAGACGGCGTTCCATTTGCCGGAGCGCGGCACCCGGTCGGCGGGCGGCAGGTCCGGGTCGCCTGCGAAAAAGAGCTCCGTAGGGAACTGCTCTTCGTAGCCGCCCTCGGGCAGCACCTTGAAGTGGATGTGCGCTGGGTTACGGCCTTCCGGGTATTTGCCCGGTTTGATGGTGCGGAACTCGAAGCGGCCCTGGGCGTCAGTCTTGAGCAGGCCGAAGAGGCGGGCTCGTTCGCGGTTGCGGCTGGCCTTGTGGTACCAGCCTTCCGCGTCGGTGTGGTGAATCTCCAGCGTCAGGCCAGCGGCGGGCGTAACGCCGTCCGCCTTGTAGACCACTCCTGCGACCACCAGCGGCTGACCGGGCTCACCCTGCGGGGCCAGCGTGAGATTGGTAGCCAGCCGGGGCGTGGTCCCGGCCTGTGGGCCTTGACTCCCAGCCGGGCCAGCCAGCGCCGAGAGAAACAGTGCAGCCAGAACGCAGAATGCGGAGTCGTTTCGGAATCTCATGTTGAATCTCCCTCCGCCGCTATCCATTTGACGCTGGAGTCCGGCCTTTGTTTCCGGGCGATGTCCACGCCCGCCAACCCAGCCTCTGCGTCGCTTCTATGCTAGATTGACTGCCCGCACAGGGGAGGGCACCGTGGCCTATCGCGATTTGCGCGAATTCATCCAGCGGCTGGAGCGCGAAGGCGAGTTGAAGCGCATTGCCGCCGAGGTGGATCCGGTGCTGGAGATCACCGAGGTCACCGACCGGGTCACCAAGGCTGGCGGCCCGGCGCTCCTCTTCGAGAAGCCGAAGGGTTCCCGCCACCCCCTGTTGATCAACCTGCTGGGCAGCCACCGCCGGGTGTGCCTGGCGCTCGATGTAAACAACCTGGAAGACGTAGCGGCGCGCATCCGCGGCTACCTGGACATGCAGTCGCCCCAGGGCATCCTGGACAAGCTGAAGATGCTCCCCAAACTGGCGGAGATTGGGGCCTTCTTCCCCAAGACCGTTAAGTCCGGCCCCTGCAAGGAAGTAGTGCGCAAGGAAGGCTTCTCGCTCAATGAGTTCCCCATTTTGAAGTGCTGGCCGGAGGACGCCGGACGCTTCATCACCTGGCCCCTGGTGATTACCCGGAATCCGGAGACCGGCAAGCGCAACGTAGGTGTTTATCGGATGCAGGTGTTTGACGACCGTACCACCGGGATGCACTGGCAGACGCAGAAGCACGGCGCTGAGCACTTCCGCCGGGCGCGGGCCGCGGGCCAGGCGGGCCGTATGCCCGTAGCCGTGGCCATTGGAGCGGACCCGGTGGTGTGCATGGCCGGTATCCTGCCGATTCCGCCGGACCTGGACGAGCTGATGTTCGCGGGCTTCCTGCGGCGCGAGCCGGTGGAAATGGCGCCTTGCGAGACGGTGGAACTGGAGGTTCCGGCTCAGGCAGAGATTGTCCTGGAAGGTTATGTGGATGTGGACGAATTGCGTACGGAGGGGCCGTTTGGCGACCACACCGGGTTCTATTCGCTGGAAGGGGAGTTTCCTGTGTTCCACGTGACTTGCATCACCCACCGTAAAGAGCCCGTCTATCACACCACCATCGTGGGCCCACCGCCGCAGGAGGATTTCTTCGTGGGCCACGCCATCGAACGCATCTTTTTGCCCATCATGAAGATGCAGTACCCGGAAATCGTGGATGTGTCCATGCCGGCCGAAGGCATCTTCCATAACCTGATGATTGTGGCCATCCGCAAGAGCTACCCGGGCCAAGCGCGCAAGATCATGAACGCCATCTGGTCGCTGGGGCAGGCCATGTTCACCAAGGTAATCGTGGTCGTGGACCACGACGTCGATATCCACAACTACCGCGAAGTAGTGTGGAAGGCGCTGTGCGCCATTGACCCGGAGCGGGATGTGCAATTCGTGCTGGGACCGGTGGATACGCTCGATCATGCCGCGCGCATGCAGGATTTTGGCTCGAAAATGGGCGTGGACGCAACGCGGAAGTGGGAGAGCGAGGGCTTCCGGCGGCCGTGGCCGGGGGAAATCAGGATGGACCAGGCCACCCGGGCCCGCGTGGAGGCGCTGTGGGGCCGTTGGGGCTGGCCCAGGGGGGCATAATCTAGGGTTGATGTTCCCGGCAAGAACGGCCCATATGTGGTGTGGTCAGGCCTTTCCACAACTACCTGTTGTGCTCCGTTCTGGTTTTTCACCCAGAACTGCCTAAGAAAACCGGAACAAAGCAGGGAATTGCCCAAGCCCATACTTGACACTCCCTCCGGCCAGTGCCATAACCGGCGCACGTGGCGACGGGGTGCGTCCGCGGGGTGCGGGCGGCATTCTCTGTCGGAAAAGAGGCGCATGGCAGTGGTGGCGACCATCATGGAATCGCGGGAAGTGATGAACCTGCGAGAGGCCTCCCACTATCTGGGTGTTTCCCCGGACACGCTGTACCGGTACATCTCCGAGGACCGCATCCCGGCGTTCAAGCTCGGCAACCGGTGGAAGTTCAAGAAGACGATTCTGGATCGCTGGATGGAGAAGAAGATTCACAACGGCGCGAAGGCAAAGCGGCGGTAGGCCCTGGGGGCCAGGGAGACGCGCATGTTTGGTGGCAAAAAGAAGTCGCTGGTAGGACTGGACATCGGGTCCAGCTCGATCAAGGCCGTCGAGCTGAAGAGCTCGAAGGCCGGATTCGAGTTGGTCAGCTTCGGGCTGGAGGCCCTGACGCCGGACACGGTTGTGGACGGGGCCATCATGGACGCCCCCTCGGTGGCCACCGCCATCACCAAGATTTTCGACGGGCAGAAGATCAAGACCAAGTTCGTGGCCACCTCGGTTTCCGGCCACTCGGTCATCGTGAAGCGCATCCCGCTCCCCTATATGACCGAAGAGGAACTGTGGGACCGCATCCGCGCGGAGGCCAGCCAGCACATCCCCTTCGACATCGCCGACGTCAGCCTGAGCCACCAGGTGCTGGAATCGAACGAAACCCAGATGGACGTGCTGCTGGTGGCCGTGAAGATGGAGAAGATCCTCAACCACACCAGCGTGCTCCAGCAAGCGGGCAAGGAAGCGGCGGTGGTGGACATTGACGCTTTCGCGCTCCAAAACTGCTTCCTGGCCAACTACATGGCCGACGGCGGCAAGAGCGATCAGACCATCGCCCTGCTGAACGTGGGCGCCAGCGTGATGAGCATCAACATCATGCGCGGCGAGATTCCGCTGTTCACCCGCGACGTCTCCGTGGGGGGCAACCAGTACACCGACGCGCTCCAGAAAGAACTGGACTTGAGTTTCGAGGACGCCGAGAAGACCAAGACCGGGGAAAGCGTAGCCGGAGTAAACGACGAGCAAAGGGCCTCCATCCTGCGCTCGGTTTCCGACATCCTCATCCTGGAAATCCAAAAGACCTTCGACTTCTTCCGGGCCACGGCCAGCGGCGAAAACATCCAGCGGATTTACGTGGCCGGCGGCACGGCCCGGGTGCCCGGCCTGGTGGAGCTGCTGCGCGAGGAGTTCGCCATGCCGGTGGAAGAGTTGTACCCGTTCCGCAAAGTCACCATCAACCCGGCCAAGCACAACGAGGACCAGATTCGCGAGCTTGCGCCCCGCCTGGCAATCGCCGTCGGGCTGGCGCTAAGGAGCTTTGACCAGCCATGATTCGCATCAACTTACTTCCGGGTCAGCAGCGGCCAAAAGCGAAGCGCGCGGCGGTGGCCGCGCCGGGCATGCAAAGCATCCTGCTGGGGGTGGGCGCCATCGCCGGGCTCCTGGTGCTGGGCGGGATGTATTTCCTCAAGGCCGGCGAGTTGAAGGAAGCGGAGAGCGTCTTGGCCCGCCAGCAGGCGGAGAAAGCGCGGCTGGAAAAAGTCAAGCTGGAAGTGGACGACATGCAGAGCCGGATGCGGGTCCTGGAACTCCGCTCCGAGACGATCCGCACGCTCCAGCGCAATCGCGTGGGCGGGCAGCAGTTGCTGGATGCCCTGGCCACCACGGTGAACCGCAGCGAATCGGTTTGGCTGACGCTGCTTTCGCGCAAGGGCAACGTGCTGAGTATCGAAGGCACGGCGTCGTCGGTATCCGCCGTGGCCAACCTGATCACCCAATTGAAGCGCGCCGGCTACTTCGACAAGGTGGAGATTCGGGAATCCCGCCAGGATGACAAGCAGAAGGCCATCCAGGTGTTCAATTTCGTGATTACCGCGGAGTTCGCGCTGCCCGCGGAAAAGCCTGCGGAGGGCGCGGCCGCGGAGAAGAAAGGCTAGGGGGAGGAGCGATGGCCGGTTTTCGCGAATTACCGATGATTGTGAATGTTCTCCTGGCCCTGTTGCTGGCCGTGTTCATTATTGCCCTGGGGGTGTACGTTCCAGGATCGCCGCTGCAGGCGCAAACCGTGAAACTGGCCGACGTGCGCAGCCAGATTGGATTGCTGGACAAGGAAGTGGCCGCCCTGAAGGACTACGAACGGCGCCATGCGGACCTGAAACAAAAGCTGGAATCGCAGCAGCGGGAGCTGGACAACCTGCGCACCATCGTGCCGGAAGACAAGGAAGTGGATGAATTCATCCGCATGGTGCACGGGGCCGCGGTGGCTTCCGGGGTGGAGATCCGCCGCATCACGGCCAAGCCGCCGGTGGCCAAGGACTATCACAACGAGCTGCCCTTCGAGTTCGAGTTCGACGGACCGTACTTCTCCGTGTGGAACTTCTTCGGTAAGCTGGGCGGTCTTTCCCGCATCATCAACGTGAGCGACCTGGACTTTTTGGGGCCGGAGCGCGCTTCCTCGACCATCAACAAGTACGGCATCCGGCCGTCCAGCACGGTCATTGCGGTTTCCACGGTGACGACTTTTTTCACCAAGGAAATGGAGCCGCCCCCCGCCAGGGGCGGCAAGACGCCGGGCAAAGCGGGAGCAAAGACGCCGGCCAAACAGCCGGCCAAAAGGTAGGGAGGACGTGAGGGGTTAACCATGCGATCGCTGAAGCCAATCTGGATTTCGCTCCTGGGGCTCGGCCTCGGCTTGGTGCTGCCGGCTGCCGCCCGCGCTCAAGCCAAGCAAGCGCCGCCGCCGCCGGCCAAGAAGTCCACGCCGCCGGCTCCGCAGAAAGCGGCCCCGGCCGCCACAACGCCGGCGCAAAAGGCTGCGCCGCCGGCCAAGGCCGCCGCGCCCATGCAGGGCAAGACCGCGCCTGCCAAGACTTCTCCGGCGCCGGCCAAGGGTGGCGCGGAGGCGTCCACCGTGGAGCAGCAATCGCCGGACCTTTCCCCGGGTGGCCGCCGCGACCCGTTTGCCGCCCTGGTGGCTTCGCCCAAGGGCAAGCGCGGGGGCGAAACGCGGGTGGAAGGGGTGGGCGTGGCCGGCATGGTGACGGCCACGTTGCGGGTGGATGGCATCGTCCGCTCCGCCAACGGGATGATCGCCGTGGTGCGCAATTCCCAGGGCCGGGTGTACTTTGTCCGGGAAGGCACGCGCATCTCCGACGGCCGGATCGAACGGATAACCCTGGAAGGCCTGACCATCCGGGAGAGCACCAAGGACCCTTTTGGAAACGCTGTGGAACGACTGGTGAGCAAGCGACTTTACCCTAGCGCAGGAGAATAACGATGAAGACCAACTACGGGGCAAGCCGGGTGGCAAGCGCAGCGGTGGTGGCGCTGGCCCTACTCTTGTTCGCGCCTCTGCCGGCGCTGGGGCAGGCGCCCCAGGTCCGGGTGGACGCCACCACGGACGCGGCCGCTACTCGCATCGAGGCCAAGGCCACAGGCCCGTTCGAGTACACCACGTACCGGCCCAGCGAGACGCTCTTCGTCGTGGACCTCGCCGGGGTCACCTCGGCGGTTCCGGCGGGCGCGCGGGTGCTCCGGTCGGACACCGTTTCGAGTTATCGCGTGCTGCAGTACCGCTCGGGGGAGATGGCCATTGTGCGCATTGAAATGCTGATGCGCGCCCCGGTGGAGCCGCGCGTCGAGCGCGTGGGCTCGGACCGGCTGGTAATCTCCTTTGCCGGCTCCGGGCAGGCGCTTCCCGCGGCCTCCCGTACTCCGGCGGTGAGCGCCCCGGCCCCGGCCCGTCCGGCCACCTGGATTGAAGACGTCAAGGTGGAGCGGCGCGACGATCAGACTTCCGTCGTGGTGCTGGCCAACGGCAGGCTTTCCTACGAGGCGCTGCGCCTGAACAACCCTGAAAGACTGGTGCTGGACTTTGGCGGCACCAAGGTCCGCACGCAGCAAAAGACCTACGGGGGTCAGCTTGCGCCGGTCAATTCCGTCCGGCTGGGCCAGTTCAAGCCGGCGGTTTCCCGCGTGGTGATTGACCTGGACCGCGGCTTGCCCTATCGGGTCCTGGAGGGTTCCCACAGCGTCACCGTGACTTTCGGTGACACCATTACGGCTTCCTCTGCCCCGGCAGCGCCGCAACGCGCGACCCTGACTGCCCGGCCGCCGTCGGCAGCCCGGGCGCAGAGGATTCCGCTCCGCGCAGACGTGGCGGCGCCGAGCGTCAGCGCGCTTCCGGCCATAGCCTTGACGCTTCCTGATCACTTGACCGACCCGGCGTTTGCGATGGCCCGGCCCGCGCCACCGGCTCCTTCGGCCCCGCCAGCCGCCGCGACGGCCGCACCTGCCTCCCTGGCGCAGGGCAGGAAGTACGAAGGGGAGCCCATATCGGTGAACTTCAAGGACGTGGACCTGAAGGACTTCTTCCGCCTGATTCACGAAATCAGCGGTCTGAACGTGGTGGTGGATCCCAACGTGAAGGGAACGCTGACCATCGTTCTCGAAGATGTGCCGTGGGACCAGGCCCTGGACATCGCGCTGAAGAACAATAACCTCGACAAGCAGGTGGACGGCAATGTCCTGCGCATCGCCACCCGCTCCACCCTGAAGAGGGAAGCCGAAGAGAAGCGCGATCTGATCAAGGCCGAGGCCGAAGCCATCCCCGCAGAAACGCGCACCTACCTGCTGAGTTACGCCAAGGCCACGGGTATGCGCGACACCCTTAAGCGCTTCCTCAGCTCCCGCGGCGAGATTATTGCGGACGAACGCTCCAACACGCTCATCGTCCGCGATATCCCTTCGGTGTTTCCGCAGATCGAGGACCTGCGCAGCCAGCTCGACCGGAAGACCCAGCAGGTGGAGATCGAGGCGCGCGTGGTGGCCGCCACGCGAACCTTTGCCCGCGACGTGGGCACCCAGTTCGGCTTCGCCACCAGCTCCACGGGCGGCCGCAGCATCTTCGGCGGCGTGGTGGGCTCGGGCGCCATGGTCAGCCCGGTTATCCACCCCAACTCGATTCCCCCGGTGCTGGTCGCTGCCGGCGGGCAAAACCAGATTCCGCTGATGTCCAACCTGCCGGCCACCGCGCCCACCAGCGGGGCATCGTTTATTCACTCCTCGCCCAACTTCGCGCTGGACTTCATCCTGACGGCCGCGGAGTCCAAGGGCGTGGGCAAACTGCTCTCCAAGCCCAAGATTTTCACGCAGAACAACAAGACCGGCTCGGTCATGCAAGGCACCAAGATCCCCTTGCAGACCTCGGTGAACAACACCATCACCGTGACCTATATCGACGCCGTCTTGAAGCTGACGGTGACTCCGCAGATTACCGCGGAGGGCACCATCTTCCTCGAAATCGTGGTCGAGAACACGGACATTGATGAAGGCGTGCCGCGCATCCTGGGCATTCCGGCGCTCACCACCCAGAAAGCGGAGACCAACATCCTGGTCAACGACGGCGGGACGGTGGTGCTGGGCGGGGTGATGGTCACCTCGCAGCGCACCGACGTGCAACAGGTGCCGCTGCTGGGCAGCATCCCGCTCCTGGGGCACCTCTTCAAGAAGACTGCGGTGGCCTCGGATTCACAGGAACTGATGTTCTTCGTGACTCCGCGGATCATCCCCAACTAACCTCGGTACATAACTTCCAGGCGGGGAGGGCCACGCGCCCTCCCCTTTTGTGCTTGGCCCGGCCCTTGGTTGAACCTTGCTCCCCATGTAACCTACCGGAGGCGATGAGATCATCCCGCGCTTACCGGCACCGGGTCCGCGCTCTCCGCCGGCAACTGGCCGCCGCCGGGTGTGACGGGCTGCTGGTCACCCACCTCCCCAACGTCTTCTACCTGTGCGGCTTCACGGGCAGCGCGGGCGCCCTTCTGGTGAGGGCCGGGGGCTGCGTGCTCTTCACCGATGGGCGCTATGCCGTCCAGGCGAAACAGGAGGGACACGCGACCCGGGTCGTGGTTTCGGCCGCTGGGCCGCTGAAGGCCGCTGGCGAGTACCTGCGGCCCCGCGAGGCAGCGCGCCTGGGGATTGAGCAGGCTCACCTTACTCTGGCCCAGATAACCGTCCTGAAGGCCTCCGGCGGCCACAAAGTGCGCCTGCGGAGGACGGCGGGGCTGGTAGAGGCCCTTCGGGCAGTGAAGCAGCCGGAGGAAGTGGCCCTGATGCGCAAAGCCGCCCGATTGGCCCAGGGCGTGTTGGCCGAGGTTCTCCCCCTGGTGCGTCCCGGAGTGCGCGAAATAGAGCTCGCCGCCGAACTGGAGTACCGCATGCGGCTTGCGGGGGCCAGTGGCCCGGCCTTTGACACAATCGTTGCCTCCGGCCCGCGAACGGCCCTCCCTCACGCCCGGCCCACCTCCCGCCGCCTGCGCCAGAACGAATTGGTGCTTTTCGACCTGGGTGCTATACTCTCCAACTACTGCTGTGACCTGACCCGTACCGTGTTCCTCGGGCGTGCCCCGAAGCGGGTGCGCGCCTGGCACCGGGCTGTTTGGGAAGCGCACGAGGCCGCCCGGCAGGCAGTTCGGCCGGAGGCGCCTTGGGAAGACGTGGATCGGGCGGCCAGGCAGGTCCTGGAACGGCACCAGCTGGATCAGTACTTTACACACAGCACGGGGCACGGCCTGGGGATCGAAGTTCATGAAGACCCACGGTTGGCCCGGGGCCAGAAGAAGTTGCTGCAAGCCGGCAATGCGATCACCATCGAGCCCGGTGTTTACCTCGAAGGGGTCGGCGGCATCCGCATTGAGGACGACATTGAGGTGACGGCTCAGGGGCATCGGCCCATAACCCGGATGGACAGCGAGCTCATCCAACTCTAAATGAGTCCCAAGACCAAACCAGCAGCCGCGGGCAGCGCAGTGGATTGGCAGGAAGTGGAGCGGGTGCTCGCCTTCATGAACGAGCACGGCCTGGAAGAGTTCGAGTTTGCCCAGGGTGGGTTGCACATCCGCTTGCGCAAGCCGGGCAGCGGCATCGTGATGCACCCACCGGCCGGGGTTCTTCCGAATCACGCGCCGGGCCTGGTCCCGGCCGTGGCTTCCGGCCCGGCCGCCCCGCCGCCTCCCGAGCCGGTGGCGGACAAGGGCCTGCACACCATCAAGTCGCCCATTGTGGGGACCTTCTATGCTTCACCCAAGCCGGAGGCCCCGCCTTTCGTAAGACCCGGCGATCAGGTCCAGAACGGCCAGGTGCTGTGCATCATCGAAGCCATGAAGCTGATGAATGAAATTGAGTCCGACGTGGCCGGCGAGGTTGTCCAGGTGCTGGCCCAGAACGGGCAGCCCGTCGAGTACGGCGAGCCGCTTTTTGCCATCCGGCTGGCCGGGCCGGGTCCCAAGTAATCCCCTCCGCCATGTTCCAGAAGATCCTCATCGCCAACCGGGGAGAAATCGCCCTGCGGGTGATTTGCGGCTGCAAGGAGCTGGGCATCAAGACGGTGGCGGTCTATTCTGAGGCCGACCGCAACTCACTGCATGTGCGCTTCGCCGATGAAGCCGTGTGCATTGGCCCCCCGCGCAGCACGGAAAGCTACCTGAACATCCCGCACGTCATCAGCGCCGCGGAAATCACCGATGTGGACGCCATACACCCCGGCTATGGCTTCCTCTCCGAGAACGCCAATTTCGCCGAGGTGTGTGAGGCCTCGCATATCACCTTCATCGGTCCGGCCCCCGACGTCATCCGGATGATGGGGGAAAAAGACCGCGCCCGCCGGGAAATGGCGGCGGCCGGAGTGCTCACGGTTCCCGGGACCGATGGGGCTGTTGCGGACGAGGCGGCGGCGGAGAAGGCCGCCGGGGAGATCGGCTACCCGCTCATCGTAAAGGCGGTGAGCGGCGGGGGCGGCCGCGGGATGCGGATTGTCCGGTCGAAGGCGGAGTTGCTGCCGGCCTACCATACTGCGCGGGCCGAGGCCCAGCAGGCCTTCGGCAACCCGGACGTGTACATGGAGCGTTTCCTCGAACGCCCGCGGCATATCGAGTTTCAAGTGCTGGGCGACCGCCATGGCCGGGTCATTCACCTGGGCGAGCGCGAGTGCAGCATCCAGCGGCGCCACCAGAAACTGGTGGAGGAGTCGCCCTCCACGGCGCTGAGCGCGGAGCAGCGCGACGCCATGGGCCGGCGCCTCACGGCGGCCATGGAAAAAATCGGCTACAGCAACGCCGGGACGCTGGAGTTCCTGCTTGACGAAGACGGCAGCCTGTACTTTATCGAAATGAACACGCGCATCCAGGTGGAGCATCCGGTCACGGAGATGGTCACCGGGATCGACCTGATCAAGTCGCAGATCCTGCTGGCCGCCGGGGCGCGCATGGGCGAAGTGGTCCCCGAAGTGCAGTTCCGCGGGCACAGCATCGAGTGCCGCATCAACGCCGAAGACCCGGACAAGTTTGTTCCGTCGGCCGGGCGCATCGTGGCCTTTCATCCGCCGGGGGGCACCGGCATCCGCGTGGACACGGCGGCCTACGCGGACGCGGTCATCCCGCCGTATTACGACTCATTGGTGGCCAAGCTGGTGGTTCATGGCAAGGACCGCACCGAGGCGATCGCCCGTATGCGCCGGGCGCTGGAGATGTTCATCATCGAAGGCATCAAGACCAGCATCCCGGTCCAGCGCAAAGTCCTGGCCGAAGCCGATTTCGCCGCCGGGCGGATTGACACGCACTTCCTCGATCGCTATCAAAAAGCCTCCGCAGCCCGAAGCTCATGAAGCTTGTCTTTCCGCGACTCTATGTGATAATGGACGCCGCTTTGCTCGCGGCGCCGTTGCTGACGGTCGCCGAGGTTCTCGCCGGGGCCGGGGTGGAACTGATCCAGTACCGGAACAAGCAGGCCAGCAGCCGGGCGCTCTTCGAGGCAGCCGCGCAACTGTCCGCGTTTGTCCGGCCGCGCGGAATGAAGCTGATGGTCAACGACCGCGCCGATGTCGCGGCCCTGAGCGGCGCCGGCGGCGTCCACGTCGGCCAGGATGACCTGAGCGTGGAGGAGGCCCGCGGCATTGTCGGCGCGAGCGCCTGGGTCGGAATCTCCACGCACAACTTGGAACAGTTCCGCGCGGCGACCGGGACCAATGCCGACTACATCGCGCTGGGTCCCATCTTTTCCACGCGAACCAAGGGCAACGCGGCGGCAACCGTGGGCCTCGAAATGCTCCAAGAGGCTCGGCCGCAAACGCGCAAGACGCTGGTGGCGATCGGCGGCATCACCGCGGAGCGCGTGGCGGAGGTTTACGCCGCGGGCGCGGATTGCGTGGCCGTGGCCAGCGACGTGCTAAGCGCGTCCGATACCGCTGCCCGAGTCCGCCGGTACCTTGAAGTGGCCGGGGCCGCGGCCCGCGGTTGACCTGGGCGGGGGGTCCGTTCAGTTTGCCAGCGCATGGCCCCGGTCTTCGGGTCGGAGATTCCGTAGGGGGAGGAAATGCATGGCGAGCCAGCTTTTTGCCACCAAATCGGTGGAGCAGCTCATGCACACCGCGGAGAGCGGCGAGCATGGGTTGAAGCGCGCGCTGGGCCCGATTGACCTAACTATGCTCGGCGTGGGCGCCATCATCGGCGCGGGTATCTTCGTGCTCACAGGCAACGCCGCCGCGGCGCACGCCGGCCCGGCCATTGTGCTCTCCATGGTGCTGGCAGGCATCGCCTGCGCCTTTGCGGGCCTGTGCTACGCGGAAATGGCCTCGATGATTCCTATCGCCGGCAGCGCCTACACCTACTCCTACGCCACGCTGGGCGAATTCCTGGCCTGGATTATCGGCTGGGACCTCATCCTCGAATACGCTCTGGGCGCCGCCACCGTCTCGGTGGGTTGGTCCGGCTTGGTGGTGGACTTTCTGGGTAAAGTCATGGGCATTGGCATCCCTGCCCAATGGACCATCGGGCCATTTCAGCAGGCCACCCTTGCCGACGGCACAGTGGTGCACGGCATCTTCAACCTGCCGGCCTTCATGATCGTCTTGGTCATTACTGCGATACTGATTGTTGGGGTTCGTGAATCGGCAAACGTCAATACGGCCATTGTATTCGTCAAGGTAAGCGTGGTGGTTTCGCTCATTGTGGTGGGGATCGCTTATATCGTGCCTTCCAACTGGACACCGTTTATTCCCGCCAATACAACAGGCGAGTTCGGCAAGTTCGGATGGAGCGGCATCCTGACTGGTGCGGGCATGATCTTCTTCGCCTACATTGGGTTTGACGCCGTGTCCACGGCTGCGCAAGAGGCCAAGAACCCGCAGAAAGACCTGCCCAGAGGCATCCTCGGCAGTTTGGCCATTTGCACAATTCTCTACGTGTTGTTTGCCGGTGTTCTCACCGGGGTGGTTCACTATTCAGAACTAAACGACCCGGCTCCGGTGGCCATTGCCGTGAACAAGATGAACATGCCGGTGATCGGCACGGCCATGAAGGTGGGGGCCATCGCGGGCCTCACCTCGGTGATGCTGGTCATGCTCTTCAGCCAGGCCCGCATCTTCTGGATCATGTCCACGGATGCGTTGTTGCCCAAGGTGTTCAGCACCCTCCATCCGCGATTCCGCACTCCGTACCTGAGTACGATCATTACCGGGCTGGCGGTCGCCGTCGTGGGCGGTTTGTTCCCCATCGGGGTGCTCGGTAATCTTGTGAGCATCGGAACCTTGTTTGCGTTCGTTCTCGTCTGTATCGGTGTGTGGGTCTTGCGTTACTCCAAGCCGGGCTTGCAACGGCCGTTCAAGACCCCGTGGGTTCCCATGGTTCCGATTCTGGGGGTGGTTTGCTGCTTGGCCCTCATGATTGGCTTGGGGCGGGATACCTGGGAGAGGCTGGCGATCTGGATGGTAATGGGGTTGGGGATGTACGCTGCTTATGGAGTTCGCTTTAGCCATTTGGCGAAGAGCATAAGGCAGCCCCGCCGCGCCCGGTTGATCGCCGACCTCATCCTGCTGGACGCCGCTGCCTTGCTCTTGATTCTTGGGCAATACTATTTCCGGCACAAAGAGGTGTGCCTGGCTGTTGGTGGCATCCTTTCCCTCCTTGCGGTCAACCTTCTCGTCATAGACACCCAGCGCAATGAGGAAGTCCCCGCAAGTTGAGAACCAGCACGTAATCAAGTACGGTAGAGGCCGGGCCCCCACGGGCCCGGCCTTTTTCTTATGCCCCGGCTCGATTTCTATCGCCTCCGCTCCTTGTGGCGGCGCGTTTCCTGGCGCGACCGCCTGGCTCTGCTGGTGGTGACGCTCAGCGTGGCCATCCGCCTCGCCGGGGTGACCGCGGCCCCGGCCGGTTTCATCCACTTCCTGGCCTGGGTGGCGGTGGCCTGGCTGCCGTTCCGGCTCATCAGCGCCCACCGCGACAAGTTCCTGTGGAGCCTGCGCAACCGGCTGGTAGTGGCCTACCTCTTCATCGCCGTCGTGCCCATGATCCTGATCCTGGCGATCGGCGGCCTGGCCGCCTATATCGGCTACACGCAACTGGCCGCGTACACCATCTACAGCGACATCCAGGCCAAGCTGCAAAAAGTGGCCGATACCGCGGAACTAATGCTGACCAATCCAGGCGCCGCCGCCAGCGCCTCGGAGGAGGACATCGAGCCCGCCAGCTCCGTGGTGGACACGCTGGCTTCCGATTTGCCCGGCCTGCGGATCGAAACCGGCGCCGGCGCGGAGTTGCTTGCGACGGACGCTGCGAAGAGCCCTAACCGCTTTGCCGGCCTGGTGCACAGCGGCGGGCAGACCTTCCTGCGCGCGGTGGCCGCAAGAGGCGCGGGCAACCGGCGTCGCATCGTTTCCGCTTCACTCCCGGTGACGCCGGAGCTGATGGACTTGATGGTGCCGGACCTGGGCGCGCTGCGGCTGATCGTCACTCGCCCGGCGCGGCCCGGCGACGCCCCCCACCGGGTACGCACCATCGGCGACCAGACCGTCTTCAGCACTACCATTGATGGATCTGAGCCGCTGCGCCCGGCCGAGCATTTTCTGGACCTTCGCGTGGACGGCCTCTCCAAGCTGGACGTGATCTGGCTGGACGCGGGCCACGTGGCGGCTGGGTCGGTGTACGCGTCGCTTTCCACGCGCCCGTCGCTGCTGAACCGGCGCCTGTTCAACGCCCCGGGGGAAATCGGCGGCATCTGGGTCAGCCTGCTGTACTTGGTGGGCATTGTTTTTCTGCTGCTGGAGGTGGCCGCGCTGGTGACCGGCGTGGTCCTGACCCGCACCATCACCCACGCAGTGCACGAGCTGTACCAGGCCACCGAGTACGTGCAGCAGGGCGACTTCACCTACAGGGTGCGCGCCCAGCAGCGCGACCAACTCGGGGCCCTCGGCGAGTCCTTCAACACCATGACCAGTTCCGTAGCCTCGCTCATCCAGGAGCAGCGCACGCGCCAGAAGCTCGAAAACGAGCTGGCCATCGCCCAGCAGGTGCAGAACCAGCTCTTCCCCCTGGAGCTGCCCCGGCTGGAGGGTCTGCGCCTGGCCGCCGTGTGCCGCGCCGCGCGCGTGGTCAGCGGCGACTACTACGACTTCATCCCCCTGGGGCGCGACCGGCTGGGCATCGCCATCGCCGACATCAGCGGCAAGGGCATTTCCGCGGCTTTGCTGATGGCCAGCCTGCAGGCGGCGCTGCGCAGCCAAGTGCTGCTCGATGGCGCGCTCTCGCGCGACACCGCCGAGCTGGTGTCGCGCTTGAACCGGCACCTGTTCCTCAACACTTCTTCCGAGCGCTACGCCACTTTCTTCTACGCCGCCTATGACGGAGGAACGCGCACACTCCACTATACGAACGCCGGGCATCTGCCCGCGCTGCTGCTGGTGGGCCAGGAGATGCGCCGGCTGGACGCCGGCGGCATGGTCGTGGGCCTGTTCGACGGCTGCACCTATGAGCAGGGCGCCGTGCCCGTGGAGCCCGGCAGCCTCTTCGTGGCCTACAGCGACGGGCTGATCGAGCCGGAGAACGTGTACGGCGAAGAGTTCGGCGTGGACCGCCTGGCCGAGGAAGTTTCGCGCAACCGGTCGCTGGCCCCGCAGGACCTGGCCGAGCGCCTGGTGTGCGCCGCGGAGGAATGGGCCGGAACCGCCGAGCAGGCCGACGACATGACCGTCCTGGTGGCTCGCTTTGAATAGCACCGCGGCCCGCTCGCGCCTGCAACCATGAAAATCGTCACCGCAGCGGAGATGCGCGAAATCGACCGGCGCGCCGCGGCGGAACACGGCGTTCCCAGCCTGCAGCTCATGGAGAACGCCGCCACCCAGGCCGCCGCGTGCATTGCGCGGAGCTTCGCGGAATTTCGCCGCGAGCGCGTGGTAATTCTCTGCGGGAAGGGGAACAACGGTGGGGACGGCCTGGCGCTGGCGCGGCTGCTGCTGGAGCCCGGCGGGGGGCCGCAGCCCGCGGTGATTCTGGCCGCGGACCCGGCCGCGCTGCGCGGCGACGCAGCCACGAACCTCCAGCGCCTGCGCTCTGCCGGACTCGAGCCGCGCGTGGCCGCGACGGGGGAAGCGTGGGCCGCGGAATGCGCTGCGCTGGCCAACGCCAGCCTGATTGTGGACGCCGTGCTCGGCACCGGCTTGCACGCCGCCGCGGAGGGACTGGCGGCGGATGTCATCACTAGCGTGAACCGCCAGCGCGGGGCAACGCCCGTTCTCGCGCTGGATGTTCCTTCGGGGCTGCCGTCCGACGGGCCGCACACCGGCGGCCCCGTCATAGAGGCCACGCGCACGATTACCTTCGCCGCGCCCAAACGGAGCCTGGTTCTGGACCTGCACGCGCTGTATGTGGGCCAGCTCGAAGTCGCGGGCATCGGCACTCCATTCGATCTGATCGAAAAGGTCGGCAGTTCAAGCTGGCGCTGGAGCGAGCCCGGGGAGTTCCGCGGCCTGCCCCTGGTGCGGCGCGAGGACGCGCACAAGGGCGACTTCGGTCACGCCCTGATTGTGGCTGGCTCGCGCGGCAAGACGGGAGCGGCGGCCCTGGCGGGCATGGGCGCGTTGCGCGCCGGGGCCGGGCTGGTGACCATCGCCACGCCGGAGAGCGAGCTTCCCGTGGTAGCCTCTTTCGCTCCCGAGTACATGACCGAACCGCTGGCCGCCACCGAAGCGGGCGGCATCAGCCTGCGCGCGCTGGACTACGGCCGCATGGATACGCTGGCCGCGGGCAAGAGCGTGCTGGCGCTCGGCCCGGGCCTGGGCCAGGCGCCGGAGACGCAGGAGTTCATCCGTACAGTGGCGCGCGACGCCGCGCTGCCCCTGCTGCTGGACGCCGACGCCCTCAACGCCTTTGCCGGCCGCGCCGATGACTTGAAAGCCCGGGCCGCGCCGGCGCTGGCGCTTACACCGCACCCCGGGGAAATGGCCCGCCTGCTCGGGGCCACCGCCGGCGACGTGCAGCGCCGGCGTAACGAAGCTGCGCTGGAATCGGCGTCCCGCTGGAGCGCCTGCCTGGTGCTGAAGGGGCATCGCACGCTCATCGCCATGCCCGCCGGGGAACTGTGGTTCAACTCCACGGGAACGCCGGCCATGGCCAGCGGCGGCGCCGGCGACGTTCTTACGGGGATGCTCGCCGGACTAACGGCCCAGTTCGGCGCGCGGGACTGGGGCCGCGTGCTGGCACTGGGCGCGTGGCTGCATGGCATGGCCGGGTCGCTGGCCGCAGGCGGCCAGCAGACCATTGTGGCCTCGGACTTGGCCCGGTGCGTGCCCCTGGCGTACAAACTCCTGATGACCCATCTGCGAGATGACTTTCACTTCGACATCCACTGAGGAATCCATCGCCCGGGGCAGGGAACTGGCCCGGCGGTTGAAACCGCCGGTGCTGGTATTGCTCTCGGGCGAATTGGGGGCCGGCAAGACCACGCTGGCCAAAGGCATCATCAGCGGGTTGGGCGCGGCGCGCGAAGAGGACGTCACCAGTCCCACGTTCACTCTGGTGCATTCCTTTCGCGTCGCGGGTGGGTGGAAGGTCCATCACGTGGATTTGTACCGGGTGAGTGACCGCCACTCGCTCGAGACGCTGGGCCTCGAGGACATCCTCGACGAGCCGGCCATCGTCCTGGTGGAATGGCCCGACCGCCTCGCCGCGCTCGGAGGCCGGAGCAATTGGCCGGTCGTGCGCGTCGCGCTGACCCACTGCGCCGACGATTCCCGTCGCCTCGAGGTCACCGGCCTGTAAGCCACTCCGCGAACTGCCGCCCGCCGCGCGGCAGCGCCGGCGGTATTTTCCGGACCACCGCCCCAATGCGGCGCCCCAGCCACAGGCGGAGCCTAACCGGCCCCTACAGCCGGCAGGCCGGTTATCGCTATAATTGTCGCCGGAGGCGCAAGGGGTCCGGTGACTCTCCCGGCCTTCAAAGCCGGCGATCCCGACTTGTCGGGATGGTGGGTTCGACTCCCACACGTCTCCGCCACGCTTGGGGCCATGGAAGTCCCTGGATCGGCAGTTTGCACCCGTTGGCGAACGCGGAAGGCGGCTTGCCCACGCTCTGCAAAAGCACAACTCTGCGCCGCCGAGCTATGTTACGCTTTCTGGTGCCCGCCCGAAGATTCCCAGGCCACATCGCGCGGACAAGCCGGTCTGAGGAGTCGCCATGAAATACCAGGAAGCGATGCAGGCGTGGGGACGAGTGCTGGCCGGGCGCGCGCCCAGCCTGAGCATTGAAATCACCAAAGAATGTCCGTTGCATTGTCCGGGATGCTACGCCTATGAAGACCAGCACCTGGGCGGAGGCCCCACGCTGCGCCAGCTCTCCGACCGGCGCGGCGCGGAACTCGTGGAAGGGGTGCTGGAGGTGGTGGAGCGGCACCGGCCTTTGCACCTTTCCCTCGTCGGCGGAGACCCGCTGGTGCGCTGCCGCGAACTGGAAGTGCTGCTGCCGAAACTGAGCGCCAAAGGGATTTTCGTGCAGGTGGTGACCAGCGCGTTCCGGCCAGTCCCCGCGGCGTGGTCGGCCCTGCCGCGATTCAACCTGGTGGTCTCGATTGACGGGCTGCAACCCGAGCACGATGAGCGGCGCAAGCCGGCCACCTACGAACGCATCCTCCGGAACATCGCGGGGTGCAGCGCGGTGATCCACTGCACCATCACCAGCCAGATGATGACGCGCCCCGGATACCTCGAGGAGTTCCTGCAATTCTGGACCCCGCGCCCCGAGATCAAGAAGGTGTGGATGAGCATTTTTACCCCGCAGAAAGGCGATCGCCCGCCGGAGTGCCTGAGCCCGGCGCAGCGCGCGCAGGTGATCGAGGAGCTGCTGCGGCTGCGGGAGAGTTATCCCAAGCTGGACATGGCCAAAGCGCTCATCCAGGAGTTCGCGCGGCCTCCCCAAAGGCCCGAAGAGTGCATTTTCGCGCAAAGTACCTTGACCCTGAGCGCCGACCTGGAGACGCGCGTGACGCCTTGCCAGTACGGGGGAGACCCGGATTGCTCCCAGTGCGGATGCATCGCTTCGATGGGGCTGGCCGCGGTGGGACATCACCGCGTGCTGCCGGGCCTCACTGCGGGAATGATTTTCCAGTCGTCGCTGCGAATCGGGAGGCTGGTGGCCCGCTTCCGTCCTGCTAAGACCGCCGCACCGGCCGTGCCACTGAGAATCCTCCCCGCGTCGAACGCCGACTGACCTTCCCGGCCGGGACTGTCGGCGCACAATCACCGGAACAAACCACCACATGGCGCGAAACATCGGCAATCGGCAGAAGGTGGACGCGGGCAAAGAGGCGCGGCGGCTGGCCCGTCAGGTGGTGAAGGCGCCGGCCACGCGCGTCATTCCCGACAAACGCAAGAAACCGCCCCGGCACAAGAAGCGCCTGCTCGAAGACCAGCTATGAACTTGGAACCCAGAACTCAGGACTCAGAACTCCACGATTATTCACTTGACAAAAGTCCCGTTTCATGCCATGATTCCCTGGTCATGGTTAATGCCTACTTCTTCTTGGGTTTAGCCGAAGCCGCCGCCGCCCGGATGATTCGGCGTATATCCTTCTTCACCGAGGCCACCAGCTTCCGCGTCGGAACCCGTTCTAAGAGCTTTTTGCGTCCCTTCTCCATGCGAGGTGTCCTGTGAATCTAGTTGACGTACACACGATGTTCCCCACCGACGAAAAGTGCCGGGAATTGCTTGTCCGGCTCCGCTGGCCCGAGGGCGTCCGCTGCCCCCGCTGCAAGGCTGATGCAGTCAAGCTGGAAACCGAGAAGCAACTTTTCTACTGCAAGGACTGTGACTACCAATTCTCGGTAACAACCGGAACCATCTTCAACGACACCCACCTTCCCCTGTTCAAGTGGTTCGCTGCCACGATGCTCCTTTGCGAAGCGAAGAAGGGAATGTCGGCCTGCCAAGTTCAGCGCACCCTCGGAATGTCCTACAAGACTGCTTGGTATCTCTGCCATAGGATTCGCGCAGCGATGGCCGCCACTGAAAAGCCGATGCTCGACGGAACCGTGGAATTGGATGAAACCTACGTTGGCGGAGTCAATCGGGGCAAGGGCAAGGTCTGCCGTTGGGATAACAAAAAGGTTGTCGTCGGCATCCGCAAGCGCAACGGAGACCTGCGCTTCTTCCATGCCGAAGATGCCAAGAGCGGCACGCTGGCCCGGTACATCCGCGAGAACATCTCCGAGGATGTGGACGTGATTATCACTGACGACTTTTCCTCGCACCCGGTAGCCATGAAGAAGGCCGGGATCAAGAACCACAAGACCATCAACCACAGTCGGAAGGTTTATGCCATTGGAGATGTTCATACCAACACCGTGGAATCGGCCTTCTCGCTCTTGAAGCGCGGCATCATGGGAACATGGCACAAGGTTTCCGCGAAGCATCTCCCGGCCTATCTGGAAGAAATGACGTTCCGGTTCAACCGCCGCAAGCGTTCCGATTTGTTTTTGGATACGCTGCGTCATATGGTTACTGCTCCCGCTCTAACCTTTGAGCAACTGACTGCATAAGGGAGAGTCATATGTCTTGGTACAAAGTGACGATGCCCCTGAGCGAATGTGGCTTGTCGGGACGCGGCAAAGAGTTGCAGGACGCATTTGAGAAGAGTTTCATGGCCTACAAGGCTCCAAGAGATGCAGCGATGTTTTCCCAGCGCGATGATGCTTTTGAGAATAATCACTACTATTTTTCCCCAGGGGCGGCCAAGCTTATCTGTCCACTCATTGAGAGAATGGGGGGAGTGCAATGCGCCCCACCGCAAAACAAGGAGATGCCTAGCTTGCTCATACTTCTTGTTGGGCACGCTGACGCAAGAGAATCTCTGCTTCGATCTGCGGGAAATAGTTAAAAACGACGGCCCCCGCGTCGAATCCTTCAATGCTGCCATCCACGTAGATTCGGTATTCATGTTCCCCAACAACCACTTTGAACAATAGTCTCTTTTGCATTGGGCACACTCCATGCTAAGATTTGTGTGTCCGCTATTCAGCTTTCAAGCCCCGATGCCAGTCGGGGCTTTTTCTTTTTGCAGTGTTACAAAAATGACCCGCGAAAGTTCATCTTCAATGTTCCCAACAGAAACTCCCTTCTTGATTCCTGCGGGACCTTCCCTGTCGCGCAGGGTAAGGATGTCGGGCCCACCACTACATCGGTCAACACAGGTGTTGGCAACGGATACCATGTAAGCCCCGATGCGTTCTGCTTGTGCAATCTCCCGAATCTTGCTCCCCACCAGTGTGTCCAAATAGCGAATCACAGATGAATCTCCAACTCCAATGTACTCCCTGAAACCATGAACAACTTTTGTGCCGGAAGTGCGGATCAAAAATGGCTTGCGCCATGCGGAAGATGCTTTCGTTTGGAACGCAATCAAAACGGATTCTGGCCTTGCATTGCTTGAGCGGAGACAAGATTCAATTATTCTTTTTGCACTCTCATCATGCGGCCAGCGGAAAATCTGCTCAGTTATTTTCAAGGATAAAGAATCGGCAAGCACTTTGGCCTTGTCTGGGTCTCCCGCGTAAGTGATCCCAAAAGCCACGAGCACCTTCTCTCCTCGATGTAATGCCGATGCCACTTGATGCAGGGATACTTTTGTCTTTTCGTATTTCAGTCCCACATTATCTGTAATCTGTCTGTCGGCACAAAGCACCACACCATCGTTGCAGGTGAATCCTAAGCCTATCGTCACGGCCCTGTGCTCCCGTGGCCGCTCTCGCTTATACTTTCGTAGCGGCTTAGGGTTCATTTACCACCCCCAGCCGCTTTTGTAAAGTGAATAATCCTGAGAACTCAGAACCGCTCCGTTGACATCCCCCGTGACTCTCGTGTTTCCAGCCGGTCACCGCCCGAAATGCGGCGGCCTTCTCTGAAATCTGAAATCTGATATGTGAAATCCTCTAATCCTCTCGACAAGACCTGGAAGAGTCTAACAGCTTGTTGAAGAACCCCGAAGGTTGTCATTCCGAGCCGCCGCAGGCGGCGAGGAATCTGCATTTCCTGGCGTGGTTCTGCAAAATGCAGATCCCTCGCTTCGCTGGGGATGACAGTCAACAGCACTGTTTCAACAAGCTGCTAAGGGTGACAACGGGTCAACTTAGAACCAAGCGAAGAATCCAAGGACTGGGACTCAGAACAATGCAACTAAACCAACCGGGAGTTCTTCTCCTGAGTCTGTAGTCCTGAGTTCGCAGTTCTGAGCGGGCGAGGGCTCCGCGCCGCGGAGCTTAGTTCTTCGAGCCTCAACCGGGTTTGTAGTCGGGGATGGACTCGCCGGGGAGGAACACGGGCGCCGCGGGCGCGCCCAAATGCTCGGCAATCTCCGCGGAAATCTTCTCGAGGTCTTTCTTCACGAAGCCGGCGCCGCTGACTTTCGTCTTGCCGTCGATTCCCACCAGCAGCACGGTGGGCACGTTGGCCAGGCCGTAGGCGTTCGAGGCCGGGTAGCCTTCGCCGTCCAGCAGCGCGGGGAAGGTCAGCTCATATTCCTGCCAGAACTCGTGCGTATCGCGCGCATCGTCCTGGGAGATGCCCAGGAAGGAGACGCGGTCGTTGCCGTAGGCCTGGTGCATCCGCTCGATGAACGGCAGCGTGTACTGGCACACGGGGCAGCTCACCTTCAGGAAGGCCACCACCGCCGGCCCGCGCTGGAGCGCGCTCCCCAGCGAGCAGCGCAACCCATTGGTATCCACCAGCGAAAAGTCCGGCGCGGTGTGTCCCACGGCAACCTTGGTCATGATGCGGCCCCCGAAGAGTCTGTTCCACAGCCACGCGATGCCCACGGCGCCATTCTAGCGCAGGGCGGGGACTCAGTGAATGGTGCGGGTCTTGCGCTGCAGGTAATCCATCAGCAGGTACTGGCCCAGGTTGTAGGGCGTAGTGAAGTAGGCTTTGCCGCGGCACAGCTCGGTCACTTGCTGCACGAAGTGGATCAGGCTGTAGTCGCTGGCCAGCATGAAGGTGTTGATCAGGATCCCGGCGCGCTTGCACTTGGCTACTTCCTGCATGGTCTCGCTGACCACGAAGGGATCGAGGCCGAAGGCGTTCTTGTAGATGCGGCCGTCGGGCAGCGTGAGCGCGGAGGGCTTGCCGTCGGTGATCATCACGATCTGGCGCATGTCTTTCTTCTGCCGCAGCAGGATGCGCTGGGCCAGCCGCAGGCCCTCGCGCGTATTGGTGTAGTAGGGCCCCACCTGGGCGCGGGCCAGTTGCCCCAGCGGCATTTCCTCGGCGCTGTCGTGGAAGAGCACCAGGTGCAGCGAATCACCGGGATACTGCGTGCGGATCAGGTGCGACAGGGCCAGGGCCACGCGCTTGGCAGGCGTAAAGCGGTCTTCGCCGTAGAGGATCATGCTGTGGCTGCAATCGAGCATCAGCACCGTGGCGCAGGAGCTCTGGTACTCGCACTGGTGCACCGCCAGGTCGCGGTAGTCGAGCGGAAGCGGCAGCCGGGCGCCCTCGCGGCGAATGGCGCTGGAGAGCGTCGCGCTGATGTCCAGGTTGAGCGTGTCGCCGAACTCGTACGGACGTGAGGCGCCGCCGGATTCGATGCCGGTGGCCAAGTCGCGCGTGTCGTGGCGGCCGAAGCTCGAACGCCCCAGCGAGCCCAGCAGGTCCTTCAGCGTCTTGAAGCCGAGGAAGTCCAGGGCCTTGTCGGTGATTTCGAAGCGCGCCTGCTCCCGTTCACCGGGGGCCGCGATTGAACCGCGGGGCGCCTGGTCGGGCGGCGGGGTGATTTGCGGCTGCTGGGGGGAGATGTAGCCTTCGCGGGCCAGACGCTCGATCAGTTGGTCGAGCAATTCGCGCAACTGCTCGTTCTGCGCCGGGTCGGGGTTCTCCAGCAACTGTGGCAGCAGCTCCGGCGGCAGCAGGTCGCCCTGTTCGAGCGCCTGCAAGATGGCCTGCCGCAATTGCTCCAGGGTGCGCTCCGGGTCGAACTCCGAAACGCCGTAGTACATGGATGGGAAGCCGCTGTGGAGGAAGTAGTCGCCCAGCCGGTGGACCAGTTCCTGCAAGTCCACCTCGTCCCACGGCTCGCCGGTGTAGCGGCTGTAGCGGATGTATCTCATCGCCTGAACGGCCTGATGCAGCCAACCGCGAACGGCACAGAAATGCTCCCCCGCGCATCAGTTGAACTGTCGGCGCTGGCGCGGGGGGATCAGCGGCTCGGCGGGACCCGCGGGACGCGGCGGCTTGGGCGCGTCGGCGTAGAAGCCGCGCTCTTCGCTGCGCCCGATGCGCTTGTGCGCCCACAGCCCTTCCAGCACGAACTCGGCGGCGGCGGCCTGCGCCTCGAGGCCGGGCTGCGCGCCGGTGAGCCCGCCGGTGCACTCCAGCAGGCCCTGAATCTTCCGGAGCTGGGCGTGCACCGCGGCGGCGCGTTGCGAGTCGTCCAGTTTCAATTCGCCGCCCATCTCGAACCATTGCACCACGGGCTTCAGGTCCGCGTCGGCGAAGTATTTGTCGAAGATGCGGCCGATGGCGCCGCGGATCAGCTCGCGGGAGATCTGCTCGGCGCCCTTCAATTCGCCCTCGTACTCGAGCTCCAGCTTGCCGGTGAGCGCGGGGAGCGCGGCATAGACGTCGCCCACGCGCACCGTGACGGAGTCTTCGCCGTGTTGCGCGGCGCGGCGCTCGGCGTTGCTTACGGCGTTTTCCAGGCAACTGATGGGCAGGCGCTGGCTCACGCCGCTGCGGCGGTCCACGCGCTTGTCTTCGCGCGCCAGAAAGGCGATCTGCTCGATGATCTCGCGCACGTACCGGGGAACCTCCGCGCCGCGCGCGGCCTCGCGGGCCACCCAGGCCTCCTGCGCGGTGATGGCCATGCCTTCGTCAAGCGAGGCCGGGTAATGCGTTCGAATCTCCGAGCCGATGCGGTCCTTCAGCGGCGTGATGATCTTCCCGCGCGCCGTGTAGTCCTCCGGGTTGGCGGTGAACACCAGGAGCACGTCCAGCGGCAGGCGCAACGGATAGCCCTTAATCTGCACATCGCCTTCCTGCATAATGTTGAACAGGCCCACCTGGATCTTGCCGGCCAGGTCGGGCAGCTCGTTGATGGCGAAGATGCCGCGGTTGGCGCGGGGCAGCAGCCCGTAATGGATGGTGAGTTCGTCGGCCAGGTCCCGCCCGGTGCGGGCGGCTTTGATGGGGTCAAGGTCGCCGATCATGTCGGCCATGGTGACATCCGGCGTCGCCAGCTTCTCGACGAAGCGGTGTCCCGGCTCCAGCCAGGCGATGGGCGTGGCGTCGCCCCGCTCGGCCACCAGCGCCCGGCAACCGCGGCAAATGGGGCGGTAGGGATTGTCGTGAATCTCGCAACCGGCAATGCACGGCAATGCCGGATCGAGCAGCGCGGTCAGGCCGCGCAGGATGCGGCTCTTGGCCTGTCCGCGCAATCCCAGCAGGATGAAGTTATGGCGGGCCAGCAGCGCGTTGACGATGTGCGGCTCCACCGTGTCTTCGTAGCCGTGAATGCCGGGGAAGAGCGGCTGACGCGCTTGCAACTGCCGCAGCAGGTTCTGGCGCATTTCGCTCTTCACCGTGCGGCCGCCCAGGCGCGTTTCACCCCACGCGCTGCTGCGCAACTCGCCCAGCGTCGCTGGATATTTGGTCACTTGCTCTCGGCCCGGCCCTGGTGAACTCCCGCTCCCAAACTCTCAAACTCAGCAGCTTTTTGCAACTCAGGACGGGCCCTTCCCCCGCAGCCCGTGACCATTTCCCCCGGCGACGCGCTTGACGCGTTTCTGGTGAGCGACTTGCGGGATCCATTCCGCCAGGCGTCTGTGGAGCAGTTCGCGGCGGAGCTCCTCGCCGTGCGCTTCGAGCAGTGCCTGCTGGAAGTCCAGGCTCAGCGGCAACTCGCCGGCCATGGCCCAGGCTACCGACGGCACCTCGTCCGCATCCAGCGGGGGCGGCGGCTGATGGAAAAGCAGGTCGTGGATGCGTTCGTAGTCCGCCACTAGCGCTGGCGGAGCGGGCCTTTCCTGCGGCGCGGGCTCGTCCAGAAAGGTTATGTCAGCTTCGTAGTAAGACTTCTCCTCGATCACCTGGGCCACGTGGAACCTGCGCTGGCCCAGGGCGAGGATGTCCAAGCGGCCGTCCTCGTATTCCTTCAGGAGCTCGGCGACCAGGGCGGTGCATCCGGTGGCCACTATGCCCTGCGGGCGTTGCAGCACGACCCCGAACTCCCGCTCCTCGCCCAGACACAAGCGGATCATCTCCTTGTACCGCGGCTCGAAAATGTGCAACGGCAACGTGGCCCCGGGGAAGAGCACCACTTCCAGCGGAAAAAGTGGGATGCGTTCGGTCATATGGCTTCCGCGCTGGCCGGTTGAGCCGCATCAAACGCCCAGGCTATGCAAGGCCTCTTCCATCTCCGCGGCGGCGTGCGCGTTGCCGGATTGTTGTGCCGCGGCAATTCCTTCACGAAAGGCCCGGCGGGCGTCCTCGTGGAGCCCCATCCGCGCCAGAAGCTGTCCGTATTGCTGGTGACCGGCCACGTACCCCGGATGCGCGGCCAGCAGTTGCCGGAAGTGGGCCAGAGCGGCGTGGGTGTCGCCGGAGTTGGCGCACTCCAGGGCCAGCCCGTAGCGCGCAAACGCGTCGCCCGGTTGCGCGGCCACAATGCCTTCCAGCACTTCACGGCGGGACTTGGACGCCGGGGTGCTCATGGGGCCCGTCTCATGGACGCCTTTACCTTTCCACTCCTAGCCTTTACCATTCCACCAGCTTATGGCTACAAAAGCAAAGAGTGCGCCGGTCCAGAACGCGCGCCTGCCCGCCAAGAGGGTCAGCGAGTCACGCTCGGAGATGGTCGAAGTGGTGCTGCCCAACGACGCCAACCCGCTCGGGGCCATGCTCGGCGGCCGGCTGATGCACCTGATGGACATCGCCGGAGCTATCGCCGCGCACCGGCATTGCAACAGTTACGTGGTCACCGCTTCGGTGGACTACGTGGATTTTCGCTCGCCGGTGCGCGTGGGGGAAGTGGTGATCCTCAGGTCCAGCGTCAATCGCGTGTGGCGCACTTCGCTCGAAGTGGGTGTGAAGGTGTTCTGCGAGAACTACCTGACGCGCGAGCTGCGCCACACGTCCAGCGCCTACCTCACCTTCGTGGCCGTGGACGAACAGCGCCGCCCCATCCTGGTGCCGCCGCTCAAGCCCGAGACCGCCGCCGACCGCCGCCGCTTCCGGGAGGCCGCCATTCGCCGCAAGTTCCGCCTGGCCCAGCGCCATCGGCGGATCAGCCGCACTCGCCCCAAGTAAACGAGTGCAGCGGGATTGGCCTATGGAGTTAGCCTGGCGGGCCATGCCGGATTGGCGGTTGCCGGCGCGGACGTTCAACCCGCCGTACTCGACCCGGCGCGGTGAGATGCCGCCGGACCTGGCGCAACACCCGCAAGAACATGGCCGGCGTCAGCCGCCCGGTCTGCGTGTTCTGCTGGCTGGGGTGATAGGCGGCAAAGAGCCGGGGGCCGGCAACTCCGCGGGGACTTGAGGCTGGCCCGCGCGGAGCTGTATCCCTCCCGGCGCCTCCAACGGCGAGCGGCGGCAGGTGGAAGCGCGCCCCATGCGCGAAGCGAAATGCGCTGCGGCTGGTGATAAGCCCGCGCTCCTGCCAGCACGCCAGCACACCATCGAACGCGATGCGTCCCAGGGCCAGCACGGCACGCGGACGCAGCAGGTCCAATTCGCGCTGAAGATAGCTGCGGCAGTTGGCGATCTCGCCGGGCGTGGGCTTGTTCCCCGGTGGCGCGCAACGCGCCACGGCAGTGATATAGGCCCCGCGCAGGAGCAGCCCGTCGTCGCGGCGCCGGGAAGCGGCTTGCGACGCGAAGCCGGCGCGGTGCAGAAGCGCGTACAAGAAATCGCCGCTGCGGTCGCCGGTGAACATGCGGCCGGTGCGGTTGGCGCCATGGGCGGCGGGCGCCAGGCCCACGATCAGCAGCCCGGCCCGCGCGTCGCCATACCCGGTCACAGGGCGGCCCCAGTAGTCCCAGTCGAGATAGGCCCGGCGCTTTACGCGCGCCATTCGCGTGCAGTGCCGGCGTAACCGCGGGCAGCGCTGGCACGCGACGACTTGCGCGTTGAGCAGCGCAAGTCGGCGCTCTACGGCGACCATCGCAGCGATTGGCCGTGTTTTCATCGGGCGCGATTCTATCCCATGTTTCCATTCGCCCCGTTTTGCGGTAGCCTTCGCGCCATGAAGCCACGCGGTGCCATCCGCCCGCCGGGAGGTGGTCTCTACAGGTTGGCGATGCTGCTGGGCGTCGCCCTGTGGGCGGCGGCAGTTGCCTTACCGCGGCAAACGACAGCTCCGCCGCAGAAGGCTGCCGCCGCAAGAGCGCCACTGCCGCGCGTAACCATCGCCACGGACCTGGGCGAGATTGTCGTGGAGTTGGAACCCGAAAGGGCCCCGGTCACGGTGGCCAATTTTTGGCGTTACATGGACGCGGCTTACTACGACGGCGGCCGCTTCCATCGGACCGTAACACTCAACCCCGACAACCAGCCCAACAACAAGGTGAAGATCGAAGTCATTCAGGCCGGGCCGCGGCCGGGTGTGGAGCTTTTCCCGCCCCTTGCTCTCGAACGCACCAGCCAGACCGGCCTGCGGCACGCCGACGGCGCCATTTCCATGGGCCGCACCGACCCGGATACGGCACGGGGCGACTTTTTCATCTGCGTGGGCCGCCAGCCGGAGCTGGACTTCGGCGGCGCGCGCAACCCGGACGGCCAGGGCTTTGCCGCGTTCGGCCGGGTGGTCCGTGGCATGGATGTGGTGCGCCGCATCCACCTGGCGCCGGTGGAGGCCCAGCGCCTCACGCCGCCGGTGAAGATTCACTCCATCCGGCGCAGGAGTTGAGCCGGCGGCAGACAAGGCGGCGCCGGCGAACTTCCGCTTGACCAGCGAAGCGCCGGGCGTTAGATTCTGATAATCGTCGGGCGAACCACCACCGGGAGGAGTTCCATGAAACTGACACAACTGCTCTGCCTGCTGTGCGCCGGCACGTTGGCCGGAGGAGTTGCCGCGCAGCGCGGCCAACGCGCGGATGAGCGCGCCGGAGAGCCTGGAGGCGCGCGCCTGTCCAGCGTGCCCCGGCTGGTCAAGTTCGGCGGACGGGTGGGCCTTGCGGCGCGGCCGGCCGCGGCCACGGATCCGGACGCGCCCATTGCCGGGGTCAGCGTCACTTTCGCCGTTTACGCCGAGCAGGAGGGCGGCGGGGCGCTGTGGCAGGAGACTCAGAACGTGGCGCTGGATGCGGAGGGGCGCTACAGCGTGCTGCTGGGCGCGGCGTCGCGCGAGGGCATGCCCGCGGAACTGTTCGCGACCGGCGAGGCGCGCTGGCTCGGGGTGCGCGTGAAC
>Ga0187892_10001222_pt1 | contig 60240 bp, 48 predicted proteins | sample MA1701073metaG_FD_139345 | JGI IMG/M metagenome (GOLD analysis project Ga0187892, IMG submission 139345) | Bio-ooze microbial communities from a basaltic lava cave in the Kipuka Kanohina Cave System on the Island of Hawaii, USA - MA170107-3 metaG ...
AATCTCTGCTGCCATGCCGATGCTCTCGCCCAGCGTGGGGTGGGGGTGGATGGTCTTGCCGATGTCCACCGCGTCGGCGCCCATCTCGATGGCCAGGGCGATTTCGCCGATCATGTCGCCGGCATGGGTGCCGACGATGCCGCCGCCCAGGATCTTGCCGTGGCCGTGCGCCTCGGGGCTGTCGTCGAACAGCAGCTTGGTGTAGCCTTCGTCGCGGCCGTTGGCGATGGCGCGGCCCGAAGCGGTCCAGGGGAACAGACCCTTCTTGACCTGGATGCCCTGCTCCCTGGCCTGGTCTTCGGTGAGGCCCACCCAGGCGATTTCGGGGTCGGTGAAGGCCACGCTGGGAATCACGCGGGCGTTGAAGGCGGCGCTGGCCAGTTCCTTGTTGCCCTGCTGTTCACCGGCCGCCACTTCGGCCGCCACATGGGCTTCGTGCACCGCCTTGTGCGCCAGCATGGGCTGGCCCACGATGTCCCCGATCGCGAAGATATGGGGCACGTTGGTGCGCATCTGGATGTCCACCGGGATGAAGCCGCGGTCGGTCACCGTCACGCCGGCCTTGTCGGCGGCTATCTTCTTGCCGTTGGGGCTGCGGCCCACGGCCTGCAGCACCAGGTCGTAGAGCTGCGGCTCTTTCGGCGCCTGCTCGCCTTCGAAGCTGACCAGAATGCCGTCCTGGGTCGCTTGCGCGCCCACGGTCTTGGTCTTGAGCATGATGTTGTCAAAGCGCGGCGCGTTCATCTTCTGCCAGACCTTGACCAGGTCGCGGTCGGCGCCCGTCATCAGGCCATCGAGCATTTCCACCACATCCAGCCTTGCGCCCAGCGTGGAATACACCGTGCCCATCTCCAGGCCGATGATGCCGCCACCCAGCACCAGCATGCGCTTGGGGCTGCTGGCCAGATTCAGCGCGCCTGTGCTGTCGACCACGCGCGGGTCATCGGGCATGAAGGGCAGGCGCACGGCCTGCGAACCGGCGGCGATGATGCAGTGCTTGAACCGAACCGTCTGGCTCTTGCCGGTCTTTTCCTGCGCCGCGCCCGCGGTTTCCTCGACCTGCACATGGTGAGGATCGAGGAACGAGCCGTAGCCGCGCACCACCGTCACCTTGCGCATCTTGGCCATGGCGCTGAGGCCGCCGGTGAGCTTGCCCACCACCTTGGCCTTGTGCGCGCGCAGCTTGTCGAGGTCGACCACCGGTTGGCCGAAGCTCACGCCCAGCGCCTCGAAGTGGCTGACCTCGTCCATCACGGCCGCCACATGGAGCAGCGCCTTGGACGGGATGCAGCCGACGTTCAGGCAGACACCGCCCAGCGTGGCGTAGCGCTCGACCAGCACCACCTTCAGGCCCAGGTCGGCCGCGCGGAAGGCCGCCGAATAACCACCGGGGCCGGCGCCCAGGACCAGCATGTCGCATTCGAGGTCGGCGCCGCCGGCGTAGCTGGACGCTACAGAAGTGATAGCGGTCTGCACCGGCGCTGCCTGGGCTGGAGCCGGCCTTGGCTCCGAAGTCGGAGCGGGCGCTGCCGCGGCCGCCGCAGCGCCTTCGGCCTCGAGCAGCAGGACGACCGAGCCCTCGGCGACCTTGTCGCCGAGCCTGACCTTGAGTTCCTTGACCACGCCGGCGTGGCTGGACGGAATCTCCATCGAGGCCTTGTCGGATTCGACCGTGATCAGGCTCTGCTCGGCCTTGATGCTGTCGCCGGGCTTGACCAGCAGCTCAATGACGGCCACTTCGGAAAAATCGCCGATGTCCGGCACCTTGACTTCTACCAGGCTCATTTCCATACCCCCACGCTTGTCGCTGCGCGTACTGCGCTGCCCCCCGAGGGGGCCTTCGCCCCTTGGGGCTGCCCTGCGGTGCTCATTTGGAACCTTTCAATTTCATCGTAAACATGTCGACAGGGCCGCCCGAGTTCCGGTCGAACTCGCAACCGGCCAGTACGCCGATCTCGGCGACCTCGCGGGCGGTTTTGGTTTTGGCATAGATGGCATGCATGGCGCCCAGCGCGAAGCTGCGGCCCGAGCCTATGCCCCAGAATTCCTTGAACTCGAACACTTCGCGGTAGCTGTACAGCCCGTAGATGCCGGTGGCGTTGGCAATCACCACGCTGAACTGGCTGGACTCATAGGGGTCGTTTTCCTCTTCCTTGGTTTGCAGGAAAAACAGCTCCTTGAGCAGCGGGTGCAGCTTGGTGAAGGTGTCGAATACCTCGTCCTTGCTGCCCAGCAGCAGTTGGTCCTTGGGCAAGGCCAGCATGGCCTTGCGCAACACCGGAAAATGGGCCACCGTGCCGGCCATGCCCACATAGCTCTGCCCGGCCGGCGTGTCCACCGTGAAGATCTTGTTGTTGTCCTCGAAGCGGTGCGGCAGCCGGGTGTCGCCAAACGTCACCAGTGTGTCGGCGGCCATGGCAACCTGCCCGGCCTTCCTGACCACGACGACGGTGGTCATGCCCCAGTCTCCGCCGGGCCGCCCCAAGGAGACTTGCGCCCCCCTGGGGGGCAGTGAGTACACAGCGTGACGACCGTGGGGGCTGTCATAACAGCACGCGGCGGAAGTCAGCGAGGATTTGGCCCAGGTACGCGTTGAAGCGCGCAGCCGCAGCGCCGTCGATCACGCGGTGGTCCCAGCTCAGCGACAACGGCAGCATCAGGCGCGGCTGGAAAGCCTTGCCGTCCCACACGGGGTCGGTCTGGCTCTTGCAGACACCGAGAATGGCGACCTCGGGCGCATTGATGATGGGCGTGAAATAACGCCCGCCAATGCCGCCCAGCGACGAGATGGTGAAGCAGGCACCCGACATGTCGGCCGGCCCCAGCTTGCCGTCACGCGCCTTCTTAGCCAGCTCACCCATCTCCTGGGAGATCTGCAGCACGCCCTTCTTATCGGCGTCCTTGATCACAGGCACGACCAGGCCGTTGGGCGTATCGGCCGCAAAACCGATGTGGAAGTACTGCTTGAGAACGATCTGCTCGCCGTCCAGCGACGAATTGAACTCGGGGAATTTCTTGAGCGCGGCCACGCAGGCCTTGATCAGGAAAGCAAGCATGGTGACCTTGACGCCCGACTTTTCGTTTTCCTTGTTGGTCGCCACGCGGAAGGCTTCGAGCTCGGTGATATCGGCATCGTCGTGGTTGGTGACGTGCGGAATCATGACCCAGTTGCGGTGCAGGTTGGCGCCGCTGATCTTCTTGATGCGGCTCAGATCCTTGCGCTCGATGGGGCCGAACTTGGTGAAATCGACCTTGGGCCAGGGCAGCAGGCCCAGGGCCTCGCCGCCACCGGCGGCCGGGGCTTTGGCGGCGGCCGCCTTGGTCTGGGCTGCGCCCGACATCACGGCACGCGTGAAGTTCTGCACATCGTCCTGCGTGATGCGGCCCTTGGGACCTGTGCCCTTGACTTCCTCCAGCGGCACGCCCAGCTCGCGCGCGAACTTGCGCACCGAGGGTGAGGCATGCGGCAGGCCCACGGGCAAGCTGGTTGGCTCGTGTACCGGCGCCAGGCCCCCTCCCCCGCCGGGGGAGGGTTGGGGTAGAGGCGGTGTCGCAGTGGCAGGAGCAGCGGCAGCGGCAGCGGCAGGCATTGCCCCCACCCTGCCCTCCCCCACCGGGGGAGGGGAAGACGCGGCGCCTTCGAGCACCGCCACCAGGTCGCCGATGTTGACCTTGTCGCCGAGCTTGACCTTGAGTTCCTTGAGCACGCCGGCGGCCGAAGACGGAATCTCCATCGAGGCCTTGTCGGACTCGACCGTGATCAGCGACTGCTCGACCTTGACGGCGTCGCCGGGCTTGACCAGCACTTCGATCACCGCCACGTCCTTGAATTCACCGATATCGGGCACTCGCACTTCAATGGCAGCCGGTTGAGCGCTGAGCGTTGGGCGTTCGGCGATGGGCGCGGGCGCCGGGACCGCAGGCTGTTCACGCTCAACACTCAACGCTGAACTCTCAACCCCTGCGGCTTCGAGCAGCAACACGACCGACCCCTCGGCCACCTTGTCGCCGAGTTTGACCTTGAGCTCCTTGACCACGCCCGCCTGGCTGGATGGGATCTCCATCGAAGCCTTGTCTGACTCCACCGTGATCAGCGACTGCTCGGCCTTGACCATGTCGCCGGGCTTGACGAGCAGCTCAATGACCGCCACTTCGTCGAAGTCCCCAATGTCAGGGACCTTGATTTCTACCAATGCCATGTTCTTGTCTCCGGTTCTTATGCGTAGAGCGGATTGATCTTGTCGGCGTCGATGCCGTATTTCTGGATCGCCTCGGCCACCTTGGCCACCGGCACCGCGCCTTCTTCGCTCAGCGCCTTGAGGGCCGCCACCACAATGTAATGGCGATTGACTTCGAAATGCTCACGCAGCTTGCTGCGGAAGTCGCTGCGGCCAAAGCCGTCGGTGCCCAGCACCTTGTAGGTACGGCCCCTGGGAATGAAGGGGCGGATCTGCTCGGCATAGGCCTTCATGTAGTCGGTCGAAGCGACCACCGGACCGCTGTGCTGCTCCAGCTGCTGCGCCACAAAGGGCACACGCGCTGTCGCGGTCGGATGCAGCAGATTCCAGCGCTCGGCGTCCTGGCCGTCGCGCGTGAGCTCGTTGAAGCTCGGGCAGCTCCAGACGCTGGCGGCCACGCCCCAGTCCTTGTCGAGCAATTCCTGCGCGGCGATCGACTCGCGCAGGATGGTGCCGCTGCCCAACAACTGCACCTGCGGGGTCTTGGCCTTGACCTTGGCCGTCGCGGGCTTGCACAGGTACATGCCCTTGATGATCTGCTCTTCCGTGCCTTGGGTCAGGCCGGGCATCGGATAGTTTTCGTTGAGCAGGGTCAGGTAATAGAACACGTTGTCCTGCTTCTCGACCATGCGCTTCAAGCCATGGTGCAGGATCACGCCGACCTCGTGCGCAAAGGTCGGGTCGTAGCTCACGCAGTTGGGGATGGTGTTGGCCATGATGTGGCTGTGGCCGTCTTCGTGCTGCAGGCCTTCGCCATTGAGCGTGGTGCGCCCCGAAGTGCCGCCCAGCAGGAAGCCGCGCGCCTGCATGTCGCCGGCCGCCCAGGCCAGGTCGCCGATGCGCTGGAAGCCGAACATCGAGTAGTACACATAGAACGGCACCATGATGCGGTTGCTGGTGCTGTAGCTCGTGGCCGCCGCGATCCAGCTGCTCATGCCGCCGGCTTCGTTGATGCCTTCCTGCAGGATCTGGCCGGCCTTGTCTTCCCGGTAGTACATCACCTGGTCCTTGTCGACCGGGGTGTATTGCTGCCCCTCCGGGTTGTAGATGCCGATCTGGCGGAACAGGCCTTCCATGCCGAAAGTGCGGGCCTCGTCCACCAGGATGGGCACGACGCGCGGGCCCAGGGCCTGGTCACGCAGCAGCGTGGTCAGGAAGCGCACATAGGCTTGCGTGGTGGAAATTTCGCGGCCTTCAGCGGTCGGCTCCAGCACGGCCTTGAAGGTTTCCAAGGCCGGCACGGTGAAGCTCTCGTCGGCCTTGGTGCGGCGGTGCGGCAGGTAGCCGCCCAGCGCCTTGCGGCGCTCGTGCAGGTACTTCATCTCCGGCGTGTCGTCAGCCGGCTTGTAGAACGGCAGCTTGGGCAGCTCGCTGTCGGGAATCGGGATGTTGAAGCGGTCGCGGAAGGCCTTGATGTCTTCGTCCGTGAGCTTCTTGGTCTGGTGCACGGCCATCTTGCCCTCGCCCGCCTTGCCCATGCCGAAGCCCTTGACGGTCTTGATCAGCAGCACCGTGGGCTGGCCCTTGTGGTTCACGGCAGCGTGGTAGGCCGCATAGACCTTCTGCGGGTCGTGGCCGCCACGCTTGAGGTTCCAGATGTCGTCGTCGCTCATCTTGGCCACCATCTCCAGCGTGCGGGGGTCGCGGCCAAAGAAGTTCTTGCGCACATAGGCCCCGTCGTTGGCCTTGAACGCCTGGTAGTCGCCGTCGACCGTGTCCATCATGATCTTGCGCAGGGCGCCGTCCTTGTCGCGCGCCAGCAACGGGTCCCAGTTGCTGCCCCAGATCAGCTTGATGACGTTCCAGCCCGCGCCGCGGAACTCGCCTTCGAGCTCCTGGATGATCTTGCCGTTGCCGCGGACCGGGCCGTCCAGGCGCTGCAGATTGCAGTTGATGACGAAGATCAGGTTGTCGAGGTTTTCACGCGCGGCCAGGCCGATCGCGCCCAGCGATTCGACTTCGTCCATCTCGCCGTCGCCGCAGAAGACCCAGACCTTGCGGTTCTCGGTGTTGGCAATGCCGCGCGCCTGCAGGTATTTCAGAAAGCGAGCCTGGTAAATCGCCATCAGCGGCCCCAGGCCCATGGACACCGTGGGGAACTGCCAGAACTCGGGCATCAGCTTGGGGTGCGGGTAGCTCGACAGGCCCTTGCCATCGACTTCCTGGCGGAAGTGGAGCAACTGCTCTTCGGTGAGCCGCCCTTCGAGGTAGGCACGGGCATAGACGCCGGGCGACACATGGCCCTGGATGAAGAGGCAGTCGCCGCCGTGATTCTCGCTCTCGGCATGCCAGAAATGGTTGAAGCCGGCGCCGAACAGATGCGCCAGCGAGGCAAACGAGCCGATGTGGCCACCGAGGTCTCCGCCGTCTGCCGGGTTGTGGCGATTGGCCTTGACCACCATGGCCATCGCGTTCCAGCGCATGTAGGCGCGCAGGCGCTCTTCGATTTCCAGGTTGCCGGGGCAGCGCTCCTCCTGGTCGGTCTCGATGGTGTTGACATAGCCAGTGGTGGCCGAGAACGGCTGGTCGATGCTGTGCTGGCGTGCATGCTCGAGCAGTTGCTCCAACAAGAAGTGGGCTCGCTCGGGGCCCTCGCTTTCGATCACGGCGGACAGGGCGTCCATCCATTCACGGGTTTCCTGGCTGTCCGCGTCGTTGGCGGCAGAACCGAACAGGTTGTCGGGGTTGGCTGACATGGGGTGTCTCCTGAAGGTTGTCACGTAATTTAGTACGGTCACCCTAGTTTCTCACAGTTTTCCTGTAATTTCAAATAGTGCCTATTGATTTCATATTGTGAACTAGAGCGCGCATTCAACCGTGTCCCCGTATATCCCGCACAGTGATGTGTGACGGCCCGTCACCTACACTTCGCTAATGCAGCCAAGCCCTCCGGACACTCCGTCGAGTTCCATCGCCGTCCAGCCGCTGGCCTGGTGGCGCAGTTGGTGGAAACGCCAGACGCCCACCCGTCAGGATCGCGTCGCCATGCTCGCCCCGCTGGCCTCCGTGGTGCTGTTCCTGGCAGCCATTGCCGCGGCGTTCTGGTACTTGCGGGTCGAGGAAATGGACCGCGAGCAGGAAGCCGTCAAGCGCGACGTCGAATACGCGCAGCAAAGGGTGCGCCTGCGCCTGCTCGAGCGGCAGGAGCAGCTGATGCGGCTGGCACGTGATGTCTCGAACAAGGAGATCGACCCCGAGGACTTCGTCGGCCGCGCCGAGTCGCTGGTCAGCCAGTACCCCGAGCTGCAGGCCCTCACCTGGGTCAACGACCGGCGCCGCGTCATTGCGAGCCAAGCCTCGCCCAGTGCCTCGGTGGCACAGCAGCGCCAGCCGGGCGAGGCCCTGAGGCTGGGCGACACCGAGAACAGCTACGGCCTGGCCCGCGACCTGCAACAGCCGGTCTATGCTCAGCCTACCGCAGCCAGCGAGCAGCAAGCCCTGCTCCAGCTGCACATCCCGCTGTCCGACCTTGGCCGGTTCTCGGGCGTGGTGCTCGGGGAATACTCGCTCGACGGACTGCTGCGCTACGGCGTGCCAACGGAAATCTCGGCCAAGTATGCCGTCGCCCTGCTCGATGGCAACAACCACTTGCTCGCGGGCACGACGGTCCCGGCGCGCAATCCCGCCACGCGGCTGCTGCCCTGGGTCGATCCCCCCAACGAATACGAAGTCCCGGTCTCGCCGGTGGGCAACGGCCTGATCATCCGGGCCCAGGCCTACCGCACCTCGCTGGGCGTGATCGGCAGCGGCCTGTTCTGGCTGGTCGGCGCCCTGAGCGCGATGACGGCCTGGATGCTGATCGCCACCTGGCGCCACACGCGGCGACGCATGCAGGCGCAGCACGCGCTGGTGGCGGAAACCAACTTCCGCCGCGCCATGGAAAACTCCATGCTGACCGGCATGCGCGCGCTGGACCTGCAGGGCCGCATCACCTATGTCAACGCCGCCTTCTGCCAGATGACGGGCTGGAGCGAGGCCGAGCTGGTGGGCCGCACCCCGCCCTTCCCTTACTGGCCCGAGTCCGACCGCGAAACGCTGGCGGCCCGGCTCGACGACGAGCTCAGCGGGCGCACCACGCCCGGCGGCTTCCAGGTTCACGTCAAGCGCAAGGACGGCAGCCTGTTCGATGCCCGCATGTATGTGTCGCCGCTGATCGATGCCAAGGGGCAGCAAACCGGCTGGATGACCTCGATGACCGACATCACCGAGCCCAACCGCATCCGCGAGCAGCTGTCGGCCTCCTACGAGCGCTTCACCACGGTGCTGGAAGCGCTCGATGCCTCGGTGTCCGTCGCCCCGCTGGGCAGCGAGGAGCTGTTGTTTGCCAACAAGCTGTACCGGCTGTGGTTCGATTCGAATACCGTGGGACATCTGCAGCTGGTCGCCCAGGCCGGCGTGCCCAGCAAGCCGCCCCACGACGACACGCTCGACGACGTCGATTCCTTCATGGGCCTGCCGACCGGTCCGCTGACCTCGGCGCAGACCGAAAACGCCGAGATCTTTGTTCCCGAGCTGGGCAAGTGGCTGGAAGTGCGCTCGCGCTATCTGAACTGGGTCGACGGTCGCCTGGCCCAGATGGTGATCGCCACCGACATCACGCCGCGCCGCCAGGCCGAGGAGCAGGCCGCCACGCAGGCCGAACGCGCCCAGTCGGCCAGCCGGCTGATCACCATGGGCGAGATGGCCTCCAGCGTGGCCCACGAACTGAACCAGCCCCTGACCGCGATCAACAACTACTGCAACGGCATGGTGTCGCGCATCAAGGGCCAGCAGATCACCGAGGAAGCACTGCTCGCCGCACTGGAGAAGACCGCCAGGCAGGCCCAGCGCGCAGGCCAGATCATCCAGCGCATCCGCTCCTTCGTGAAGCGCAGCGAGCCCAACCGCACGCTCTCGGACGTCGCCACCATGGTCGACGAAGCGGTCGAGCTGGTCGGCATCGAGCTGCGCCGGCGCAATGTACGGCTCAGCCACTATGTGGCGGCGCGCCTGCCCAAGCTGATGGTCGACCCGATCCTGATCGAGCAGGTGCTGGTCAACCTGATGAAGAACGCGGCTGAATCGATAGACCACTCGCACCGGCCGACAGCGCGTCGCCATGTGGAGCTGCGGGTCGTTCCCAAGAGGGTGGGCGAGCAGCCCGTGATCGAGTTCTCGGTGCTGGACTCGGGCAAGGGCCTGGCGCCGGAAGTGATGGAGCGGCTGTACGAGGCCTTCTTCTCGACCAAGGCCGAGGGCATGGGCATAGGCCTGAACTTGTGCCGCAGCATCGTCGAGTCCCACCAGGGCCGGATGCAGGCCGAGAACCTCTACAATGGAACGGAGGTCACGGGATGTCGTTTTTCGTTCTGGATTCCGCTTGCCGGGTCTGCCAGTGACGCCAGTAATTCAGTCGCAACAACAAAGGACACGGGAATAACCGCATGAGCTTGATTCCGAAAAAAGGCACGGTCTATGTGGTGGACGACGACGAAGCCGTCCGCGACTCCCTGCAGTGGCTGCTCGAGGGCAAGGACTACAGGGTACGGTGCTTTGACTCGGCCGAGTCGTTTCTGAGCCGCTACGACCCGCGCGAAGTGGCCTGCCTGATCGTGGACATCCGTATGGGTGGCATGACCGGGCTGGAGCTGCAGGACCGCCTGATCGAGCGCCGCTCGCCCCTGCCCATCGTGTTCATCACCGGCCATGGCGACGTGCCGATGGCGGTGAACACCATGAAAAAGGGCGCGATGGACTTCATCCAGAAACCGTTCAAGGAAGAGGAATTGGTGGGCCTGGTCGAACGCATGCTGGATCACGCCAAGGGCGCGTTCAGCGAATACCAGCAGGCCGCCAGCCGCGACGCTCTGATGGGCAAGCTGACCTCGCGCGAAGCCCAGGTGCTCGAACGCATCGTGGCCGGCCGCCTGAACAAGCAGATCGCCGACGACCTGGGGATAAGCATCAAGACCGTGGAGGCGCATCGCGCCAACATCATGGAAAAACTCAACGCCAACACGGTCGCCGATTTGCTCAAGATCGCCCTCGGACAAAACGCGCCCAGAGGCTAACGCGCACGAGGGTTGAGCGTTCGGCGTCGAGCGTTGAGCGTGAAACCCGCCACGCCCAACACTTAACGCTCCACGCCCAACCCTTCCATGACCGCACATCTGATCGACGGAAACGCCCTCTCCCGCCACCTGCGCACCGAAGTCACCCAGCGCGCTGCCGCGCTCCAGGCCCAGGGCCTGACGCCCGGCCTGGCCGTGGTGCTGGTCGGCGACAACCCGGCCTCCCAGGTCTATGTGCGCAACAAGGTGAAGGCCTGCCACGAAAGCGGCCTGCACTCGGTGCTGGAGCAGTACCCGGCCAGCATGAGCGAGGCCGAGCTGCTGGCGCGCGTCGAGGCGCTGAACCACGACGCCTCCATCCACGGCATCCTGGTGCAGCTGCCGCTGCCTGCCCACATCAACGCGCAGAAGGTCATCGAAGCGATTGCCCCGGCCAAGGACGTCGATGGCTTCCACATCGCCAGCGCCGGCGCGCTGATGACCGGCATGCCCGGCTTCTGGCCCTGCACGCCCTACGGCTGCATGAAGATGCTCGAGAGCATCGACTACGAGCTCAAGGGCAAGCACGCCGTGGTGATAGGCCGCAGCAACATCGTCGGCAAACCCATGGCGCTGATGCTGCTGCAGAAAAATGCCACCGTCACGATCTGCCACAGCGCCACGAAGGACCTCAAGGCCCAGACGCTGCAGGCCGATGTGATCGTCGCCGCTGTCGGCAAGCGCAACGTGCTGACGGCCGACATGGTCAAGCCCGGCGCCGTGGTGATCGATGTGGGCATGAACCGCAATGACGAAGGCAAGCTCTGCGGCGATGTGGACTTTGCCGGCGTCAAGGAAGTCGCCAGCCACATCACCCCCGTGCCCGGCGGCGTTGGCCCCATGACCATTACGATGCTCCTCGTCAACACGCTGGAAGCGGCCGAGCGCGCGGCAGCATGACAAATGACGCCCGGCTGCGCCCCGGCATGACAAATGACAGAAGTACCTTCGTCATTCGTCATGGAGCGAAGCGAAAGTCGTTTGCCATGCTGTTGAAAGCCGCATCGTTGCCGCAAAATGCAAACCATGAGCAACCCCCTCCTCGACTTTGACAGCCTGCCGCCGTTCGACCGCATCGAGCCGGCCCATGTGGCGCCGGCCGTCGATGCCTTGCTGGCCCAGGCCAACACGGCCCTGGAAACCGTGACCCAGGCCGATTTCCCGGCGCAGTGGACGGCCATCGCCCAAGTGCTGGACGTCGCCACCGAGAAACTTGGCCGCGCCTGGGGCAGCGTGAGCCACCTCAACAGCGTGGCCGACACCCCCGAGCTGCGCGCCGCCTACAACGAGGCCCTGCCCAGGGTCACCGACTTCTGGACCCGGCTGGGCGCCGACGAGCGCCTGTACGCCAAGTACAAGGCCATCGACCCGGCGACGCTCAACGCCGAGCAGCGCCAGGCCCACAAAAACGCGGTGCGCAACTTCGTGCTCTCCGGCGCCGAACTCACGGGAGCCGCCAAAGAGCGTTTCGCGCAGATTCAGGAGCGGCAGGCCGAGCTCGCTCAGAAGTTCAGCGAAAACGCGCTGGACGCAACCGACGCTTATGCCTATTACGCGGCTGAGGACGAGCTCGAGGGCCTGCCCGAGGACGTGAAGCACGCCGCGCTGGCCGCCGCCCAGGCCGAGGGCAAGCCGGGCCACAAGCTCACGCTCAAGATGCCTTGCTACCTGCCCGTGATGCAGTTCGCCCGCAGCAGTGCCCTGCGCGAGAAGCTGTACCGGGCCTATGCCACGCGAGCGTCCGATCAGGCCGAAGGCGATGCGGTGAAATTCGACAACTCCGCGCTGATTCGCGAAACGCTGGCGCTGCGGCAGGAAGAAGCCCAGTTGCTGGGCTACAGGAACTTCGGCGAGGTCTCGCTCGTGCCCAAGATGGCGGAGTCGCCGCAGCAGGTCATCGGCTTCCTGCGCGACCTGGCACGGCGCGCACGACCGTATGCCGAGAAGGACCTGGCCGACATGCGCGAATTTGCGTCGCAGCAGCTGGGCCTGAGCGACCCCCAGCCCTGGGATTGGCCCTACATCGGCGAAAAGCTCAAGGAAGCGCGCTATGCCTTCAGCGAGCAGGAAGTCAAGCAGTATTTCACGGCGCCCAAGGCGCTGGCCGGCCTGTTCAAGATCGTCGAGACCCTGTTCGAAGTGGCGATCCACCCCGACACGGCCCCGGTATGGCACACGGGTGTCGACTTCTACCGCATCGAGCGCACGCACCCGGAGGGTGCCCACAAGGGCACACAACTGGCCGGCCAGTTCTACCTCGATCCCGCGGCCCGCACCGGCAAGCGCGGCGGCGCGTGGATGGACGATGTGCGCGCACGCTGGCTGCGGCCCGACAGCGGCCAGCTGCAAACGCCCGTGGCGCACCTGGTCTGCAACTTCGCCGAGGGGGTGGATGGCAAGCCGCCGCTGCTCACGCACGACGACGTGACCACGCTGTTCCATGAATTCGGCCACGGCCTGCACCACATGCTGACCCAGGTCAACGAGCGCGACGTCTCGGGCATCAGCGGGGTCGAATGGGACGCAGTGGAACTGCCCAGCCAGTTCATGGAGAACTTCTGCTGGGAATGGGAGGTGCTCAAGCACATGACAGCCCATGTGGACAGCGGCGCGCCGCTGCCGCGCGAACTGTTCGACAAGATGCTGCAGGCCAAGAACTTCCAGAGTGGCCTGCAGACGCTGAGGCAGATCGAGTTTGCGCTGTTCGACATGCTGCTGCATACCGAGCACGATCCGGCGCAGGACTTCATGCCCCTGCTCGACCAGGTGCGCCAGGAAGTCGCCTTGATCCAGCCCCCGGCCTGGAGCCGCACGGCCCACACCTTCAGCCACATCTTCGCGGGCGGCTATGCGGCGGGCTACTACAGCTACAAATGGGCCGAGGTGCTCAGTGCCGACGCCTATGCGGCTTTTGAAGAAACCGCGGCCCAGGGTGGTGTGGCGAATCCCGAAACCGGACGAAAATACCGCGAGGCCATTCTGGAAACCGGTGGCAGCCGCCCGGCCATGGACTCGTTCAAAGCCTTCCGCGGCCGCGAGCCGCGCCTCGATGCGCTGTTGCGGCATCAGGGCATGGCCTGACGCCCGTTTGGAGACATTGATGACAACAAAGCCCTTGCCGAAGTCCCTGCACTGGCTCACCGCCTGCGCGGTGATCGCGTTGACCAGCGCAGGCCTGCAGGCCCAGCAGGTCTATCGCAGTGTCGGACCCGATGGCCGCGTGACCTTTTCCGACCAGCCCCCGCCACCGTCCGCCGCGGGCAAAACGACCGCGATGGCGGGCGCCTCGTCGGGCGCCAGCGGCGGCAACGCCAGCTTGCCGTTCGAGCTGCGCCAGATCGCGAGCCGCTACCCGGTGATTCTGTACACCGGTGCCAACTGCGGGCCCTGCGCTGCGGGCCGCGCCTTCCTGAGCAGCCGGGGTGTTCCCTTCACCGAAAAAATCGTCAGCACCAGCGAGGACATCGCGGCCCTGCAGCGCATCAGCGGCGACAGCGCCCTACCTTTCGCGACCATAGGCAGCCAGCAGCTCAAGGGCTATTCCGAAACCGAGTGGGCCCAGTTCCTCGACGCCGCCGGTTACCCCAAGACCTCGCAGCTGCCCGCCAGCTACCGCCCGCCGGCGGCCACACCCCTGGTCGCAGCGCAAAAGCCGGCCCCAGCAACAGCCGATGCGAATGGCGGCGCTGCAGAAGGCGCAGCGACCGTCACGACCACCAATGGCCGCAATGGATCGGCGGCACCGGGCGCGGCCCCGGCAGCCAACGACAACCCGGCCGGCATCCGGTTCTAAAACTTCAGCGTCTTCACCCCTGCGGCCGTGCCCAGCAGGCACACGCTGGCCTTCTGGTGGGCAAACACCCCCACCGTCACCACGCCCGGCCACTGGTTGACCTGGGATTCGAACGCAAGCGGGTCGCTGATCTGCAAACCGGTCACGTCGACGATGTGCTGGCCGTTGTCGGTGACCAGGGGCCGGCCATCCCTGAGCCGCACCGCCGCCACGCCACCAAGTGCTGCAAACTGCCGCACGATGCGCTGCGTCGCCATCGGAATCACCTCGACCGGCAGCGGAAATCGGCCCAGCGTCTGCACGAATTTGGATTCGTCGGCAATGCAGACGAACTGGCGCGACAGCGCGGCCACGATCTTCTCGCGCGTGAGCGCCGCGCCGCCGCCCTTGACCATATAGCCCCGGCCATCGATCTCGTCGGCGCCGTCGATATAGACCGACAGCTCGCTGACCTCGTTGGCGTCGAACACCCGGATGCCCAGCGTCTGCAGGCGCTCCGTGCTGGCCACCGAACTGGACACGGCGCCCTTGATTTGGCTCTTGATCGAGGCCAGCGCGTCGATGAACTTGTTGACCGTGGAGCCCGTGCCCACGCCGACAATCTCGCCGGGCGCCACATACTGGAGCGCGGCCTGGCCGACCAGGGTTTTGAGTTCGTCTTGGGAGAATGCTGTCATGGGGGAAAATCTCGGGAAGTCACCGAATTATCCAATGTCACTCATCCCCTACGCCCTCACCCGCCCCTTTTTGTTTGGCCTGGACCCCGAAACCGCCCACGAACTCACCATGCAGTCCCTGGCCCGCACCCAGGGCACACCCCTGGAATGGGCGTATTGCAGCGGCATGGTCGATGACCCGATGGAGTTGGCGGGACTGAAGTTTCCCAACCGCGTGGGCCTGGCCGCGGGACTGGACAAGAACGCGCGCTGCATCGACGGCCTGGGCGCCATGGGCTTTGGCTTTGTCGAGGTCGGCACCGTCACGCCGTTGGCCCAGCCCGGCAACCCGAGGCCGCGCATGTTCCGCCTGCCACGGGCCAACGCGCTGATCAACCGGCTGGGCTTCAACAACGAGGGGCTGGAAGCCTTCATCGCCAATGTGAAACGCTCGTCGTTCCGCAGCAAGGGCCGCATCCTGGGCCTCAACATCGGCAAGAACGCCAGCACCCCGATGGAGAACGCGACCAGCGACTACCTGATCGGCCTGGACGGCGTCTACCCCCATGCCGATTACGTGACCGTCAACATCTCCAGCCCCAACACCACAAACCTGCGCGCGCTGCAAGGCGATGAGGCGCTCGATGGCCTGCTGGGCGCGCTGGCGCAGCGCCGCGAAACCCTGGCCCAACAGCATGGCAGGCGCGTCCCCTTGTTCGTGAAGATCGCACCCGACCTCGATGAAGCCCAGGTCGAGGTGATCGCCGCCACCTTGAAGCGCCACGGCATGGATGGCGTGGTTGCCACCAACACCACGCTGAACCGCGACGCCGTCAAGGGCCTGCCGCATGCCGAAGAGGCCGGGGGCTTGAGCGGCGCACCGGTGCTCGAGATGAGCAACCGCGTGATCCGCCAGCTGCGCGCGGCCCTGGGCAAAGGCTTTCCCATCATCGGCGTCGGCGGGATTCTGAGCGCTGACGACGCAGTGAGCAAAATCAAGGCCGGGGCCGATGTGGTGCAGATCTACACCGGGCTGATCTACAAGGGCCCCGAGCTCGTCAAACAAGCCGCTTTGGCGATTAAAAACAGACGCTAGTCCTTGTCGACCGGGCGCGATCCGCTACTGTTTTGATAGCATCCGCGCCACGTGCTCACCGATTGCCAGCGCACTGGTCAAGCCCGGCGACTCGATGCCGAACAGGTTGACCAGTCCCGGCCTGCCGTGGTCGGCCGGCCCCTGGATCAGGAAGTCCTTCGCCGCTTCGTGCGGCGCCTGGATCTTGGGCCGGATGCCGGCATAGCCCGGCATCAGCGCCCCGTCCTGCAGAGCGGGCCAGTACTTGCGCACCTCGGCATAGAAGCTGTCGCCGCGCGCCGGGTCCACGACCAGGTCATCGGGCGAATCCACCCATTGCACATCGGGGCCGAACTTGGCCTGCCCGCCCAGGTCGACGGTCAGGTGCACGCCCAGGCCCGCGGCCTCGGGCACGGGATAGATCAGGCGGCTGAAGGGTGAGCGGCCGGCCAGCGTGAAGTAGCTGCCCTTGGCGTAGTAGGCCGGCGGAACATGGCGGGCCTCGAGTCCCTCAAAGCGCCGGGCCAGCGCCTGGGCCTGCAGGCCGGCGGCGTTCACGAGACTGCGGGCCCGCAACTGCGTGCCGTCGTTCGCTACCAAAACAATAGCACCTTCCGACCATCTGGCGCTGGCCAGAGGCGCGTTCAAGACGACAAGACCGCCGGCGTTCTCGATGTCGCCCTGCAGGCTGAGCATCAGCGCATGGCTGTCGACGATGCCGGTGCTGGGCGACTGCACGGCGGCCACGCATTCGAGCTCGGGCTCCAGCGCGCGCGCCTGCTCGCGCGTGAGCGGGATCAGGTCGTCCACGCCGTTGGCCGCGGCCTGGGCCACCAGGGCCTGCAACTGCGCGAGCTGCGCCTCGGATGTTGCCACGATCAGCTTGCCGCAGCGGCGGTGGGGAATGCCGCGTGCCGCGCAGTAGGCATAGAGCATGGCCTTGCCCTGCACGCACAGGCGCGCCTTGAGCGAGCCCCGGGGGTAGTAGATGCCGGCGTGAATCACCTCGCTGTTGCGCGAGCTGGTGCCGGTGCCGATCGCGTCGGCAGCCTCCAGCACCATGACCTCGCGGCCTTGCAAGGCCAGGGCCCGGGCCACCGCCAGCCCCACCACACCGGCGCCCACCACGACGCAGTCGACCTGGTCCATGCTCAAGACTCCTGCTCAGACCTGCTCGAAACCATCGATGACGTTGACGGCGTTCACCCCCAGTTCGGCCGCCGCGTACCCCCCTTCGAGCACAAAGACAGTCGGCAGCGCGAGCCGGCCCAGTCGCTCGCCCAACAGCGAGAAATCATCGGGCTGCAAGGCGAACTTCGAGATCGGGTCGCCCGCGTAGATGTCGAGCCCAAGCGAGACCACCAGGGCGTCTGCCTCGAACTGCACGATGGCCACGCAGGCCTGCTCCAGCGCCTCGAACCAGGCCTCGGCCGTGCAGCCGGCGGGCAGCGGCAGGTTGAGGTTGAAGCCCGTGCCTGCGCCCTCGCCAGTCTCGTCCCCATGGCCCAGGTAGAACGGGTATTCGGTGCGCGGGTCGCCATGCAGGCTCACGAACAGCACGTCGTCGCGGTCATAGAAGATGCTTTGCGTGCCATTGCCGTGGTGGTAGTCCACATCGAGCAGGGCCACGCGCCGGGCCCCGCCATTGCGCAGGGCCTGGGCCGCGACGGCCGCATTGTTGAGAAAGCAGTAGCCGCCCATGAAGTCGGCCCCGGCGTGGTGGCCAGGCGGGCGGGTGCAGCAGAACACGGCTCGCTCGCCCGCGCCCAGCAGGGCCGCCGCGCTGGCCGCCGCATCGGCCCCGGCCTTGGCTGCGCCCCAGGTCCCGGCCACCAGGGGGGAGCCGTTGTCCATCGAGTACAACCCCAGGCGAGCCGTGAAGTTGGCCGGCTCCAGGTCGCTGCGCAGCGTGCGCACCGGCCAGACCGAGGGAAAAGGCTGGCGCTGCGTGTTGGCCGGATCCAGCGCCAGCCAGTCCTGCCACGCGTGTTCCAGAAACGCCAGGTAGCGCCCGGTATGCACCTGGGCGAGCACGGCGCGGCTGTCGCAATGCGGCTCGCGCAGCGTGTGGCCGCGCTCTCTGAGGCGGGCCCGGACAAACTCGGCCCGGGCCGGTGTTTCAAAACAGGGCACGCGCTCGCCCCGGAAGATTTCGAAAGCGGGCGCGTGCTGGAGGTGGTTGGCGCTGAAGAAAGTCATCATGGCGGTGCGGCCTTGCCCCGGGGCATTTGCGTTGAAAGCTGCTGCTAGTTTCTCACGGCGCGACAGGGCCGGGCAGACTCAATTCATACCCGCCACCGATGCAAAAAACCAACGCGATCGACTGGCCGGTGTGGTAGAAGCCAGTTACACGGGTAGTTGATGTCACAAGCCAATCGCAGAACTGGCCAAGAAGAACTGCGCCATCAGGAGGAAGCGATGCCGATCAGGAAACTACTGTCACCGGGCAAGAACAGCAGCCGACTGGTACTGATATTCGGCATGCTGGCCGTCGTTGCTGTCGTTGTCGCGGCACTGAGCTCGGCCTGGATGCTGCGCCAGCAAACCCTCAAGGAGTGGCGCCACCAGCTCTCCAGCCTGTCGCTGATCGTTGCCGACCACGCCAGCCAGGTCCTGTTTTCCGCGCACACGGTGCTCGACACCGTCACCGGCAATGTGCGCGCCGCCAACCTCCAGGACCGCGACAGCTTTCGCACGGCCCTGAGCACCGAGGCCTGGCACAAGCAACTCAAGGACAAGATCGAGGGCAATCCCATCATCGACGTCGCCATCATCATCGACGCCAAGGGCGAGATGCTGAGCACCTCCCGTTCATTCCCTCCCGCCAGGATCAACGTGGCGGACCGTGACTATTTCCGGGCCCATGCGGCCGACGGCAGGCTGGACGTCTTCACCAGCACCGCCGTCAAGAACCGGGGCAACGGCAAATGGTCCTTCTTCCTGACCCGCCGCATCGACGACGCCAAAGGACAGATGCTGGGCCTGGTGCTGGTCGGCGTCTCGGCCGAAGTGTTTTCGCGCTTTTATGAGCGTGTCGGCGCGGGCCTGGGTGAAGGCGCCTCGATCTCGCTGTACCGCCGGGATTTCACCCTGATGACGCGCTGGCCGCTGAAGGAGGAGTTGATCGGCAAGCAAAACCTGACCGACGTCTCCAAACGGGTCATCGAGGACCAGAAGCGCGAGCACGACGTGGTCTATACCGACGCGCCGCGATTCACCGACAACGACAACGCCGTGCCGCGCCTGGCGGCGCCGCGCCTGGTGGACCGCTACCCCTTCATCGTGACGCCCGTGATCGCGGAGCACCAGTTCCTGCACGGCTGGCGCCAGACCGCCCAGTGGATCGCCGCCATCACGCTGCTAAGCTGCGGCCTGTTGCTCTGGGCACTGCTGTACCTGGTGCGCCTGTTCAGGCTGCGCGACCAAAGCCTGGCGCAGAACGTTCGCCTGCACGCTCAGTCGGAAGCCGCCGCCGCCGAGTTGCTCGCAGCCAAGGAAGCCGCCGAGCGCGCCAACCGGGCCAAAAGCGAGTTCCTGGCCAACATGAGCCACGAAATCCGCACGCCGATGAACGGCATCATCGGCATGACCGGGCTGTGCCTGGAAACGCCGCTCAACGACGAGCAACGCGAATACCTGGAAATGGCCAATATGTCGGCCCACTCCCTGCTCACGGTGATCAACGACATCCTCGACTTTTCCAAGATCGAGGCCGGCAAGCTCGAGCTCGATCCGATCGAGTTCTCGCTGCGCCAGATCTTCAAGGAGACGGCGCGCACGCTGTCGCTGCGCGCCACCGAGAAGGGCCTGGAGATGGTCAACCGGGTGGCGCAGGTGGTGCCCGACAGCCTGGTCGGCGACCCGATCCGGCTGCAGCAGATCCTGATCAACCTGCTGAGCAACGCCATCAAGTTCACCAGCCAGGGCGAAATCGTGATGGACGCGCGGCTGGCGCCGCAGCAAGCCGCCGAGGGCGAGTCGGTTGTGCTCGAAATCTGCGTCAGCGACACCGGCATAGGCATCCCGCCCGACAAGCAGGCGGCGATCTTCGGGGCCTTCACGCAGGCCGACAGTTCCACCACCAGGCGCTATGGCGGCTCCGGCCTGGGTCTGGCCATCAGCAGCAAGCTGGTGCAGATGATGGGCGGCCAGATCAGCGTGAGCAGCCAGCCCAACAACGGCAGCGCCTTCACCTTCATCGTCAGGCTGGGCCTGGGCAGCCATCCGGCCAGCCATGGAAGCCCCAAGGAAAGTCCGGCGCTGCACGGCAAGCGTGCCCTGGTGGTGGACGACAATGCGACCAGCCGCAGGCTGATCGGCGACATGCTGGAGTGCTTTGGCATGCAGTGCGACCTGTGCCGCAACAGCAGCGAGGCCTTGCAGCGGCTCGCAGACCGCAGCTATGCCGTCGCGCTGGTGGACCTGCACATGCCCCTGACCAACGGCTACGACCTGGTGGGCATGCTGCGCGCCCAGCCCGCCTTGAGCCAGCTGCCGGTGCTCATGCTCGGGCCGGTCCACGACCGCCACGGCAAGGACAACCTGGCGCGCATCGGCGTGCAGGCCCATCTGACCAAGCCGGTGGACCAGAGCGAGCTCTTCAACGCCCTGCACGGCCTCTTTCCCCACCCCACGGCCGCGCAGCCGGCGCCAAGCCGCTTGCCCGCAGCCCGCGCCACCCCGGGAAGCGCTGGCGACAAGACTGCCGCGCTGAGCCAGGCGCAGGCGCCCCACGGGCTGCGCATCCTGCTGGCCGAAGACACGCCGGTCAACCAGAAGGTGGCGCTGTACATGCTGAACCAGTACGGCCACGAGGTGACCATCACCAACGACGGTGTGGAAGCCCTCGGCGCCTTCAAGAACAGCCCCGCGTTCGACCTGATCCTGATGGACGTGCAAATGCCCGAGATGGGCGGGTTCGAGGCCACGGCCCGCATCCGCGCACGCGAAGCCGAAGCCGGACTGCCCCGCACCCCCATCGTCGCGATGACGGCCCACGCCCTGCTGGGCGACAAGGAGCGCTGCCTGGCCGCCGGCATGGACGGCTATGTTTCCAAACCGATCACCAAGGAAGCCCTGGCCAGCGAGATCGGCCGGGTCACCGCGACCTCGGCGCGCGGCCTCAGCGCGGGTCGGTGCGCAGCAGCAGTTCCACCAGCGAACGCAGGCTCTGCTTGAGCGGCGCAAAGCCTGCGGTGAGCTCCAGCGTCTGCTCGTTCATGTAGAGCTTGCGGTTGATCTCCAGCTGGATGCTGTGGCGCTGCTGCGCCGGATGGCCGTAGCGGCGCACCAGTTCCACGCCCTTGTAGGGATGGTTGTAGGCGACGCTGTAGCCCAGCCCTTTCAGATGCTCGCAAATTTGTAGCGCCAGGCGCCCGCTGGACGTGGACTCGTCGCGATTTCCAATCACGAAGTCGGCGTGGACGAGCCCTGGAAACTCGGTCGCGTGGCTCGACGCCACCGCCGGCATCGAGTGGCAGTTGAGGTGGATGCTGTAGCCATGGCGACCATGAGCCGCCTCGATCGCCTGTGCCACGGCCGCATGGTAGGGCTGCCAGCAGCGGACAATGCGCCCGCGCACCTCGGCCACGGTCAGCGCGCGGTCGTAGATGGGAACGCCCTCGTCCGTCAGGCGCCAGATCAGGCCCTTGCCCAGACGCACCTTGGACAGCACCTGGGGGTCGGTCGCCACGGGATCGGGCCAGGGCTCGTCCAGCAGCGTGATGTCTATCTCTGTGGTGTTGCGATTCGCGTCGAGGTAGCTGCGCGGGAAATGCGCCTCGATCCAGGCCACGCCGAGCGCTGGCGCGAAGTCGTAGAGCTTCTCCACATGCGTGTCTTCGGCCCGGCGCAGCGTGGCCAGTTCGCAGGCGAAGCCGAAGTCCTCGGGATACGCCGTGCCGCTGTGCGGTGAATCGAGCACAAGGGGCGTCGTCCCGGGAAGCGAGGTCAGGTACTGCATGCCTGGATTGTGACGCAAGGACGACAGCCCAAACCGCTTCGCCGGGGCAAACTCGGCGCCATCACCCGATACCCCTTGAAGGAGACCCCATGGATTTGTTCAGGCTCGGCGGCAAGGTCGCCATCGTCACCGGCTCCAGCCGCGGCATCGGCCGCTCGATCGCGATCCAGCTGGCCCAGGCGGGCGCCCGCGTCGTGATTTCCAGCCGCAAGCTCGCGGCCTGCGAGGAGGTCGTTCAAACGATCCGCAGCGCCGGCGGCGAGGCGATGGCGATTGCGGCCAACATCTCGGACAAGCCCCAGCTCGAGGCCCTGGTGCAGCAAACGCGCGCCGCCTGGGGCGGCATCGACATCATGGTTTGCAACGCCGCCAGCAACCCCTACTACGGCCCGATGGCCGAGCTGCCCGACGAGATGTTCGACAAGATCATGCGCAACAACGTGCTGTCCAACCTGTGGCTGTGCAAGCTGGCCTACCCCGACATGGCGGCCCGGAAAAACGGCGCCATCGTCATCGTGTCGTCGATCGGCGGCCTGCATGGCTCGCCGGTGATCGGCGCCTACAACGTCTCCAAGGCGGCCGACATGCAGCTGGCGCGCAACCTGGCCGTGGAATGGGGGCCGGACAACATCCGCGTCAACTGCATCGCGCCGGGCCTGATCCGCACCGACTTCGCGAAGGCCCTGCATGAAAACCCCGCGCTCAAAGCCAAGGTCGAAGGCGAGACGCCGCTGCGCCGCATCGGCGAGCCCGACGACATCGGCGGCATCGCCGTGCTGCTGGCCAGCGCCGCGGGCCAGTACATCACGGGCCAGATCATCGTCGCCGACGGCGGCATGATGATTCGCTGATCACGGGCTGCGAGTCCTCGGTGAGGGCCTGATCCAGCGAACTTCCGGCCCTGGTGCCGAGGCAGACATGCGGTCACGCGTCCAGCCCATAGCCGGAGAACAGATCCGCCATCGTCCTTCGCAGCCAGATGCTCCCCGCATCGGCGTTGAACCGCTCGTGCCAATGCTGCTTGACCTTGTACGAAGGAAGGGGCACGGGCGGCTCGAGCAGCTGGACATGCTCCTGGGATGCCAGCGCATTGCCGAGCACCCGGGGCACGATGACCAGCAGCTCGGTCTGCGCGACGATGCGTGCCACGCCCAGGAAGCTGGGCACGCGCAGCACGACATGGCGCTCGACCTTGTGCCTGGCCAGCACCTTGTCGACGATGGAGTGCCCCGTGCCGGACGCGGTGACCACGATATGGCCTTCTGCCGAAAATGCGCGCCGGCCCAGTTTCGAGCGGATGCGGGGATGTTCGGCCGACGCCAGGCAGACGAAGTCCTGTGCAAACAGCGCCTGCTGGTAGAAGCCCGCCTCCAGGTCGGGCGTGAACCCGACGGCGAGGTCGACGTCCCCTGACTCGAGCCTGCGCCGGCTGTCGGGGGAGATCTTCTCCGCTTCGACCACCAGGCCCGGCGCCTCTTGTTGCAGGTGGTTGATCAGCCGCGGCAGCAGCACGATCTCGCTGATGTCGGTCATGCAAATGCGAAATTCGCGTACCGCATCGTGCGGCGAGAAGGCACCGCGCGTGCCCTGCGCCTTTTCGATGCGCGACAGCGCCTCCTGCAGGTCCGGGTAGATGCTCTGCGCCTTTGGCGTCGGCTCCATGCCGCGCGAGGTGCGGCTGAACAGGCGGTCGTCGAAGTGACGGCGCAGCTTGTTGAGCGCGATGCTGGCGCTCGCCTGCTCCATCCCGAGCCGCTGTGCCGCGCGCGAGACGCTTTGCGTTTTGTAAACCTCGACGAACACGCCGAGCCAGTCGAGATCGAGTTTGGCCATGGACCAGTATTTCAAAATGATATGCAGAGTATTGCGTATTGTGCTTTGACGCAATAGTCCAGGTCGCCGATAGTTGACGCCGTTGAAGGACGAATGGAGACATAGATGGCACGGACATCCAGGAACCCGTCACCGGTGCTGGTGGCGGGCGGCGGCATCGGCGGTTTGGCTGCGGCGCTTGCGCTGGTGCGCCAGGGCTTCGCGGTCAAGGTGTTCGAGCAGGCGCAGCAGCTCGGCGAAATCGGCGCCGGTATCCAGCTCGGGCCCAACGCCTTCGCGGCGTTCGACGCGCTGGGCATCGGCGAGATGGCCCGCGGCCGGGCCGTCTACACCGACGAGATGGTGATGCACGACGCGCTCGACGAAACCCTGGTCGGCCGCATCCCCACCGGCGCGGCCTTCCGCGAGCGCTTCGGCAACCCGTATGCAGTGATCCACCGCGCCGACGTGCATGGATCGCTGCTCGAGGGGGCGCAGTCCACCGGCCGGGTCGAAATCGCGACCTCGACGCAGGTGCAGCGCGTCGAGCAGGACGAGGCCGGCGTCACCGTGTTCGATGTCCAGGGCGGGCGTCACCGCGGCGTCGCGCTGATCGGCGCCGACGGCGTCAAGTCGGCGGTGCGCCGGCAGTATGTGGGCGACGAGGCGCGCGTCTCCGGCCACGTGGTCTATCGCGCGGTGGTCGACAAGAAGGATTTTCCCGCCGACCTGCAGTGGAACGCCGCCAGCATCTGGGTCGGCCCGAACTGCCACCTGGTGCACTACCCGCTGCGCGGCGGCGAGCAGTACAACGTGGTCGTGACCTTCCACAGCCGCGAGCAGGAGGAGTGGAGCGTGCGCGAGGGCAGCCGCGAGGAGGTGCAGAGCTACTTCGAAGGCATCTGCGCCAAGGCGCGTCAACTCATCGACCTGCCCAAGGACTGGAAGCGCTGGGCCACCGCCGACCGCGATCCGATCGCGCAGTGGACCTTCGGCCGCGTCACGCTGCTGGGCGACGCGGCACATCCGACGCTGCAGTACCTGGCGCAGGGTGCCTGCATGGCCATGGAAGACGCCGTCACGCTGGGCGAGGCGCTGCGCGTGCACGACAACGATTTCGGCCGCGCCTTCGAGCTGTACCAGCGCTCGCGGGTGGCGCGCACGGCGCGCATCGTGCTGTCGGCGCGCGAGATGGGCCGCATCTTCCACGCCAAGGGCGTCGAGCGCCTGGTACGCAACGAGCTATGGAAGGGCCGCACGCCCGAGCGCTTCTACGACGCGATGGAGTGGCTGTATGGCTGGAAGGCCGAGAACTGCCTGGCCACCTGAGCTTCGCCAGCCGCCCGCCATTTCTTTTCAAAGCATCATCATGAAACCATCTAAACAACCGCTCCTCTTCAAAACACTCTCGGCTGTCGCTTCGCTGGCCGCGCTCTGCCTGCCGGCTGCAGCGCAACAAGGCAGCTTCCCGAACAAGCCCGTGACCATCGTCACCGCTTTTGCCGCTGGCAGCGGCCCTGACGCGGTGCTGCGGCAAGTGTCGGAAAAGCTGTCCAGGATCTGGAATCAGCCGGTCCTGATCAACAACAAGCCCGGCGGTGGCGGCTTCATCGCCATCGAAGCCACGCAGCGCGCTGCGGCCGATGGCTACACCCTGCTGCAACTCGACAGCGAACACCTTGCCGCTTTGCCCCACCTGTACAAGTCCAAGGGCTTCGTGACGCTCAACACCTTCGACCCCGTCGCGCCTTTGTTCAGGACCCCGTTCTTTGTGGCCGTGGCCAGCGACTCGAAGTGGCAAAACATGTTGGACCTGATCGCTGCGGCCAAGGCCGGGCCCCACAAGGTGAGCTACGGATCCTGGGGCATTGGCAGCCCCGGGCATTTGGGCGGCGAGCAATTGGAGTCGCTGACCCACACTGAGATGACCCATGTGGCCTATCGCGAGGTGTCGCAATTGTTCACCTCGGTCGGTGCTGGAGACATTCAGTGGAGCTTTGGCAGCATTCCCTCCAGCCAGGGCGTCTTCAAGGCTGGCAAGATTCGCTACATCGCAGTGGCTGCCGCCAAACGCGTGCCGCAAATGCCGGACGTCCCCACCGTAGCGGAAGCCGGTGGCCCTGCAGGCTTTGAAGTCAACTCCTTTGTGGTGCTGGTATCGCCCAAGGGCATTGCCAACGATGTCAAGGCCAGGATCAACAGCGATGTCCTCAAGGTATTGGCCGATCCCGAGGTGAAGGCCCGCTTCAACACCTTCGCCTTTGAAACCATCGCCTGGTCGCCCGACGACATTCGCAAAAACGCAGATGCCAAGAGCAAGATCTACGAGCAACTGGTCAAGCGCAAGAACATCAGCCTGGACTGATCGCCCGAACCCCCAGGAGAACCACGATGAGCGAACTCGGACGCCTCGAAGACCTGCCGGCTGACTATGTGGCCGCGCTGAAGGCGCAGAACCTGGTGCCGCTGTGGCCCAGCCTGCGCGCCGTGCTGCCACCCAACAAGCCGCGCCCCAACACCCGTGCCACGCACTGGTCGTACGCGGCGCTCAAGCCGCTGCTGCTGAAGGCCGGCAAGCTGACGCCGATCGAGAAGGCCGAGCGCCGCGTGCTGGTGCTGGCCAACCCCGGCCACGGTCTCGAAAAGATGCAGGCCAGTGCCGCGATGTACCTGGGGATGCAGCTGCTGCTGCCCGGCGAATGGGCACCGTCGCACCGCCACACGCCCAACGCGGTGCGCATGGTCGTCGAGGGCACCGGGGCCTGGACCACGGTCGACGGCGAGAAGTGCACCATGGAGCGCGGCGACCTGATCCTGACGCCGACGGGCCTGTGGCACGAGCACGGCCACGACGGCAGCGAGCCGGTGGTGTGGCTGGACGTGCTCGACCTGCCGCTGGTGTATTACATGGAGGCCAGCTACCACATCGACGGCGAGCGCCAGGCCGTGAACCCCGGCCGCGGCGACCGTGCCTATGCAAGCGCCGGCGTCGTGCCCACGCCGGTGTTCGAGCGCTCGCGCAAGGCCTACCCGATGCTGCGCTACCCCTGGGCCGACGTGCGTGCAGCCCTGGAGTCGCTGGCCACCGACCAGCCGGGGCTGGAGGCGGTGCAGGTCAGCTACGTCAACCCCGAGACCGGCGGCGACGCCCAGAACATCCTCGGCTACTACGCGCTGATGCTGCGCCCGGGGCAGACGCTGCGGCTGCCGGCGCGCTCGCCCGCGATGGTGTTCCACGTCATCGAAGGCGGCGCCACGGTGCGGGTCGAGGACCTTGGCTTCACGCTCGCCCAGGCCGACACCTGCTGTGCGCCCGGCTATACCGCCGTGACGCTGGCCAACGCTTCGGCCGGCGCGCCGGCCTTCCTCTTCATCGCCGACGAGACGCCGCTGCATCGCAAGCTCGGCGTTTTCGAGAACCGCGGCTGAATCCCTTCAAGGACCCCACTCATGACCACCACCTACCTCTGGAATCCGCCCCCTGTGTACTCGCTGCCGGTGCGCGGCGAGGCCGCACGCCTGCCCGTCAACCGCCTGTTCTTCGTCGGCCGCAACTACCACGCGCACGCGGTGGAGATGGGCAAGCCCGTGGACAAGAGCGTCGAGCGGCCGTTTTATTTCACGAAGTCGCCGCAGACGCTGGTCGAATCCGGCGCGACCGTGACCTACCCGAGCGAGACCGCCAACTTTCACCACGAGATGGAGCTGGTGGTCGCCATCGGCAAGCCGGGGTTTCGCGTTTCCGAGGACGATGCCGCGGCGCTGGTCTACGGATATGCCTGCGGCCTGGACATGACGCGACGCGACCTGCAGCTGGCCGCGCGCGACAAGGGCCGCCCCTGGGATTTGGGCAAGGATGTCGAGCAGTCGTCGGTGGTCTCCGAGATCGTGCCCCTGCCAGGCGTGGTGCTGGAGAAGGGCGCGCTGGAGCTGACCGTGAACGGCCAGCCGCGCCAGAAGTCGGACCTCGACAAGCTGATCTGGAACCTCCGCGAGATCATTGCCGATCTGTCGCTCTTTTACCACCTGCAGCCCGGCGACCTGATCTTCACGGGCACGCCCGAAGGCGTGGGGCCGGTCGTGTCCGGCGACCGCATCGACGGCCGCATCGAAGGCGTCGGCGAGATCGTGCTGAACGTCGGCCCGGCCGAGTAAGCTTGCCACGCACTGGCCCGGGCGGGAGAAAGACAAAGCCCCGTAAATCAAGGATTTACGGGGCTTTTCGTCTGGTGGGTGGTACAGGGTTTGAACCTGTGACCCCTGCCGTGTGAAGGCAGTGCTCTACCGCTGAGCTAACCACCCTGAATTGTGTTCAGGAAAGCCTGTCATTATGCCACAGAATTTTCGGCAGCCAGGGCCAAACTGCGCCACACGGTTTTGCCGCCGCTGGCTTTGTCGAGCTGCTTGAGCACCTCGTCGTGGGCACTGGCCTCCTGCTCGTTCGCGGCCAGCACCGGCAGCTCGAAGCCGCTGAGATCGATGCGGATCGCACTGGCGCCGGCATTCTCGGCGGGGCCCAGGTCGATCAGCAGCGCATCCTGCCCGCGCGTGAGGTTGATGTACACGTCGGCCAGCAGCTCGGCGTCGAGCAAGGCGCCGTGCAGCGTGCGGCCCGAGTTGTCGACGCCCAAGCGGTCGCACAACGCATCCAGGCTGTTGCGCTTGCCCGGGTACATCTCCTTGGCCATGACGAGGGTGTCGGTCACGCCGGCCACAAACTCCTTGAAGCGCGGCCGGCCCAGCAGTTCGAGCTCCTTATTCAGGAAGCCCACGTCGAACTGCGCGTTGTGGATGATGATCTCGGCGCCCCGCAGGTAGTCCAGCAGTTCATCGGCAACCGCCGCGAACTTGGGCTTGTCGCGCAAGAACTCGTTGGTGATGCCGTGCACCTTGAGTGCATCCTCATGACTGTCGCGCTCGGGATTGAGGTAGAAGTGCTTGTTGTTGCCGGTGAGCTTGCGGTTGAGCAGCTCCACACAGCCGATTTCGATGATGCGGTCCCCGCCTTCGGCGGACAGACCCGTGGTTTCGGTGTCGAGAACGATTTGGCGCATGGGCCAATTATCGGCTGCCCGGCGAAAACGGCGTCAGGCCAGCCGCCGTGCACAGCCGGATTGAACATTCGGGCGAACGGCAACAACGCATGGCGTCGTTTTCGCGACGTCAGTGCTTTTCCTTGGCGTAGTTGATGGAGTATTTGGGTATCTCCACAGTGAGGTTCTGCTGCGCCAGAAACGCCTGGCAGCTCAGGCGCGAATTGGGCTCCAGGCCCCAGGCGCGGTCCAGCAGGTCTTCCTCGTTCTCGTCAAGCCCATTGAGCGAGCTGAAGCCTTCGCGCACGATCACATGGCAGGTGGTGCAGGCGCAGCTCATGTCGCAGGCATGCTCGATATCGATATGGTTGTCGAGCAGGGCCTCGCAGATCGAGGTGCCGGCGGGCGCGGAAACTTCGGCCCCTTGCGGGCAGTACTCGGGATGCGGCAGGATTTTGATGACGGGCATGGGGTCGTTTCTTAAATGGTTTCCACGTTTTTGCCGGCCAGGGCCTGCTTGATGCCGCGGTTCATGCGCAGCGCGGCAAAAGCCTCGGTGCCATGGGCCAGTGCCTCGGTCGCCGCTTCAATGGCTTTGGCGTCGTCCAGCGGTTTCGCCGCCAGCGTGGCAGCCACCAGCGCATCGATGCGCTCGCGCTCGCTGGCCGACAACAGATCGCCATCGGCCGCGAGCGCGCTGTGCGTGGCCAGCACCATGCGGTCGGCCTCCACGCGGGCTTCGGCCAAGGCGCGGGCCTGCATGTCCTGCTCGGCGGTGGAGAAGCTGTCCTGCAGCATCTTCGCAATCTGCTCGTCCGACAGGCCATAGGACGGCTTCACGTCGATCTTCGCCTCCGCGCCGCTGACCTGCTCGCGGGCGCTGACCTGGAGCAGGCCATCGGCATCGACGGTGAAGGTGACGCGGATGCGCGCCGCCCCGGCCGCCATCGGCGGAATGCCGCGCAGCTCGAAGCGAGCCAGGCTGCGGCAGTCGGCCACCAGATCGCGCTCGCCTTGCACCACATGCAAGGCCAGCGCGGTCTGGCCGTCCTGGTAGGTGGTGAAGTCCTGCGCCATCGCCGTGGGAATGGTCTGGTTGCGCGGCACGATGCGCTCGACCAGGCCGCCCATGGTTTCGATGCCCAGCGACAGCGGGATCACGTCCAGCAGCAGCAGATCGCCGGCGCTGTTGTAGCCTGCCAGCTGGTGGGCCTGAATCGCGGCCCCCAGGGCCACGACTTCATCGGGATTGAGGTTGGTCAGCGGCTCGCGGCCGAAGAAGTCGGCCACGGCGCGCTGGATCTGCGGCATGCGGGTGGAGCCACCGACCATCACCACGCCCCGCACCTCGTCCTTGCCGAGTCGCGCGTCCCTCAGGGCTTTGCGCACGGCGTTCATGGTGCGCGCGGTCAGCTCGGCCGTGGCCGCCTCGAACTGCACTTGTGTGACCTCAAAGTGAATCCTGCCCCCCGTCAGCTGGGCTTCAAACGCTGCAGAATCGGTAGCAGACAGTGCTTCCTTGCAGGCCCGCGCCGCCAGCTTCATGGCGGCTTTGTCGGAAGCTTGCGTGGCCTGCGCGCCGGTTTGCTGCAACACCCAGTCGGCCAGGGCACGGTCGTAGTCGTCGCCACCCAGTGCGGAGTCGCCACCGGTGGCAATCACCTCGAACACGCCCTGCGTCAGGCGCAGAATGGAAATGTCGAAGGTGCCGCCGCCGAGGTCGTAGACGGCGTAGACTCCCTCGCTCGCGTTGTCCAGCCCGTAGGCAATGGCCGCCGCCGTGGGCTCGCTGATCAGGCGCAGCACGTTCAGGCCCGCCAGCTGGGCCGCGTCCTTGGTCGCCTGGCGCTGGGCCTCGTCAAAATAGGCCGGCACCGTGATCACCGCACCATAGAGATCGTCGTTGAAGGTGTCTTCGGCACGGTAGCGCAGCGTGGCGAGGATTTCGGCGCTGATTTCGACCGGCGACTTGGCGCCCGCCGTGGTGTGCAGGCTCACCATGCCCGGCTGGTCGACAAAGTTGTAGGGCAGCTTGTCGCGGCCCGCGATGTCCTGCAGTCCCCGCCCCATGAAGCGTTTGACCGAGGCGACGGTATTTTCAGGGTCGTGCGCGATCGCGGCCAGCGCGTCAAATCCGATCTGGCGCCCCTGTTGGGCCAGATAGCGGACGACCGAGGGAAGAATCACTCGGCCCTGGGCGTCGGGCAGGCATTCGGCCACGCCACTGCGCACGGCCGCCACCAGCGAATGGGTGGTGCCCAGGTCGATGCCCACCGCGATGCGCCGCTGGTGCGGATCGGGGGCCTGACCGGGTTCGGAAATTTGAAGGAGCGCCATGATGTCTTGGGGAATAGGTACTTATTGTCCCCTGTCCACAGTGTCCATCCTGTCGAACCGGGCTTCTATGTTGTGGGCAAAACGCTCGATGAACATCAAGGCCCGGACCAGCTCGGCAGCCCGCGGGTAGTCATGCTCGACATCGAGCAGCCGTTCGCACTGTTGCAGCTCCTCGCGCCGGGCCTGCTGGACCTGCTCGTTGAGCTGATCCAGTTCGGCCTCACTGGACGCTTCTTCCAGCGCCTCGCGCCAGCTCATCTGCTGCAGCAGGAACTCGGCCGGCATCGCGGTGTTGTGATGGGCATTGATGGGCGTGCCATGCAGCTCGCACAGGTAGGCCGCGCGCTTGAGCGGGTCCTTCAGGCGCTGGTAAGCCTCGTTGATGCGCACCGACCATTGCATGGCCACGCGCAGGGCAGCCGCGCCATGGGCGGCAAACAGATCGGGATGGGCCTCGCGCTGCAGATCCTTCCAGCGTGCATCGATGGCGGCACGATCCTGGGCGAACTGCACCGGCAGGGCGAAAAGCTCAAAGTCGTTGGATTGCAGGTTCATGAAGATCTAGCCCCCACGCTGGCGGGCGAGCCCGCTGCGCTGCGCCCCGTGGGGGCCTTCGCGCCTTGGGGCGGCCCGGCGGCGCTCACAAAAACCGCCAGCACAGTCCGTGAAGGCGGCTTGATGGGAGGCCCCAACTTCAAATCCGGAAGCTTTCTCCGCAGCCGCAACGGTCGCGCTCGTTGGGGTTGTTGAACTTGAAGCCTTCGTTCAGCCCTTCGCGCACGAAGTCCAGCTCCGTGCCCTCGATGTAGGCCAGGCTCTTGGGGTCGACCAGCACCTTCACGCCGTGGTCTTCGAACACGATGTCTTCTGGCGACAGCTCGTCGACATACTCCAGCTTGTAAGCCAGGCCGGAGCAGCCCGTGGTCTTGACGCCCAGGCGCACACCCAGCCCCCTGCCCCGCTTGGCGAGGTAGCGGTTCACATGCCGGGCGGCGGCTTCGGTCAGGGTCACAGCCATGTCATTGAGCCCCGGAAATCCCGTGCTTCTTCTTGTAGTCGCTCACGGCGGCCTTGATCGCATCTTCGGCCAGGATGGAGCAATGGATCTTGACCGGCGGCAGGGCCAGCTCCTCGGCGATCTGGCTGTTCTTGAGCGCGGCCGCTTCGTCCAGCGTCCTGCCCTTGACCCATTCGGTCACCAGCGACGACGAGGCAATTGCCGAGCCACAGCCATAGGTCTTGAAGCGCGCATCCTCGATCACGCCGGTTTGCGGATTGACCTTGATTTGAAGCTTCATCACGTCACCGCAGGCGGGCGCACCCACCATGCCTGTGCCCACCGACTCGTCACCCTTGTCGAAGGAGCCGACGTTGCGCGGGTGTTCGTAATGATCAACAACTTTTTGCGAGTACATCGTGTTTACCTTTTCCAACTTTCAGCGGGGCCACCGCCGAGTTCAACAATTCAATGCGCCGTCCACTGGATGGTGCTCAGGTCCACGCCGTCCTGGTACATCTCCCACAGCGGACTGAGCTCACGCAGCTTGGTCACGTTGTGCTTGATGGCGGCGATCGCGTAATCGATCTCCTCCTCGGTCGTGAAACGGCCGATGGTCATGCGCAGGCTGCTGTGGGCCAGTTCGTCGCTGCGGCCCAGGGCGCGCAGCACATAGCTGGGCTCCAGGGATGCCGAGGTGCAGGCCGAGCCGGACGACACCGCCAGCCCCTTGATGCCCATGATCAGCGACTCGCCTTCGACGAAGTTGAAGCTCATGTTCAGGTTGTGCGGCACGCGCTTGTCCGGATGGCCATTGAGGAACACCTGTTCCACGTCTTTCAGGCCATCGAGCAGTCGCTCGTGCAAGGCACGCGCCTTGGCGTTGTCCTGCTCCATCTCCAGCTTCGCGAGCCGGAAGGCTTCGCCCATGCCCACGATCTGGTGCGTGGGCAAGGTGCCCGAGCGCATGCCGCGTTCGTGGCCGCCGCCATGCATTTGCGCCTCCAGCCGCACGCGCGGCTTGCGGCGCACATAGAGGGCGCCAATGCCCTTGGGACCATAGGTCTTGTGCGAGGCGAAACTCATCAAATCGACGGGCAGCGTCGTCAGATCGATTGCGACCTTGCCCGTGGCCTGCGCTGAATCCACATGAAAGATGATGCCTTTGTCGCGGCAGATCGCGCCAATGGCCGGGATGTCCTGGATCACGCCGATCTCGTTGTTCACCAACATCACGCTGACCAGGATGGTGTCGGGACGGATCGCGGCCTTGAAATTCTCTAGGTCGAGCAGGCCATCTTGCTGCACGTCGAGGTAAGTCACCTCAAAACCCTGGCGCTCGAGTTCGCGCATGGTGTCGAGCACGGCCTTGTGCTCGGTCTTGACCGTGATCAGGTGCCTGCCCTTGGTCTTGTAGAAATGGGCCGCCCCCTTGATCGCAAGGTTGTTGGATTCGGTGGCCCCGCTGGTCCAGACGATTTCGCGCGGATCGGCGCCGACGAGTTCAGCCACGTAGCCACGGGCCTTCTCGACGGCGTCCTCGGCCTCCCAGCCCCAGGCATGGCTGCGCGAAGCCGGGTTGCCGAAATGCTCGCGCAACCAGGGGATCATTGCGTCCACCACGCGCGGGTCAACCGGCGTGGTGGCGCCGTAGTCCATGTAAATCGGGAAATGCGGGGTCATGTCCATAGCTGGCTTTTTGTCTACTGCTGGCAGGCGGGAACGAATTGTTGCGGAGGTCGTCGCCTGTCCTGGCAAGCAGTCCTTGTCGTGGTCGTGGGGTTGTCGGAAAATGTTGCGGCTTCAGGACTTGGCAAAAGCATTGCCAAGCGCAAATACCGAGTTCGGGGCGTTCACGCGGATCGGCTTGACCACCGGCGCGCTGGAAATCGCACGCTTGACGACCGGCTTGTCCTCGATCTGCACGCCCTTGGCGAGCTGCTCGTCCACCAGCTTTTGCAGCGTGACGGAATCCAGGAACTCGACCATGCGCTGGTTCAGCGAGGCCCAGAGCTCGTGCGTCATGCAGCGTCCGGCTTCGTCGCCCAGGCAGTTTTCCTTGCCTCCGCACTGGGTCGCATCGATGGGCTCGTCCACCGAGACGATGATGTCGGCCACCGTGATGTCACCCGCCTTGCGGCCCAGCGTGTAACCGCCGCCGGGACCCCGGGTGGATTCCACCAGCTCATGGCGACGCAGCTTGCCGAACAGCTGCTCGAGGTAGGACAGCGAAATCTGCTGACGCTGGCTGATCGCGGCCAGCGTCACGGGACCATTGTTCTGGCGCAGGGCCAGATCAATCATGGCTGTGACCGCAAAGCGGCCTTTGGTTGTGAGACGCATCGCAAGCTCCTTCAACTTGGCTTGTGCCGTTACATCGCCCCGGCTTGCTGGGCCCGAGGCACTGTCTCCACCCTTCCCGCCCTCATTTCCATGAGACGGGCCCGTCATCGTTGGGTTGTTGTTCCTGAGTGTTTGCGTCAAGTATACCACAAAACCCCAGCGATTCACTCGGGTAAGAATACTGGCACGTCACTGTTTGAACTTACTGGTTTCTTGGGTGTGACTGGTGACTGGTCACCAGTCACTCTCCTCGGGTCGCAAACCGGAACCGGACGCGCGTACCCGGCCGCAGGTCTTCAAACTGAACCAGCGCGCCAATTTCCGCCGCGCGCAGGCGGATATGGCTCAGGCCGCGCCCGCCCTGGCGAAAGCCCTCGCCCAGCCCGCGGCCGTTGTCGGTCACGCCGAGCATCGCATGCTCGCCCTCGACCCAGGTCCGTACCGTGACCCGGCTGGCTTGGGAATGCTTGACGATGTTGGCGAACACCTCCTGCAGGCAGCGAAACAGGTGCATCACGCCGCGCGACTCCATGCCCTCCCCGTTGACGGTGATGGCGGGCACTTCTTCGACCTGCCAGTCCAGTTCGATGCCAGCGGCGTCGAGCGCGGGCGCAATGCGGCGGCGCAGCATGCCCAGAATCGCCGGCAGGTCGCCCTCCAGAGGCTCCAGCGAATCCAGCGTCATTCGCAGTTCCTCCAGCGCGTGGTTGAGCATGGCCGACACCACAGCGGGGTCGGCTCCATCCGGGCTCCGGACCACGTTGAGCGCCTGCACCAGCTGGCTGCCCAGCCCGTCATGCATGTCGCGCGTGAGCCGCCTGCGCTCGTCTTCCAGCACCTGGCGGCGCTCGGCCGCGCGCAAGCGCTCAAACGCGGCGTGCAGTTCGCTCTCCTTTTGCTTCACGCGCTGCTCCAGCGCCTGGTTGAGCCGGCTGACCTGCTGCACATAGTCTGCGGTCCGCTGCACCAGCACGGAAGCCAGGGTCAGCAAAAACACCAGACTGCCCACCGGCATCCAGCGCAGGTCGGCGTCGCCCGGCCAGTCGAGCTGGACCACGCCAAAATCGCGCACCCCCGTGATGACAGTCACCACTCCCGCCACGAGCAGCAGGCGCTGCTTGCCATCCAGCCCCCAGCGCGCGCGGCGAAACATCAGCGCCAGCGCTGTCGCCGCGACCACGACCAGCACGCCGGTCCAGACGCGGTAGAGGTCGTAGTCCTCACGCAGGATCACGACCACCAGCCACAGCGGGCAGACCCACAGGATGCCCGTCCCCAGGCTGCGAAGACGCCCCGGCGGGTGATCGAACAGGTCCCAGAGAAAGAGATAGATGAAGCCGCAGTAGACCGTGAACGACAGCTTGTGCAGGTAAAACCACAGCTCGAACGGCATGGGTGGATGGACCAGGGGCGTCAGGCCCAGCCGCAACGCCCAGGCCAGCGACGCGGCGGCCAGGAAGGCGAACACCCGCTCACGGCTTTGCAACCAGATCAGCCCGCCGAGCAGCGCCACCACGACCGAGCAGGCCACCACCATCCAGGTGGCATGCACCTGCCACCAGAACACCCGCTGGTAACGGGCCTGCAAAGCCTCGCGCGGCCCGATGCTGATGGGCGACAGGCCGCTCTTGCGCAGCAGCTGGCCGCGGACCTCGATCTCGAGGCGGTTGTCCTGCGCCGCGGGCCGGATCAGTTCGGACGGCAGGTCGACCAGATGCGGCACCACGCTGGTGTCCACGTAGTCAGCCGTGCTCCATGACGCTTCGTCGATCAGTCTGTCGTTGAACCAGACCCGGAATCGGGCCCCCACACGCGGCAGGTACAGCGCCAGGGATTGGGACGGGCCCACCCCGCGGGGCCATTCGAACGCATAGCGGGCATCGCCCTGCCAGGGCGGCTGCTCGTCGTCCCAGACATGCGGCAGCGCTATAGTTTCAGGAGCATCCTGCGCCCTCCCCGCAAGGGTAACCGTCGCTTTTGACAGGGACACGGCGCCCGGGGCGGGCTGAGGGATGGACACCAGAGTCAGCTGCACCAGCACCAGACCGAGAAAGACGCTGGCCCATACCCAGGCCTGGATGCGCCCCAAGGCGGCCAGCAGGCGCCCCATCAGACCAGGCCCCGCTCCTGCGCCACCCTGACCACCTGCACGCGGGTGTGGACGGCCAGCTTGCGGTAGAGGTTTTTGATATGGGAGCCCACGGTGTGGCCGGAGATGTCGAGTTTGCGGGCGATCTCCTTGTTCACATAGCCTTGGGCGACCAGTTTCAGCACATCGCCCTCGCGCTCCGACAGCAGGACACCGCCGTCCTGGTGGGATTCGACCGGCGCAGGCGACGGGCCGCCCTGCGCCGCGCGCAGGCGCTTGAGCAGCAGGCGTGCGAGCAGCGAGGAAATGGGGGCGCCGCCCTCCTGGATTTGCTCGATCGCCGCCACCAGCTCTTGCGGGCTGCAGCCCTTGAGCACATAGCCTGTGGCACCCGCTTCAATCGCTTCGATCAGCCGGCTTTCGTCGCCAAAGACGGTGAACACCAGCAGCTCCGCACCAGGATTGCTGCGCGACAGGGATTTGAGCAAGTCCTCGCCGCGCCCGTCGGGCAGGCCGAGATCGACGAGATAAACGTTCGCAGCAGCATCGGCGGCGGCCGCCTGGGCATGCGCGAAAGAGCTGGAGTAGCCTACCAGGCTCCAGTCAGGCCGGGTCTGCAGGCTGCGCAACACAAAGTCGCGTACCGTGGTGTCGTCTTCGATGAGGTAGATCGAGGTGTGCATGGGTGGCGGATTGTTGGCCTCTGCCCTCAATCTGTATATCCCCGAAATGCGTGATGCCCGGCCCGCGCCCGCGACCTTTGCGTTGCAGGGCTCACCGGTCGTTCCCCGGGGGAACGATCACATGGTCGGCGCCAGACGCGCCAAAGGCCTGCTCCTTGAGCAGGGCCAGCTGGTCGCGCACGCGCGCGGCCTTCTCGAACTCCAGGTTGCGCGCATGGTCCAGCATCTGCTTTTCCAGCCGCTTGATTTCGCGGGCGATGTCCTTTTCGCTCATATCCTCGACCCGGGCCTTCTGCAGCGCGTCCTGCTCGAGTTTCTCGGCTTCCTTGCCGGCCTTTTCGCTGTAGACGCCGTCGATCAGGTCGCGCACCTGCTTGACGATGCTGCGCGGAACGATGCCCTGCGCCTCGTTGTGCGCGAGCTGCTTGGCGCGGCGGCGCTCGGTCTCGCCGATCGCCCTTTTCATCGAATCGGTCATCTTGTCTGCGTACAGAATCGCGCGGCCGTTCAGGTTGCGCGCGGCCCGGCCTATGGTCTGGATCAGCGAGCGCTCGGCGCGCAGGAATCCCTCCTTGTCGGCATCCAGGATCGCCACCAGCGACACCTCGGGGATGTCCAGGCCCTCGCGCAACAGGTTGATGCCGACCAGCACGTCAAAGGTGCCCAGGCGCAGGTCGCGCAGGATTTCCACGCGCTCCACCGTGTCCACATCGCTGTGCAGGTAGCGCACCTTGACGCCGTTGTCGCCCAGGTAGTCGGTCAGCTGCTCGGCCATGCGCTTGGTCAGCGTGGTGATCAGCACGCGCTCGTTTTTTTCGACGCGGATGCGGATTTCCTGCAGCACATCGTCCACCTGGTGGGTCGCGGGGCGGACCTCGACCTCGGGGTCGACCAGGCCGGTGGGACGCACCACCTGCTCCACCACCTGGCCGGCGTGGGTTTGTTCATAGTCGGCGGGCGTGGCCGAGACGAAGATCGCCTGGCGCATCCTGGTTTCGAATTCCTCGAACTTCAGCGGCCGGTTGTCCAGCGCGCTCGGCAGGCGAAAGCCATATTCCACCAGCGTGGTCTTGCGCGCCCGGTCGCCGTTGTACATGCCGCCGAGCTGGCCGACCAGCACATGGGACTCATCCAGGAACATGAGCGCGTCCTTGGGCAGATAGTCGGTCAAAGTACTGGGCGGCTCGCCGGGGGCCGCGCCCGAAAGGTGGCGCGTGTAGTTCTCGATGCCCTTGCAGTGGCCGATTTCGCTGAGCATTTCCAGATCGAAGCGGGTGCGCTGCTCCAGCCGCTGGGCCTCGACCAGCTTGCCCATGCCAACCAGCTCCTTGAGGCGCTGCTCCAGCTCGATCTTGATGGTCTCCACAGCGGCCAGCACCTTGTCACGCGGCGTGACGTAGTGGCTCGACGGGTAGACCGTGAAGCGCGGTATTTTCTGGCGGATGCGGCCGGTCAGCGGGTCGAACAGCTGCAATGACTCGACCTCGTCGTCGAACAGCTCGATGCGAATCGCCAGCTCCGAGTGCTCGGCCGGGAACACGTCAATCGTGTCGCCGCGCACGCGGAACTTGCCGCGCGAAAAATCCTGGTCGTTGCGCTGGTACTGCATGCGGATCAACTGCGCAATCACGTCGCGCTGGCCCATTGTGTCGCCCGCGCGCAGCGTCATCACCATGCGGTGGTAGCTCTCGGGCTCGCCAATGCCGTAGATCGCCGACACCGTCGCTACAATCACCACGTCGCGCCGCTCCAGCACGCTCTTGGTGCAGGACAGGCGCATCTGCTCGATGTGCTCGTTGATCGCCGAGTCCTTCTCGATGAACAGGTCGCGCTGGGGCACATAGGCCTCGGGCTGGTAGTAGTCGTAATAGCTGACGAAATACTCGACGGCGTTCCTGGGGAAGAACTCGCGGAATTCGCTGTAGAGCTGGGCCGCCAGGGTCTTGTTCGGCGCGAACACGATCGCAGGCCGGCCCAGGCGCGCGATGACATTGGCCATGGTGTAGGTCTTGCCCGAGCCGGTGACGCCGAGAAGGGTCTGGAACACCTCGCCGTCGTTCACACCCTCGACCAACTGCGCAATCGCGCTGGGCTGGTCGCCCGCCGGTGGATAGGGCTGGAACAGCTCGAACGGCGAGTCGGGAAAACGCACGAACTGCCCCTGGGCCTCGCCTTTTTGCGTTTCGGGTATGACTTCAGAGACTTCTGGCATGGGGCTGGGCGGGTGGATGCGGGGGTGGCGGGTAAAATTCCGGGCAACCGACAAGCCTACCGCAGCTTCGGAAATCTCGCTACTGACAACTTCCAAAGGACCTTCCATGTCTCTGCTCTCTGCCGTCGAAATGGCCCCGCGCGACCCCATTCTGGGCCTCAACGAGCAATTCGCCGCCGACACCAACCCCAACAAGGTCAACCTCGGCGTGGGCGTCTACTTCGATGACAACGGCAATCTGCCCCTGCTGCAATGCGTGCAGGCCGCCGAGAAACACATGATGGAAGCGCCCAAGGCCCGCGGCTACCTGCCGATCGACGGCATTGCCGCCTATGACGCAGCCGTCAAGGGCCTGGTGTTCGGCGCCGACAGCGAACCGGTCAAGTCCGGCCGCGTGGCCACGGTGCAGGGCATCGGCGGCACGGGCGGCCTGAAGATCGGTGCCGACTTCCTCAAGCGCCTGAACCCCAACGCCAAGGTGCTGATCAGCGACCCGAGCTGGGAAAACCACCGCGCCCTGTTCACCAACGCCGGTTTCGAGGTCGGCGCCTACCCCTACTACGACGCGGCCAAGCGCGGCGTGAACTTCGACGGCATGCTGGCCGCGCTCAATGCCGCAGCCGAAGGCACCATCGTCGTCCTGCACGCCTGTTGCCACAACCCCACGGGCTACGACATCACGCCCGCCCAGTGGGACCAGGTCATCGCCGCCGTCAAGGCCAGGAACCTCGTGGCCTTCCTCGACATGGCCTACCAGGGTTTCGGCCACGGCATCGCCGAAGACGGCGCCGTGATCGGCAAGTTCGTTGCCGCGGGCATGGACTTCTTCGTCTCCACCTCGTTTTCCAAGAGCTTCAGCCTCTATGGCGAGCGCGTCGGCGCGCTGTCCGTGCTGTGCGAGAGCAAGGAAGAAGCCGACCGCGTGCTGAGCCAGCTCAAGGTCGTGATCCGCACCAACTACTCCAACCCGCCCATCCATGGCGGCACGGTGGTCGCGATGGTGCTCAACACGCCCGAGCTGCGCGCCCAGTGGGAGCAGGAGCTCGCCGAGATGCGCGTGCGCATCAAGGCCATGCGCCAGAAGCTCGTCGACGGCCTGAAAGCCGCCGGCGTCAAACAGGACATGAGCTTCATCACCAGCCAGATCGGCATGTTCAGCTACTCAGGCCTGAGCAAGGACCAGATGGTGCGCCTGCGCAACGAGTTCGGCGTGTACGGTACCGACACCGGCCGCATGTGCGTGGCCGCGCTCAACAGCAAGAACATCGACTACGTTTGCGCGTCGATTGCCAAGGTGATCTGAACGCCGGCACGGGCTGTCAAGCCGCCTGCGGGCGGCTTTTTTGCGCCCGCCCGGCAGGCCCACGGGGCGGCCGACGTCCGCTTGCCTCCGCCGTGAAGGCAATCAGCCCCAGAGCACCGAACGCATCGAAATCGAGGCGGATTGGAAGCTGGTGTTGAAGAACCTCAGCGGCTCCCTGGCATCCACGGCGCCCGCGGCATGCAGCAGGGGCAGGTAGTGGTCGTAGGTCGGATGGGCCAGCTGCGCCACGGGGCCCAGCTTCTGGAAGTCCGGCAAGGCCGCCAGATTCCCCTGCTGCAGATAAGCGCCAATGGTCTTGTCGAACTCGATCGCCCAGTCGTAGGCCTGATTCGAGGCCGCACCGCGCTGCGTAGCGCGCAGGTTGTGCACGATGTTGCCGCTGCCCACGATCAGAACGCCGCGCCCGCGCAGGGCCTTGAGCTGGCGGCCCAGCGCGTAATGCTCGGCCGGCGGACGGCCGTAGTCCATGCTGAGCTGGATCACCGGAATGTCGGCTTGGGGAAACATGGGCTTTAGCACCGCCCAGGTGCCGTGGTCCAAGCCCCATTCCTGCTTGTCCAGGCCCACGGCGGGTTGCTTGATGCCTTGGCTGATTTCCTGGGCCACCGCCGGCGCGCCGGGCGCCGGGTACTGCTGGTCAAACAGCGCCTGCGGAAAGCCGCCAAAGTCGTGAATGGTTTTGGGCTGGGCCATGCCCGTCAGATACCAGCCGCGCGTGAGCCAGTGGGCCGAGATGCACAGAATCAGCTGCGGTTTGGGCAGCTTTGCGCCAAACTCCGCCCCCAGTGTCTGCCAGGTCCTGCGGTAGTCGTTGTCCTCGATCGCGTTCATCGGGCTGCCATGGCCGAGGAACAGCACGGGCATGCGCTCGGACTTTTTCAGCGTCTTGAGTTGGTTGAGCGCCGCAGCAGCTGCATGAGGGGTCATCAAGGCTCCGATCGAGGCGGTTGCACCGCCAAGGGCGGCCAGGAAAGGTCTACGGCGCATATCAAGCAAGCTCTTCATCGTTTTCTTTTATAACCAACCGATGGAGCCAGCGCCCAGGTGAAAGTTCCAAGCATCCATCTTGCATAAATCTGGCAATCTCGTGGAGGAATTGGTGTTTTCACTCCACACGACCGCCTCGAACAACTGCTATATTGCACTGCAACAAAACAGAAAGTTGGAGCCCCCACATGCTCTACCAGCTCTACGAAACCCAGCGCTCCCTGATGGAGCCTTTCACCGACTTCGCGCAGGCCGCGGCCAAGATGTTCAGCAACCCGCTGTCGCCTTTTGGCCAGCATCCTTTCGCGCAGCGGGTATCGGCCAGCTACGACCTGCTCTACCGCCTGGGCAAGGACTACGAAAAGCCGGCGTTCGGCATCCAGACCGTGAATGTGGCGGGCGTGGATGTGGCCATCCATGAACGGGTGGAGGTCAACAAGCCTTTCTGCGAACTGCGCCGCTTCAAGCGCTTTACCGACGACCCCGCCACGCTGCCCAGGCTCAAGGGCCAGCCTGCCGTGCTGATCGTGGCGCCGCTGTCGGGCCACTATGCCACGCTGCTGCGCGACACCGTCAAAACCATGCTCAAGGACCATAAGGTCTACATCACCGACTGGAAAAACGCGCGCATGGTGCCGCTGTCCGAGGGCGAGTTCCACCTGGACGACTATGCGAACTACGTGCAGGAGTTCATCCGCCACCTTCAAGCCATCTACGGCAACTGCCACGTGATCAGCGTCTGCCAGCCCACCGTGCCGGTGCTGGCGGCCGTGTCGCTGATGGCCAGCCGCGGCGAAACCACGCCCCTGACCATGACCATGATGGGCGGCCCGATCGATGCGCGCAAATCGCCCACGGCGGTCAACAACCTGGCGATGAACAAGAGCTACGAGTGGTTTGAAAACAACGTGATCTACCGCGTACCGAGCACTTTCCCCGGCGCAGGCCGGCGCGTCTACCCCGGCTTCTTGCAGCACACCGGCTTTGTGGCCATGAACCCGGACCGCCACGCCAGCAGCCACTATGATTACTTCAAGGACCTGATCAAGGGCGACGACGCCAGCGCCGAGGCCCACCGCAAGTTCTACGACGAGTACAACGCCGTGCTCGACATGGACGCCGATTACTACCTCGAAACCATCCGGACCGTGTTCCAGGAATTCCATCTAGTCAATGGCACCTGGGATGTCATGGGCGTGGACGGCAAGCTCGAGCGCGTGCGGCCGCAGGACATCACGACCACGGCCCATCTCACGGTGGAAGGCGAGCTGGACGACATTTCCGGTTCGGGCCAGACCGAAGCCGCCCACGAGCTGTGCTGCAACGTCCCCAAGGAGCGCCAGAAGCACCTGGAAGTCAAGGGCGCGGGCCACTACGGCATCTTCAGCGGGCGGCGCTGGCGCGAAGTGGTTTACCCGCAGGTCAGGGCCTTCATTCTGGAGCACGATCAGAAGCAGGAGTCGGCCCCCGCTCCCATCAAGCCTGCATTGGCCGCTACAAAAACAGCAACAAGGAAAGTGGCGCGAAAGAAAGTGTGACGCCCGTGCGAGAACTCGCATCGCGCATCAACGCAGCCCTGCCCCAGACCCAGTGCACACGTTGCGGCTACCCGGACTGCGCGGGCTATGCCCAGGCCATTGCCTCGGGCGAAGCCGCCATCAACCAATGCCCGCCGGGCGGTGCCGAAGGCATTGCCCGCCTCGCCCGGATCACGGGCCGGCCGGTGCAGCCCCTGAACCCCGTCAACGGCGTGGAGGGACCGCGCAGCGTAGCCGTGATCGACGAAGCCTGGTGCATAGGCTGCACCCTGTGCCTCAAGGCCTGCCCGACCGACGCCATCGTGGGCAGCAACAAGCTCATGCACACCGTGATCGAGCCCTACTGCACCGGTTGCGAGCTGTGCATCCCGGTCTGCCCGGTGGACTGCATCAGCCTGGAGAACGTCAGCGGCGAGCGCAGCGGCTGGGCCGCGTGGTCGCAGCCGCAGGCCGACGAGGCCCGCAATCGCTATGAATTTCATAGCGCAAGGCAACAGCGGGACAAGGACGAGAACGATCAAAGACTGCAAGACAAGGCAGGCGCCAAGCTGGCCGACCTGAGCGCCCATTCCCGGCTCACTGATGCAGCCGAGCTCGACAAGAAGCGCGCGCTGATCGAGGCCGCGCTGGCCCGCGCCCGGGCGCGCCGCGGCGGCCCGGCCTGACCCCGCCTCAGCCCAAAGCCGCGAAGGCCTTCACGACCTCGGGCGGCGCCTGCACCAGTTCGACCAGCACGCCTTCGCCGGCGATCGGGAACTCGTCATTGGCCTTGGGGTGCAGAAAACAGATGTCGAAGCCGGCCGCGCCCTTGCGGATGCCGCCGGGTGCAAAACGCACGCCCCTGGAACTCAGCCACTGCACCGCTGCCGGCAGGTCATCGATCCACAAGCCCACGTGATTCAGCGGCGTCGTGTGGACCGCCGGTTTCTTCTCGGGGTCCAGCGGCTGCATCAGATCGACCTCGACCTTGAACGCGCCGCTGCCGATCGCACAGATGTCTTCATCGACGTTCTCGCGCTCGCTCTTGAACGTGCCCGTGAGTTCCAGGCCGAGCATCTCGACCCAGAGCCGCTGCAGGCGCTGCTTGTCCGGGCCACCGATGGCGATCTGCTGGATGCCGAGGACTTTGAAGGGACGCTGGGTCATGGCTGGCCTCTCATGCAAATTCAACGATGGGCTGATCCACGCTCAGGCTCTCGCCCTTGCTCGCCAGCACCTTGCCGACCACGCCGTCGGCCGCGGCAAACAGCACGTTTTCCATCTTCATCGCCTCGATCACGGCCACGCGCTCGCCGGCCTGCACCTTCTGGCCCGGTTGCACCGCCACATCCACCAGCAGGCCAGGCATGGGCGAGAGCACGTAGCGGCTCATATCGGGCGGCGCCTTGTAGGGCATCAACGCATGCAGCTCGGCCGCGCGGGGCGTGAGCACCAAGGCGTCGAGTTGCGTGCCGTTGTGGGCAATGCGAATGGCCAGCGGGTTCTTGCCCACGCCACGCTCGACCTGGGCGGTGAAGGCCTGCTCGTTCACCGTGCCGCGGATGCGGGCGCCGCCGAGGTGCCAGCCGCTACATATTTCATAGCACCTTCCGCCCACCTCGACTGAGCTGGAGCCCGATTTGGCCTGGAAGCCGGTGACCCGCACCGGGCTGCTCATGTTCTGCCCGCCAGCGCCGCGGCGCACGACCACGAAGTCTTCACCGACCGTCACGCCGTGGCCCGGCAACTGGCCGCTGATGCCGGCCGCCCGATCGAGCAGGCGGCGATTGACATAGGCCGCGAGCGCAACCAGGAAATTCGGGTCCTCGTGGGGCACGTCTTCGGCCTGGAAGCCCTTGCCGTAGTGCTCGGCGATGAAGCCTGTGTTGAACTCGCCCGCCACGAACTTCGGGTGCGCCAGCAGTGCGGCCTGGAACGGGATGTTGCTGCTGATGCCACGAATCACGAAGCCGTTGAGCGCCTCGCGCATCCTGGCAATCGCATCGAGGCGGTCCTTGCCGTGGACGATGAGCTTGGCGATCATCGAGTCGTAGTACATCGGGATCTCGCCGCCTTCGGCGACGCCGGTGTCCACTCGCACGCCGCCCCCCTCCCCAGCCCTCCCCCCAGCGGGGGGAGGATATTCGCCCCCTCCCCCTCTGGGCGAGGGCCCGGGTAGGGGCTCACCCGCAAACATCGTCTCCTTGGGCGGCTGGAAGCGCACCAGCCGACCCGTGCTCGGCAGGAAGTTGCGGAACGGGTCCTCGGCGTTGATGCGGCACTCGATGGCCCAGCCATTGCGCGGCACATCCTTCTGCGCCAGCGGCAGTTTCTCGCCGGCCGCGACGCGGATCATCAGCTCCACCAGGTCCAGGCCTGTGATGCATTCGGTCACCGGGTGCTCGACCTGCAGCCGGGTGTTCATCTCCAGGAAGTAAAAGCTCTGGTCCTTGCCGACCACGAACTCCACCGTCCCCGCGCTCTGGTACCTGACCGCCTTGGCCAGCGCCACAGCCTGCTCGCCCATGGCCTTGCGCGTCGCATCGCTGATGAACGGCGACGGCGCTTCCTCGATCACCTTCTGGTGGCGGCGCTGGATCGAGCATTCACGCTCGTTGAGGTAGATCACATTGCCATGAGCATCGCCCAGCACCTGGATCTCGATATGGCGCGGCTCCTCGACGAACTTCTCGATGAAGACGCGGTCGTCGCCAAAGCTGTTGCGCGCCTCGTTGCGGCAGCTGGTGAAGCCCTCTAAGGCTTCCTTGTCGTTGAAGGCCACGCGCAGGCCCTTGCCGCCGCCACCGGCCGAGGCCTTGATCATCACCGGGTAGCCTACGTCCTTGGCGATCTCCACCGCCCGCTCGGCGGACTCGATGGCATCGTTCCAGCCTGGAATGGTGTTGACCCGCGCTTGCCTGGCCAGCTTCTTGGACGCGATCTTGTCGCCCATGGCTGCAATCGAATAGTGCTTGGGGCCGATGAAGGCCATGCCCTCTGCTTCCACCCGCTTGGCAAAGCCCTCGTTCTCGCTCAGAAAGCCGTAGCCCGGGTGAATCGCCTGGGCGCCGGTCTGCTTGGCTGCGGCGATGATCTTGTCGGCCACGAGATAGCTCTCGCGGCTGGGCGCCGGGCCGATGTACACGGCCTCGTCGGCCAGCTCCATATGGCGCGCGTCCCGGTCGGCGTCCGAATACACGGCCACCGTCTTGATGCCCATCTTGCGAGCGGTCTTGATGACGCGGCAGGCGATCTCGCCACGGTTGGCAATCAGGATTTTTGTGAACATGATGAGGTTCGGCGTTGAGTGTTGAGCGTTGAGCGGTCAAGAATTCGGCTGGGCTGTCTTTCGCTGAACGCCCAACGCCGAACGCTCAACCTCACAGTGGAATGTTCCCGTGCTTGCGCCACGGGTTCTCGAGCTTCTTGTCGCGCAGCATCACGAGCGAGCGGCAGATGCGCTTGCGCGTTTCATGCGGCTGGATCACGTCGTCGATGAAGCCACGCGCGCCGGCCACGAACGGATTCGCGAACCGGGCCTTGTACTCGGCCTCCTTCGCCGCCAACTTGGCCGGGTCGCCCTTGTCTTCACGGAAGATGATTTCCACCGCGCCCTTGGCGCCCATCACCGCGATCTCGGCATTGGGCCAGGCGAAGTTGACGTCGCCCCTCAGGTGTTTGGAGCTCATCACGTCGTAGGCGCCGCCATAGGCCTTGCGCGTGATCACCGTGATCTTGGGCACGGTGCATTCGGCGTAGGCATAGAGCAGCTTGGCGCCGTGCTTGATGATGCCGCCGTACTCCTGGGAGGTGCCGGGCATGAAGCCAGGCACGTCGACGAAGGTCACAACCGGGATGTTGAACGCATCGCAAAAGCGCACGAAGCGCGCCGCCTTGATCGAGCTCTTGATGTCCAGGCAGCCGGCCAGCACCAGCGGCTGGTTGGCGACGATGCCGACCGTCTGGCCCCCCATGCGCGCGAAACCGACAACAATGTTCTTGGCGTACTCGGGCTGGATCTCGAAAAAGTCGCCGTCGTCCACCGTCTTGACGATCAGCTCCTTCATGTCGTAGGGCTTGTTCGGGTTGTCCGGCACCAGCGTGTCCAGACTCAGGTCCAAGCGGTCGGCCGGGTCATGGCTGGGACGCACCGGCGCCTTCTCGCGGTTGTTCAGCGGCAGGTAGTTGTACAGCCGCCGCAGCATCAACAGCGCCTCGACATCGTTCTCGAATGCAAGATCGGCCACACCGCTCTTGGTGGTGTGGCTGATGGCGCCGCCCAGTTCCTCGGCAGTCACTTCCTCGTGCGTGACGGTCTTGACCACCTCGGGGCCGGTCACGAACATGTAGGAGCTGTCCTTGACCATGAAGATGAAGTCGGTCATGGCCGGCGAGTACACGGCGCCGCCGGCGCTGGGCCCCATGATCATGCTGATCTGCGGAATCACGCCGCTGGCCATCACATTGCGCTGGAACACATCGGCATAGCCGCCCAGCGAGGCCACGCCTTCCTGGATGCGCGCGCCGCCCGAGTCGTTGAGGCCGATCACTGGCGCGCCGACCTTCATCGCCTGGTCCATGACCTTGCAGATCTTTTCGGCATGGGCTTCGGACAGCGCGCCGCCGAACACCGTGAAGTCCTGGCTGAAGACGAACACCAGGCGGCCGTTGATCATGCCGTAGCCCGTGACCACGCCGTCGCCGGGGATCTTGTTGTCGGCCATGCCGAAGTCGGTGCAGCGGTGCTCGACGAACATGTCCCATTCCTCGAACGTGCCTTCGTCGAGCAGCAGCTCGATGCGCTCGCGCGCCGTGAGCTTACCCTTGCCATGCTGGGCCTCGATGCGCCTGGGGCCGCCGCCCAGGCGCGCCTGTTCGCGCTTTTTGTCAAGCTGTTCGAGGATGTCGTGCATCAGTTTTCTCCTTGTTGGGGGTCCAGCAGGCCCAGCAACTGCCGGGCCGCCGTGGAAGCGGCCAGGCTGCCCTGGTCCACCTGGGTTGTGATGGCGTGCAGCTGGGAGCGTACCAGCGGATGCTTGCGAAAGCGCTGTTTGAGCCCGGCGTCGATGCGCTCCCACATCCAGGCCAGCGCCTGGTGCTGGCGCCGCTCGGGGAGGCGGCCATTGGCCGTTTGCAGGGTCCTGAATTGTGTGACCGCGGCCCAGAAAGCATCCACCCCCTCGCTGCGCAAGGCGCTGAGCTGGATCACCTGGGGATGCCAGAGCTTGCGGTCATGGTGCGCGTGGTCAGGGTGGCCATGCAAGCCAAACAGGCGCAGCGCGCTCGTGATCTGCGCCTGCGCCCGGGTCGCCGCGGCGGCATCCAGATCGGCCTTGTTGATCACCACCAGATCGGCCAGCTCCATCACGCCTTTCTTGATCGCCTGCAGGTCGTCGCCTGCATTGGGCAGCTGCATCAGCACAAACATGTCGGTCATGCTGGCCACGGCGGTTTCGGATTGCCCCACGCCCACGGTTTCGACGATCACCATGTCGTAGCCCGCCGCCTCGCAAACCAGCATGGCTTCGCGCGTCTTCTCGGCCACGCCGCCCAGGGTGCCGCTGGAAGGGCTGGGCCGGATATAGGCGCGCTCATGCACAGACAGATGCTCCATGCGCGTCTTGTCGCCCAGGATGGAGCCGCCGGAGACACTGGAAGACGGATCGACGGCCAGCACGGCGACACGGTGGCCCTGGGCGATCAGGTACAGGCCCAGGGCTTCGATGAAGGTGCTTTTGCCGACGCCCGGCACGCCGCTGATACCGAGGCGAAACGCCTTGCCGGCGTGGGGCAGCAAGGTCGTGAGCAGCTCATCGGCCTGGGCGCGGTGGTCGGCGCGGGTCGATTCGAGCAGGGTGATGGCTTTGGCGATGGCGCGGCGCTGCGCGGCGCCATCGCCTCGCACGACGGCCTCCACCAGCGCAAGCGGAATCACTTCTGCGCCGCCTTGATCTGTTCGAGCACATCCTTGGCGCTCGCCGGGATCGGCGTGCCCGGGCCGTAAATGCCCTTGACACCGGCCTCGTACAGCATGTCGTAGTCCTGACGCGGAATCACGCCGCCCACGAACACGATGATGTCGTCCGCGCCCTGCTTGCGCAGCTCGGCGATGATGGCGGGCACCAGGGTCTTGTGACCGGCGGCCAGGGTTGAAACGCCCACGGCGTGCACGTCGTTCTCGATCGCCTGGCGCGCGCATTCCTCGGGGGTCTGGAACAGCGGGCCCATGTCCACGTCGAAGCCCAGGTCGGCGAAGGCCGTCGCCACCACCTTGGCGCCGCGGTCGTGGCCGTCCTGGCCCAGCTTGCTGATCATCACGCGCGGACGGCGGCCCTGCTGCTCCGCGAAGTCGGCAATTTCCTTTTTCAGGTTTTCCCAGCCCTCGGCCGAGTCATAAGCTGCTGCATACACGCCGGTCACCTTTTGCGTATCGGCGCGGTGGCGCCCAAAAACCTTCTCCAGAGCGTCCGACACCTCGCCCACGGTGGCGCGCAGCCGTATGGCCTGGATGCTCAGGCCCAGCAGGTTGCCATCACCTTGTTCGGCAGCGGCGGTCAGCGCATCGAGCGCCGCCTGCACCTTGGCGCCGTCGCGCGTGGCCCGGATCTGCTTGAGCCGCGCAATCTGCTGCTCGCGGACCTTGACGTTGTCCACCTCCAGAATGTCGACAGCGTCTTCCTGCTTGAGCTTGTATTTGTTGACGCCGACGATCACGTCCTTGCCGCTGTCGATGCGCGCCTGCTTCTCGGCGGCCGCTGCCTCGATCTTGAGCTTGGCCCAGCCGCTGTCCACGGCCTTGGTCATGCCGCCCATGGCCTCGACCTCCTCGATGATCTTCCATGCGGCGTCGGCCATGTCCTGGGTCAGCTTTTCCATCATGTAGCTGCCGGCCCAGGGGTCGATCACGTTGGTGATGTGCGTTTCTTCCTGAATGATGAGCTGGGTGTTGCGCGCGATGCGCGCGCTGAACTCGGTGGGCAAGGCGATGGCCTCGTCCAGCGCGTTGGTGTGCAGGCTTTGCGTGCCGCCGAACACCGCTGCCATGGCTTCGATGGTGGTGCGCACCACGTTGTTGTACGGGTCCTGCTCTGTCAGGCTCCAGCCCGAGGTCTGGCAGTGGGTGCGCAGCATCAGGCTCTTGGGATTCTTCGCGTTAAAGCCCTTCATGATGCGGCACCACAGCAGGCGCGCGGCGCGCATCTTGGCCACTTCCAGGTAGAAGTTCATGCCGATCGCCCAGAAGAAGGAGAGGCGCCCGGCGAAGTCGTCCACATCCAGGCCCTTGGCCAGCGCCGTTTTCACATACTCCTTGCCGTCGGCCAGCGTGAACGCCAGCTCCAGCGCCTGGTTCGCGCCGGCCTCCTGCATGTGGTAGCCGGAGATGCTGATCGAGTTGAACTTGGGCATGTTCTGCGCCGTGTACTCGACGATGTCGCCGATGATGCGCATGCTGGGCTGCGGCGGGTAGATGTAGGTGTTGCGGACCATGAACTCCTTGAGGATGTCATTCTGGATGGTCCCGGAGAGCTTGTCCTGCGAAACGCCCTGCTCCTCGGCCGCCACCACATAGCCGGCCAGCACCGGCAGCACTGCGCCGTTCATGGTCATGGACACGCTCACCTTGTCCAGCGGAATCTCGTTGAACAGGATCTTCATGTCCTCCACGCTGTCGATCGCCACGCCGGCCTTGCCGACGTCGCCGGTCACGCGCGGGTGGTCGCTGTCGTAGCCGCGGTGCGTGGCGAGATCGAACGCCACACTCACGCCCTGCCCGCCGGCCGCCAAGGCCTTGCGGTAGAAGGCGTTGGACTCGTCGGCCGTCGAGAAGCCCGCGTACTGGCGGATGGTCCAGGGCCGCACCGCGTACATCGTCGCCTGCGGGCCGCGCAGGTAGGGCTCGAACCCTGGCAGCGTATCGGTGTGCGGCAGGTCGCGGGTGTCTTGCGCGGTGTACAGGGGCTTGACCGTGATGCCGTCGGGCGTGTGCCAGTTCAGGGCGTTGACGTCGCCGCCGGGGGCGGACTTGGCGGCGGCCTTGGCCCAGTTTTCGAGGCTGGCAGGGGCGAATTCAGGATTGGTTGTGCTCATGGCGCGTCAGGTTTCCGCAGGGATTCCACGTTTTCCCTGAGTTTACATCATTCATAATTATTGATGCAAAATATTTTTCTGGTTTACAATCTTGCCCATGGCTGCCCTGACCCTCACCCCCCGCGCCCTGTACGAAGAAGTGGCTGAGCTGCTGCGCCAGCGCATCTTCAGGCGCGAGCTGGAGCCCGGCAGCTGGATCGACGAGCTCAAGATCGCCGAGGAATATGGCATCAGCCGCACGCCGCTGCGCGAGGCGCTCAAGGTGCTGGCCACCGAAGGACTGGTCACCATGAAGGTGCGCCGTGGCGCCTATGTGACCGAGGTGTCCGAGCGCGACCTGGCCGACGTCTACCACCTGCTCAGCCTGCTGGAAAGCGATGCCGCCGGCGTGGTGGCGACCCGGGCCACCGACGCGCAGCTCGGCGAACTGCAGGCCTTGCATGCCGAGCTGGAAGCCGCTGTCGGCGACCGTGACCGGTTCTTCGCCATCAATGAGCGCTTTCACATGCGCCTGCTGCAGATCGCCGACAACCGCTGGCGCGACCAGATGGTGGCCGACCTGCGCAAGGTCATGAAGCTCAACCGCCACAACTCGCTGCTCAAGTCGGGCCGCATCGAAGAATCGCTGCAGGAGCACCGCGCTGTGATGGCCGCCCTGACCGCCCGCGACGCCGCAGCCACCGTGCAACGCATGCAGGAACACTTCCGCAACGGGCTGGAAGCGGCAGCCTGAGGCCGACACCATCCGGAGCCGCAGCGACAACATCAACAAACGGCGCGATTCAAGATGTCGGCTACACGGGTTGCGGCACTGACCTTGCTGGCCATGCTGGCGTTTGCCGGCAATTCCCTGCTGTGCCGAATGGCGCTGGCGCACACGGGCATCGACGCGGCAAGCTTCACCTCGGTTCGCCTCGTCTCGGGAGCCCTCACGCTGTGGCTGATCGTTGCGCTGCGTGACCGCGCCCGGGCGATGCCGCATGCCACCGCAGTCCCGGCGGGCAGCTGGCCATCGGCCTTCGCGCTGTTCGCCTATGCCGCAGCCTTTTCATTTGCCTATCTCAGCCTGACGGCGGCCACGGGGGCCTTGCTGCTGTTCGGCGCTGTCCAGACCACGATGATCGGCTGGGGCCTGTGGAGCGGTGAACGCTTGCGCGGACCGCAGACAGCCGGGCTGGTCGTCGCGCTGGGCGGCCTGGCGGGCTTGCTGCTGCCCGGGCTTTCGGCGCCACCGCTGCTGGGAGCCGGGCTGATGCTGGCTGCAGGCGTGGCCTGGGGTGCCTATTCGCTGCGGGGCAAGAGCAGCGGCAAGGGCCCTGCAGGGGGCGACCCCACGCGGGTCACGGCCGGCAACTTTTTGCGGTCCATGGCGTTCACCGCCATCTTGAGCCTGGCCACGCTGCCCCAGGCATCGCTGGACAGCACGGGCATGGCCTATGCGGCAGCCTCGGGGGCCCTGGCCTCGGGGCTCGGATACGCGATCTGGTACAGCGCCCTGCGCGGCCTGCAGGCCACCAGCGCGGCCACGGTGCAGCTCAGCGTGCCGGTGATCGCGGCGCTGGGCGGCACGGTTTTCCTGAGCGAACCCCTGACGCTGCGCCTGATGCTGTGCTCGGCCGCGATTCTGGGTGGCATTGCGCTGGCTATTGCCCGACCGCGGCGCAGAGAGGCCGTGAAAAGCTAGATCCCGGCACGCTCACGGCGCAGGCGGCGTCACTTCCCAGTGCTGCACGACCTTGCCGTGCTTGTCCACGCTTTCCATCCGGACGCTAAAGCCCCACAGGCGAGCAACGTGTTTCATGACCTCATGCGCCTCGTCGTTCAGCGGCCGGTCGTTGTGCCGCGTGTGGCGCAAAGTCAGGGCACGGTCGCCGCGAACATCGACATTCCAGACCTGGATGTTGGGCTCGCGGTAGTTCACGTCATACTGGTGCGACAGCGCTTCGCGCACATGGCGGTAACCCATTTCGTCGTGGATGGCGGAGACTTCGAGCTCGCTCTCGGCGGCATTGTCCACAATGGAAAACAGGCGGAAGTCGCGCATCAGGCGCGGCGAGAGGTACTGCCCGATGAAGCTCTCGTCCCGGAAGTCGCGCATTGCATAGTCCAGCGTCTCGATCCAGTTGGAGCCGGCGATGTCCGGAAACCATTGCCGGTCCTCGTCGGTGGGCTCCTGGCAGATGCGCTTGAGATCGCTGAACATGGAAAAGCCCAGCGTGTAAGGGTTGATGCCGCTGTAGGCCGGATGCGTGATCGGAGGCTGGTAGATCACGTTCGTGTGCGAGCGCAGGAATTCGATCATGAAGCCGTCGGTCAGCCAGCCCTCGTCGTACATGGCGTTGAGCAAGGTGTAGTGCCAGAACGTGGCCCAGCCCTCGTTCATGACCTGGGTTTGCCGCTGCGGGTAGAAGTACTGCGCTATCTTGCGCACGATGCGCACGACTTCGCGCTGCCAGGGTTCGAGCAGGGGGGCGTTTTTCTCGATGAAGTAGAGAATGTTCTCCTGCGGCTCGGGCGGAAAACGGCGGATCTTTTTCTCGACCTGCTTGTCGGCCGCCTTGGGCAGGGTGCGCCACAGGTCGTTGACCTGCTGCTGCAAATAGGCTTCGCGGTCCTTGCGCCGCGCCTCTTCTTCGGCCAGCGAGCGCTTCTGCGAGCGGCGGTAGCGGTCCACCCCGTGGCTCATCAGGGCATGGCAGCTGTCGAGCAGTTCCTCGACCGCGTCCATCCCGTGGCGTTCCTCGCATTCGGCGACGTAGTCGCGCGCATAGACCAGGTAGTCGATGATCGACTCCGCGTCGGTCCACATCCGGAACAGGTAATTGCCCTTGAAGAAGGAGTTGTGGCCGTAGCAGGCATGGGCTATCACCAACGCCTGCATGGGCATGGTGTTTTCCTCCATCAGGTAGGCGATGCAGGGGTTGGAGTTGATCACGATCTCGTAGGCCAGCCCCATGTGGCCGCGGCGATAGCTTTTTTCGTTGGTGATGTACTGCTTGCCAAAGGACCAGTGCCGATAGTTCACCGGCATGCCCACCGAGGCATAGGCGTCGATCATCTGAGCGGCGGTGATGACCTCGATCTGCACCGGGTAGGTATCGAGGTCGAAGCGCCGGGCCATGCCCGCGATGGCTTCGTGGTAGGTCTCGATCAGTTCGAACGACCAGTCCGAGGGGCTGGGCAGGGGCTCGCGACGGCGCTCGCCACGCAAGGACTCGGGATGCGGCTTGGGGCGGACGGCAGCGCGCGGTCTGGGCTTGCTCACGTGCTGCCCCCCTTCTTGAACAGTTCCCGAAACACCGGATAGATCTCCGACGCGCCGCTGATCTTCTGCATCGCGAAATGGGGGCTGATTTCCTGCACCTGCGTGTATTCCTCCCAGAGGTTCTGGTTCTCCTCGGCCACCTGCACATAGGCGAAATAACGCGACACGGGCAACAGCTTCTCGACCAGCAGTTCGCGGCATTTGGCCGAATCCTGATGCCAGTTGTCGCCGTCCGAGGCCTGCGCGCCATAGATGTTCCACTCGTGCGGGGAGTAGCGCGCGCGGATGATCTCGTGCATCAGGGTCAGGGCGCTGGACACCACGGTGCCGCCGCTTTCGGTCGACTGGAAGAACTCCTCTTCCGAGACTTCGGACGCCTGGGTGTGGTGGCGGATGAAGACCACGTCAGTCTTCTCGTAGTGCCGCATCAGAAAGAGGTAGAGCAGGATGAAGAAGCGCTTGGCGATGTCCTTGCGCGCCTCGTCCATGGATCCCGAAACGTCCATCAGGCAGAACATCACGGCCTTGGCGGTAGGCACCGGCACCCTGACCAGATTGCGGTAGCGCAGGTCGAACGGGTCAAGAAACGGGATCTGCCTGAGCCGGCGGCGCGCCGAATCGATCTGGGCCTTCAGCGAGAGGATTTCGTTGCGCGGCGTCTGCGCATCCCGCATCGCCAGGGCAAGCTGCGCCTCCATCTCGCGCAACTGGCGCCGCAGGTCGGCGCCCATGGCGATGCGCCGGCTCAAGGCGACGCGCATGGACCGCACCACGTGGAGGTTGGTGGGCGTCCCCTCGGAAATGAAGCCGGCACGCCGGGTTTTCCATTCCGGCGCATCGGGCAGGAGCTGCGTGCGCACCAGGTGCGGCAGGGCCAGATCGTCGAAGAAGTACTGCATGAACTCTTCGCGCGAGATACGGAAAACGAAATCGTCTTCGCCGGTACCGTCCGGGCTGGCGCCCGAACCCATTCCGCCCGCGCCGCCGCCTCGCGGTCGCTCGATGCGGTCGCCCCGCACATATTCACGGTTGCCGGGGTGGACCATCTCGCGCGTGCCGCCCGGCCCATGGCCAAAGACCGGCTCCGACACATCGCGCCTGGGAATCGTGATGTCTTCGCCGCGCTCGATGTCCCTGATACTGCGGCCGGACACGGCGCGACGAACGACGTCCCGGATCTGATCACGGTAGCGGCGCAGGAAACGCTCGCGATTGCCAATCGACTTGTTCTTGCCCGCCGGGCGCCTGTCAATGATTTGCTGGAGCATGGGTGGAACTCCAACGGTGGTCAGGAGCTCCTGCGAACCCTGAGATACCAGTCACACAGCAGACGCACTTGCCGCGGGGTGTAGCCCTTGGAAACCATGCGATTGACAAAGTCCTCGTGTTTCTTCTGTTCGTCCGCGCTGGCCTTGGCGTTAAAGGAGATCACCGGCAGCAGGTCTTCGGTGTTCGAGAACATCTTCTTCTCGATCACAGCGCGCAGCTTCTCGTAGCTGGTCCAGGTCGGATTTTTGCCGTGGTTGCTGGCCCTGGCGCGCAACACGAAATTGACGATCTCGTTGCGGAAGTCCTTGGGGTTGCTGATGCCGGCCGGTTTTTCTATCTTCTCGAGTTCGGCGTTGAGTGCCGCCCGGTCAAAGATCTCGCCGGTGTCGGTGTCGCGGTATTCCTGATCCTGGATCCAGAAGTCCGCATAGGTCACATAGCGGTCGAAGATGTTCTGCCCGTATTCCGAGTAAGACTCCAGGTAAGCGGTCTGGATCTCCTTGCCAATGAACTCGGCGTAGCGCGCCGCGAGCTGCTCCTTGATGAAGGCCAAGTACTTCTGCTCGGTCTCGGCCGGGAACTGTTCGCGCTCGATCTGCTGCTCGAGCACATACATCAGGTGCACCGGGTTGGCGGCGATTTCGGTCGAGTCGAAATTGAACACCTTGGACAGGATCTTGAACGAGAAGCGGGTCGAGACGCCGGTCATCCCTTCGTCCACGCCGGCGTAGTCGCGGTACTCCTGGAAGCTCTTGGCCTTAGGATCGGTGTCCTTCAGATTGTCGCCGTCGTAGACCTGCATCTTGCTGAAGGTGCTGGAGTTCTCAGGCTCTTTGAGACGCGTCAGCACCGCGAACTGCGCCATCATCTTCAGCGTGCCGGGTGCGCAGACCGCGCCGGACAGCGAGGAGTTGCGAATCAGCTTTTCGTAAATCTTGACCTCTTCCGACACCCGCAGGCAGTACGGCACCTTGACGATGAAGATCCGGTCCAGCAGGGCCTCGTTGTTCCGGTTGTTCTTGAACGCCTTCCATTCGCTCTCATTGGAGTGCGCCATCACGATACCGTCGAACGGGATCGCGCCGAGGCCTTCGGTGCCCTTGAAGTTGCCTTCCTGCGTCGCGGTCAGCAGGGGGTGAAGCACCTTGATCGGGGCCTTGAACATCTCGACGAATTCCAGCAGGCCCTGGTTGGCCAGGCACAGGCCGCCGGAGTAGCTGTAGGCATCCGGGTCGTCCTGGGCGAAGGTTTCCAGCTTGCGGATGTCGACTTTGCCGACCAGCGACGAGATGTCCTGGTTGTTTTCGTCGCCGGGCTCGGTTTTGGCAATGGCGTGCTGCTTCAGGACCGAGGGGTAGCGCTTGACGACACGGAACTTGCGGATGTCGCCGCCGTATTCTTCGAGCCGCTTGACAGCCCATGGGGACATGATGCGCTGCAGGTAGCGCGGCTCGATGCCGTACTGGGCCTGGAGCACCGGGCCGTCTTCGGAATTATTGAACAGGCCCAGCGGCGACTCGTTGACCGGCGAGCCTTTCAGTGAATAAAAAGGCACCTGCTCCATCAGCTGTTTGAGCCGCTCGGCAATCGAGGATTTGCCACCGCCCACCGGCCCCAGCAGATACAGGATTTGTTTTTTCTCTTCCAGCCCCTGCGCGCCATGACGGAAGTAGGCAACGACCTGCTCGATCGGATCTTCCAAGCCATAGAAATCGCGAAACGCCGGGTAGATCTTGATGACCTTGTTGCCGAAAATGCGCGACAGACGCTGATCGTGGCGGGTGTCGAACACCTCGGGCTCACCGATGGCGGCCAACATGCGCTCGGCAGCCGTGGCGTAGGCCAGGGGGTTGCGCTTGCAGAGCTCAAGGTAGTCCTCAAGCGACAGCTCCTCCTCCCGCGTTTGTTCGTAACGCGCCAGAAAGTTGTGGACGACATCCATATAACCTCCTTCGTGAGCCGTGGTTCGAGGACTGCTCACCCCTCAGCGTTTGCCAGCCCTCTGTACCGCGCGCATGACCCAAATGTATACCTGGAGCCAGCTATTGAATAGACTGAATTGCCATAAAAAAGTTCTTGTGTGACTTTTTTGCCGATTTCGCCATGCTACAAAATAAATAGCGTACAATGCCCTTTCTGCTTGGGCTTCCGACACTTCTTGCTCACGCAAAGCCGACAAAACCCCCTTGCGCGGCTTTTTGCACTGCGTCATGGGCCAGAGCCATCACCTCGCGCGGATGCCAATCCTTGAGCTTGTGGTCGCTCCACACCTGCCGCCAGCGGCGCGCGCCGGCCAGGCCGTTGCGCAGGCCCAGCATGTGGCGGGCAATCGCGCTCCAGGGGGTGCCGTGCTCGGCCGCCTCGCGGGCCATGTAGGCCGTCATCTGCTCCTCAACGGCCTCGCGCGTCAGGCCGTTGACCCCGGACTCAAGGCCTGGGCCGTAAAACTCGGCATCCCACTGGGCCAACCACCAGGGGTTGTGGTAGGCCTCGCGGCCGATCATCACGCCGTCGAGCTGCTGCAGCTGCTGCGCCACCTCTGCACTGGTGCTGAAGCCACCGTTGATGACGATGGTGAGCTGCGGAAACTCGCGCTTGAGCCGGTGCACCAACTCGTAGCGCAGCGGCGGCACTTCGCGGTTCTCCTTGGGAGACAGTCCTTGGAGCCAGGCGTTGCGGGCATGGACAATAAACACCCGGCAGCCGGCCTCGCCGACCTGGCCGACGAAGTCGCGCACAAACCCATAGCTCTCGGTCTTGTCGATGCCGATGCGATGTTTCACGGTGACGGGAACGGCCACCGCGTCGACCATGGCCTTCACGCAGTCGGCCACCAGCCGCGGCTCGTTCATCAGGCAGGCGCCGAATGCGCCGCGCTGCACGCGCTCGGAGGGGCAGCCGCAGTTGAGGTTGATCTCGTCATAGCCCCACTGCTCACCCAGCCTGGCGCAGTGCGCCAGGTCGGCCGGTTCGCTGCCGCCCAGCTGCAGGGCCACAGGATGCTCCTCGGCGTTGAAGCGCAGGTGCCGCGCCACGTCGCCATGGATCAGCGCGCCGGTAGTCACCATCTCGGTATACAGCAACGCATGACGGGACAGCAGGCGGTGGAAATGGCGGCAATGCCGGTCGGTCCAATCCATCATGGGCGCCACGCAAAGCCGCCAGGACGGGGATTTGACAAACTCAGGGGTCATGGCTGTAATTATCCCTGCTGCGCGCAGTGCGATTATTGGCACCCCCTGGCACAACATCTACATTGAAAGGGTTGTGTCCGCGGTCGTGAAGCGCCATTCAGAGGAGAAACCATGAAGCCCTTCTCACTGGAATCCAGCATGCTAACCTTGCGCGGGGTGTTCTACCCCACCGGCTATCTGGTCGTCATGCTTCCCACGCTCGCAGACGCCGAAAAGCTCGATCACGACCTGCGCGCCAGCGGCTATAGCGGCAAAGAGCCCATGCTGCTCACACCCGAGACCATTCTTGAGCAGATCGGCAAAACCGTCCGCAGCACCGACAGCCCCCTGCCCTCGGTGGGCACGGAGGCGGCCACGGTGCACAAGTACGAGGAATTCGCCCTCCAGGGACACTGCGCCGTGATGATCCACGCGCCGTCCGAAAAAGAGACCCAGAAGGTGATGGACGTGGTTCATGGCCTGCCCTTCTCCTATGCCGAAAAATACCGGCACCTCGTGATCGAGGACATGGCATAAGCCGGCGCGGCAGGCTGACTGCCATGCGCCCGGACCCTGACCGCCGCCCCCCGGCGTGCACAGCACTGCGGCGCGTCGTGCAAGCGTGGCCCGAACCGCCGCTATTTCTTCTGCTGAGCCCACTCGCGCAGCGCGGCCAGTGTCTTGTCGACATGGCGCAGCGGGTTCAGGCTGGCATATTGATAGACCACCGTGCCATTGGGCGCCACGATATAAGTGATGCGGTTGGCGTACTCCGGACGGGTCGTCATCTGCGCGTCATAGGACTTCATGACCGAGCGCGCCTCGTCGGACGCCACCGGAAACCGGCCCTGGCAAGCCTGGGAGGAAAACCGGGACAGCGTGTCTATATCGTCACCCGAAACGCCGATCACCGTTGCGCCCAGAGCCGAAAACTTGTCCATCGCCTCAGCGAAGGCATGGGCTTCGATCGAGCAGCCGATGGAAAACGCGGCCGGGAAAAAGTAGAGAACGACGGGGCCCTTGGACAGCGCGTCGGACAGCGAATACCTGAACACCTTGCCGTCCAAGGCCGCCGGCACAGCGAAGTTCGGCGCGGGTTCCCCGACATCCAGGGCCGCCTGCGCGGACCAGGAGACGGACAGCAGCATCAAAACCAAGGCCAACGCACGCTTCATGTCTAGTGTTTAATTGCGTAAATTCACAATTGTATTTCTGAGCTGAGCGCCTCTGACCTCGCGCTTTCTCCAAACGAACGGCGCGGCTGTTTTGTTGTAGTGGGTCACGAACGCCTCGATGGC
>Ga0187892_10001223_pt1 | contig 60216 bp, 51 predicted proteins | sample MA1701073metaG_FD_139345 | JGI IMG/M metagenome (GOLD analysis project Ga0187892, IMG submission 139345) | Bio-ooze microbial communities from a basaltic lava cave in the Kipuka Kanohina Cave System on the Island of Hawaii, USA - MA170107-3 metaG ...
CCTGCCGGTTGCCCGACAGACCGCATCACTCGAGGCCGAGGCGACTGGCTAGGTCCTACCTCGTACGACTCTCTCATTCGCAACTCTCCCCCGGCTTCTCGCCGGCGCACCCTGACACCTTTTTACCCTTTTTACCTTTCCTTTTTACCTTTCGCGCTTGTCGTCACGCTTTCAGAACAGTTTGGTGGATTTGCCGCGCGCATTGTTGACCAGTATGCTGAATTCTCGGGCGTTACCGCCTTTGGTCCATACCTCGACCTCGACGGTACCGGTTTTTCGCCATATGAAAGTAATCTTCTGTTGTTCCTGAAACCAATACGCCGAACCCTCCGCCACATGCAATTCCTGGTTTGATTTCGGAGCTCTCAGAGTGTAGCGCGCTCGCCCGTCTTTGAAGATGTAGTAAAACTTTGTCGTATTTCCGTACTCAACTTTCCACCAGCCTGCTAACGACGCCGCGTTAGCCATTGGCGGATCGTCGTTAGAAAAATGAATAAGAGTGTACGTGTAGCCAGTTTTCAGGAACCACTCATCCGCGACGAACGAGAGCCCTGGAAATCGCGCAATAGTATGGCAAGTGACGCGCCCCACGTCTTGGGGATTCGGCTTGCCCGCGTACATGGTGCAATGACTATAGTTCTGGGCACCGCGATAGTCTCCCTTTGGGTCAACGTTAAAATAGCCGATCATGTCCCCTTTCTTGAAGATTCCCGTATTTACGACGGCCTGCGCCTGCGACCGAGGAACTTTTTCCGCAAGCGTCTTCGTGTCCGATCGCTCCTGTAGCTTCTTCACCAAGGTCGGGACGCGCAGTTCACTGATGGGGATCCCTCCGGCCTGCAGACACTTCGACAAGAAGTGAGCGCAATCCGCCAGTCCCTCCCAGGGCTGGATTAACTTGGTTTCAGGGAGCCCGCCGACCGTTCTCTGAAATACTGCTTTCTCTCCGCCATTCCCGTCTGCCACAAAGAGAGCCTCCCAGCCATCACGGGCTGAGGCCCTTAGTTCCCTTCTCTTTTGTTCAACGTTTACGGCTTGATCCCTCAACCAAAACACGCCATCGTCACAGGGGCGATTCCAGAAACGCTTTGCGTATTCAATCGCTTTGACACGGTCGATTGCCATTAGGGTTCCCCTATCCGAGCGACGTCAAATCGAACGGGCGCTCACCTATCTTTTGAACCGACACTTTCGGTTTGTTGGTCGCCCTGCAACCGCCTGCAACCGATCCAGCCGAGTAACCCTGGCGATTATAGCGTCGCGCACCCCCCGCGTCGCCAGCAAGCGGCGGAAGTGTTCCTCATGTGGGGGGCCTGAATTTCGCAGCGCGGTGAAAACGTATTGACCCTGATACTCTACTCAAGGGCTATCGCAATTAAATCTCCCGGTTCTGCGCCTTGTTCGAGCGTTCGCGGCACCCAGGCAAGGCGATAGCTGGGGCCAAGATGTTGCCGAGTCAGGCGGATGATTTCTTGGGAGAACAAACAGGTGTCAGGAATGTGTCAGGAATCTTCTAGGGTTTTGGGCGCGGCCGCGTGGGCGGATGGTGGTCTCGAGGCCCAGCTTGCGAATCGTGCGGTTGGTCCAGGCATCGCTGGGATTCGTGCTCGGCAGTTCTACGCTGATTGTCACCGGCTGGGCCAAGATGGAAAGGAAACGGGGGAGTTTGTCATGACGACCCATGACGACCGCCGGCATAAAGCCGGCGGCTGTCATGGCTATTCGGCACCTTTCATCGCTCTGGCGGCCTGATGTGCTGCCGGCCGCTCGTCATTGCTTCGCAATCAGCTCTTCGACCAACTTGGCCAATAGCGATGGATCATCCGCTTGGACAAGGTGCTCGATTCGCGCTGGGGGCACCTTGAGGCTTTGGAGAGCTTTTGACGTTCTCTGCCACAAGCGTGTTCGAGCCTTCCCTTCGGCCAGATACAGCTCGCCTACCAGCTCGCCGAGCTTCTGCAGGGAAATGGCCCCTTGGTTGCGGTAGTAGTTGCGAATCACGCGGTCTTGATAATTCGATCGCTCAGCCATCGAGTTGCCTTTCGTTTGTGCTTTTCCAGCAAACAGTCAATGTAGCAGGAGAACACGCCTGCGCGGTTGGTGACTCCGCAACTCCGTGGGCTAACGCCCACGGCTCGGCGAGGCGCTCGCTTATCTCTCTTATCTGATTTATCTGTGTCTCCGTGCCTCCGTGTCTCCGTGGTGCAATGGTGCGTTGCGGACAATTCGATCTGGACATGGACGCCAGAATCGTTAGCCTACTCCACCCCGGCCGGCGGACAATGCACGATTTGGCCGTCAGGTAGCCAGTGTTGCAGTTCGCCGTGCTGATCACTTTGCGGGTTCTACCTTCACAAGTACTTTTCGCCGGTTGCCAGGTCCGTGTGCGCGGCTCGCTACCGGTCTGTGCGCTTCGTTAAAAGCGTGGCAGTAAAGGAGTATCACGATGAGCCGGCCGTTGGCGCTGGTTGCGGCGGTCGCCCTGCTTAGCGGCTGCAAGGCGCCGCCTCCCTCGTTTGACCCGTTCGTGGGCCCGTCCACGGTGCCACCCCCGAGCACCAAGGGCGCAACGGCCCAGCCGCCACCCGATCCATATTACCGCGGCATTACGCCGCACGCCGCTGGCGCTGCGCCAAGCACGGCGCCGGCCAACTCCACCACACCCGCGGCACCGGCCGCATCTGCGCCGGCCGCCACTCAGCCGCAGCAGCGCGCGGGACCGACGTACCAGTTTCGACAGCAGACGCGCCTCGAGCGATCGAAAGCGGCGAGCGCGGCCGCCGATGAACGTCGCTACGGAAGCGCGGCGATTGCGCGGCAAACGCGCTCCGTGGGTCGGCGCGAGGAAACGATTGCCAAGGCTGCTACACCGGAGCAGCCTGCCGCCGAGGCGCTCGTTGAAAAGCTCGATCAGCACGATGCCCAGGCGAGATCGCCCACCGACGAGGACGGCACTGGCTCGCAGTCGGTCGCGGCCGAGCAAATCGTGGCTCGGCCCAGCGATTCGCCGGCCGAGGCCGACACGCGAATCGCCACTTCCGAGAGCGATGCCGCAGCGCCTGCCGAGCGCCAGGCTGGCTTCACCAGCCGTGCTGGTTCGAGCGAAAAGGAGCCCGGTCGCATCGCCGTCGACCGCGCTAAGCCGCTCAACCGTTCCGCGTCAACGTCCGGAAAAACGACCGCCGATCGTGATCGTTCCGCACGTGCGGCAAGTGTCGCGCGCGGCGCCGAATCCTCCCGCCCCCAGAAGGCGTACGGCCACGACCCGCAATACCGATGGCTCAAGGGCAAGCTCGAGTACTCGCAAACCGAACGGCAATGGAAACTGCGGTACATCCCGATCGACGGCAAGACCGATCGGCATGGCGGAAGCGTGATTCTCTCTGACTCGTCCCTGCTGGACGAATACGAGCCCGGCATGTTCATTGCCGTCCAGGGCTCGATCCGCGAAAATCGACTTGGCGCGACGAGCTTTGCGCCGGAATACCAGGTCGAGCGCATCAAGCCGCTTTGACGGTGGGCGTGATTGGTAACCTGGTCGCTCGCGACAATCTCACGACGAGCTTTTCCTGCACGATGGTCAGCGTCGACGCTTGACTTATTGCCCAATAAGTACGATGCTTGAACACTGGAATTAGGATGCTCAGGTATGGCCGGTCACGCGACCAGGCTGGGTGCAACCAAGTCCGCCTCCACGCTGTTGGTGCTGTTCATTCCCAGTGTCGATCGTGAAAGCAAACCGATCGCCCAATCTCATTGGGTCGACAAAGCATTGCATTTGTTGGGCGAGTTGTTCGGCGGTGCCACGGCGTTCCCACGAGCACGAGGGATTTGGCGTGACGACGCGCGCGGCGGACGGTTGGTCTACGACAAACCCGTGGTGATTCAGTGCTATACGAATGCACGGCTAATCACGCGATCGACGGCACGGCTGCGGCAGTTCCTCGTCGAGATGGGCACCGAAACACGGCAAGGCGCGGTCGGATTGGTCATTGACCGCGATTATCTGGAGATCCGATTTCCGCTCGATGAGATGGAGGAATAACGGCCATGGCGAAGGAGATTCAGCGAATTGCAAAACTGCTCGGTGCCGAGGTCGTGGATCAGGTACCCAACACGGGTGGAGGCGCCTTTGGGGCGGCGCGCCTAGCACATGTCATTTCACAATTGCAGTCGCGGCTTCGCCCGGGTGAAGGGAAGCGTCCTGGTCGCCCGACCAACCCATCGTGGGATCGATCCCCTAAGATTCCCATGAGCCGCAAGACCGAGGCCAAGCTAGCTCGACTGGCTCAGCGTGCGAGCAAATCGGGCCGACGCGTAAGTCCAATGCAACTTGCGGCCCAGCTTCTCGAAGACGCCGTGGCGCACTTCTAGTGAGCAACTCGCCATCATCCATGGCGTGACAACGTCGCAGAGTTTGGCGCATCGCCCGGATTAAAGGGACCTTGCAGTGATCCTGTTAGGCGTCAGGGGCCTGACGAAGCATTTCGGGCCTGAACCGGTTCTCGATGGCGTCACCTTTGACGTGCGGCACGGCGAGCGGATTGGGCTCATTGGCCCGAACGGATCGGGCAAGACGACGCTATTGAGGATGTTGGCCGGGCGCGAAGAAGCGGATCGTGGCGAAATCGAGCGGCACGCGACCGTGCGGATCGGATTTCTCGAGCAAACGCCCGACTTTGCCGCCGGCGCCACCGTTTGGGATGAGGCGCAGCGAGCACTGGCGCCACTCATCGGCCTGGTTCACGAGGCAGAGCGCGTCGCGCACCAGGTCAGTCTCGAATCTGATGCGCGCGAGCGGCGGCGAATCGCCGAGCGATTTGATTTTCTCCAGGCGGAGCTTCACCGACTCGACGCCTACCGGCTGGATTACAAGATCGCGCGGGTGCTGCAGGGGCTGGGCTTTGCGGAGGCGATGTTTCGGCAACTGGTGGACACGCTCAGCGGCGGACAACAGGGCCGGTTGTCGTTGGCCAAGCTGCTCTTGGAAGCGCCCGACGTGATGCTCTTGGACGAGCCTTCGAACCACCTGGATATCGAGTGCACGGCATGGCTCGAGGAATATTTGACCGAGACAAGCCAGGCGATGATCGTGGTGAGCCACGATCGCTACCTCTTGGACCGCGTGACGAACCGCACGCTTGAGCTGTTCCGCGGCACGGTGGTTTCGTTTCGCGGGAATTTTTCGGCGTATTGGCAGGCCAAGGACGCGCGACTGGAGACCGCACGCCGCGCCTACGAGAAGCAGCAGGCGTGGATCGCGCGCACCGAGGAGTTCATCCGCCGCAACCACGCCGGTCAGAAGCATGCACAGGCCGAGGATCGCCGCAAGCAACTCGAGCGGATCGAGCGGTTGCAGCCGCCGCGGCGAATCACGAGCGCGGCGTTCTATTTTCCGCCCGCGTCGCGAGCGGGCGATATTGTGCTGCGTGCCGAGAGCATGGCGAAGGCATTTGACCGTCCGCTATTTTCGGGGCTGAGCTTTCAGATCGTGCGCGGCGAGCGCTGGGGTATCGTCGGTCCCAACGGCAGTGGCAAGACGACGCTGGTGCGCTGCCTGATCGGCGACGAGCCACTCGACGAGGGCCACGTCACGCTTGGCGCTGGCGTCCGGTTCGCCTATTTCGATCAGCATCTATCGGCCATCGAGGACGATCGCCCCGTGATCGACTCGATCGACTGGCACGACCGCAGACTCGTCGAGCAAGAGCGGCGTGACCTGCTGGCACGGTTCGGACTTACTGGGGACATGGTACTGGACGCGCCCAGGAACCTCAGCGGCGGGGAGCGCAGCCGCGTGGCGCTGGCTCGGCTGGCGGCGGCCGCAGCGAACTTGCTGGTGATCGACGAGCCCACGAATCACCTTGACCTGTGGGCTCGCGACGCACTGGAGCACGCGCTCCGCGAGTTCGACGGGACGCTGATATTTGTCAGCCATGATCGGTACTTCTTGAATCGCGTGGCCGACCACTTGTTGGTGGCGGAGAGCGGCAACTTCCGTGTCGTGGAGGGAAATTACGAGGCGTACCAACAGCTTGCCGCCAACTCGGTAACCGGCTCCACGCAGCTAGGCGACGGCCGCGACCGGCATTCCTCCGCGGCGGCGAAATCGCCGTCGCGAGATGGTCGGCGGCGTCGGTTCCCGTACCGGAAGGTGGTGGACATTGAAGCTGAGATCCACGAGCGCGAGGCGCGGCTCGAGGCGATTTATTCCAGCCTCTCCTCGCTCGAAGTCGCTCGCGATGGCGTGCAGGTGCGCCGGCTGCGCGCGGAGATCGACGCCCAGAAGGACGCGATTTCGCGGCTCTACGAGCATTGGGAAGAATCGGCCGAAATGAATTAGACTCCAGTGATCGTGAAAGCCATCCGGATGCAATGGTTCGTCGATCACTACCGCGAGCTGATGGTCAGCGGCCTCCTGGCGCTCGTGACCTTGGGTGTGTTCTACGCGGTGGCGTGGCACGATTTTGTCGACTTCGACGACGACGTGTACGTCATTGCCAATGAGACCGTCCTGCGAGGCATAACGGCCGAAGGGACCCTTTGGGCGTTTCAGACCGGACACGCCGGCAACTGGCATCCGCTCACCTGGCTGTCGCACATGCTCGATAGCCAGCTTTACGGCCGGAACGCCGGTGGGCACCACGTCACCAGCCTCGTCCTGCACGTGGTCAATAACATCCTCTTGTTTGTGGCGCTGCGCGCGATGACCGGCGACGAACCGTCGATCTGGAAATGCGCCTTCGTGGCGGCGCTCTTCGCGGTGCATCCGGTGCACGTCGAGTCGGTGGCCTGGGTCGCCGAGCGCAAGGACGTGTTGAGCACGACGTTTTGGATGCTGACGATGCTCGCGTATGCGAGCTACGCCAGGCGCCCGTATTCCTGGGGACGTTACGTAGTGGTGCTCTTGATGCTGGCGCTGGGACTGATGTCGAAACCGATGCTGGTTACGCTTCCGTTGGTCCTCTTGCTGCTCGACTATTGGCCGCTTCGCCGCTGGCAATGGGTGGCTGGAGCTAAGGGCGCCGGTCGTATCACAGCGAAGCGGCTAGTGATCGAAAAAGTCCCGCTCTTGGCGCTCGCCATTGCCTCGAGTGTGAAGACGTTTACCGTGCAGCGAGCGGGTGAAGCCGTGGCCACGCTCGATCAGTTTCCGTTACGTGTGCGGCTGGCCAATGCGGCGATTTCGTACGTTGCCTACCTGGGCAAGACGATTTGGCCTGCCAACCTGTCGTTCTTCTATCCCTATTCCGAGTCGGCCTGGAAGACGCCCGCCGGGCGATACGCGGAAGCGGCCGCCGCCGGCGCGCTGCTCTTGGCGGTGACGGTGGCTTGCGTCATGCTGGCGCGCAGGCGGCCCTATGCGATCGTCGGCTGGCTCTGGTATCTGGGAACCTTGGTGCCGGTCATCGGCCTAGTGCAAGTGGGGAGCCAGGCCATGGCCGATCGCTACACCTACGTGCCGCTCATCGGCATTTTCATCATTGCCAGTTGGGGAGCGACTGACCTCGTTGGCGCCGCGCGCGCAGGCAAGGTGATTCTCCCCGTGGCCGCGGCGACCGTCATTTGCGCATGTGCCGCGCGGACATGGTTCCAGGTGCATCATTGGGCCGATAGCCGGTCGCTATTCTCGCATGCGCTGGACGTCGACCCGGACAATTACCTTGCGCACAGCAGCCTGGGCCGAATCGTGGGGCGAGCCGGGAATCTTGACGAGGCGATTAAGCATTATCGGCGAGCAATTGAGATTAAGCCAATCCATTCCACGGCGCAGCACAACCTTGGCGCAGCGCTCATGCGGCAAGGGAAGCTGGACGAGGCACAACAGTGTCTTCTGATTGCCGCCCAACTCAATCCACGCCGTGTGGAGACCTATATTGGCTTGGGCCAGCTATACACGCGGCAAGGCAAACTTGACGAGGCGATCGCGGCGTACGAAAAGGCCGCGGAGCTGGCGCCTCGAAAATGGGACTTGCGCTTCGGCCTGGCGAATCTGCTCGTCAAGGTCGGACGGCTCGACGAAGCCGCGCGGCATTTCGCCGCGATTGTCGAGATCAAACCTCAGATGGTTCGCGCGCACCGGGCGATGGCGGTCGTACGCGCCGCGCAAGGACGCACCGATGAGGCAATTGCCGCGTGCCGGCGCGCATTGGCCATCGATCCGCGCGATGCGCGGATGCACGGATTGCTGGGCGAGCTGCATGTCTCTCTGCGAAGGCACGTCGAGGCGGTTCGCCATTACCGCGAAGCGCTGCGCTGGAACGCGGATGCCGTGGAGGTCGCCAACAACCTTGCCTGGATACTGGCCACCAGTCGCGACGATCGACTGCGTAACGGGCGCGAGGCGGTGGAGATTGCCGAACGATTATGTCAGGCGACCGGCCACCAGATGCCGGCCGCGCTCGATACGCTAGCGGCGGCCTATGCCGAATCGCATCGCTTTGCGGACGCGGTGCGAACCGCCTCGCAGGGGGCCGATCTGGCGTCGGCCCAGCATCAATTCGCCTTGGCCGACGAGATCCGCGGCCGGCTGAAGCAATACGAGGCGCAGCAGCCGTACCGCGATACACATTGACCGTCGAGACCACAGTAAAGTCCGAAACCGGCGGCTAACGCCGCCGCTGTGGTGCGCGCTACGCAAATCGCCACATCACTCCGGCGGCCAACGCCGCCGGCTCGGCGGATCGCCAATCCGGCCATGTGTACCGAATCGCGCACCGGTAACTTGTGCCTGGGATTGCGGCGAATCGTCAGGTATCTTGAACTTACAACAAATCCACTTCGGATCATGATCCATGGCCGCACTAACCAGCCTGCGAGCACAACCTCGCAGGCCACCATCCGTTCGTCCAGCCAGGATTCCGTCCGCATTTTGGGCCGCTTCGCTGCTGTTTTTTGCTTCGGGTGCGACCGCACTGGCGTATGAGGTCATCTGGTTCAAGCGGTTCTCTCACGTCTGGGGAAGCTCGACGCTGGCCATGGCCGCGGTGGTGGCATCGTTTCTGCTCGGTTTGGGAATCGGGGCACATGTGTTTGGGCGTGTCGCCGATCGACTGCATGAACCGCTGCGGTGGTATGGCTATTGCGAAATCGCGATCGGTGTCTTGGCGCTCGCGATTCCGCTCGAAACGCGGCTATTGCCCCATGTCGCGGCGACTTTTTACACGCACCTTTGGGACATGCCGGCCGCGTTGTTTCTCGCGCGCTCGAGCATGACGTTTCTAGTAATTGGGCCGCCGTGCCTTCTGATGGGCGGGACGCTGCCGTTATTGGTCCGCGCCTGGACTTCGGCCGATGCGAGCGTCGACCGCGCCACAGGGTGGCTGTACGCGGTCAACACGCTCGGCGCCGCGTTGGGTTGTTATGTCACCGGTTTTTACGTGCTGCCCGCAATCGGTTTGTATTGGGCGAATCTGGCGACCGCCGCGCTCAACGCGGCAATCGGTATCGCCGGCGTGGCACTCTCCAGGTCGCTGCGCTCGGCCCACCCGGCCGAGCCGCGATCGAGTGGGCGCGAGCAAGGCACTGCCGCCTCGCGCGGCACGAACGTGTTGGAGACGTACCTGGTTTATGCGGCATCGGCGATTACCGGCGCGGCGGCACTGGTGCTGCAGATGACCTGGACGCGGCAGTTGGCGGTCATGCTGGGCGGCTCGACGTATGCGTTTTCGGCAACGCTGTTTGTGATTCTGCTGGCGATCGCCGCCGGGAGCCTGGCCTATCGGTTCTGGGTATACGCGTTTTCGCAGGCTCGCCACACGCCGGGGATCGTCGTGCTGTTGATCGTGGCGGGCACGCTGGCCGGCAAATGGTTGATTCCGGCGCTCTCGGACCTGGTCGGCGCGGCGCGCGACTGGCGCGCGGTGCCGGCGTATAACGCATGGGTGGCCACGGGCGCCAGCATGGCGATCGAGCTGGTGCCGGCGATCGGCATGGGCATTCTGTTTCCGCTGTTGGTCGGTCGGCTGCGATCGCGCCAGACCGAGGCCGGACGCACGGTGGGCAACGTCTATGCCTGGAACACCGCGGGCACGATCACCGGCGCGACGCTGACGTCCGCGGTGCTGTTCCCGGCAGTGGGGACAGCCGGCGCGACAGCGATCGCCATGGGACTCTACGCGCTGGCGGCAATCGCGCTATGGGCGTTCCAGGGGCCGCGTCTGTTGACATTCGGCATATACGGAATCGCCGGCGTGCTGACGGTGGCGGCGGCAGCGGTTCCGCAAGATCCGCGCACCACGAACATGGGCAGCTTTCTCACTGGTCCGGACCTGGCGCGCGTGGCGGCGCGGGGCAAGGTACTCCAGTTCAGGGAAGGCGCGGCGTGCAACGTGCTGGTCATGGAGAGCGGCGATCAGCGGGCGCTGCGCGTCAACGGCAAGACCGACGCCAGCACTGGCGCGGACATGGCCACGCAGCTAGGCAGCGCCTACCTGCCGATGCTGCTTCACGCGCGGCCGCGTACGGCGCTGGTAATCGGATTCGGCAGCGGCACAACGCCCGGCGCGGCATTGCTTGTGGACGGTGCGACGGTGACGTGCTGCGAGATCGAGCCGGCCGTGTTTGCCGCGTCATCGCACTTCGCGCGGGTGAATCACCAGCCCGAGCGGTCGCGAAGCTTCTCGATGGTCTTCGACGACGGGCGGAGCTACCTGCAGGGGAGTCGCGAGGAATACGACCTGGTGATCTCCGAGCCGTCGAACCCATGGCTGGCCGGCATCTCGAACCTGTTTACCACCGAATTCTATACGGCGGTACGCGACAAGCTGAATCAAGGCGGAATCCTCGCGCAATGGGTGCAGACCTACAGTTTCAGCGACGCGGAATACGGGCTGATATTGCGGACCGTGGCGAGCGTGTTTCCGCACCGAGTGCTGTTGACGACGCAATCGAAATTCGGCGACACGGTTCTGCTCGCCTCCGATTCGCCGATTGCGCTCACGCCTGAGCGCATGGCCGAGGCACAACGCCGTATCGACGAATCGGAGGCGATCCGGGCGGACTTGAAAAAATACTTTGGCACCACGAGCGCCGCGTGGCTGATGGTCCGGACATGCCTGATGGACCCGGCCGCGCTCGATTCGTTCGCGGCCTCGGCCGGCACGGGCATTAATACCGACCTGAACATGCGGCTGGAGTTTGACGCGCCCTTGCGGCTGTTTGATCGTGCTGCCGCCACGGCGGCCGTTCGCCTGACGCAAACGGCTGAACCGCAATGGCCGGCGAGGTTGGCCGGCATGCTGGGCATTGACGTCCAAAGCGCCGAGGCGCAAGCGGAATTGGGCAAACTACTGGCGGATCGCGATCAGTTCGTGGTTGCGGATCGTTATTTCGCCGAGGCGCTACGACTCGACGCGCGGCTTGTCGAGTGCTATCGCGCCTGGGCGCTGATGCGCTTCAGACAGCGCCAGTTCGACGATGTCCTCGATCTCTGCCGCCGATCGCTGGCAGTCGAGTCCGAAGATGCGATCGCGCACCAGTTGATCGCTCAATCGCTCGACGGCCAGCATCGCGCTGAGGAAGCGATCCGGCACTACGAGCACGCGCTGCGGCTCGATCCGAAGAACCAGCCGGCCGCCAATAACCTGGCTTGGATCAGGGCCACTCATGCCAACACAGCGCTCCGCGATGGCGCGGAAGCAGTCCGGCTTGCCAGGCAGGCGTGCGAGGGCGTTTGGTACCTGGCGGCCGATCCTCTTGATACGCTGGCGGCCGCCTACGCCGAAGTCAAGCAGTTTGACAAGGCGATCGCGATGGTCGACGAGGCGATCGTCATGGCCAAGGCCGCGGGCACGCTCCAGCACATCCCGGCCATGGAAGAGCGCCGTCGACTGTACGAACGCAAACTTCCCTTCCATGAACAGCCGGCGGGCGCGGCCGCGGCGACAGTGCGGTAGCGCCGTCCGGACCGCAATCGGTGTGATCCGTGGCCCCGGTTGCGGGAATAGTGGGCCATGCCTACGCTGTAATCAATCGGGTCGCGCTGCACGAAGATGCCGTCCAATCAAGAGGTGTTTGGATTGGGTATGCATGTGATCACGCAAGCAACCATGGTGACGAGCGGTGCCGTGTGGGGATACCTTGACCCGGGCAGCGGCGGCATTCTATTGCAAGTGCTTTTGGGTGGCGTGGCGGCGGTCGGGGTGTTGTTGAAGCTGTATTGGAACCGCGTGCGAGCGATCTTCGGCGGCGCGAAGCCGCCGAGCGGACCCATGGAAAAGGAGCCGCCATGAGCGCGGCGGAGCGCGAGCCGGTCGCGCCCCAGGGACTCGATCCGGGCTCGTTCCGCGACCGCGGCAGCCGCGTTGTCACCGGCGCGAAAGGCATCTATCGCCTTCTGGGCGAGCGCGCCGCGGAAGAGTGGAAGGCGCTATCAGCGACGAAATTCTATGAGCGCTTCCGCTCGGCGGAACAAGTCGTTGCGACCCAGGAGGCCGACTTGTCCCCGTCGCTTCGCAGCCACGCGGGCGGCCCGTGGAAGGCGGCGCTCCGGCATGAAGCGGTGCCGTTCGTCTCGTATCCGTACGAATGGTCGTTCTCCATGCTGCGCCGTGCAGCGCTTTTGCAACTGGAGTTGTTGGACGCCGCGCTCGTGGAAGGTATGACGCTCAAGGACGCCTCACCATTCAATGTTCAATGGATTGGCGCTCGGCCCGTGTTCATCGATGTGGCTTCCTTTGAGCGCTGGCGCCCCGGAGAGGCCTGGACGGCTTACCGGCAGTTTTGCCAGTTGTATCTGTATCCGCTGCTGTTGGACGCCTACAAGGGCGTGGCCTTTCAGCCCTGGTTGAAGGGGAGCCTCGAAGGGATCGACCCGGCGGACTTCAGCCGGCTGATGTCCTGGCGAGACCTGATGCGGCCGGGCGTGCTGGTGCACGGAGTGCTCCAAGCGCGGATGTCGGCATGCCATGCCGGCTCCGAGCGAAACGTGCGGCGCGAACTACGCGACGCGGGTTTCGGCAGCGAGCTGATCCGCGCCAACGTGCGCCGGCTCTTGCGCCTCATCCAGCGATTGACGCCGCGCCGAGCGGCCTCCGCCTGGAGTGATTACACGTCGCAGCATGGGTATGCCGCCTCCGAGCTGGCCCAAAAGGAGCAGTTCGTCCGCCGCGCGGTCATGGCACGACCGCGAAGGCTGGTGTGGGACCTGGGCTGTAACCGCGGATTCTTCTCACGAGTGGCAGCCGAGGCCGCTGATTACGTCGTGGCGGTCGATGCCGACCAGGCGACCGTGGACTTGCTCTTTGGGGAGCTAGAACGCGAGTCGCATGGCCGGATCCTGCCGCTGGTGGGCGACATGGCCGATTTGTCGCCAGCGCGTGGCTGGCGTGGCCGCGAGCGGAAATCGCTGTGGGACCGCGGCCGGCCCGATTTGACGCTGGCCTTGGCGCTGGTGCATCATCTGGTGATCCGCGCCAATATCCCGCTCGGCGAGCTGGTCGAGTGGTTGGCGAGTCTCGAGGGGGACGTGGTGGTGGAGTTTGTCACGAAGGACGATCCGAAGGTCAGAGCGCTACTGCGTAACAAGGACGATCAATACGCCGACTACAGCCGGGAGCAGTTTGAGGCCCATCTCGCGCGCTGGTTTCGAATTGCGGCGCGCGAGGAGCTTGGTTCGCGAACAAGAATTCTGTACCACGCGGAGTTGAATCGGCGGTGACGCAGACGCGATCGGCGTGGCTTGAGAGCTTGCACCTGGGGGCGCTCGTGGCGCTGGCGCTCGCCCAGCCGCTATATGATTTGCTGGCACGGCACGCTGGGTTTCTCGTGGCGCATCGCGCCACGCCGGCCGACATTGTGCTGCTGGTGGCGCTGTTGAGCGTCGTGGCGCCCGCCGTGGTGATCGTGTTGGCCGCGGTGGGCCGGTTGCCTGGCGAGCGGATTGGCTGGGGCGTTCACGTGTCGCTGGTGGCGCTGCTGGTGGCCTGCATTCTGATGCCGTTTATCAAGCGGCGCGAGATCGTCGACACACTCAGCGGCGCCCTGTCATGGTCGGGCGCGGGCGACGTGCACGGCGCGGTGCTCGTGGCGGCCAGCGCCGTGATCGGCATCGGGGTGGCGATCTTGTACGCGCACTTTCGGCCGGTCCGCATGTTCATGACGGCGCTAACACCGGCATGGATCTTGATTCCGGCGTTTTTTTTGGCCAGCGCGTCGGTGTCGAAGTTGTTGTTCCAAAGGATTGATACCGCGGCGCTGGATCGGCGATTGGACTGCCGCGCGCCGATCATCATGGTCGTTTTCGACGCCTTTCCGCTCGTGTCGCTGTTGGACGAGCATCGACAGATCGATCCGATTCGCTACCCGAATCTGGCGGCGCTAGCGCGCGACGCCTATTGGTTTCGCAACGCCACGAGCGTCCATCAACTCACCGGACATGCACTGCCGGCGATCCTCACCGGCAAGTATCCCCAAACCGGGGAATTGCCCACGGCGGCCGATCACCCCTTCAATCTCTTCACGTTGTTGGGCGGTACCTACGAGCTGAAAGTCTTCGAGGATATGACGCAACTGTGTCCCGCGGCGCTCGCACGGGGAGCGGGACACGAGGCCGGCGTGTCGTGGCTGGCACGTTTTCGAGTGATGGTGGTCGACCTGACGATCGTCTACCTGCACGTGCTCTTGCCCGACGATCTGGTGGCGAGTTTGCCGCAAGTGACGGAGACATGGAAGGACTTTCTCGGCCCGACCCGAGGCCAGCTCGCCAGCCAAGGTGGCCGCGCGATGCTGGGACGCGTGACGCGATTCAACGAATTCGTGGCGTCGATTCGCCCCAGCGACCAACCACGCTTGTACTTCCTGCATGTCTTGCTGCCGCATGGGCCGTACGTGCACCTGCCGTCGGGAAAGCTGTACTCACCGCCCAACCTCCTCCACATTCCTGGATTGAAAGGGGAGATGTGGGGCGCGCACGAGTGGCTTGTCGCGCAGGCCTACCAGCGTCACTTGTTGCAGGTGGCGCTGGTCGATCGACTGATCGGCGAGCTGGTCGCGCGGCTGAAGTTGCTGGGCCTTTACGACGAGGCATTGGTGGTGATCACGGCCGACCACGGTGAAGGCTTCTGGCCGAACGAAGCGCGCCGCGACCCAGCGCGGACACGTCATCCCGGCGACATTCTGCGCGTACCGCTGTTGATCAAGGCGCCGTTTCAAGCGAAGCACGATCTCAGCGACCGCAATGTCGAGACGATCGATATCCTGCCCACGATGGCCGACATCTTGGACATTACGCTCCCCTGGAAGACCGACGGCCAATCGGCGCTCGGTCGCGCGGGAGCCGAAAAACAGCGCAAAACGATCTTCAATCAACGCGGGAAACGTATGGTGTTCGATGCCTCACCGGAAGCGAACTTCGACAGTCTCACTCGCAAGATCGAGCTTTTTGGGACGGGAGCAAAGGCGAATGGCCTGTATCGCTACGGGCCATATGAATTACTGATTGGCCGCAAGGTAGACGAGCAGCGCGTGAGATTTGCGCCCGATGGCCAGGTGCGGCTCGATCCACAGATTGTGCATTGGACCGCGGCGCGTTCGGCGGCATTCGTGCCCGCCTTTTTAATTGGCACCTGGCAGACGCCGAGCGATATCAAGGACACAGTCACCCTGGCCGTGGCGATCAATGGCACGATCTGGTCCGTCGGCCCCGGATTCCATCAAGCCAAGGACACATGGGGATTCGCAGCGGTCGTGCCCGAGTCGGCGTTTCAGGCCGGCGAAAATGAGATCGAGCTGTATCGCGTGACGGGCACGGAGGCTGACCCAAGTCTGGTGGCGTTGAGCACAACACCGCTGGTGATCAAGGTGGCGGCACAACCACATCAACGCGAGGCGGCAGTCCGGCAAGTTCAAGCCGCTGGTCAGCGCTAACGACTAATGCTGGCTGCCGGCGCCATTGCGCGACGCCCCCCTGGCGAGCGCGCGCTCGATCGCCGAGTGGTGCTTGGCCCCATCGGGTTCTTCATGATCCTGGGCGTTCGTGTTTGAGCGCCGGCGCTTCGAAACGGCCAACCACAGTAAGCTCATTGCGAACAATGCCAATAATGCAGACACCAGTAGATAGAGCGGTTCTTGCATGGTCCAACCACGTCGCGTAGCCGGGCGCGGGCCTTCGGCTGCATTCGCGCCAGATGCTGATGCCCCTCAGCACCATAACGCGACATCGGCGCGGAAAAACCGCAAGACGTTGCGGCGAGCATCCGTCGGATTGCGCCCGGTGTTGATGTGGAATGCGCCCAAGCGAGCGCGGCGCGACCGGCAAAAAATGGACTAAAATGATAGTGGACATATGTACACTTTATTGCTAGCATGCGGCCGGACAAGCGCGGCCGGGCATCGCGTCGGACGTGACGTCGCTGGCCGACATCTTGCGAAGGGTTTCCCATGTCCGGGCTACCGACGCGCGATGACGACGGTGATTTTGCGGCCTGGCCTGACGACGAGCTCGAGGATGAGGACGAGTGCGAGCCGCTCGACCCAGAGCATCTGGACGTGTTCGACGAGCGCGACGAATGCGATTACCCCTGGGACGATTTACGGTTTGCCGCAGAGCAGTGTGACGAGGAAGACACGTGAGGCTTGCCGGCGCGCGGCATGTCGAAGGTCGATTGGCACGATGATTCCCCCCTCCGTGATTTGCCAGATCCGGCGAATGCTGGCCGAGGGAGACGTTTCGCAGCGGCGGATCGCCAAGATCACCGGCATCAGCCGCGCCACGATCGGCGCGATCGCCAACGGCAAGCGACCCGATTATCACGAGCGGCGGAGCGACGAGCTGGAATTCATCCGGCCAATGGGCCCCCCGGTTCGATGCGGCGGCTGCGGCGGCCTGGTGTGGATGCCCTGCCGTCTGTGCCACATCCGCGCGCTGAAGCAGAAGGAATGGGAAGAGCTTCGCAGCCGACGGATGTCGAAATTGCGACGGAGCGCATAAGGCGGCTGCCGCGGACCGCATCAATCGAGGTGCCTGACCTCTTCGAGCGCGCGTCCGATCGCCGCGACGGCGGTGGTGAGTGATCGCGCCGCCATCTGGAAGTTGGTGTGCGTGGAGATTTGGGGCTGAATCTGGGCGAATTGGTCGGCGGCTCGGCGAAGTCGCGCGAGCTTCTTGGCGGCCATCTTCAGGTAGGCGGTTGCGTTTTTCTCCGTGTAGGCCGGGCCGAGCGCGAGCATGAAGTCGTAGAGCTCGCGGTGGACTTCCTGCAGCGATTCCTCTTCGGTGGCTTCGTCCGAGTGTTTCAGAAATGCGCGGACCATCCAGACGTGGCTCGCCAGCGCGTCGATGCGCTCCATGGCTTCGTCGCGTGTCACGGAGAGTAATCCTAGAGGGCGGTCTTCGCCGGCGACTCTTCGGCTGCAAGCGGCTGCGCGTGATGCATCGCCGCCGCATGCGGTTGTCCCTTCGGCGCAAAGAAGAGCACCATGAAGGCGCCGATCGCCACGAGGATCAGGCCGGAGAGGAACCACGGACTGACCTGCTTCCATGCCCCGGCCCAGTAGATGCTCAGAAACGCATTGACCACCGGCGCACAGCCGAACACCAGCGGCATCACGTAGGTGGGTTTGCCGCCATAGGTGAATGCCAGGATGATTCCCAGCGCGCCGATGGCCCCGGCGGCGCCGGCAGCGAGGCTCCAGGCCGTGCCGCCAAACGTCCACATGCCCGCTTTAGCTTCGGCGCCCGACTGTAACATCACAATCGGCACGACGACCGCGATGGCGAAGTAGGCAATCCCGACGCACAACAACGGTCGCAACCGACTGCCTTCCATTCGTTGTTGACCTCGGTGCAATACAGGGCCATAAACGCCCCAACAAACCACGGTCAGTGTGATGAATGCGATTACAAGCAGTGCATCTTTCATGCTGTTTTGTCTCCAGCTTAATGCTGCCCTTGCGATGCGGCGACTGCCGCACGCCGAGCCGCGTGACAGTCTATTCGATGTACCAGCCGGGAACTAGATTCCGCGGAACGCCGGACGCCACAGGTCTCGTGTGCCATGGGTTCGGCAAGGAGAATCGCCTACCATTTCTCACGAGTATGATACTCGCACGGCAGGCGGACGTCTTTAGTTAGGCAATAAGCACGGGTTCGCCTGGCTCTGGCGAGTTGGGCCGTTGGCCCACGAGAGATCGTGCGGCCAACGGGCTGGCGCGATAACGACCGAATGAGATTTGTCGTCGACCGCCCAAGGCGGCAATCCAACGTTTAGCGCTCGAAATCCTCCCAGATTCAATGGCCGCAATCACAAACAGCAGGCCGCACACCTACCAGCCGCGAGGTCGCGCCAAAGATCAGGCAGGACAAGGGCGCTCTACTCGCTCTACCTGGTTTCCTCTTCCTCGACGAGCATGACCGGCGCGATCTCGGCGAGCGGCTTGGAGATTGCTTCGGCCTGGCCCACCACGACGACGACCATGCGGTTGGGGTCGATTGCCGATTTGGCCAATTTCAGACATTCCGGTTCGTTCGTATTGCGTACCGCGGACAGTTGTCGATCGAAATAATCCGCCGGCAATCCATGCGATTCGATCAGCCACAGGTCCGCCGCCACGCGCTGGGGCGTTTCGCGCTCCAGCGCAAAACTTCCCACGAGATAGGACCGCGTCTTGTCCAGCTCGTCGCGCGTCGGCGGCTCGGCCTGAAGCCGCTTCAGCTCCTCGAAGACCGCCTTGACTGCATCGGCCGTCGATTCCGTCTTGCTGAAGGTGCTGATCTGAAACTGCCCCGCGAACCGGTAGGGCTCGAACCCCCCCCGCGCGCCATAGGTGAGGCCCTTTTTCACGCGAATCGTTTCGTTCAGCCGGCTGCTGAACGCGCCGCCGAAATAACCGTTCACGACGCGGCTGGTGAAATAGCCGGGGTGATCGCGCGTGATGCCGAGCTGGCCGACAAGGATCTGGCTTTGTGTGGACTTGGGTCGATCGACCAGAAATATTTGAGTCGACGACGGCTCCGGGATCGTGGGGAGCGAGATTCTCGGGGCCGGCTCCTTGATCGTCCAGTCGCCCAAGGCCGATTCCGCCAGGCGTATCGCCTCATCGGCCTCGACGTCGCCGGCAAAGATCAATGTCGCCGCGTCGGGCCGCGCGAAGGTCTTCCACCACGCGGAAAGATCGTCCAGCGTGAGTGCCGCGACATCCGCCACCTCGCCGGTTGCCGTGCGCGAGTAGGGATGATGGCCATACAGCCGGCGTTCGAGCTCGCGATCCGCCACGTACGCGGGCTCGGCGGCCGCGACCGCCAACTGCGTGCTCACCTGCTTGCGAAGTTTTTCGAATTCCTCGGCCGGGAACGTGGGCTGGCGTGTCACCTCGGCCAAAAGCTCGATGGCTCGCGGGAGGTGCTCGGTGAGACAACTGGCGCTCACCGACCCGGTGTCCTCACCGGCGCTTCCATCCAGGTTGATGGCATAGGTGCCCAACTCCTCGGCCAGTTGCTCCTCAGTGTGACGCGATGTTCCCTTGGTCAGCATGCCGAACGCCATGGATGCCGTGCCGGGCTTGGTCTCGGTCCAGGCGCCGTTCAAGAACCCTAGCTGCATGGTGACCAGCGGCACCTCGTGATTCGGCACCACGATGACCGTCAGGCCATTGGGCAGCTCGCGCCGCACGCTGTCGAATTGCGCGCGGACATCGACCGGTGGCGCCACGGGAGCCGTGACCAGGTAATCCGCCGGCCGGCTCAAGCCTGGCCTTCCGGGCGGGGGCGGATTCTCCTCTGTGGCGGCGGTGATCGGCGCCTGCTCCTCAGCATCGTTCTTTTTCCCGCCGAAGCCCGAGGCGTTCACGCGTATCGTGAGCGCCGCTGCCGGCGTTAGATAGGCGCTGGCAACGCGCTTCAGGTCCTCCTTCGTGGCACTACGAATCTTCGGCAACAGCTCGTTGACGCGATTGGCGCCTCCTTGAAGTACGGCGGCCTCGCCTAACAGGCGCGCCTTGCCTTCGGCCGTGAGCAACTGTGACACGGTTTGCTTGAGCAATTGGTTGCGAGCCTTCAATAGCTCGCGGTCGGTCACCGGCTCAGCCGCCGCGCGTGCGAGCTCCTCGTTGAGGATCTCGATGACGCGGTCGGGCTTGGCACCAAAGGGGGACAAGACCGCCCCCAGGATCAACACGCCGTCCTGCTCCAACATGAAATCGAGGCTCAGAGCCTGCACGGCCAATTTTTCCTGCGCCACCAAACGCCGATAAAGGCGGCTGCTGTCACCACCGCCGAGAATTTGCGTCAGAAGCTCTAGCGGAGCGCGATCCTCGTGATCCAATGCCACCGTGCGAAACACCATGCCGGCCACGGGCGCCGGGGCGTTGTCCTCCGGAACGACAATCGCTCTGGCCTCGCTCGGACGCGGCTCCTTCGACGCGACACGCGGCACGTCCTCGCGCCGGGGGATCCAGTCGAAGTGCCGCCGCGCCAACTGCTGGACCTCGCCATGTTTGACCGCCCCCACCACGACCAGCGTGGCGTTGTTCGGCACGTAATAGCGCATCCAGAATTCGCGCAGCTCGGAAACCGCCGAGGCACGCAGGTGCGGGATCTTGCCAATCGGTGACCAGCGATAGGGATGAACGTGGAAAACCTCGGCCAGCACCTTTTCAAAAACTGACCCGAACGGCTGGTTCAAACCGAGCCGCCGCTCTTCCTCAACGACCTTGCGCTCGGTGTCGAACGCCGTCTGGTCGATTTTCAAGAAGCTCATCCGCTGAGCTTCCAGCCACAAGGCCAATTCCAACTGGTGCGCCGGCAACGTCTCGTGATACACAGTCTGATCGAACGTCGTGTAGGCGTTGCAGGAGCCGCCGGTGCGGCGAACGTAGTCGAAGTGATCGGTCGGCCCCAGCCGGTCGGTGCCGCGGAACATCATGTGCTCGAACATGTGGGCGAAACCCTGCCGCTCGGGTTGCTCGTCCTTGGAGCCCACGTGGTACCACAATTGCACGTTCACCAGTGGGGTCGAGAAGTCTTCGACCGAAATCACGCGCAGACCGTTGTCGAGCGACGACTCGCGGTAGTCGATCAGTGGCGGCTCGTCGGCGGCCGACGGTTTCTCGCCGCAATTCAAGACCCAGCACCCGATGACAAGCCAGCGCATCGCGCACAAGGCAAACCGGCCAGAGATTCGCGTCCGTATGAGAGACATAGATTGATTTCCTTGGTGATTAAATGGGAAATGGCAACTGGTGCCGCTTACTCAACTCGTGGAGCTCGGCTTGGAGACAATTGCCGAGCTCTCATCGACATCGATGAAGTAGTAACCATACACGACGCATCCGACGGCCAGAAAGAGAATGTTCCAGGGCCCCGCGTCTCCCAACCAGGAACTCAACGCGCAGGCTGCCGCGACAACGACGCTGCCCACCACGATCCCCCAGCGCCGTCGCGGCCGTGCTCCCATTCGTGACATCAGTGACGTGAAAAGCATGGCCAGGCCCAGCACGGGAAGGAAGCTCGACGGCGATGACACGATCAGGAGGTACAACCCTCCGAGCACGCCAATCCACACGGTCCACTGGTCGCGCAATCCACCCGCCAACACAAAAAGGCCGAACAGCACGCAGGTACTGATCCAGTTCCACGCCAGGTCGGGCACCGCGACGTTCACCCTGTAGCTTGCGACCGGCAATAGTGCCAACGCGGCACCGCCGGCCATGACCATGGCCAGCGTTCGCCGCCCCTGTGGGGTCCAGCCGTGGAGGAAAAGGCAGAGCGCGACGTAGAACACAAACAGGCTGCTTGCCACGACCATGGACAGGGTCGTGAATAATTCGCCGTAGCGTCCCATCGAAGCTCTTGACCTTGCTCGTTTCCAGTGGCCGGCGCACGATGCGGCGATTCTAACGCTCGCGGAAGCCTCTCACCAGTTGGCACGCTCCTTCGTGACGCGCGAAGCCGATCCGGCGGCATACTCCCGTGGCGGTCGCTTCGCGCTCGGCGATCCGCCACCCTTCGTTTCCAGTCCGGGCGTGGATTCTCACTCGGGCAACGGCTGGTCCTTCGTTTCCGGCGCGAAGGGAATGACGACCAGGCCAATCAGAAACACCACGCTCATCGCGACGCCGGCGTAGCGCAACGGCATATCGGGCGATAGACTTGGGTCGGCAAAAACTCGGCTGGTGAGCAGCCCCAGCGTGAGCGGCCCGCTGGCGGCGACGTAGCGGCCGATGTTGTAGCAGAACGAAGTGCCGGTGCTTCGCAGGCGCGTGGGAAACAGCTCGGGAAAGTAAATCGCATAGCCGCCGAATAGCGACAACTGGCAGAATCCCATCAGCGGGATCATCCAGAAGATTTCCGCGAAATCATCAAGGTACCAGAAGACGAGCGCCGTCGAGATCAGCGCGAGCACGAACGAGATCGCGAACGACCAGCGCCGCCCGATGAAAAACGTCACGTGGCTGAAGGCGTAGATTCCGAAAAACCCGCCGAGGTTCTGCATCACCGAGGTGATGCCTTTCCAGAAGGCGACGTTGCCAGCGACCTCGTTGGGGGCCATTCCTTGCGACTCGAAGCGGTGGCGGAGCACCGCGTCGATGAGGTCGAAACTAAAAAAGCCAATGCCCCACAGTCCGATCACGCCGGAGGAGGCCAGCAGCAGGCCAACGATCGCGCGGCGCCGCCAGCGCGGGTCGCCAAAGAGTTCGCGGAACGAACCTAGCTGACGACGTGCCGAATCCTCGGCGGCCACCGCCTGCCAGCGCTCGGGCTCCTTGAGTCGGCGGCGAATAACAATCGCCAATAGCGCCGGCAGCGTACCTATCACGAACATCCAGCGCCAGCCGCTACCCACGGCGCCCGTCGCCTCTAGATGACCGAACACCATGCTGATCATGGCGGCGGTGATATTGCCGACGGCCGAGAGTGCTTGCAGCAGCCCCAGCGCAAATGGCCGCGCACGTTCGGGCATGACTTCGGCCACCAGCGCCACACCCACGGCGAACTCGCCGCCGACGCCCAGGCCGGTGAGAAAGCGGTAAAGGGCAAAGTCCCAGAAGCCGAACGACAAAGCGCTCAGGCCTGTAAACACCGAATAGACGAGGATCGTCAACATCATTGTCTTCGCGCGTCCGATACGGTCGCCGAGCACGCCGAAGATCAGGCCGCCGGTCGCCCAACCAATGAGGAAGATGGCCGTTGCATACGGGCCGTACGCGTCCACTGCGCGCTTGAGATCACTGGGCGAGGAGTAGGAACCGGCCAATAGCTCGCGCATCGCCGGCACGCGAGCCAGATTGAAGAGCTGCTGGTCCATCGTGTCGAACAGCCACCCCAGCGCGGCCACGACCAATACGAACCAGTGATAGCGCGAAAGCTCGCGATACCAGCCTTGGCGTGAAGGCGTCACGTGCGGCGAGCCCGTTTTTGAGCGATCGGTGTTGACCTGAATCATCAAGGTTTCAGCTCGCTCGCCACGTCGGGTATGCCACCTGCCCCGGCACCGCGACGCGCGTCGTCAGAAGCAGCTTGCCGGCCGTGATGTACAGCGTCCGTCCGTCAGGACCGCCAAACGCCAGGTTCGTGAGCACGTCCTCGTAAACGGGAATCCGACCTAATAGCTCGCCCTCGGGCGAGATGACATAGATGCCCGGCGGCACCTGGTCCGTCTCTTGCGTTCCGCGTGGAATGGCGATGCCCGCGGCGACGTACAGGTTCCCATCCAAGTCTATTCGCATTCCATCTCCGCCGCGGCCTGGAGCGAAATCGTGCACGACGCGCCCCGCGCCCGGATTGCCATGCGCGTCCAAGTCGAACGCCCAAATCTTGCGGTTCCTCCCTGGCAGTGGGCAGCTATCCACCACGTACAGCCGCCGACCGTCCTGCGTCACGGCGATGCCGTTCGGGCGATCGACTGCCGGCTGGGCCAGGATCCGTGTTACGCGCCCATCAGTGTCGATGCGGTACACCCCTTCAATGTCCATCTCCATGTCCGTGCGGTCGCCGTATCGCGGGTCGGTAAAAAAGGCTCGCCCCTTGCCGTCGATGCAGATGTCGTTGGGCGAGTTGTATCGCTTGCCGTCGTACCGCTCGGTCAGCACCTGGTACTCGCCGTTGGCCAGGTTCGTTCGCGTCACGCGCCGCCCGCCGCCGGGACCGAACTCCGCTCCCTCGCAATGATAGAGCCGTCCCTCGCGGTCGAACGTCTGGCCGTTCGTGCGGTGGCTCGGCTCGCGAAATACGCTGCGCGCTCCATCCGGCGCGAGCGTCAAGATGCGGTTCCCCTCGATGTCGGAAAAATACACGCTGCCGTCGGCATGCGCCGCCGGCCCCTCGAGAAACGCCACGCACGCCGCGGTCCGCGCACCCTTTGCCTCGGCGCCTGGCGGCAACGGCAATTTTCGGTATCGGTCAGTCATGGCGTGCCTCGCTCGTCAGCGGCAATCATCAATCGCGCTGTATCGTAGACGCCGCAATCGCGAGTGCAAGCGTCTCGCCCTATGGCGATCGCAAGCGCTTTGGCCAGGGCAAGAGACTCGCCAAGGTGCCCACCAGAATCCCCGCGGCGAGCGAGGCCAAACCCGCCCACATGAAGCGCACGCCAAACACCTCGAAGACAATCGCCACGGCCACAGAGATACTCGCAACCGTGGCGGCCACCGCCCCGTGTGGATTCGCCCACGGCACGAACATCGCCAGAAAGAACAACACGAAAATGGGGGACGTCAGCAGATTCACCAACTTGATGCACAGCTCCATCAAGTTGTCGGGAGGAATCTGCGCAATGACCAGACTCAGCAGGATCGCCGCCACACCCACCAGAAGCGAAACGACGCGCGCCTGTCGTACCTGCGCGGCCTGATCCGGTTCGCGGCGTCGAAACCGCCCGATGAAATCGCTGGTGATCACGGCCGTGACCGAATTGACGCCCGACGACAAGCTGGACATTGCCGCCGACAGCACGGCTGCGCTCACCAACCCGGTCAGGCCCACCGGCAGCCCGACCATGATGAACCGGGGGAACAGCTTGTCGGCATCGGCAATCGCGGACGTACCGCTGGCGAGCTGCTCGGGCCGCGCGCGAAAATAGGCCAGCACCGCCACACCCACCAGTGCCATGAGCCCAATGATCAAAGCCTCGGTAAACAGGTGCACGAAGATCGAGCGGCGTGCAGCGGGTGCATCGCGCGTGGCCAGGTAGCGTTGGATCGCCATCTGATCCGATCCGGCGGTGCAGACCATCCAGACCAGCATGTTCAAGAACGCGGTGACGAATGTCACGCGCGACTCGCCGTGCGGCCAGAATCGCGGCGGCTCCCAGTGCTGTGGCCAGGCGGCGGGCCACCAGGCGCCGAAACCGCCGAGACTCGCGTGGATCACCGCCACCGTGGCAATCGCGCCGGCGAACATGATGATCGACTGCAATGCATCGGTCACCACCACGGCTCGCAGCCCCCCTTCGGCGGTGTACACGACTGTCAACAGCCCCATCGCGGCGCTGATATACGGAGTCCAGTACGGGTCCAGCTCAAAGAGCGGCACCACGAACTTATCGGCCGTAGCGTAGAGAATGGAGGCCATCCAGATGGCACGCAGCACCATGAACATCGCCGAGCCAAGCATTCGGCCAGCGAGCCCCAGCTTGGCCTCCAGCAGCTCGTAGCCGCTCGTGACGTTCAGCCTCATGATAAACGGGATCAATGCCCAGCCCACGATCAGGGCCGAAAACGGCAGCGCCGCGGTTTGCGAGAACATCATCGGCCCGTGCTTGATCATCTCGCCGGGCATCGCCAGATAGGAAAGCGTGCTGGTGAGCGTGGCGAACAGCGAGAGGCCGATCAACAGCGGACTCATCCTGCGTCCGCCGAGCAGGTAGTCGTCGGTCGTGCGCGTGCGAACCGAGTAGTACCGCCCGACCACGATCATCCCGGCGGCATAGACGGCGATCACGAGATAATCCGCGAATGTCATGACGGAAGCTAACCTCTGCTGGCCGGCAGTGCGCGTGTGCCACTGATCTGGCGTGTGGCACTGACTTTGCGTGTGCCACTGGCTTTGCCAGTGCTCTTGCATCGTGGCGGCGTGTCACGGAGTGGATTCACACTCGCACTTGCGCCCAATGCACGCTCAGGCAGCCAGGCGAGCCGGCATAATACACCAATAAGACGCGCCCGTCCGGCAGCGCGCGAATCGCCGGATGGCCAAAGCTCCACTTGCCCATGTCCTCCCAGTACTGCGCGAAGTCGATGTTCTCCACGCCTTGACTGAGCGCGGCGCGCTCGTCGTGGGTGTAGACCGTCAGACAGTCGCCCTCGAGGCAGGTGCATCCGCCGTCGCGCGACGACCACAGCTTCAGGGTGCACGGCCCACGCCGATCGACCACGAAGGCGAGCGTGCGTCCGTCGTCGAGCACCAAGGGCGCCGCGATCTGTCCTGGGATCGAGGTTTCTTGGATCGCGCCGCCCACGACACCGTTGGAGGTGATTACCACGCGGCGACTGTGCACACAAAGATCACGCCGCTTTGCACGATCGTGCGTCCAAAACAGCGCGAAGAGCTCCGCGTGGCGACCGGTCGCGCAGAGGCGCTGGTCCCAATAATAGACCTGCTGCTGGGGATGCTGGGCCACCAAGAGTGGCTCGCCGAAAGAGTGTCCCCCATCACGCGAAACGACAACCCAGGCCGCGTGCCGCGCGGGACGCGGATCGTCGAATTCCTTGAAGCTCTCGAAAGCGTAGACCACGCTGCCGTCGGGCCAGGCAAACGCTGGGCCGGTCGTGGCGCAACCGGTCAACCCTGGGGTTGCCAGCTCAGTCCAGTCGCTCCACGATCGGCCCTCGTCGTGCGAGACCGCCCAAAGCTGCTTCGATCGCAAGATGCCCTCGGTCACCGGGTCGAACAACGGCCGCTCGGGATCGCTGCGGTCGAACCAGGTGGCAAAGAGCAGCAAACGCCTTGGCTCGACCTCGACCAACTCCGGTGCGGCCAGCGACCCGGCGACACCGGCGTACGCAGTGGAGAATCGCGCTGGCAACTCGTCCCATGTGCCGCCTTCATCGCGCGAGCGGCACAAGCGGATCGTCGAATCGGGCGCGTGCTTGCCGCTGCCCAATTGAAAGCCGCAAATCACCGCGCCGTCGCCAAGCCGGCAAAGGCTCGTAAAACACGCGACCCTTTCGGCCGCCGGCCGCGCCCTCGAATCGAACACGATGCCGCGCGCTTCGATGTGCACTGCCGCATGATTCCCGTGGATGGCTTCATCGCCTCTCATTCCAGGCGAAACCGGAACCAGCGCAGCGTCGCGACGGTGTCTTCGTAACACCAGAAGGCGACAAAAATCCTGCCGTCGTGCAGCCGCGTGATGGACGGCGCTCCGAACCGCAGCACCTGAAAATTATCCACCATCGACTCGCTCGCACCGGTCAGCCCGCCGACGTTACGCCCCCATAACGGCGCCGCGTGGTCATTGACCCAGCGGTCCCCTTCCAGATGGGCCGTTTGAGCCCACAAGCCCGGCGTGTCGATCCGCCTGTAGACGCACAGCAGCCGGTCGCCGGAAAGTACAAACGGCGCTAGCGTCTGCCCAACCAGCCCCATCGAGGCGGGCGTTGACCAGCTTTTGCCTCCGTCGCGGCTGAGCGCGAATTGATTGGGAAGGTCCTTTCCGGCCGCCTCGTCATACCCCCAGGCGACCGCCACCAGCGTCCCGTCGGAGAGTTCGACGATCTTTGACTCCCAATACAAAACCTTGTTCGAGGCGTGATGCATCACATCCCAATAGGCGCGCCAGGTGTGGCCGGCGTCGGACGAGACGAGCGCGATCATGCGGTTGCCGTTGGGGAGGGCGCCATTCCAGTCGCGCCAGGTCGAAGTGGGAAGGATCCAGCGGCCGTCGCGCAAGAGCGTGATCGGTGAGCAGAGCTCGAACGACGGGCCCGCGAGCGGCGGCTTCAGCTCGCGCGGCGGCGTCCAGGTCCGCCCCTGATCGCTCGACTCGATGGTCGCGAACTCGGTCGGCACGAAGCCCATGGTCGTCGGATTCACCAGGCCCTCGTCGGGGTGCTCGCGACGATCGTGCCGGTGCAAGAGCACCACGACTCGGCCATCGGCCAGCGCGGTCATGCGCGCCGACTCAGACACCGGCTTTCCCTCCAGGTCGCGTGTCAGAGGCCCCTCGTGCTGCCAGGTGGAACCGGAATCGGTCGAGCGGAACAGGTGCGCGCGGGCCCCGACGGCCTCAAACGCCTCGGCGAGCATACCGCTGGCCAGCATCTGACCGCCATTCAAGACGACGACCGACGGAAAATACGCGTGCACGCTCTTCAGGTGCGCCGCCGGATTGCGAAACAGAATCCCGGTCTCCAAGTCCGTTAGCACTGCGTCCTCCTTTGGCCGGTGTAGCGCGATCTCCGCGAGCGCTGGAAATGCCGATGCCTCAATTTCCGCCGAGATCGACTCGATCAAGATTCCTCTCGCCTGCGGTGTGTCGCTCTCGGCGCGAAAACGCGCGTAATGGACCCCTTCGCTAGCGAGTCGACGCTGCGCGAGCTCGCGCCATGGACGACCGTCGATCGTCGCCACGCACCGCCGCAGCGAAAAATCCCAGGAGAGCGCCAATTCGTGCCACGTGCCCGATTCCAAGGAATCGTCCGCCGACGGCGTGTCGATGGGCGGTAGCGTCATTTGAAAGAGTCCGTTCAACTCCGCCTCGCGATCAAACGGCGACGAGAAATGGTCGGTAAGCGTGATCGACGCAGTCCCCGGCCCCGGCATGATCTGGAAACGAATCTTGACCGTTCCCTTTCGACCGTTGGGAAAATTCCACACCGCGCCGGCGGGAAATTCCGCGTCCGTTCGTACGATCTTCAGCACGCGAGCGCCCTCGCGCGTCGGATGCGCGACCAGGTCCACCCCTTGGGTCCCGTAGACCGACCAGGCTTCCAGCCCCTGGGCGAAATCGTCCGACTGAGTCTGTTCGAGCAGCCAGTCGGGGTCGAGCCGAAACACGCCGCCGGTTTGACCTTGGCCCGCGGCAAATAGCATTTTTCCATCGGGCGTCGCCGCGCCGATCGGATAGGCGGTTCCGTAGTCGCCCCGAATCGGGTGCGCCGGTTCGAGCCGCCGTGGGTCGCGCAACACCTCACGAAAGCCGCGCCAGGTTTTTCCGTCATCGCGCGAGATGGCAGCGTGCAGGACCTGTCGTCCCCCGTGCGCGTACGGATAACGCTGACAGCCGTTCCAGATAAGCACGATCCGGCCATCGGCCAGTCGCGTCAGGCTGGCCGGCGAGTCGGAGGAAAAAAACCGCGACGGGCGCGGCGGCGACCAGCTCACGCCATCGTCCGAGAACGCTTCCCACAGCCGGCCCAACTGCGTGCGAATCAGCATCCACAGGCGGCCGTCGTCGAGCGGCAAGCACACCGGCTCGATCGCGCCATTCTCGTTGCCCAAGAGGATCGAGGCGGGCAGATTGATCGGCGTCGGCGACAGCGCAAACGTGGCGCCTCCATCGCGCGAGTACACGGCGGTGGTGGTGTGCTCTCCCATGTACACATAGCTCATCAGCCCCGCGGCCGGCTGGCTGTAATGCCGATCGGTCATGAACGCGAACGGCGCCACGATCGTTCCGCTCTCAAGCTGCACCGCCGAGAGCAGCGCGCCGATGTAACCGTCGTACAGCATGCGCGGCTCGGTCCATGCCTCGTAGGGAGGCGAAGCGCGCAGGTGCCAAAGCGCCAACTTCGGAAACTTGGCCTTCGTGTCCGTGGCGTCCCAGCGGAGCAAGAACGCATGGAGCGTGCTCGAGCGATCGACCAGGGGAACCACGTCGCCCCAATTCGTGGTGGGAGTCGAAATCTTCGGCAGCTCGACCAGAACTCGGCGGTCGCCCCAGGTTCGGCCGCTGTCGCTCGACTCGCAGGCGCAGATCGCCAGACGCCCCTCGGCCAGCGCCTCGACCTTCATGCCCCACAGTTTTCCACCGTGCATCAGCAGTGGATAGAATCGTTCGGGCCGTACTCGCACGACCCCCGGCTTTTCAGTCCGCGCCGTTTCCGCGCCGATGGCCGCGCCACAGACGATCGACGCCAGAAGGCAGATCATGGGCCGGACATTCACCAGATCGCTCGCTATCTATTGCGGATGGTTACGATCCACGACCGTGTGCATAGAATACCGTCTCCCGGCTCGCAGAGCGAATTGGGCACCATCCGGTATCAAGGAGAGACCTCGATGAACGACCTATCGCGCCTGATGCGGAGATGTCCGATCACTCGCCGAGACTTCCTGCGGACAAGCGCCGCGGCCACCGTAATCGCATCCGTGGCCACGCCGGCGCGATCGGCCTCCGCGCCGGAAACGGTCCTGGATATTGGCTCTGAATCGCAGCTTCTATTGGACGACTGGGTTGCCCAGCGTATCGACGGATTGAAGCGCACGCTGCACCAGCCCACGAAGCAGGGGCTGATTAAGAACGCCGACGGGTCCGACTGGGACCTGGGGAGCGTATACCTGGGCAACATTGTCTGCCGCGATTCGAGCGGGCGTTTCCACATGACGTATCGCTACTCGTGGTGGGACGCGAGCGTGCGCGATCTGCACCCGGGCATCGGCGAAGACAAGGCGCACTGGTTTCGCGAGACGACCGCCTACGCCACGAGCGAAGACGGCGTCCACTGGAAAAAGCCGCGGCTGGGACTGGTCGACGGCCCCGCGGGCTTTCGGAAGATCGACGACTTTCCGTTTCAGGAGCCCGTCGGCATGTCGCGCGACAACAATCTCGGCTGTCCGCTGGACTTCGCCTACGATCTGCACGCTCACGGCAATCTTAGCGAAACCCAAAAGCGCTTCCTGCTGCGAGCGGTGAAGATGGAGGACACGCACCCCTTTGCCAAGGCGGTCGAATCGCGAATGTACTTTGCCGCGGACTGGCCCAATTTTGCCGAGGACCCAGCCTGGCGTGAAAAAATGACGCCGGTCGAGGGCGCCAGCCTTTCGCCGCGCGGCTTCAGGTCGCTGGCGGGCTACGATCACCAGGCGAGCGAATGGTTTGCTGTGTCGCAGGACATCATCGGCAATTGGCTGAAACGCGGCGGGCGTGATATCGCGCGCTACTCGACCCCCGACCTGGTTCATTGGCATGGTCCGCAGCTTGCGCTCGCCGTGCCGGCGGATGAATCGCGCGATCCGAAGGACTGGATCGAGTACATGGACCTGTGCGCCTACCGCGTCGGGGGACAGCGCAGTGGCGCGTGGCTGGGGCAGTTGGTCGTCTTTCATTCCGACCGCGGCGATCCGCAATACATGATGCCCACGATTCGCGACGTTTGGCGCAAGGGGACCACCGAGCTGCGGCTGGTCGTCAGCCGCGACGCTGGGCGATCGTGGCAGCGCGTGGGCGGCACCGAGGCGTGGCTCCCCTGCCACCCCGACGCGCACGGCTTCGATCGGCTGGTGTTCGCGTCCCATCCGGTCCGCGTTGGCGACGAGGCCTGGTTCTACTACTCAGCCTGGGATGGCGACCATCTGGTCTTCAATCGCGACGGTTCGCTCTTCGAGCCGCGCTTCCTCCGCACGCACCGCGTCGGTCGCGCCACGTTGCGGTGGAACGGCTATGTGAGCCTCGATGCCGGCGACTCGACCGGCATCCTGGTCACCAAACTCTTGCGGCATGCCGGAACAAAGCTCGTCGTCAACCTTCGCGCGCCGGCGGGCCAGCTCACGACCGAGCTGTTGGACGAGTCGGGAAACCCCATTCGCGGATTCTCGGCGCGCGACGCGACGCCCTTGCGCGGCGACGGATTGGAGTTGCCTGTCACCTGGAGCGGCGGCAGCGACTTGTCGACACTGCGCGACAAGCCGCTGCGCGTGAAATTTGAATTGGTCGGTGGCTCGCTCTTCGGTTTCCGATATACCGCGTGAACGTGAAGCATGGATGCGAGACAGCTATGCGCGCAGGGACTCGATGACTTCGCGGATGGTCTGATCCAGCTCATGCTGGGGGGTGCAATCGACAAGCTCTCTCAGGCGAGACAAATCGGGCACGCGAGACCGCACGTCCTCAAAGTCCTCGGAATACGCCTCTTGGTAGCTCTGATGGACGATTCTTAGCGCTGGATTCACCTGCGCGGCCACGCGCCGCGCTAGATCGAGGATCGTAACCGGCTGATCGCTGCCGATATTGAACGCGCGCCCCACGGCCGCCGGCGTCTCGACCAGCGCCAGCACGACACGCACGACATCGGCCACGTGCGCGAAGCAGCGGACCTGCTGACCGTCGTCGTGCACGACCAGCGGCCCCCCGGCCAGCGCCGCGCTCACCAACCGTGGCAACACCATGCCGTAGCTGCCCGTCTGCCGCGGTCCCACGACATTGAAAAACCGCCCAACTACGACTGACAGGCCATGTTGGCGATAGTACGCCAGCGCCAAGAATTCGTCGATCGCCTTCGTTACCCCATATGACCAGCGCGGCCGCGTCGTGGGGCCAAACACCAGGTCGTCGTCTTCGTTCCACCGCGGCTTGGGATTCTTGCCGTACACCTCGCTGCTGCTGGCGATGAAAAGCTTGACGCGCTGGCGCCGCGCCGGTTCGCTCACCAGCAGCTTCAACAGCGCCGCCGTGGGCGCGACATTGGTCTCGATCGTGCGGATCGGGTCTTCGGCGATCAAGGCCACGCCGACCGCCGCGGCCAGGTGATAGACGCGGTCGACGTCTGTCAATAGCGGCTCCATGACCGACGAGTCGCCCACGGACCCTTCGACAATGCATAGCTCCGCGCGTTGCGCCACGCCGTGCAGGTTCCGCAGCGAGCCGGTCGACAGGTCATCGACCACCGTCACGCGGTCGCCCCGCGCCAAGAGCGCTTCGGTAAGATGACTGCCGATGAAACCCGCACCGCCCGTGACGAGTGAATGCCTCAACGCATCGTCCGCCGAATGGTACTGCTAGACTTGTGTCTCGCCATATACCCCTTCTTCAGCCGGCTGAGATTCTCCTGGTTGCGGTGGCTCCGCGTCCTGCCTGAGCGCATCGCGGCGGCTGGCCACGACTGACGCGATGACGGAGATCGCCAGCAGCGTAAATACGACGAGCAGTGAAGCCCAGGGCGGGACGAAATGGTGATCGCCCTCGCGCCGAACCCAGTACGACAGCGAGAGCCAACTCATGCCAGGAATTTCCGGCGCCTCCACAACCATTTTCAACCCGACGAAGACCAGCACCGCGCTGAGCCCATAGTGCAAATAGCGGAACATGTCCATCATTCCGGCCAGCATGAAGTACAGCGCACGCAGCCCAAGGATCGCGAAGACGTTGGACGTAAATACGATAAACGTCATGTAGTGCGTCCCTCTGGTCACGACGCCGAAAATGGCCGGCACGCTGTCCACCGCGAACACCACGTCACTGCTTTCGACAACCAACAGCACCAGGAACAGCGGCGTCACGCACAAGCGGCCTTCCTCACGGACAAAAAACGCCTTGCCGTGGTCCCCCTTGCTGACCGAGAATAATCGCCGCGCGACGCGCAAGAGCAGGTTCTTTTCGGGATGCACGTCCGCGTCGTCGTGCCGCGCAAGCTGGATGCCGGTGTAGATCAGAAACGCGCCGAAAATCCACATCACCCACTCGAAGCGGCGGATCAGCTCCGCTCCCAACAGCACAAACGAAAGGCGCATGACGATCGCGCCCAGGATGCCCCAAAACAACACACGGTACTGGTATTTCTTGGGCACCAGGAAGTAGCTGAAGATGACCGCGAAGACAAACACGTTATCCATCGACAGCGACCATTCGACGAGGTACCCCGCGAGGAAATCCCAGGCCGCGCCGGAGCCCAACCATAGCCAAATGACCACGTCGAACATCAGAGCCAAAGAACACCAGGCGATGGTCCCAAATAGCGCCTCGCGGAACGTGGTCTCGTGCGAGTGACGGTGAAAGACGCCCAAGTCCAGCGCCAAGAGCACCACCACCAGGCCGGAGAACGCAACCCAATGCCAGAGAGCAATTTCAGACAAGATTCTTCCTTGTCTCTTGGTGGCCGGCGTGGACGAAACCGGGAGCGCAGAAACGATCCGGTCGCGCTATGATAGGTCGCTATTCAGGTCTGGGCAACCCTACAGCCGGCACCAGGTCCTAGTGATAAGCCCCCTGACCGTGTGAAGCGGTTGATGCAGGCGCCGCGGCGGTTTTGACCACTTCGGCAATCGCCGAGACGGCACGCTGGACGTCGGCGCGCGTTACGTCGAGGTGCGTGACCGCGCGGATCTGCGTCGGGCCGATTGCGTACATGAGTACGCCGAGCTCGCGCAATCGCAGTGAGAAGTCCGCCGCCGTGCCAAGCTGCGGATCGACGCGGAAGATCACGATGTTCGTATCGACCACCTCGGGCTGTAGCGTCAGGCCCTCGAGCTGCCGGATGCCGTCGGTCAGCAAGCGCGCGTTGGCATGGTCTTCGGCGAGCCGCTCGATGTGATTCTCCAGCGCATACAGCGCCCCGGCGGCGATGATTCCAGCCTGCCGCATGCCCCCGCCGAACAGCTTGCGATGCCGTCGAGCGCGGGCGATTAGGCTGCTCGGCCCGGACAATGCCGATCCGACCGGTGCGCCCAATCCCTTGCTGAAACAAACGCTCACCGTGTCGAAGTGCTGCGCCCAGCGTCGCGCATCAATCCTCGTGGCGACCACGGCGTTAAACAGCCGCGCCCCGTCAAGGTGGGTCACCAGGCCGTTGTGATGGGCCCAGTCGCAAATCTCCACCAGCCCGTCGTACGGCAATACACGTCCGCCGCCGCGATTGTGCGTGTTTTCCAGGCAGACAAGCCGCGTCCGCACCAGGTGCTCATTGTCGGGCTGAATCAGGCCGTCGAGCTGACTGGCGGAGAGCACGCCGTATTGGCCCTGCACGGTGCGCGCCACGACTCCGCTCAATTGCGCGAAGCCGCCCTGCTCATACCGGTAGATATGGCAGGTGGTTTCGCACAGCATCTCATCGCCGGGGCCGCAATGAACGCGAACGGCGATCTGGTTGGACATCGTACCCGAGGGAACGAAAAGCGCCGCTTCCTTGCCGAGCAGATTGGCCAGGCGCTCTTGGAGGCGGATCACCGTGGGGTCTTCGGAAAAGACGTCGTCGCCGACGACTGCCTCGGCCATCGCGGCTCGCATGCCGCTGGTGGGTCGCGTCACCGTGTCACTGCGGAAGTCGAGCAAGCGATCCGAAGGGGTCATGTAACTTCACGCACGTGCCCGAACGGCTGTCGTCGTCAATGCAGTGTGCGCCGCAAACCACGCACGTCTCTGGCAAGGCGTTTCTACCACGCGCAGAAGTGGCGTTCAAGACGACGCTTGACAGTGACGGGGCTGGCTGTGGTGATATCATTATGTTATCATTTTCGTGGCAACCCAATTGGGAGAACACTGATGGCCGACATTCTGGTGCGCGGATTGAGCGATGAAATCGTCGACCGGCTGAAGGCACGCGCCAAGCTGGCGGGGCGTTCCCTGCAAAATGAAACGCGGCTGATTCTGGAGCAGGCCGCGGGGCACACGCTCGACGAAAGTCTGAAAGCTGCCGCCCGTTGGCGCAAGAAGCTTGGCAAGCGCGCAAGCGATAGCGTGGAGATGCTACGGGAGGATCGCAATCGATGAGCCGCCTGGTGATCGATGCGAGCGTTCTTGCCAAGCTCTTCCTTGAAGAGGTGGGGTCGCGAGAGGCTCGGGCGGCGGTCAGGAAGGCTGAGGCCCTGCTTGCGCCCGATCTGCTGTGGGCCGAGATCGGCAACGTCTTGTGGAAATACGTACGTCGTGGCGAATTAACACCTGCCGATGCGGAGCTCATCCTTGCCGACATGTTGCAGACGCCGATTGCCATCACCCCTTCGGCAGAGTTGGTCGAGTTGGCCTTGCGGATCGGCGCGGCCACCGACCGCACGGTCGATGACGCCTTGTATGTGGCAACAGCGGTGCGGTCCGAGTGTAAATTGCTGACGGCCGACCATCGGCTGGCCAATGCACTTGCTCCGACGCCGTTCGCCAAGCACGTTCGGCGCATCACAAAACTTCGCTGATACACTATGGATATCAAACAGGTTGCCTGGACTCAGCGCGGCGTGCCTCAGCGAAGCGACGATCGACTTTACGCTGCACGACCGCTCAACTGGGGCACCGCCTTCGGCCTTGGCCCCAGCCACTCCACACTTCATGCATCCACACAGCTTTCTTCGCGCGATGGCGCACGCTAGACTGAACGCACCCCCACATCGAATAGCAGCCAACGAAAGGATCTCAAGATGCAGAACTACCTAAAATGCTCGGCGTGGCTTGTGATGTTGTCCGTCGCAGCGCCGATCGACGCCGCGGAGAAGACGAACAAGTCGATCTCATTTCGCAAGGCCGTGCTCGACCGGTCGTTTCGCAGCGAGGGCGTCGCGGCCGGCGATTTCAATCACGACGGCAAGACCGACATCGCCGCCGGCAGCGTCTATTTCGCCGCGCCGGATTGGCAAATGCACGCGATCAAGGAAAAGGCGGAGTCGTTCGACCCCAAGAACTACAGCAACTCGTTCTGCAACTTCGCCGAGGACGTGAACGGCGACGGCTGGGTCGACCTGATCGTCGTCGACTTTCCCGGCAAGGAGACCTGGTGGTTCGAAAACCCCCAGACTTCGGCCGGCCCCTGGAAGCAGCACGCGTGCGTGCCCGTCACCAATAACGAAAGCCCCACGTACCTGGATGTCGACGGCGATGGGAGGCGCGAGCTGGTCTTCGGCGCCGGAGACGAGCGGATTTCGTTGGCGCGACGCGCGAACGATCCCACGCGGCTTTGGAACGTCATCCCCATCTCGGGCCCCAAGGCGCATGGCACGAACCGCTTCTCGCACGGCCTGGGCGTGGGGGACGTGAACGGCGACGGCCGCAATGACGTCCTGGTGATCCAGGGCTGGTGGGAGGCGCCGGCCGCCGGGACGCAATCCGAATGGGCCTTCCATGCGGCGCCCCTGGGTCAAAACTGCGCCAACATGTACGTCTTCGACTTCGACGGCGACGGCGACCACGACGTGCTGAGCTCCAGCGCCCATGACTTCGGCATCTGGTGGCACGAGCAGACGCCAGGCGGCTGGCAAACGCACGAAATCGACAGGAGCTTTTCCCAGACGCACAGCATGTGCTTTGCCGACATCAATGGTGATGAATTGCCCGACTTCGTCACCGGCAAACGCTGGTGGGCGCACGGCGCCGCGGGCGATCCTGGCTCCGACCAGCCAGCGGTGATGTTCTGGTTCGAGCTGTCGCGCGAAAACGGCCGGCCGAAATGGACGCCTCATCAGTTCGACCACGACAGCGGCGTGGGCACGCAGTTCGAGGTCGCCGACGTCAGCGGCGACGGTCTGTTGGATGTCGTCGTCTCGAACAAGAAAGGCACCCACTACTTCGAACAGGTGCGCAATTAGCGGCGGAAACGTGCTATCAGGCAGCGAGTAGCGAAGTTTTGCCCACAGCGAGCGTGAGCGAGGCGCTGCGAGCCGCCGGGTTTATCGCGGCAAACGGGCCACCGCGAGCCGCCGCGTTTATCCCGGCGGTCGCGCGCCTAGCTGCGGCATCCGCCGCCGCTCACTGCGCCAGCACCGGCAAGACAAAAATCTTTCCGTCGCCCATCCGGCCGGTGCGCGCCACGTCGACGATCTTACGGACGGTCTCCTCGACGCGCGCGTCGTCGACCCAGAGGGTGATTTCCACCTTGGGCAGGTAGGCCAAGGCGTATTCGCTGCCGGCGTACTGATCGAGGTAGCTCTTCTGGCGGCCGTAGCCTTTGACCTCGCGCACCGTGCACGCTTCGAGCGGGGCTCGCTTCAGTGCCTCGAGCACCTGCTCGACTAGATACGGCTTGACAATGGCGACAATCTGCTTCAAGCGCGATTCTCGAATGCGGGAAGCTCTTTCTCCACTCTCTACTTTCCACTCTCCACTTTCCCGTCCGCCTTGACGACTCGCAGCAGCCGATCAAGAATATCTACACTCATGGCCCGCGCATTATCGAGTGACGCATCAGTGCCGGCAAGCCGCGGAACGCGGCTTCCGGTAACCATGGCCTTCTTGGCGTGGGCAGCGCTCTTGGTGTCGATCTGCGGATGCGGAACGGACGAATATCAGCGCCGCGTCGACGCGCGTGTCAAAGAGGCGCGGGCCGAGGCGGCCAAGACAGCCACGCCGCCTCCCTCGCCGCAAGAAGTGGCCGAAGCGGAGGCTCAGGCATCCGCGGAGGAGGCCGAACGAGCGGCACAAATGCGGGAGTACTTTTCTCAGCAACGGGAGGAGGCGGCCGGCGCGCCGGCACCGTCCACCGACGCCACGCCGCGCGCCGATGCCACGCCACAGCCGGCGCCAGGCGAAGCGGCGGCTCCGGCGACGCCCTAGCGTCGAGAGTTCGCCGCCGCGGCGGAGGCCTTCTCCTTGTGGCTCTGGGCGGCGCCGCGGTAGATATTCCGCTCGACGGTGTTGACCGCCGAGGTCGCCAGCGACTCAAGCGCCACCGCACGAAGCACGTGGCACGAGAGATTATCGGGCTCGGCGCCGAGTACCACATCGGTCAGTTCCAGCGCCAACTGTGGCTGCTTCTCGTCCAGGGCGCGCTGGGCGCGACTCAAAATCACCTCGACGCTGCTCGCCTCGGCCAGCGCACGATAGAATTCCTGGGGCGGACCCGGATTCAGATGCGCCGGATTGAAGTCGTACCAGCCCGTGTATTGTCGATACACGCCATTGATGCCCCATTCCAGGCGGCCGTAGAGAGGCGCCAGGTACGGCTCAGCGGCCAGATGCTCCGGCAGGCGTGTGCAACGGCGTATCTCGTCGAGCGAGAGGCCGGCGTTGAGCCCCTTGACTGTCTCGTCGTGCACGAAGCGGATCGCGCGCGAGTACCGCTCGAGCACCACATCCACTCGATCCGCCCCGCTCAGCGGCAAACCATGCGAGCCAACCAGATGCTTGGGCCGGAACTTTCGCATCCGCTCGACCGACTCGGCCCAGGTGAGGACCGGCCGGTCCGGCTTCATGGGGCTGGCGAGCATGGGAAAGCTGGGGTAGACGAGATCGCCCGGGCAAAGCGTTTCCAATTCCGGCAGCCAAACGAACAGGTGATCGACGGTTTCGCCTTGGGCATGATACAGCTCGAAGCGGACGCCCCCCTGCTCGAACTTGTGCTCGGCATCAAACGTTTCCGTCGGGGGCATGTATGCTCGCTCGATGTTTCGCGGGTCGATAGCGAGCGAGATGCCGCGCCGTTCGGCAGGCAACATCGCCCCCCACTGCACCGTGTTCAGGCGCTGATTGTAAGCCGCGAGCAACTGGTACTTCATCAGCTCGGGCATGTGCAATGCCTGGGCGATGATTTTAGGCTTGTTCTCGGCCAACATCCGCGTGCCGTTGATGTGGTCTCCGTGGAAGTGCGTGTAAATAATGTGTTGGATCGGCAGTGGGCTGATCTTGCGAAACGCGGCCAGGATGTCTCGCGCGGCCTGCGGGCTTTCGGTCGTGTCGATGATGACCAGGCTGTCGTCGGTCACGACGCAGATCGAGTTGCCCAGCGCGTAACCAGTCGCGCAATACACGCGGTCGTTGACCTTGACGACCTCGGGCTTTTCGCCGCGAAGCTGCGCGCTGGCTGACCCCTGCGTGCCAACGAGCGCGGCCACCAGCGTAACCATGCCCACGCGTAAGGCGGCGCGATGGCGCGGCAAGCTGGCTGCCACGTGTTCACCGACGGCCGAACGCGTGCTTTTGACGAGTAAGGGACCGTTGTCGTGCAGAGCAACCTCCGAGGAACATGTCTGTTTGCACTGCACAAGCGTCAATCTTTGAGCCATTCGTGACCCTATTACAGCGAGAAGCTTTGGGGTGGCAGACACCGGAGCTACGACGAGCTTTGCGCGTGAGTCTGGTGTGTGCAATCAGGTGCGTCAAGCGCGAAGCATGCGTGGCGGTTTAGTCGAGTATAGACTAAACTGTCCGGCTGTTGCGACCAGGGAACATGTGCCATGAAAACCGTGAATCAACCACTCGCCCGGTCGCGGTCACCTGCCAACGCGCCTTCGCCCGGGCGACCCGCCGACGCCAAGCCCGACGGCGTTCGCGAAACCGTCGAGGCGTTCGTCGTGGCGTTTATCTTCGCCTTCTTGTTTTGGACCTTCGAGGCCGAGGGGTTCGAGATTCCCACCGGTTCGATGGCAACCACGCTGATGGGCCGGCACAAGGACGTGATTTGCCTGCAATGCGGCTACGCCTATCAGGTCGGAGCGAGCGAGGAGATCGACCAGAAGACGAACTCGCGATTGGCGCGTGACGTCGCCACCGCCACCTGTCCGATTTGCCGCTACACCATGAACGTGGCGGCCGTTGACTCGCAGCCGGGGAGCGAGACTTCGTATCGCGGTGATCGGATCTGGGTCAGCAAGGGAACCTACCGGTTCACTGAACCACAGCGCTGGGACGTGGCCGTGTTCAAATTTCCGGAAGGGGCAAAGGAGAACTATATCAAGCGGCTGGTGGGACTTCCAGGCGAAACCATCCGCATTCAGCACGGAGATATCTTTGTCGATGGGGCGCGAGGCAGCGCGGCCTCCACCATCGCGCGCAAGCCGCCGGCCAAGATCCGCGCGATGCTGCAGCCGGTCTACGACAATGATCATCGCGTCGAGAAATTGCACCAGGAAGGGTGGCCGCATCGATGGCAGCCGGCGCCGAATCCCTCCGTTTCGTCCGCGGAAGGATGGAAGCCGCTCGAGGGGGGCAAAGCGTTTCGCGTGCAGGCGCCGCAAGAGACGGAGGAGTGGCTCCGCTACCAGCACATCGTGCCGTCGTACGAGGACTGGCAGCTTGTGCTGGCGGGTGAATGGCCGCGCGACCGTTTGCCGCGGCCGCAGTTGATCAGCGACTTTTGTCACTACAACACCGGTCAGACTCGCGACAAGGATCCCGCTCCCGAAGCGCGCGCGATAGGCCAGCATTGGGTGGGCGACCTGTACCTGGAGTGTCGGCTCGATATCGAAGGCTCCACGGGCACGGTCACGCTCGAACTGGTCGAGGGGGGGCGCCGGTTCCAGTGTGTCTTGGACGTCGCGACGGGCGAGGCGACACTTGGGATACGCGGTGTCGAGTCGTTTCGGCCCAGGGCCGCCACCGCGCTCCGCGGCCCCGGACGTTACCTCGTGGCGTTCGCCAACATCGACGATCAACTCGTGCTATGGATTGACGGATCGGTGGTCGAATTCAACGTGCCAACCGGCTACCCACCACTGCGTAATACCGTGCCCACCGTCGACGATCTGTCGCCGGTCGGAATTGCGGCGCGCGGCGCGACGCTTCGCGTTGACCATCTGCGAATCTGTCGAGACGTCTATTACGTGGCCGCCACGAGCGGCGACGAGCGGTTCAGTGACTACCTCTACAACGCGCACTTGACTCCGAAAGCGACGCGCGAGAACATCGCTCGGTTTCTGTCCGACCCCGCTCGGTGGAATGTGTTCCGCGAACTTTCGTTCCGTGATTTCGAACTGCGGGACGACGAGTTTCTGGTTCTGGGAGACAACAGCCCCAACAGCTCCGATAGCCGGTTTTGGCATCCCGAGGAGTTTTTTGTCCGAAGAGAGCTGTTGATCGGTAAGGCGTTCTTCATTTATTGGCCCCATGCTTGGGAAACACACCCGTCGATTCGCATCCCCTGGACCGAGAAACGATTTCCGTTTTATCCAAACTTCGCGCGGATGGGTCCGATTCGATAGAGAAGGCGAGCGGCCGGCCTAAGCCGGTGGTGTACCGAATATGCACACGATCTTGCAGCCGTTTCACTCCCATCGTCCGTCGGCACCTTCGTATCGTAGCGCTTGGGTGTTGGTCGCATGGTTGGCGACGACCGCGCAGCTCGTCCATGCGCAGGATCTACCGCGCGTCGAGCCCGAGCTGGTGGGCATGTCGGCCGAGCGGCTGGCGCGGATCGATACCGCCATGCAGCGTTACGTCGACCGGCGTGAAGTCGCCGGCGTGGTGACGCTCGTGGCACGCCGTGGTCGCGTTGTCCACATGTCGGCGATCGGGCATCGCGACGCGGAAGCGGCAAGCACGATGACCACCGACGCGATCTTCCGCATCGCCTCGATGACCAAACCGATCACCTCGGTGGCGGCGATGATGCTCTTCGAGGAAGGGCACTTCCTTCTTTCCGACCCCATTGCCAAATGGCTCCCGGAATTCAAGGACGTGAAGGTCGCCGAGTTTACCGCTGGCGTGGAACGCACGCCCACGCCCCAAAAGCTTGTGCCGGCCGACGGCCCGATCACGATCCGCCACCTGTTGACGCACACCGCCGGACTGGCCAACGAATACCGCGGGGCGAACCAAAAGGAATACCTGGACAAGACGCGCGGCGCGATGACGCCCACCACAACATTGGGCGACACGGTGCGTGGGATGGCGGAACTGCCGCTGAATCATCAGCCGGGCGCCGAGTGGCAATATGGCCGCGCCACGGACGTCGTCGGCCGGCTGGTCGAGGTGATCTCGGGCCGGTCGCTCGATGAGTTCTTTCGCGAGCGGATCTGCGGACCGCTGGCGATGAACGACACGCATTTCTATCTGCCCGAGTCGAAGCTTGACCGCTTTACCGCCGTCTATGCGCCGGATGAACAGGGGAGAATCCAGCTCAGCGAGGCCCCGAACGCCGAGAGCCGCTTCGTGAAGGAGCCGCACATTTACTTCATGGCGGCCGGAGGGCTGGTGTCCACGGCGGCCGATTACTGGCGCTTTTCGCAAATGCTCCTCAACGGCGGCGAGCTGGATGGTGTGCGGCTGCTGGGCCGCAAGACGGTCGAGCTCATGACCACCAACCACATCGGCGAACTGCCAGTGTGGCTGGTCGGCCCGGGCTTCGGCTTCGGCCTGGGCTTCGCCGTCGTGCGCGACGTGGGCGCGACGGCGCAGCCGTGGTCGGTCGGAACTTACACCTGGGGCGGCGTGTTCTGCACGTATTTTTGGATTGATCCTCAGGAGGAGCTGATCGGCATACTCATGGCGCAAGTGCGCCCCTACGCCCACTTGAACATCCGCCAGGAGCTCGTCGTCCTGGCCAACCAGGCGATCGTGGACCAGCGAGCCACTCTTTCGCCGTGAGCGCCTTAGCTTCGCCCTTTGATTGAAACTACAGGTTTCGCGGATCACATCATCGGCGAAACCTGCGTCCGGCAACGACGCGGATTGGAGTATACTTCCTTAAATGGGTTCGCAATGGGTCGCTCTGGGTGCGGCCGTTCGACTTCGGGAGCGCCCCCGTGCCGCCGACTGACGCTGCTCCGACGGCTGACATCCACGCCTTGATTGCACGCCGCAGCGCGGGCCACTCCCTTCCGCGCGAGTTCCACACAGAGGCGGCGATCTATCGCGCCGAGATGGAGCGGATTTTCCGGCGTGGTTGGCTGTTCATCGGCCATGCGTGCGAGATTCCGCGCGCCGGCGATTACTTCCTCTACGAGATCGACGACGATTCGATCATCGTCATCCGTGCCGCCGATTGCCGCATTCACGCGCTCTACAATACCTGCCGGCACCGCGGGTCAATCATTTGCACCCAGGCGACCGGCAACGTCGCCAGGCTCGTTTGTCCCTATCACCAGTGGTCGTACGGCCACGATGGGGAACTGCTGAGCTGTGGCGCCATGCCGGACGACTTCGACAAGCACACGCACGCGCTCGCGCATGCGGCGGTCGAGGAGGTCGGCGGCCTGCTGTTCCTTAACCTGGCTGACACGCCGAGCGATTTCGCGCCGGCCCGGCAGACGTTGGAACCCCAGCTCCGGCCGCACGGCCTGAACCGCGCGAAGGTCGCGTTCCAGATCGAGTACGACGTGCGCGCCAACTGGAAGCTCGTCTGGGAAAACAATCGCGAGTGCCTGCACTGCCCGGTCGGGCATCCCCAATACGTTCGCGCGAACTTCGACGTCGCCTCGGCTGACGATCCGCGCACGGCACGGCGCATCGCGGCTCGCAGCGCTGAATGCTCGACGCGCTGGCGTGCGCTGGGCATGAATGTCGATTACGGCGAGGCGGGCCTGTATCCTTTCCCTGATGGTCGCTGGTACCGCGCGACGCGCACGCCGCTGGCCGAAGGATTTGTTACCGAGAGCGTCGACGGCCAGCCCGCAGCCCCGCTGATGGGGGATTTCCGCGAGTACGACATGGGGACACTGCGCCTCTCGACGTTGCCCAATTTTTGGAACCATTCGAGCAGCGATCACTCGGTCTCGACGCGGCTAACGCCCGCGGGAACCGCGCTCACCAAGGCGCAAGTCACCTGGCTGGTGCACGAGGACGCGGTCGAGGGAGTCGATTACCACTTGGACCGCTTGCTCCCGTTCTGGAAGCTCACGTCCGAGCAAGACTGGGCCCTGTGCGAGAATAACCAGCGCGGCGTGAATTCCAGCCGCTACCAGCCCGGCCCCTACTCGACGAAGAAGGAATACAACGTGGCCCGGTTCGTCGAGTGGTATTTGAACGAGATGTCGTGAACGCCCCGCACGCCCGGCCCAAGTTCCATCCAAAACCGGGTGGCTGGGGCAGAGCGCAGCGTGCCCCAGCAGCTAACCGGGCGACTGGGGCCAAATGAAGCGTGCCCCAGCAGCGGACCGACCGTGTTCACATTCAACCCTCAGGCCAGCAAACGGTCCTCACTCCTCCGCTGGCAGACGGCGACCGCACTGACTTTGCTCGTCGGATACGGCGGCTACTACGTCTGCCGGTCGAACTTCTCGGTCGTCGCGCCGCTGATCGTGGCCGAGGGGACGCTCGACAAAGAGGCCATCGGGCTGATTGGATCAATTGGGGTTTTGGTCTACGCGTTGGGAAAGCTGGCAGGGGGCGTGCTGGCCGATTTTCTCGGTGGCCGTCGCATGTTTCTGGCCGGCATGGCCGGCTCGGTCACCTGCACGCTTGCTTTTGGTTTTGGGACGGGACTGACGGTGTTCGTCGCCGCCTGGTCGCTGAACCGGCTATTTCAGTCGATGGGCTGGCCGGGACTGATGAAGATTTCGGCACGCTGGTTTCCGGCTGCGCGCCATGGGACGATTCTGGGGGTCATTTCATTGAGCTACCTTTTCGGAGATGCCGCATCGCGATTTATTCTCGGTGGGTACATCTTGTTGGAATTTTCGTGGCGCGACGTTTTCTATAAGGCGGCGCTCATTCTTACGGCACTTTCGCTCGCGGCGTGGCTCGTATTGCGCGATAGCCCCAGGGACATCGGCGCCGAAGAGCCCTCGACCAATCCCGACAACGTTTTCGGCCAGCGTGGTTAGGAGCCGCGACCAGAAGGCCTTGTCGAGCTGCTCGTGCCATTCCTGATCAGCCCCTCATTCTGGCTGGTGTGCGGCATGTCGTTCGGCATGACGTTGATCCGCGAAGCGTTCAATCTCTGGACGCCCTTGTATTTGGCCGAAGCCGGCGGAGAGACGGCCGGCCGCGCGGCAATTGCCAGCCTGGTGTTTCCGCTGGTCGGGGGCTTTTCGGTTCTTGTGATGGGCGCCCTCAGCGATCTCTTCGGCACGGCCGGCCGTGGCAAGCTGCTTGCCCCCGCGGCACTGCTGACCGCCATTGGGCTGGTGGTGCTGGCTCGACTGGGCCAACAGCACGGACTCACGCTGCGGTTACTATTGCTGGCCGCGGTGTCATTCCTGATGATCGGTCCCTATTCGCTTCTCGCTGGGGTCATGGCGCTTGACCTGGGTGGCAAGCGGGGTGGGGCAACGGCGAGCGGCATGATCGACAGCGCCGGTTACCTCGGCGCCGTGCTTTCTGGATGGGGAATCGGCTGGCTGGCCGAAAACAACGGATGGCAAACGGCTCTCTACGCCTTGGCGGCCGTCGCCTTGGCCACGGCAGGCGTCGGAGCGGCGTACGCGATGTCGCGGCGTACTCTCTCCTCAAACGCGACAGTGTGAATCCTCGGAGTGATTCGCGCGATCCAACGCGCCACTCGCGGAGCATCGTACATGACTGAGCTCTTGGACGCCGAATTCGTCATCATCGGCGGCGGCGCCGTTGGCTGCGCGGTGGCGTATAGTCTGGTCGAGGCCGGCCAGACGGATGTGTTGGTGCTGGAACGCGAAGAGAGCCTGGCCAGCGCCACCACGGCGCAGGCGGCAGGGCTGGTCGGCCAGGTTCGCAGCTCCGTGGAGCGCACGCGGCTGGCGATGTGGTCGGTCAAGACCTTCGCGGCGCTCGAAGCCGATGCCGATGTCAGACCAAGCTGGCGACAAGTGGGCAGCCTCCGCATCGCGCTGAACGACGGGCGCGTCGAGGAATTTCACCGCCTCATTTCCATTGCGCAGTCCGCGGGACTCGAAGTCGAGTTGATCGACCGTGCCGCCGCGCAGCGCCTTTGGCCGATTCTCCAATTCGAGTGCGCCAAGGCAATCCTGTGGTGCCCCACGGACGGTTACCTTCAGCCGTATGACCTGACGATGGCCTACCAGCACCACGCTCGAGCGCGTGGCGCCCGGTTCGCCACTCGCACGGCCGTTACCAACATTGCTTGTAAGAACGGCCACGTCGAGTCGGTCGAGACCACTCGCGGCCGCGTTGCCTGCCGCGTCGTGATCAATGCCGCCGGCGCGCACGCCTATCACATCGCACGGCTGGTGGGACTCGACCTGCCGATCGTCCCAGTGCGCCACGAGTATCTGATCAGCGTGCCCATGGCGCGCATCGTCCCCACGCTGCCGGCGTTTCGCGTCCCCGACGCCACGCTCTACGGCCGGCCCGAGGTGAACTCGCTCTTGCTCGGCGGCTGGGAGCCACAAGCAATGTCGTCGTTACCGCAGGCGTTTTCGCTGGCCGAGCACGCCCCGCCGATCCGCGAGGACTGGGAGGTGCTGGCTCGCTTCGCCGAGCAGTTCGCGCCCCTGTACCCACCGGTGCAGGAGGCGGGCGTCCGCTGCGTCTTCCGAGGCTGGCCGACCTTCGTCCCCGACGGCCGCTTCATCGTCGGCGAAAGCTGCCGCGTGAACAGCTTTGTCATGGCCGGCGGCTGCAACGCCCACGGCGTCTCCGGCTCGGCGGGCATCGGTCGGCACGTCGTTGAATCGATCCTCGACCCCCACCCGTCCGATTATGTAAAAAGCCTCAGCCCCGATCGGTTCACCGAAACAGCGTGGGATTGGCCCACGGCACGCCGCCAGGCCCAGCGCGTGTACGAGACATATTATGCACTCGACCATTGACGCGCGACTGGCGCGGATCATCGACCGCGTGCCAGAGTGGCGGAACCGTCACGTCGATATTTCGCCACTGCCGGGCGGACTGACCAACTCCAACTACAGGCTCGACGTGGATGGCCAATCGTACGTCGTCCGCATCCCCGGCGAGTCGACCGAGCTATTGGCGATCGACCGCGCAGCCGAGCATGAAAACACGCGGCGCGCCGCCCAGCGCGACCTTGGCCCGAGAATCGTGCACCATTTTCCCGACGAGCACGTGATGGTGCTCGAGTTCCTCGATGGCACGACGCTCACCAAGGACCAGTTGCAGTTGCCGCGCATGCCGTCTCGCGTCGCCGCCGTGGTGCGGCAGTTGCACCGCGGAGGGCCGTTTTCGCGCGAGTTTCACATGATCGCTGTTGGCGAATGTTATCGTGAGACGATTCGCGATCGCGGATTCGAGGTGCCCGCCGGCTTCGAGGCGCGCCGCGAGGACTACGATCGTGTGTGCGCAGCACTCGCGGCGCGACCATTACCGGCCGTGGCCTGCCACAACGACCTATTGGCCGAGAACTTCATCGACTGTGGCGGTCAACTGCGGATTGTCGACTTCGAATACAGCGGCCAGAACGATCCGTGCTTCGAGCTGGGAAACTTCTGCCAGGAGCAGGAGTATGATGACGCGCGGATCGCCGAGGCCTGCGACGCCTATTTCGGCCAGGCATCTGCCGAAGCACTCGCCCGCATCAAACTCAACATGATCGTCTCCGACACGGTCTGGGCGATGTGGGCGATGATCCAGCACCGCATCTCGAAGGTCGAGTTCGACTACTGGATCTACGGCTGCAACCGCTGGCGGCGCGCCGAGGCGAAGCTCGACTCGCGCGAACTGGCCGGCTGGCTCGCTGATGCCATCCGCGAAGTACCTGCCAGATGACCGATTAGGTTCCTCTGGCGACCGGTGCGCAAACCCCACAAAACACTGGCAAAGCCGGTGGCACCCGCGCGCTAGCTTCACCATTCACTGGCAAGGGCAGTGGTACCCGCCCTGGCGTGTCTTGCGTCACGCGTGTATCGACTGGATACTTCTATCGGGACCGTCACCATCGACGCACGTTATGTGCGCTGGAATCATCGAGCTGCCGCTGGCTTATATTGGCCCGGGCGCGGGCATTGCGCTGGTGGGTTCCTTTCTGGCCGTGTTGACGGCCTTGGCATCGGCCGGAGCACTCATGGTCAGTTGGCCGCTCCGCCGTTTGTGGCGTACCATTCGCGGCCAGCGTGCGTTGCGCCAAGCACACGTCGATCGCGTGGTGATTCTCGGCTTGGATGGCCTCGAGCCGAGCCTGACGGAAGCGTATCTGGACCAAGGACTGCTCCCGAACCTGGCTCGGCTGCGCGACCAAGGGACGTATCGCCGGTTGGGCACGACCTGGCCCCCCTTGTCGCCCGTCGCCTGGTCGAGCTTTTCGACCGGCACGAACCCCGGCAAGCACAATATCTTCGATTTTATTTCACGCTGCCCGGCCACATATCGCCCGGAGGTCTCATCGGTCCGTATTGGCGCCCCGCGGCGCATTCTCCGTTTGGGCAAGTACGTCTTGCCGTTGTCTCGTGCGAATATCAGCCTCTTGCGCAAGAGCAAACCGTTCTGGGCCGTGCTGAGCGAATCGCGCGTCTTTAGCGCCATTTTACGCGTGCCGATCACGTTTCCTCCGGACCGATTCGATGGCGTGCAGTTGGCCGCCATGTGCGTGCCCGACCTGTTGGGCACGCAGGGCACCTTTTTCCACTACACGGATGAAGATCGGCACGGCGAATCGCCCGACCACGACGATGCCGAGCACCGCATCCCAGTCGAACGGCAGGGCACGCGCATCCGATCCTTCGTGCGCGGGCCGGCGAATCCGCTGCGCGCCGAACAGTGCGAGCTGCGTCTGCCATTTACGGTGGAGCCGGCGCACGGCCGGGTGGCGGCCGTGATGCGGATTGACGGAGAGCGTGTCGAGCTGGACTGGAACCGGTTTACGGACTGGGTGCGCGTGAGCTTTGCACTGGCGCCGGGAATCCGGATGCACGGCCTGTGTAAGTTCCTGCTGAAGCGGTTCGGCGAGCGATTTGAGATGTACAGCACGCCGGTGCAGATCGACCCGGACCGGCCGCTCATGCCCATTGCCCAGCCGACCGTATTTTCGAGCTATCTCGCGCGCAGTCAGGGACCCTTTGCCACGCTGGGCTTGGCGGAGGATACCGGGGCGCTGTCGGAGAAGGTCCTCTCCGAAGACGCCTTTCTCGCGCAGGCGTATGGCATTCACGAAGAGCGCAAAGCGATGTTTTTCGACGCGCTTGAGCGCGTGCGACGCGGCGCGGTCGTTTGTGTCTTTGACGGGCCGGACCGGATCCAGCACATGTTTTGGCGGTTTTTGGAGGACACGCACCCGGCGCTCCGCGGAACGGCGAATACGCACCGCGACACGATTCGAGACATGTACCGGCGAATGGATACGTTGGTCGGTCAGACGATGGACAAGCTGGATGAGAAGACGGCCCTGTTGGTCATGAGCGATCATGGGTTCAATGCGTTCCGTCGCGGCGTGGACTTGAACGCCTGGCTTTTGGAAAACGGATACCTCGCGCTGCGCGGCGCGGCCACGACGTCGCGCCGTTCTTACCTGGCGGAGGTCGACTGGTCGCGCACCAGGGCCTACGCCATGGGACTCGCTGGCATGTTCATTAACGAGCAGGGGCGCGAGGCGCAAGGCATCGTCGCTCCAGGCGCCGCCAAGCAGCAGTTGGTGGCCGAACTGGCCGGCCGGCTCACGGGCCTGTGCGATCCGCAAACGGGCGAGGTGGCCATTCGCGAGGCGGTGCCTCGAGAAAAGGTGTATTCGGGGCCCTATGTCGAGGCGGCGCCCGACCTCATCGTCGGCTACAACAGGGGTTATCGCGTATCGTGGGATTCCGCGGTCGGCAAGACCAGCGAAAGCGTATTCTCCGATAACACCAAGCCGTGGAGCGGCGATCATTGCGTGCATCCCGATTTGGTGCCAGGCGTCTTGTTTGCCAGCCTGAAACTGGAAACAAATAGCCCACGAATTACGGACATCGCGCCCACGACCTTGACGCTCCTGGGAATTGAACCCCCCGCGTACATGGACGGCCAGTCGCTGGTATGAATCCACTTCGCTCACTTCGTTGGTTGCTGGTGGCGTGGGGAACGCTAGCGTGCGTGCTGTTGATCTCGGGCTGCGGATCGGAGCCCGTGGGCGCTCGAAACTCACACGGCCGAGTGCTCGTGCTCGGCATCGACGGAATGGATCCCGACATCTTGCGCCGACTGATGGACGCCGGGCGAATGCCGCACTGTGAGCGCCTGGCGCGCCGTGGCGACTTCCGGCCACTGGCCACTAGCGTGCCCCCGCAAAGCCCCGTGGCCTGGTCGAATGTCATCGCCGGCTGCGGGCCCGGAACGCACGAGATTTACGACTTCATTCATCGCGATCCCCATCCGCGCGAGCCGGGTTTGGCGGTGCGGCCATACCATTCGACGAGTACGGTCGAGCCGCCGGCGAGCGACCGGCAGATTTCGCTGGGAAAATGGCGAATTCCGCTGGCGAGCGAGACAACACGGCTGCGGCGCCAGGGTCCAACTTTTTGGCAATACCTGGTCAAAAACGGCGTGAACGCGGTCGTCTATCGCATCCCGGCCAACTACCCGGCGCAGCCGGTCGAGGGGCAGGGGCAATTTCACTGCCTCTGCGGCATGGGCACGCCCGATCTATTGGGTTCGTATGGCGAATTCACGCTCTTTTCGCCCGACGCTCCAGCGGCCGGTCGCAAAGTGGCTGGCGGACGGCTGGTCCGCCTGCGCACGCGCGACGATCGTGCGGAAGGCCAGCTCGAAGGTCCGAGGAACTTCTTGCGCAAGCGCGAGGGGAACAAACCGGTGCCGCGTATGACGATCGCGTTCGTCGCGGTGCGCGATCCCGACCGCAAACTGATCAAGCTGACGCTTGGCGAGCACACGCACGTTTTGAAGGAGGGTGAATGGAGTCCTTGGCTTCCATTCTCGTTCAATACCGAGATACCCGGCGGTGGTGCCCTGTCGCTCTTGGGTGCGCCCACGTCGCTGGCCGGAATGGTGCGTTTTCATGTGAAGCAAGTACACCCCGACATCGTGCTTTTCGCCACGCCGATCAATATCGACCCCACGCGGCCCGTCAATCCAATCAGCGTCCCCAACGCGTTCGCCAAGGATCTCGCTCTGGCGACCGGACTGTATTACACCGCGGGCATTCCGGAGCACGCCCCGGAGGTGCAAGGCGGTGGTCTCGACGAAGACCAATGGCTGGAACAGGTCAAGTGGATTCAAGAAGAGCGGACCGAGCAGTTCCGCCATGCCTTGGAGCAGTTTGATTCGGGATGCTTGTTCTTCTATTTCGGGACGGTCGATCTTTTGTCGCACATCTTCTGGCGCGACCAGGACCCAGGGCACCCCGGGCGTGATCCGAGGCAGGAAGGTCGCTATGCGCACGTGATCGACGAGGCGTACGTGGCGATGGACAAGGTGATCGGCGAGTCGGTCGCCAGACTCGGACCGCGCGACACGCTGATCGTGTTGTCCGATCACGGATTCACCGGCTTCCGCCGTGGGTTCAACCTCAACCGGTGGCTGGTGAACAACGGCTATATGACCTTGCTTAATGTGGACCAGCCGCGCGATGATCTGTTCACGAACGTGGACTGGAAACGCACGAGCGCCTATGGCCTGGGTCTCAACGGCCTCTATATCAACCTTCGCGGTCGCGAAAAACGGGGAGTGGTGAACGATGGACCGCCCAAGGCGCAACTGATCGACGAGATCCGCCAAAGGCTGCTGGAGGTCCGCGACGTCAACGGCGAGACGGTGATCGCGCAGACCGACCTCGTTTCGGAACTCTATCCCGACGCGGACCCGGAAATCGCGCCCGACATCCTGGTGGGATACGCGCGCAACTACCGCGCGAGCTGGTCAACGGTACTCGGGGGAATGGCGGCCGATGTGCTCGAAGACAACCATGATCGCTGGTCGGGCGATCATTGCGTGGCCGCACACCTGGTGCCGGGCATCCTGATTTCCAATCGCAGAGTCACAGTCAGCGATCCGAGCCTCGCGGATCTCGGCCCGACGATTCTCAGCTTGTTCGGCCTGACGGTGCCGCGCGAGATGACCGGCCGGATGGTATTCGCCGCGGAGTAACTTATCACCGCGGAGGCGCGGAGACGCCGAGAAAGGGAAGCGAAGCCGATGTTTTCGCGCACCACAAAGCTGAAGATCGACAAGGCCCTCTACGAACGCGTGGTGCGCGCGGCAGCGATCGCCGGCTACTCAAGCGTCGACGAATTCGTATCTCACGTATTGGAGAAGGAGGCGGCTCGTCACGAGGGCGCCGCGGACGACGCCGACGTCGAAAAACGGCTGCGCGGACTGGGCTATATCGAGTGACCGCGCAAGCATGAATGCCTTCAACGCGGCCGTCACTCAATTCTTCCAGATCGTGCTGGCCCCGTTTGCCTCGTATCCGTTGGCGGGGCTGCTCACCGTCTCGGCTGTCACCGGCATGGCGATGACCTGGGCCTTCGGCAAGACATCGCACCAGCGCGCATTACGGCGTGTCGCCGATCAATCACGCGCGCAATTGCTGGCGATTCGGCTGTTTCGCGACGATCTGACGGTGACGCTCCGCTGCCAGAAGGAATTGCTGCGGCTGGCGACACTGCGCCTGTTGCACTCGCTGCCGCCGATGCTGGTCATGGCGGCGCCGCTGGGCCTGTTTCTGGTGCAGCTTTCGCTGTACTACGCACATTACGCGCTGCGGCCGGGCGACGTTGCGGTGGTCGAGCTCAGCCTTGCACCCGACGCATGGGAACGATTTCGGGACGTGAAACTCGAGGCCCCCAACAGCGTGACTGTCGAGACGGAGGGACTGCGAGATCGAGCGAATCGAACCGTCTATTGGCGTATTCGTCCGAAGTCAAGCGAGCCGGCGACGCTTCGCTGGCGAGTCGGCGATGTGACGATCGAAAAGCAGTTGGCAGTGGCCGACGCCCCACAACGACTTCAGCTCGTCAGCGTGCGCCGGCCCGGCCCCGGTTTTTTCGACCGGCTGCTCCATCCCGCCGAGGCGGGATTCAGTGCCGGCACGCCCGTCGTTGGCGTCGAGGTGCATTACCGCGACCGCCAGACGCCCATTTGGGGTTTACACCTCCCCTGGTGGCTTACGTTCTTCATGGTCTCGATGGTCGTTGCGCTCATGTCGCGCCGAGGTTTCCGCGTGTCATTCTAACCGGCGCGTGACCCATCTTAGCGCCGCCGCATGCTCGCGCATTGCGCTGTCACGAAGACTGGGAGAAAACAAGAAAAATTCTGAAATTATTCCTTGACGAAGGAGGTCAAGTTCGTTAGCACCCACGACGCTCTCAACAAATTTTCATTTTCTTCGCGAATTCGGAGAGACGCTTCGCCGCCGCGCACTTCCAAATAGGCAGGCATTTTTCGTCCGGGCGCGACGCCATGTGGCACCGCCCTTCTGCACGCGAAAGGTGCGGCTACACTACCGACGATGCACTGAGCCGTTGACGAGCCGCGTCCGCGCCGTTACGTTCCAAAGGCAATTTGTTCCTTATGTTCCACCAACATAGGCGGTTACGTCCGATGCAGCCGTAATCGTCCACTCGTCGAGTCCTGGATGGTGAAAAGACAGGTTCTCCGTAGCAAGTTGGACACCCGTGCCGACTGGTTCCAGAGGAACCGCGACGGCGTGCTGGCGCAGCTCGCCGCGCTTGAGCAGTTGTTGGCGGCGGCGCGCGCCGGTGGCGGCGAGAAATATGTGGCTCGGCATCGCCAGCGTGGCAAGCTGCTGGCGCGCGAGCGGATCGAGCTCGTGTTGGACCGCGATTCGCCGTTTCTTGAACTCTCGCCATATGCCGCGGCCGGCACGGAATACCCGGTGGGCGCTTCGGGCGCCGGTGGCATTGGGGTCGTCTCGGGAGTCGAGTGCCTCGTGAGCAGCAACGACCCGACGGTCCGCGGCGGCTCGATCAATCCCTACACACTGCGAAAATCATTGCGCAGTTTCGAGATCTGCCGCCAAAACCGCCTGCCGCTATTGTTCCTTGTCGAGTCCGGTGGGGCGGACCTGCCACGCCAATCGGAAATCTTCGTCCCCGGTGGTGCCGTGTTTCGCGAAATGACGCAGCTTTCGGCCGCTGGCATCCCGACGATCGCGCTGGTCTTCGGCAACTCGACCGCTGGCGGGGCCTATAACCCGGCAATGTGCGACTACTCGGTCTTCGTCCGCAATCGCGCCAAGGTGTTTCTGGGCGGGCCGCCGCTGGTGAAGATGGCCACGGGCGAAGAGTCGACCGACGAAGAACTGGGCGGGGCCGAAATGCACGCGCGGACCTCGGGCCTGGCCGACTTCCTGGCGGCCGACGAGCTTGATTGCCTGCGCATCGGCCGACAGATCGTGGCCAACCTGAATTGGCGCAAGCTTGGGCCGCCGCCGCGCTCGCCGGTCGAAGAACCGCTGTACGATTCCGAGGAGCTGTTGGGCCTCGCGCCGGCCGACCTGAAGGTGCCGGTCGACATTCGCGAGATCATCGCGCGGATCGTCGACGGTTCGGAGTTCGACGAGTTCAAGCCGCTCTACGGCACCTGCCTGGTTACCGGCTGGGCGGCGATTCACGGCTTCCCGATCGGCATTCTGGCCAACGCCCAAGGCATCCTATTCTCGGAAGAGTCGCAGAAGGCGACGCAGTTCATTCAGCTTGCCAACCAGAACGACGTGCCGCTGGTGTTCATTCAGAACGTGACCGGGTACATGGTCGGGCGTGAGTACGAGCAGCGCGGCATCATCAAGCACGGGGCAATGATGATCAACGCCGTATCGAACAGCACCGTGCCGCACGTCACGCTTCAGGTCGGCGCATCGTACGGGGCGGGCAATTACGGCATGTGCGGCCGCGCCTATAACCCGCGGTTCGTGTTCATCTGGCCCAACAGCAAGACGGCCGTCATGGGGCCGCAGCAGTTGGCCGGAGTGATGTCACTGGTGCAGCGTGCCGCTGCCGAGACGGCCGGTAAACCGTTCGACGAAGAGGCCGACAAGGTCGCGAGGATGTTCGTCGAGAACCAGATCGAGACCGAATCGCTGGCCGTCTTCACCAGCGCCCGGTTGTACGACGACGGCATCATCGACCCGCGCGACAGCCGCACGGTGCTGGGGATCGCGCTGTCGGCATGTCATTCGGCGGAAGTGAAGGGGACGCGGCGTTTTGGGGCGTTTCGGATGTAGCGGCGGTGTTGTCGTGCGCTTGAATGTCTCGACGCCAAAGGCGTCAAAGAAAATAGCCCAGGGCAACGCCCTGGGAACCATTGGCAACAGAGCGGAAAAGCCCTGTAAGGGCGCAACACCAGTGTGGCTGGGGCTAAGCGCAGCGTGCCCCAGTGGAGCGCGAATGAGGTCAAGATCAATCGGTGCTTCGCTGGGGCACGCTTCGCTTAGCCCCAGCCACACAGCCACACGACGATGAACAAGCTTCTAATCGCCAACCGCGGTGAGATCGCGCGGCGCGTCATGCGGACCTGCCGCGAGATGGGCATTGCCACCGTGGCCGTCTTCTCCCAGCCGGACCTCGATGCGCCGTTCGTCGAGGAGGCCGACGAAGCGATCGCGCTGGGCGGCGCAACGCCCGCCGAATCGTATCTGCGGATTGATCGGATCATCGACGCCGCGCGGCGATCGGGTGCCCAGGCCATTCACCCCGGCTACGGATTTCTGGCTGAAAACGCCGAGCTGGCGCGTGCCTGCGCCGCCGCGAGCATCGTCTTCATTGGCCCGTCGGCCGAGGCGATCGCCGCCATGGGTTCGAAGATCGAGGCGAAGCGCCGCATGCGCGAGGCGGGCGTCCCCGTGCTGGGCAGTGTGGAAGTCGAAACTTCGTCAAGCGCCGATATCGCACGGCAAGCGAGCCAACTTGGCTGGCCCGTGTTGGTGAAAGCCTCGGCCGGTGGCGGCGGGCGTGGGATGCGGATCGTCCACCGCGCCGAGGAGCTGGCCGCGGCGATTCATGCGGCCAGCCGCGAGGCGCAATCCGCTTTCGGCGACGGCTCTGTGTTCTTGGAGCCCTATGTCGAGTCGCCGCGACACATCGAGGTGCAGGTTTTCGGTGACACGCACGGTGAAGTCATTCATCTCTTCGAGCGCGAATGCTCGATTCAGCGCCGGCATCAGAAGATTCTGGAGGAAGCGCCGTCGGTGGCCGTCGACGAGCGGCTGCGAATCGCGCTGGGTGACGCCGCGGTGCGCGCCGCGCGAGCCGTCAATTATGTCGGCGCCGGAACGGTCGAGTTCCTGCTCGCGCCCGACCGCGAGTTTTTCTTTCTGGAAATGAACACGCGCTTGCAGGTCGAGCATCCGGTGACCGAATGCGTCACCGGGCTCGACCTTGTCCGAATGCAAATCGAGATCGCGCGGGGAGAGCCGATTTCCGCCTCGGCGCGAGGCGCGTCGCTCGCTGGGCACGCGATCGAAGTGCGTCTATACGCCGAGGACCCCAGCCGCGACTTTATGCCCACGACCGGCGCGCTGCACCGCTTTCAGATCGACTCCGCGCCGCGGATTCGCGTCGAATCGGCGGTGCGCGATGGCTCGCGCGTCTCGCCATTCTACGATTCGCTCTTGGCCAAGATCATCGTTCACGCGCCGAACCGCCCCGAGGCCGCTTGCCGCCTTGCCGCCGCGCTGTCGCGCGCAAGAATCCATGGGGTGCAAACCAATCGCGAGCTGCTCGTTCGTTTGCTCGAACACCCGGAATTCCTGGCCGGACGGACCGACACGCATTTTCTCTCGCGGCATGATCCGAAATCGCTCGGCGGCCCGCTTGGCGACGAGCGCGTGCAGCGCCTGCATGCGCTGGCCGCCACTCTGGCCGGCGCGGCCGAGCGCCGCCGCGAGGCAACCGTCCAGCGGACGATACCCGCCGGCTGGCGAAACAACCCTTCGCAATTACAACAGGCTCGCTTCGCGGCGCCGTCGGGCGAAATCTCGATCGGCTATCGCTCGCATCGCGGCTCGCTCACGGTGGAGGTCAACGGCGAGGCATTCGCCGGTGTTCGCGTCGAGTCGTGCATGTCCGAGTGCGTGCGGATGGAGATTGACGGCACGCTGCGAACCTTCGACGTGCACCGCGTGGGCAACACGCATTTTGTTGACAGTACGCTCGGCGCCTCGGAGCTGCGCGAATTGGATCGCTTTCCCGTGCCCGAGGAGGACCGCCGGCCGGGCTCGCTCTTGGCGCCCTTGCCGGGCGTGGTGGTCGAGGTCAAGGTGCAGCCGGGCGACACCGTGGCCGAAGGAGACGTGCTGGTGGTGATCGAGTCGATGAAGATGCTGCACTCGGTCGCGGCGCCGCAGGCCGGCAATGTTGCCGAAATCCGCGTGAGCGCCTCGCAGCACGTCGAGGCCGGCGCCATACTAGCCGTCATCGCCGACGAGACCTAAGGAGACGCGCCATGGCCCACAGCCGCGAGAACCCCGCTCCCGCTGGCGGGAGAGAGCAGGGTGAGGGGGGTAAGGCAGCACTCCGCATTGCCAACTGCTGCGGCTTCTACGGCGACCGCCTGTCGGCCGCGCGCGAGATGATCGAAGGCGGCCCGATCGACTTCCTCACCGGCGACTACCTCGCCGAGCTCACCATGATGATCCTCTGGAAGTCGCGCCTGAAGGACCCCACCAAGGGTTTTGCCACCACCTACCTGCGGCAGATGCAGGACGTGCTCGGGCTGGCGATGGAGCGAAAAGTGAAGATCGTCACCGACGCCGGCGGCCTGAACCCCGGCGGGCTGGCCGCCGAGCTGCACGCGCTTGCCAATAAGCTGGGCGTCAAGGCGCGGATCGCGCACATCGAGGGGGATGATCTGCTGCCGCGGCTCTCCGAATTGCAAGCGGCCGCGCACGAGCTGCGGCATCTCGACACCGGCCGGCCACTTGCCGAGCTCGCCGCCCAGCCGGCTAGCGCCAACGCGTACCTGGGTGCTTGGGGGATCGTCGAGGCACTCAACCGCGGCGCGGAGGTCATCGTCTGTCCACGCGTGACCGACGCCTCGCTCGTGGTCGGACCGGCCGCATGGCATTTTGGCTGGCAGCGCGACGACTGGGATCGGCTGGCTGGGGCAGTCGTGGCCGGGCACGTCCTCGAATGCGGCACGCAGGCCACCGGCGGCAATTACGCCTTCTTCCGCGAAGTGCCCGGTCTGGAGCACCCCGGCTTTCCGCTGGCCGAAATGCACGCCGACGGCTCAAGCACGATCACCAAGCATCCCGGCACCGGCGGCCTGGTGTCGGTGGGCACCGTCACCGCGCAACTATTGTACGAGATCGACTCGCCGCGATACCTGAACACCGACGTGGTGGCTCGCTTCGACACGATCCGTCTCGAACAGGAAGGGCCGGACCGCGTGCGAATCTCCGGCGTCCGCGGCGAGCCGGCGCCCGAGGCGATCAAGGTCTGCATCAATTATGTGGGCGGCTTCCGCAACGCGATGACGGTGGTCTTGACCGGGCTCGAAATCGAGCAAAAGGCGGAGCTCGTCAAGCATACGCTCCTGCGCGCGCTGGGCGACCAGAAGGGCATCGAATCGCTCGAATTCGAGCTAATGCGAACCGACAAGCTCGACGCACCGACGAACAACGAGGCGTGTGCCCTGTATCGCATCACGGCCAAGAGCCGCGACGCGCAGTGCGTGGGCCGCTTGTTTTCCAACGCGGTGATCGAAATGGCGCTGGCCAGCTACCCCGGCTATTTCTGCACTACGCCACCGCAGGAGGCCACGCCGTATGCCGTCTACTGGCCCGCGCTCGTGCCGCGCGAGGTAGTCAGTGAAGTAGTCGTAATGGCCGACGGCACGCGAGTTCCAATCGACAACCGACTTCCAACGCCACGCGTAGTGCCCATCCCGGAACCCCTCTCCCCTCCCGGGGGAGAGGGCAGGGTGAGGGGGCTTCTGAACAAGGTCTCAGGCCCAACAAAGCGCCTCCCGCTCGGCACGATCTTCGGCGCTCGCTCCGGCGACAAAGGCGGCAACGCCAACGTGGGCGTCTGGGCCAATAGCGAATCCGCCTGCGCCTGGCTTGCTCAGTTTCTCACGATCGAGCAATTCCGGCAGCTTGTTCCGGACGCCGCCCCGCTCGAAGTCCGCCGCTACGAATACCCAAATCTGCTTGCGCTGAATTTCGTCGTGGTCGGCCTCCTCGGCGAAGGCGTCTCCTCCTCCACGCGCTTCGACGCGCAAGCGAAAGGCCTCGGCGAATACCTCCGCTCTAGATTAGTCGACCTGCCTGAGTCGCTGCTGGGTTAAATGCGTGCCAATGCTGGCGCGTCCAAGGACGCCGTGAAGGACACCTAACCCGACATCGCACTTGACCGAGACCAGCCGACCGGGTGTTTCGGAGGCGGTCGTTGAGGTTGGTCGTTCGCCGACAGGGCAACTCGTCATGCCAGATTTCGTAGACCAACTGTTGGAGCGTAAAGACGTCCTTCACGGTGACCGACCAACTTCGGCGGTGGTCGACGCATTAGCTGCGCGATTCGGGGCTACTTTTCCTGATTCTCTGCTCAAAATTTGGCGTGCTGGCAATCTCGCGCTCGAAACCGTTGACGCTCATATTCCGGGTCCGCTGGAGATTTTGCAGTTGATTGACGGTGCCTGGGGTGGTCAGCTGCTGACACGCGGGTTCGTGCCCGTGTTAGACGACCATCAGTCCAATTACCTCGCCGTAATCGTGCATGCGCCTTTGGCCTATCGGGTCGTTTATCTGCCGCATGACGATGGCAGCCGCTTGCTCTATCGCGACCTGCATGGCTTCGCAAAGGCATTGCTGGAAAAAAAGGTGTCAGGGTGCGCCGGCGAGAAGCCGGGGGAGAGTTGCGAATGAGAGAGTCGTACGAGGTAGGACCTAGCCAGTCGCCTCGGCCTCGAGTGATGCGGTCTGTCGGGCAACCGACAG